>Ga0070730_10004077_pt1 | contig 12937 bp, 7 predicted proteins | sample Coa_R1_3_FD_66447 | JGI IMG/M metagenome (GOLD analysis project Ga0070730, IMG submission 66447) | Surface soil microbial communities from Centralia Pennsylvania, which are recovering from an underground coalmine fire - Coalmine... | ecosystem: Environmental > Terrestrial > Soil > Unclassified ...
GTGAGCGTGTCAGGTTCGGCGCGCATGAAGGTCTGGCTGGGCACGACACTGACTCTGACTTTCTTGAGCACCCGCGCAGCGTTCGGGTCGCGAGTGGCGACGTTGTCGGCGACGAGCGTCAACCAGTAGTCGGTGGGTGCGTCAACCGTGGGCATCGCCACTGACCAACCGGTGGAGGTCAGCAGTCCGGGCGTGTCGCTGTCCGCCAGGACATCACCATCCGCATCCGCCACCGTACTGCCGAACAACGTCAGCGCGCTGGCGCCCTTGGCGGACCACTCGAGTCGGACCTCACCCCCCGAAACAGCCGACGCCGGGCTGACGGTGAGCGCGTCGACGGTCGGCGGCGTCACCGTGATGGTCCGCCGGGCCAGGGTAGGCGGACCCCGCGTCCACCGACTCCACACCTCCAGCTCATAGTCGGTGGACACGGCCTGCGGCTGCACGGCCAGCTCCGCGTCCAGCGCCCCGGGCGCGTCGGTGGGCGGGTAGACCTGATCGGGCACCCTGCTCGAGGCGACGACCGTGCCGTCCAGCGCCTGCACGGTCACTGGCGTCCCCGGCCGCTGGAACGCCTCAGCGAGGGCTTGATTGAACTGCGGGTCGTCCCCGCACGTGCAGATGAACATCACGTCACCCGGCTTGAGCGGCGTCCGGAGGTTCAGCAGACGATCGGTCGGCAGGATCCGCAATGGGTGGGGCACATTGCCAACGACGATCTGCGCCGGATTCGGCGCCAGCGCCCAGTGGCAGACGTTGTGCAGGGTCGCGATCACGCCGCCGTTGTTGGCATCGAACCACATACCGCCGAAGAGCAGCCGGTTCTTGCCCTCGATGCGCTGTGCCGGCGTACACGGGTCACTCGTGTCGACCGGTGGGCCATTCGCCGCACCAGGCTGCGCCGGCACACGGCGGACGTAGAGTCGCAGGTCGTCGTTGGGACCGGCGTGGACCTTCCACTTCAATTTGATCGGGTCGCCTTCGCGCGCGATGGTCGAGGCGCTGCTTTCGAACGCGTCGATAATCGGGCCCTGGTGCACGACCAGCGGCCAGTCGGCCGGACTTCCTGGGAGACCGATGATGTTGGTGCCATGGATCACGTAACGCACGTCCTGGAGTGGGTACTGGACGAGCCAGCGATCGCTTCCCTTCCAGTATTCGCACACGTGGCCCGTGATCGGGAACGGCCCGATATCCCACTCGCACGGCTCCGCGTCGGGGAGGTGGTCGTAGACGGCGGCGTCGACGGTCATCGCGGCGGCGCGTGTGCCGAGCAGTTTGATCCACACCTCATCTCCGGCGGCAACCTCGGTCACCCGGTCGTTTCGCGCGATCACCGGCGACTCACCCACGATTCGGTCGGCCACGGTCAGGTCCACCTGCGCCGGGAGAATGAGCAGGATCACCCCGACGACCACCAGCAAGAATGGCCAACGCCCGATGAGCCAGCGAAGCAGCCCCTGCACGTGGGGCGAAACGCGCGGCGGGCAGTGGAGGAACGCGCGATCGGAGACCGACACGACGTCGGCAGTCGCGGTGACCATGAACGGATAGGTGCGGGCATCGCCCCACCACGGCTGCCGACGAACCGCCGCAGTGAGCCGCGTCCGCGATCTGGCGCCAGCTTGTAATTCGCTCTGTGGCGTCGCCCAGACGAACGCGACCGGGCTGGGACCTTCCTCCTGCTGGCCCCCCTCCTCGTCCATGGGCAACAGGTTGAGCTGCGTGGCGAGCGGCCCTTCGCGCGCCGCCCCCGCCCGCGCGGTGTACGTGACGATGCTCGCCGCGTTGCCGGTGTTGTGGACTTGCCATTCGAACACACCCCGCACGCGCGGCGGCGCGGCCAGTGGGAGCTGCTGCAGGGCGAGCCCGCGAAACGGTTCCAGGATGAGCTTGGCCCGCAGCTCTCGGCGAAGGCGCGTCGCACGACTTGTGACGCGGACCGTGAACGGGTGTTCGCCGGCGAGCGCCGACGACGTCCGCGGCGGTGTAAACAGAATGTGGACCCGGCCAACCGCATCGGAGGCGGGCGCGCCCCGAGCCTGGGTCTGGAAGAGCCGCACGTCCACCCGCTCGAGTGCAGTCATGTGCGGTGAGCGAGAGCCCGCGTCGCCGGCGAGCCGCGGCAGCACGAGCTGATACCAGTCGACCGGGAGGCCGACGACCTCGACCCGGAAGCTCTCGACCGAGTTCGTGAAGTTCGAGAGCGTGACGATCGCTTCGCGTTCGCTACCTGGCGCAGCCCAGACCGCCATCGGCTCGAGGCTCAGGCCGATGCGGTCGTCTTCGACAATTTCGATCGGGTTGGGCTCGTAGAATCGCAGCGCCACGCCACCCAGCGCGATCTGCTGGCCATCGCTCAGGGCGATCTCTTCGCCCGGAGCGACCGTTTGACCATCCACTTGCGTCGGGTTGGACGTGCCGTCCTCGACGCGCAGGTACCACTCGTCCTCACGCCGCGTCAGGCGCGCGTGTCGGCGCGAGACCGTGCGTCCGTCTGGCAGGTCGCCCAGATCGATGTCCGGCGCGGGGTGCTCGGCACTCCGCCGCCCGACGGTGAGCTCATTGATCGACTGCGTCGCGGATTTCTCGAGCAGGACGGACTCCAGCGGGAAGTCCCGGCCGCCGGCCCGCAGCCCAGAGACTGGCAGCTTCGCGGGCGCTTGCGTCACTACGCTTCGAGCTCCAGAACGTCGAGCGGGTGCTGGCGGCGGCGACCGTAGACCGCGACGTTGGTACCGAACTCCATCGCGGCGCGCACCTCATCACGCGAGCGCGCGCGACCCTGCCACAGACAGCCGACGTCGGCGGTGGTCAGGATAAATCCGCCGCCCTCGCTCGCGGCGGGAGGCTCCGGTAGCACATGCCGAGACAGCAGCACCGGGTGGCCACGTTCGACGGCCACGAGCGTGCGGTGGAGTTGGCTCGCGAGGTGCTCCGCGGAGTGGGTGAAGGCTGGCGAGTCCGCCGCGCCACAGGCATCCGCCAGGAGCACTCCACCGCTCGCGAGAAACGCTTCCAGCGCACCGAACATGATGTTTGAGACCTCGAATGCGCCCCGGCCGGTCACATACAGCAACGACACCGGTGGAAGCCCTTCGTCGAGCTGCACGCTGCCTGCCCAGCGTGGGCGGTATGGCGTCGTCAAGCCGATCTCGCGCAACAGGTAGCGCAGACCGAGCCGGTGCTGCTCGGTGGTGTTGCCGGCCTCCGCCGGCTCCAACACCAGTTGTGCGACGCCCAGGTCGGGGCGCGGGCGGTTGTGCAAGCGCTCGCGGAAGCGCATGTCCAGCTCGCCGCGCCGCGGCAGCGTTGGGTCGATCGCGTCGCGCACCGGGCCCTCGAGCCGCAGGCGCGCCAGCTCGAGCGCGGGAGCCGCGGGCGGAGATGAATCGAGGTGCACCTGCGCTCGGTCGAGCACGCGCGTGTATTCGTCACTGTCACTCCACGCGCGCTGCGGCGCGATCGGCTCCTCCACATAGCTGAGCACGACGTACAGGACCGCCGGCACGTCGACGGGCACCTCCAGGCGGACGGCGTCCGCGAGGAGCAAGGTACGCCCGGTCGCATCGAAGGCGAGTCCCGGCCGCACGATCAGAGATCCAGTGTTCCCCTGGCCCGGACAGGCCACGGCTTCGAGACCCTCGACGATGCCCCAGCCGTGCGCTCCGAGCGTGTGCAACTGCGCTGTCTGGCGGTGATAGTCGTGGCCGTCCCGCCAGGTGGACTCGTCGATCATCAGGCCGCGGAACGGATTGACGCGCATCAGCGCGGCCACACCGGTGGCATCGAGCACACCGGGGCGCTCGGGGAGCCGCGCAACCCAGCTGCCGGGCTCCGGTGCGCCCGGGGACGCCGCGGGCGCACCCGACGACGCGAGCGGGGCGACCTCGTGGTCGGGTGGCCCGTGGGCGTGGACGAGCGTGTCCTCTTCGGGCGACGCCCCCAACGACGGTCCGCGGAACGTCAGCACGATGTCACCCAGCTGGACGCGGTCGCCGTCACTCAACGGGACTTCGGTGCCGCGCGGAATGGGAAACCCTTCGAGCAGGGTCGGATTGGTGCTCTGGGGCTCGACCTGGAGATACCAGCGGCTGGCGTGTTGACGCAGGCGGGCGTGATGCCGCGACACCGTCTGACCCCCGGGCAACGGCGCCAGGTTGAACTTCGGCGGATCATTCGGCTCGCGTTCGCCGCGGCCAAGGAGCCCCTGGTCCTCGCTCAGCTCGAAGCGGGTGCCGTCACCCGACACGAAGATTGCCATCCTCAGTCCTCCTTCGAGCCCATTGCCGATAGGTTGCGCACCACGTGGCCGACGTGGGCAGGTTTAATTTCGCTGACCAGTTCGTCGGCCCGGCGCCGCTCGTCGACATCCGGCGTGTGCGGCCAGACCAGAGTCACGACGACAGACCCGTCGATCGGTTGGCCGAGCTGGGTGTTGAGCCCCATCGCCGAGTCCTGGCCCAATCGCAGGCCATCGAAGTGCTCGACGACGAGGGCCCGGGCACCAGTTCGGAGCTCCAGTTCGGCCCGCATCCCGCGCCGTGTCCCCTTCCAGCGATAGAGCTCGACCGCACGTGCAATCAGCTCTCGCTGGCGACGCTCGTCCAGCTCGGCGACGGCTGCCAGGTCGAGCCAGGCCGCGAGCCACGGCAACACCGCCGCCGGCGCCATCGCCGGGTCGAGATAGTAGGCGCGATTGTCGATGGTCCGCTCGATCGGCTCGAGCATGCGCTGAAAGATCAGCAAGAACCGGCCGAGCAGTTCATGCTCGGGGCCACGGAACATGCGCGGCAGGTAATTCAGGAGTCGGCTGCCGACGATGCGGAGCAGACCCGTCACCGTAATGCCGGGGCGGCCGTCGACATCGCGGATCTCGACGCTGAATGGATATGGGCCCAGACGCGCATCGGCCGGCGGATGGAAGTGCAGCTCGACGCTCGCCTCGCCCCGCGGAGGCAGGCTGAGTGAGTCGTCGGCCAGCGAGAACCACTCGTTTTGCAGGCCGAGCACGCGGATCTGCAAGTCCGCCGGGCCCGGGCCGGCCGCGATCGTCGTGTAGGCGGTCGTGCCCGGTTCGACGGCGATCGTCGTCTGCCCGAGCGTCGCGGGTTCGCCGTCAGCAGCCAGGGTGTCTGATCCCAGCCGGGCCACCATCGCCACCCTACTCCGCCTCCACCACCACGTCGTGATCGGCGGCCGAACACAGGATCTCCGTCTCGGCCAGACGCAGCAGTGGCTGCTCCAGCCCCAGGTCCTTTCCCTGGGCGTCCACCTCCTGGAACCGGACCACGGACACGTAGAGCACGCCGGGCACCGCCTGCAGCAGCGGGTAGACGTCGCCTGGAGTGAGCGTCTGGCCAAACGGCCAGCCATCACCCGTCGACCAGCCGGTCACCGGGTGGATGAAACGGAACAGGCGTCGCTGAGCGTCATCGCGGACGGCCGCCAGCTTGCGCTCCTGGTCGACTGACGGACCTTCGGGTTCGGCCCGCGTGACCAGACGCGCCACCACGCGCACCCGGCGATACTCCGGTGTGCTCGGCACGACTTCGATGCCCACGGGGCACCGTTCAGCCAGATAGGTCCCCACCTGCTGGCGAAGGCCAGCTGGCAGCTCCAGATCGCCTGCCCGCACGTGCTCGTCGGTCGTGGCGACCGCCGGTACGAGGAGGAGGCGGACGTAGCCGGGGCCCGCGTGGACGACGTCCGCGGCCGCGGTTGGTCGAGCGGTCACGCAGCGCACGCGCGCGATCTGCGGCGAAGCTGCGCGGGCATGGTGCTCGAAGTCTGCACGCGTCACGGCCACCTCGCGCGAACGCACGAGCTGTGGTCCACGCAGCTTGTAGGCCTCCAGTGACTCGGCGTTCTGTCCACCCGTGGCGGGCAACAGGTTGGTGACCCACTTGACGTAGGACAGATCAGCGGCGGACTTGGGCACCTGCAAGGCGCCGCGCGGGACATTGCCGCCCAGACCACCACCGGTCCCATAGCGGGTGAAGCGGATCAGGTGGCCCCTGGGCGGGACCAGTCCGTACTGGCGTTCCTCCCCGGACGCGTGGCGCAGGCGTGGACCAAAGCGGACTTCGCCGGTCAGCTCGTCCAGCGTGAAGTGCGGGTCGGTAGGCGCGGAGTCGCCAAAGCTGGCGACCTCGGTCCAGCGGTCGAACGTCCCGTCCGGTCGCGAGACCTCGACGGTCTTGGGCAGCTCGCCCAGGCGCGGCAGGATCGGTGGATGCAGCAGATCGAACGTCTGGCTCGGCGTCCCGTCGCTGCGCCCGAGGACCTCGCCGACAATCTCGGTCGCGTGCATCGCATCCACCATGCCCCCCAGGCCTTCGGCCTGGATGCCGCGCAGCGCCGGCGAGTGGTCGTAAAACAGCTCTTTTGTGTCACCGGTGCGGACTCGGGCGGCCCGGCACCGCAGCCACGTCGCGCGCGGTAGCGTGTCCGCCCCAATCCGGGGCTCGGCGACCGTCGACGTGCGCGGGATGACGAGCACCACTTCGCCATCGCGATTGAGCCCGCGCGTGTTGTCCAGACGTGGCCCGAGCTGGAGGCAATCCGGCTCACGCGCCTGCAGCAGCGTCAGCACGTCGGGTCGCGGTTGCAGCGAGAGCCAGCTCGTGCCATCCCAGAACTCCCAGTTGATGGGCGGGTCTTCCTGATTGATGGCTGACCCGGCCATCGCTTCACACTGGATGCGCAACCGAACGATCTGGGCCGCGAGCGTATCTGGAAAGCCGCCGCTATCGGCGAAGCCGAGGTAGAAGGCATCACCTTCACGTGGCGTGGCCTGGAAGGTCTCGACGCGGCGCTGGATGTGGCCGTCGAGGAGCCCGGACATGTCTTCGCCGAGGTCGCGTGGCACGCCGTCTTCGGTGAGCCGTCGAGCGAGCCACAAATAGCGCAGGTGAGGTACGACCAGATGCAGGTCGGCGTCGGTGGTGAAGATGAGCGACGGACGGGTTTCGGTCTGTCGCGTGGCGATCTCGATGCCACGCGGGATGACCCGTGCGCTGGTGGTGGCCGTGGTGAGCCAGAAGGCGAGCTCGGTGCGCGCCGGGACCGCCGGGCGTGGCCGCGCGCCGATCAGCGACAGGAACTGGAGGAAGTCGCGGTCGGGCACCTGATTGACGCGGTACAGGAGCAGGTCGGTCATCCAGGCGAAGAGCTCGATGAGCATGACCCCCGGGTCGGCGACATTGTGGTCGGTCCACTCCGGACAGTACTGGGGAATGCGGCGTTTGGCCTCGTCGACCAGATCCTGGAACCCACGCCCGTCAAGGAGAGGCGGGGTCATCCGCACCAGGTGCTGGGAGGTCTCAGGCGGAGGCACCGGCGCTATTCCTCGCCTGGGATCAAATAGAACGGATAGACCAGATTGCGCTCGGAGTTGGTCGCCCGGGTCACGTATCGAATATGAATCAACAACAGCGCCGGATCATCCTCCTCAGGTCCAACTTCGACGTCGAGCACCTCGATCCGCGGCTCCCACCAACCCAGTGCTTCGAGCACCTGCGAGTGGACCAGACCGGCCGTCGTCGCGTCGTTCGGGGCAAAGATCAGGTCGTGGATGCCACACCCGAACTGGGGTCGCATGCGGCGTTCGCCCTTGGCGGTGCCCAGAATTGTGCGGATCGAGCGCTCGATCGCCGATTCGCCGCTGACGAGCGCGACGCCGCCGCGGCCGTCGATGGTCATCGGGTCGGTCCAGCCGGCGCCCAGGAACGCGTTTTGTCCATCCATCTGTCGCCTCCTGCCGTCAGCCGCCGAGAAAGACGGTGCCGACCGCCAGCACTGTGCCCATCGGCAGATCGACCGGGTCGTTACACGTCAACACCGTGTCACCCATCCGCGCGGCGGGCTTGTTGTTGATGAACACCGTCGCGCTGCCCTTCAGAATCGTCGCCTGGTTGGTCGGCGGTTTGGAAAACGGTCCGCCGCCAAGAGGAATGTGTGGTGGGTTGCCGGTCGCCGTGCTCCCCAGAGTCGCGGCCGGCATGCCCATGATGTTGACGTTCGAGCTGCAGCCTCCGGTGATGAAGCCGATGAAGGGATGCGGCAGCGGGGTCGGCACCGGGCTGGGGACCCCAGGCACCAGCACGATATGGATGTCGGTTCCGAGCACCTGATCACCGAGTTTGGCGGCCGGCAGACCGGGCATTGTGCATCACCTCCATGCCTAATTGATGTTGACGACCGCGCCCTTCAAGCCCAACACCCCACCACCATCGACGGTGAGCGTTGCGTTGGCCTTGATGGACACCGTCGTGCCCTCGATCGATACTTCGCCTTTACTCACCATGGCGAGACTCGCGTCGGCGGTGACAGATACGTTTTGCTGCGCGGCGACCGTCGCGTTCTGGGCCTTGACCATGGCGTCGCCGGTGGCCGAGATGGAGACGTTGCCTTTGGCAGTAACCGCGACGTCGCCGTCGGCCTCGATGGAAATCGTGTTGGTGGCCGAGTCGATCGTGATGGCGTTTTTGGTCGTTTTGTCGACGATCGTGATCTTTTCGGCACCGGCGGTGTCGTCCAGAGTGATGAGGTGCCCGGCTCGGGTCTTCCACAGCCGCTTGTTCACGAGGGAGCTGCCAACCGCACCCGCACCGGTCATCGGCGGCGCATCCACGCCATTCCACAGCGCACCCAGGACAAACGGGCGCGCCGGATCTCCGTGGTCGAAGGCGACCAGCACTTCGTCGTTTACTTCTGGCAGGCAGAACAGGCCGCGTTCCTGACCAGCCATCGGACTGGCCAGCCGCGCCCAGGCGCTGACTTCGGTCGCGTCCAACCACGGGAACTGGACCTTCACCCGGCCCAGACTGTCGGCATTGTCGGTAACGACGCCAATCACAACGCTCGGCGGCGTACGCGAACCTCCGCTGCCGCCGTGCAGCGATTCGTACAGCCCGCCCGCTGGGCGCCCGCCAATCGTGAACGTGGTGGTATAAACGCCGCCGACCGCGGAGTGGACCACCGCCGTTACGTAGTACGTCCCCGAGAGCCGCGTGCCCAGCGTCGACAGGTTGAGCGTGATGCCCGGCACGATGCCGGCGTCGCCGGCGCAGGTGCCCTCGCCCTCGACCAGGGCCGCGTCGAGCTCGTTGTAAATGGCCTGGGCCAGGCTCTGAGCCTCCGCCTGACTGGCTACCGGCCGATCGACAACGTACACCTTCGACTCGCCGAAGTTTTTCGCGAATTGGGATCCGGGCCGCTTCTCGCCAATGGCGGGCGCGCGCGTTCCAGTGATAGCGCTGCCGACGATGGCTTTTTTGGTCGTGACGTCCCAGGCGCGCACGACGACTTCGCCAACTTGCTCGGCCGCGGACAGTTTGACGTGGATGCGCTGGAGGTTGTTCCACAGGTCTTGCTGGGGCCCGAGCGTTTCTCCGTCCCTGGGTTTGCGAAAGTGGAGGATCCGACCGGTGACGAACAGTTCATATCCGTTGCGCGCGGCGCGCTCGCGCAGGAACTCCCAGTCCGTCTGGTTGTACTGCAGCACGTAGTCGTGGACCTCGTCGGTCGCGTCGACTCTGGCCTCCAGACTGGCGCTTGCGGCGACCCGCGACACGATGTCGCTGTCGGACATCGTCAGAAACGAGCGGCTCTGCCGGCCGTGGTGCAGGCGGTGCGCGCGGTTGTAGGCGCGAATGGTCGTGATCGCTCGACCGTCCTCACCCACCTCGAGCTCGACCGCCGCGACCTCACCCGCAAAGACCGATCCCAACGTGCCAGCCCAGTAGCCCAGCTTGACCTGGAGCTCGCTGCCAATCGGGAACAGATCGTCGTCCATGATGTGAAAGAACACGGCCTTCGGATCCAAAGCCGGCTCGCCGCCGTCGATCAGGCTGACACTACACACGTCCGGCAGGTACAGACTCTGCTCGACGGTGATGCTCGTGATCTGCTCCAGATCGCCCAGCGGCGACCCATTGACGATGACCTCGTAGCGCAGGTCGAGTGACACCTCCGCGGCAATCGCCGGCATCAGTGGGTCCTCACGCGGTCAGTCCGCTGGTCGGGATCGCCAGGCGTTGACCCACCTGGAGCCGGAGGGGGTCAGTCAGGCGGTTGTAGTCGGCAATCACCCGCCACATGGAGGCGTCGCCCAACTCGCCAAAAGCGATGCTGTCGATGGTCTCGCCGGGTCCGACGACCCGGAGCCGCTGGGCGTGGCCGTGGGAGGTGGGGTTCTGGGGCGGGTAGCTGGTGCCGTTCTCCACCTGCTGGAACGTCACCGCCAACGAGGCCCGAATCGGGCGGCCGTCTTCCCAGAACAGCGTGAAGCGCTGACTGACGCTGGTCAGGACAGCGCGGTTGCTCCAGAAGCGTCCCCACCGGAAGCTGACGCGCGGGGGCCGCCCGGGGGTCTGCTTCTTGGTGTCGGCCGTCGTGGGGTCGACCTGCATCAGGCCGAGCACTTTGTCGGTGTACTTGCGGACGTCGTTCGGCGGGCCGGACTGACCGTCCTGTGCTAGCGTCAATGTGTCGAAGAGCAGCTCGAGGTCGAGGGTCATCGCGCCGCCACTCACGAAGTTGGCGGTGGGTTTGTCACCCCCGGCCGTCCCACCGTTGGCCCAGGTGTTGCGTTTGCTGAAGGTGTACTCCGTCGGGTTGAACAAGCAGTCAACGATCTTTTTGGGTGGCGACTTGTCCTCATTCCAGATTGACGCCTTGACTGGCTTGCCGGAGCCGTAGCTGATCCCGCGTTTGGGTTTGTCGACCATCGTGTGTGTCCCGCTTTCTTTTCCTGCTACCAGGCCCGACGTGGGGCGCCTGAACCCCCGGCGCGTTCGCGCTCGGTTGCCAGCCGGCGTTTGATGAGGCCGTAGACCTGGAGGGCCATCCGATCGAGGTCGGGTACTTTGGGCCGCTCTGGGTTGGCAGCGGTGACGAGCGTGGAGCTGGGCGCCGTGTGCCACCGGGTCGTGCTCGGGCCGAGTACCGCCCGAGCTGAGTCTGCAGCGCTTGCAGCGTTCTCCGCGGGTGTCCTCTCTGGTCGCGCGACCGTCATCGGAACGCCAGCTGGTTCCTGCGGGCGCGTTGCCGTGGAGGTCAACGCCGGCGCTCTTTCGCCTGCACTCCGGGTGCGGGTGCCGGGGCTTGGGGCCGTCGCGAGCGGCATGGCCACTCCCCGGCCTGACGTAGTTTTGGTCGGGGGAGCCTGCGGCTCGCCGCCGCTGGTCGCCGTTCCGCTCGCAAGCTCGCTGCGCGCTCCTTGCCGAGGCGACCCCCCGCTCAAAGAACCCGCGGGCGCGCGGGTGGCCAGCGGCACTCGAGCCATCGGCGTACGGGTCGAGCTGCCCGCCCGTGAGCTGCCCGCGCGTGAGCCGAATACCGGTGCACGGCCGACGAGCGGCCAGCCCGCGGCTCGAGCCCGGCCGTGAAGCTGGCCAACTGCCACAACGAGGCTCGGGCGTCCGTGCAGCCACGTCGCGCCCGGCCGCGCCTGGTGGCGGTCTGCGAGCCGGCGGGTGTCCTGGACCGCGCCCGGCGCGCCGAGTCTGTGCCGCTGGCCGCCGGCTTCCGGCAGCGCACTGCCCGGGCCCGGCGTTCCGAGTCCGTACCGCTGGCCGCCGGCTTGCGGCACCGCACTGGCCGCCTGAAACCCGAGGCTGGAGTCCGTGCCCAGTCCGTACGGCTGCGCAGCTTCCACGGCCCACGGACCGGCGTGCCGCGGGGTTGCAAATTGCAACCGCGCCTTCTGTGCAGCTTCACGCATGTGGTGCGGCTCCGTAGTGCCAGGCACGAACGAATCCTCCGCGCGTTCCAGGTTCCGCGCACTGCTGATCCTGCTGAGAAACGCCAGCGCACCGCTGCCTCCAGTGCCAGGCCCCCGCTCCACTGCCTCAAGACGGTGTCTACCCCGTGCGCCGTCGGGATCCGAATCTCGCCTCAGCGCGGCTCCAGGCTCAGCCCCGCGCCCTCCGATTGTGGCGCGGAGGTTCGTTGCAAAGCTGACCGCGGCCTTTGTCATCGTGACGAGCCGTCCCTGAGGACCCGCGGCTGCGAACCTGCCCAGCAGCAGCGAGTGCCTCGCAGACTTCGACCCGCCCACTCTATCGGCCTGGGTGGGATCCGCTCCGCGACTCGCCGCGGTCTGGAATGACAATGGACTCTCAGCTCCAGACGTGCCGCGCAGCAGCAAACGCGTCGAAGGCTCGGTGCCGCGTGAACCGCCCGCGCCACCAGGACGCGTTGCTCCGCTCGCTACGATCCTGAAGGCACCCGCGCCTCGGGAGGTGCCGAGCAGGAGCGGCTGCATCGTGCGGTCCGGACCGCGCGAGCCGCCCGCCGCCGCGGCGGGGTTCATTGCCAGTGCTGAGGACGCACCGGTCATCCTGAGGACACGCGACGACGGGTTCACAGCTCCGGACCTGCCGTACAACGGCCGTTGCAGCCTGCGGTCAGGACCGCGTGAGCCGCCCGGGGCGGCGGGGTTGGTTGCAGACGTGAACGACGCACCGGTCATACCGAGCACGAACGACGATGGGTTCCAAACTCCCGACCCGACGCGTCGTAGCGCCGGCGTCGCGGAGTTCGGGCCGCGCGCGCCGCCAGGTACAGCCTGGTTCCTGTCTGTTCTGACAAAAGCACCAGTCATGCTGAGCACGCGCAACGACGGGTTCCCAGGTCCGGACCTGACCTGTGGCAGCGTTTGCGTCGCGGCGTTCGGGCCGCGCGTGCCGCCTGCCGCAGCCTGGTTCCGCGCAGCTGTTACAAGTGCGCCCGTCATCCTTAGGAGAATCGACGAAGGATCCGCAACTCGGGCGTTGTGGAGCGCAAGTGCGGGCGGGCCCTCGGAAAGCGCCGCAGGGATCACCCGCGTGCGTTGCGGGACCGCCAGGCTCAGTCGCGAGCGCGCGACCGATGCCACGCTCCGCGCTGGCTCGTCAAGCAGAGCGGATCCTTTATCACGTCCTTCGGCGAG
>Ga0070730_10004078_pt1 | contig 12934 bp, 7 predicted proteins | sample Coa_R1_3_FD_66447 | JGI IMG/M metagenome (GOLD analysis project Ga0070730, IMG submission 66447) | Surface soil microbial communities from Centralia Pennsylvania, which are recovering from an underground coalmine fire - Coalmine... | ecosystem: Environmental > Terrestrial > Soil > Unclassified ...
CCGTCACAAGTTGAGCAAAATAGACAAAACGATCTCCAGGTCTGTCTTTACCAAGAGTTATCTTCTCTTTCATACTCCGAAAAAAGGTTTGAAACACTCGATTCTCCTTCATATTCTCTGTCTATCTGTTTAGCAAGCTACCTTTATTATTTGCGAGGCTCTCTCCCCATTGCTCCTTCATCATACTACGGTTTTTAGCTACCTGGTAGTTTGATTGAATGGCAATTACACCCCCATAAGAAAATTCCTGCTACTTTCCTGTTACTCTAGGGTTATCTCCCCACCTTCATAAGTACCCTATGACCAGAACAGATAGTGCAGAACTACTGCAACGTCAGATACAGGAGAAAAAATAGGAGAGAAGAAACTGAATCGATTGTTGCCACTATCGCGTTTAAAACCATTGGTACTCATGAAGTAAGCCTTTGGGAGCATGGCTTCGTCGATATTGAAGACGAGCGGTTTGAATATAAGCTCGACTATAAACTCGACCATGCTCGCCTTCCTCTGGAGGAGGCATATTGGCTTCTGGACTTTCTGAACACCCATTTACCGCCACAATCTCATATCACGAGCGAAGCCGTTGGCACTCACACATTCACTCTCCGAGAGGACGGTATTCTGGAGATTGTAGGCGAACTATCCCAATCGTGCGAGGAGACCAACCTTGATCACACGCGTCTTGATCTCCAGGAGGTATCCCTCTTGCGCGATTTCTTGTTGGCCCACCTCCCGCTACGTTCTTAGGTCATTACGAGATGAAGGCTCCTGTTTGGCCTTGCAAGGGGTGCGATTCCCTTTCTAACAAGACTATAAGAATTCTTTTTTAGAAAGTGTGCAGAGTGTGCAAAGGTCCTTTTTGACTTTTTCACTTCTTTAAAAGTGTGCAAGTATCCCTGCAAGAAATAAATAGATATGCACAGTTTGAACTCTGCACACTCTGCACACTCTCGAAAAAATACATGCTATACATACTATGCATGTTATACCCTTGCACAGGCTTGCACGCTTTTACACACAACGAAGGAGAGGGAGAAGGAACTCAAAAGCAGGCTTGACAAATGGCACCCTTTTCTGGTAAATTGGATATATCAACATATTCTAATGTCCAATAGTGCAGAGGGATAGAGGGTCAGAAAGAGCATGACGATCGAGAATGTCGATTCAAGTAATCCATTGCCGCTGTATTTCCAGGTCTATAAATCCCTGCTGGAGCGCATTCAGCGGGGAGAGTTTCCACCAGGAAGCTTTTTACCTCCAGAACGACAGTTGACCGAGGATTATGGGGTCAGTCGCATTACCATTATTAAGGCGCTCGACGAGCTGGCGCGTGAGCAATATATCAAGCGGCAGCAGGGGCGCGGCACCAGAGTCACCGACCCGGCGGAACGCGCGAGTACTGAAGAGGCCCAAAAGCAGCGACGCTCGATTGCTTTTATCTGTCATGTCCTCGACCATCCCTATTTGTTTCAGATTTTGATGGGCATTGCGCGTACGGCGGCCCGGCAGCAGTATAATTTACAAGTGATCAGTTCTTATGATACGGGCGATGAGGAGGTGCGGCACATCAAAGAGGCGATTGCACGCAATGTCGATGGCATTATCGTCTATCCTCATCAGGGATATCACAATGAGTCCTTGTATCGTGAGTTACAGCAACAACACTTTCCTCTCGTGATGGTGGATCGCTATTATCCACAGATCGACACCGATCGTGTGATCTTTGATGATGAGATTGCCGGCTACGAATTGGCGAAGCAACTGTTGCAACGGGGCAGGCGACGCATCGCGGTTATCTCTTACTTTGAAGTGGAAGCGACCAGTGTCAACCATCGCTTGAGCGGCTATCGTCGCGCCTTACAGCAACGGGGTCTTCCATACCATGACAATTTGATCTGGCTGGATGTTTACCCCTCTTTTCACCGTTCTGATGAGTTGTCCCAGGATACGCCTGCCCGTGAGCGCCTGCGGAAATATGTTGCTCGCTACAAACCGGACGCGCTTTTGACGCTGAACGATGATGTCCTGGAGCGGGTGATCTATGATCTGCTCATCCTCAGGGATACCTCGTTCTCCGTTTCTACCACGAAACAGAAATCCAGATCATCTCTGAACTGGATGGGCGAGATTGCGACATTCAGCCATAAACCCCCTGCTCCGTATACTCCCTATCACGCGCTGAGCGCCATTCACTCCGGCGAGATGTTGGGCACTGAGGCCGCCCAATTAGTCATCGCACGCATCGAATCGGCGGGCAAGCCCGGGTTGGGTGGGGGGCTGAGAAGGGAAGAGGGGAGGAGCCGAAATCAGACGCTTGGGGAAGAACGACAGGTGATTAAAGTTCCTATGAATATTGTCACGAGCGAAACTCCAGCGTTCACGCAAACAACTGAGCTATTAGCACTCCCGGAGACGAACTGACGCGATGCGCGAGTTGTTTGACTGGAATGCTCGCTCCCCGGCGTAGGGGCGGTCGCAGAGCCGCGCGGGTGAGTGCCACCTCTCTTGCCGGGAGGCGATGAGTCCAGTCAGGCTCCCACGGGCGGCTCTGCGACCGCCCCTACGCCGGGAGGCAGGCTTTCGACAGAAACAGAGTATGTGGCATCGTTGCGCAAATGATGTCTTGTCATCCTTATGTTCTGCCGTAGAACCCTTTGTTTTCTTTTTCATGCTTGTCGCGACGGTGCGAGAGACGTTCCAGCGTCACTGCTGGATTCGATAAAGAAGGAGTCATTCCAATGGAGCATGAACGACCGGCTTTTCCACCAGCGCTGAAACAGGTTGGGGTGATAGAGCAACGTTCGCAAGCGTATCACGAGGCATCTTCGCCCGCAACTGTATCGTGGAGCGCTTCATCCCGGGACGTTCAAGAGGCGGGCCTGCTTGAGCTGCAACTGGAGCATCCGAAACGGAGATGGGGCAGTAATTTGAAGCAGAATGGTACCCTGTTTTTCATGACCGTTCCTGGCCTGCTTCTCCTTTTCGTCTTTGCCTATTTGCCGATGTTTGGCATCATCATTGCATTCAAGGACTATCGGGCCTCTCAAGGCATTGTGGGGAGCGCCTGGGTGGGTCTCCAGAATTTCTTCTATCTTTTCCAGACCGATGATGCCCGGCGTATCGTCTTCAATACCCTTGTGATGAACACCCTTTTCATCGTGACGGTTCTGGTGGCGTCTTTGGGGCTTGCTCTCCTGTTGCATGAGGCGCGCCAGTCGAATAAGTGGTTGGCCAGATTGTACCAATCGACGCTGTTCTTCCCGTACCTCTTTTCGTATGTGATCATCAACTATTTTGTTTTCGCGTTACTCAACGCAAGCAACGGCCTGGTGAATCACCTGCTCATGAGTCTGGGAATGCCTGTGACCAATTGGTATGCCTCGCCACAATACTGGCCGGTGATTCTCACCCTCGTCAATCTCTGGAAAAATGCCGGCTTCTGGAGCATCGTCTACCTGGCGGGTATTATCGCGATTAACCCGGAGTACTATGAAGCTGCGAGCCTTGATGGGGCCACGACCTGGCAGAAGATCTGGCGTATCACGCTGCCTATGCTCAAGCCGCTGATTATTATCAATGTGCTCCTCTCGATTGGCAAAATCTTCTATGCAGACTTTGGTCTCTTCTATCAGGTCACGCGGAATGTGCCACAACTCTACCCGACCACGGATGTGATTGATACGTATGTCTATCGCACGCTCACGGCTCTAGGCGATGTCGGTATGGCTTCGGCGGCGGGCGCATTCCAGGCCATCGTCGGCTTTGTGCTAGTGCTGGGCTCGAACTGGTTGGTGCGCCGTACCGACCCTGAGCGCGCACTATTCTAAATCCGTTCTGCTGGCATGAGTGTCAGACCATTCCTGGAAGGGGAGATATGTTATGCGCTTGTTTGCAACGCCGCAATCTGGTGCGGGTATTATGCGAGGGGGAGCATTGCCCCAACGCAACGTGCCACGCCGAGGTCCACAAGGGAGCCTCCTACACGCGTCACGCCTGGCGATTCATGCCTTCTTACTGGTGCTGAGTTTCCTGTTTCTGGCGCCGCTGATCTTGATGATCTCAGCCTCGTTCTCTTCGGAAACCGCTATCAGCAAGTACGGCTATTCGCTGTTTCCGCGTGCATTCACGACGGCTGCCTATCAATACATCTTGCAAGATCCCAGCCAGATCCTGACCGCCTATGGTGTGACCATCACGGTGACGCTGATTGGTACCTGCGTTGGGGTGCTGGTTATGGCTTTGCTGGCGTATCCACTCTCGCGCAAGGACTTTTTCTTGCGTAAGCCGCTCTCGTTTTACGTGTTTTTTACCCTGCTCTTTAATGGGGGCATCGTGCCTTTGTATATCCTGGTGACCCATTATTTGCAGTTGAAGGATACCCTCTCGGCGCTGATTCTTCCCTACCTGGTCATGCCGTGGTATGTGCTGTTACTGCGGACCTACTTCGCGGCTTTGCCCAGAGAACTGATTGACGCGGCCAGGGTCGATGGGGCCAGTGAATGGCGCATCTTCTTTCGGATCGTTGTACCGCTCTCGCGGCCCGCTCTGGCGACCGTGGCCTTATTCTGCGCGCTGGTGTTCTGGAATGACTGGTACCTTGCGCTGCTCTTTATCAATAATCCCAGCCTGGTGCCGCTGCAATATCTGCTCTACCAGATTTCGACCGATATTACCGTCTTGCAAACGAGTTCGCAAGCATTTGGCGTCCAGGTCCCGGCGCTCTCCGCGCAAATGGCGATCGCCGTTCTGGCTGTTGGCCCCATTACGCTCGCCTTCCTGCTGGTGCAGAAGTATTTTGTGAGTGGCATTACCCTGGGCGGAGTCAAAGGTGACTGAGAAAATGTCCTGCTGCAGGAGAACTGTGCAGGTCATCTGGATGCTCCTACGCGCTACCTGAACGGTTACGGCGCAGGGCTGGAAAGGAGGTGTTCTCTACTGGAACAAGAGAGCGGCAATCGCTCTACCTGTCCTCTGGATGACGGTTTGTAGTCTTTACTGTAGCGCTACATGGAAAGACGTGCTGTATCAACGGTTGTACACCCATTTGGGGAAAAGGAGTCTAACCCATGTCCAGGTCACTTTCACGTCGGCGTTTCATGACTCAGGGCGGGAAAACCATGCTCGTGGCAGGGGCCATGAGTACCACCGTGGGGACTTTGTTGTCCGCGTGTGGCCCGTCAACAACAAGTTCAACAACGAGTTCAACGACCTCCGCCAGTGCCGAGGTTTCGTATACCTATCCCACGTTTACGCCTGTGCCGGAGGTCCAACAGGTGCAGGATGCCCTCAACAAGATCCTGCAAGCCAGGTACAATGTGACCCTCAAGCTCCATCCGATTGATGCTGGAGCCTATGATCAGAAACAAAAGTTGGCGGTTGCGGCTGGCGATGTGCAGGATATTGTGTACGCAGTACCCTGGACCAATAACTACTTTGTGAATGTTGCGCAAGGGGCGCTCCAGCCATTGGACGATTTGTTGCCAAAGTATGCGCCCAGGACCTTCGCCAGTATGTCCGCCCAGGCATGGCAGGCGACACGGGTGAATGGGAAAATCTACGGGGTGTTAAACCAGCAGCCCTGGACCCGCCCGATTGGGCCGCGCGTCCGTAAAGACCTGGCGCAAAAATATGGACTTGACCTCACTCAGATCACCACCTTTGATGACCTGACTCCATTCCTGTCCGCGGTCAAAGCAGGGGAGCCACATATCACGCCGATTGGTATCGGACAAATCACCGACAAGGGAGGGCCGTATAGCTCAGCCTATCTGGGCTATGAGATTGTCGATGGCGTTTCCAGCGATGCCGGTATTATCGGTGTTAAGGCCGATGATGCGAATTTGCGCGTAGTGAACATCGCGACGCTCCCAGAGTTTCTGCACCAGGTGCAATTAGCGCGTAAGTGGTTCCAGGCTGGCTACTATCCCGTGGATCTTCCTGGCGATCAGGTGACGGCGAACTGGCGCGCGGGTCAATATGCGATGGAGATTGATGTGGTGCATCGCGACTCGCTCGGCCAGCTCAAGCAGACGTATGGTTACGATTTTGTGGCCAAAGGACTGGGGCCGCTGATCCTGACGACCAGTGGCATTATTGCTACAATGAATAATATCTCCAGTACCTCGAAGAACCCTCAGGCTGCAATGAAGGTCATTGAGGCCTTCAATAATGATCTGGATGTCTACCATTTGATCTGTCGTGGGATTGCAGGGAAGCATTATGTGGTGACAGATCAGAAGAATAATGTGGTTGGCTTCCCAACAGGGGTGACGGCAACCAATAATCGCTATAACCCGCAGTCGTCGTGGATGTTTGGCAATATTTTCAACGACTACTACTCATCAGAGGATGTGGTTGGGGCCTGGCCGCTCTCACTCAAGGACAATCAAACGGCGACGCCCTCGCAAGCTCTGGGCTTTGCTTTTGATCCGACCAGAGTGAAAACAGAACTGGCTCAGGTGCAATTGGCCCAGCAGCAGTATGGCTATCCGCTGATTATGGGACGGGTCGATCCACAAGCAGGACTGCAGACCTATCTTTCCAAACTGCACGATGCAGGTGTGGAGAAAGTGGTGGCCGAGATCCAGGGCCAGATCGACAAATGGAAGTCGTCGAAAGGCTAAACGTTCGCTCTCTGACTCGCATGGGCTGCGGACCAGCCCATGCGAGCCCGATCACATACCGATGATGAAGGTTACGTCCTTCTTCTGTGGAGAAACACTTGATGCTGACCATACACATGATTGGCAATGCCCATCTCGATCCCGTCTGGCTTTGGCGCTGGCAGCAGGGGGCCGACGAAGCGCTTGCCACCTTTCGCTCTGCCGCCGACCGCTGCGATGAGTACCCGGACTTTCGCTATACCCGAGGAGAGGCCTGGCTCTATCGCCTGGTCGAACGCCTGGACCCGGCGCTTTTTGCGCGCATTCGTTGCCTGGTCGAGCGGGGGCAGTGGCATATTACCGGCGGGCAGGTGACGCAACCTGACGCGAACCTTCCGACCGCCATCGGGTGGCAGCGCCAGTTCCTTCATGGGCAGCGCTATTTTCTGGAACGTTTTGGCGTTCGTCCGACGATTGCTTATAACGTCGATACGTTCGGTCATCCAGCAACATTGCCTGATATATTGGTAAAGGCTGGCTGTGCAGGCTACATCTTCCACCGTCCCACACCACTCCAGGTGGACTTGCCAGCCAATGTGTTTCGTTGGCGCGGACCCGGTGGCGGGGAAGTGCTGGGCATGCGGCTTGTGCCCGCCTATGTCACCTTTGGAGCTGATCTCACAGAGCAGATCGAGGCTGCCGCAAAAGCCACGACTCCAGGGTTAGAGCATGTCATGTGTTTTTATGGCGTGGGCAATCACGGTGGTGGCCCCACCAAGGGACACATTGAATATATCCTTGCTCATCTCCACGCCTTTCCTGATATTGAACTGCGCTTCAGCACACCGGGTCTCTTTTATGCAGCCGTACGTGACTCCTGGGATGCGTTACCGGTAGTGACCGCCGATCTCGAACTCCAGCATACCTTTCCAGGATGCTACAGTGTGATGCACGACATCAAACAACGGCAGCGTGCGACTGAGCATCTGCTCGCGCAGAGTGAACGCGTGATTATGACGCTCGTTACATCTCCCGATCAGCGCTGCGATCTGCAGGAGAAGCTGGACGTGGCCTGGGAGGATCTGCTCTTTACCCAATTTCATGATATCCTGGCTGGTGCCTGTATTGCTCCTGCTTATACGGCAGTGCGTGCTATGCAGGGGCGAGCGCTGATCAGTGGGGAGGAGATCATCTATGAGGCGACGCGGCGCTGGGCACGTCAGACCTTGCCGCCTATCAATGAGCAGCAAATCATCGTGCTCAATACTGATGAAGAAGCCTGGGGGGGGCTCGTCGAGGCGGAACCCTCATTGGATTTCGATACCTGGGGGCAGCGCTGGCTTAGCGATCTGCGCGGGCAGCCCATTCCGTTGCAGCGCGTCCAGGCTGCGGGCCATCTGATGACGCATCGCATTCTCTTCCCATTGATGGTTGAGTCCGGCGAGGCACAACAATTGCTGCTGCGGACGGATGCGCCTCCATCTTCCTCCTCTGTTGAGACGGATCTGGATGTTTCTCCGCGCCATCTTGCCAACGGTCGTATGCGCGTAGAGGTCGATCAACGCGGTGTGCGCCAGGTGTGGCTGGATGGGCATCCATTGCTCGGCGGTGGTGGCATCGGCCTGCACCTGCGTCAGGATGGGACCGATACCTGGGTGATGGATACCGATGCATTCACCTGGCCTGTTGAGTCTCTGTTCTCTTCCGAGGCTGAGCAGTGGACAGTGGAGGAGAGCGGTCCGCTGCGCGTGCGTATCCGCCTGGAAGGCTGGCTCGGTCACTCGCGAGTGCGCTGGACGCTCTCGCTATTACGCTACGAACCGCGTTTGTTCATCGAGCTTGATGTGCATTTCTGTGACCATCTCACATTACTACAAATGCCGGTTCACCTGGCGGAGACCCCTCTGACCTGGCGTGATGGTCAGGCGCTGGGAGCCGTGGAGCGCCATATGGACGCCACAGGCAGACCTGTCGAATGGCCGGTACAGGACTGGTCAAAGATGACACTCTCTCAGGATCACGAGGTTGCGCTGGTCACCAACGATGCGTACAGTGTCAGCGTGAGTGAGGAGGAAGGCTGGCAGTGGACACTCTTGCGTAGCCCTAGAGCGGCCAGCGTTGCCGAGGGGTGGGCCAGCGAGGTCTTTCTCAATAGCGGGCGCGACTCTTATACAGATCAGGGAGAACAGCACTTCCAGTTTCAGTTCCTGGCGAGTCAGGCTCCCCTGCCAGATGCCCTGCTGGAGCAACGAGCGCGGCAGCAGGGCCAACCGCCGGTCGTTTTTGACCGCTACGAAGGACTCAATCGTCCCCCCTGGGGGGCAACTCCTCCCCAGCATTTGCAAAAGCCCCTGGAGACGAATATGACTGAAGTGTCGCAGTAGACGCTTCTCCGACCCCCCTGCGTCGTCGGGTCCTGCCCCTCGCGTGAGGTCGGACCCCCGACGGGCAACGACCCTAGTGGGCCTCGGGTTGGGAAGAATAGCTGCAAGAAGAGAGAAAGGAGGTAACAAGAATATCGTCGCGTAAAAAGATATCGTCCCATTTTAGATGAGAATGACAAGCAGTGGTGTTCATCGACAAGGAGGTTTTCGATGATTACTTCAAGCCAGGGTCGGCATAGTATCAGCAGAGTCTTTGTGCTCGGCTGCCTGTTCGTCATGAGTGCTCTTTCCTCAATGCAAACATTCGCGGCTCGCGCGCAAATACAGCCCCCAGCGCTAGTGGGCAGAGCCGCCAGCACCACTATAGGGGGCCAGGCCCTGAACATTGTCCAGCAATACCAGGGAGTGTGGACCTCGCCACCAACCAACCTGATGTCTGGTGAGACTGCCGATGGTCCGTTGATGGGCAACGGCGATGTCGGCGTGGTCGTTGGCGGCACGATCAATAACATGACCTTCTACCTCGGGAAGAATGATTTCTGGTCCGCAAACAGCCATGCCATCAAGCCACTTGGGCGCATTCTTCTCGCGGTACCCGGGCTGGGGGGCTCGTCCTACAACATGGTCGAAGATCTCCTGCACGCCGAAGTCCGGGGAACCTTCAGCCTGAACGGGGCAACATTGCACACGACAAGCTGGGTCGCGGCCACCGATAACATCTTTGTAACGCAACTTGCTCTGACAGGGGGCGGCTCGCAACGTGCCACTATCACTCTCCAGGATGGCTTCGGCAACACGCCCACAACCTCGATCACCAATGATGTGCTCAGCGCGGATGTTCAGGCTGATACGGTTGGGTCGAACAATCCGTTGGCCCGTGTCGCCTCACGCGTCATTGGCACGACTACCAGCTTGTCGAACAATCACATCAATCTGACGCTCCAGCCAGGCGCGACCTATACACTGGTCTCCGCAATTATCAGCAACATTGATAGTTCGACCTACCAGAGTACGGCGATCTCCAAAGTCAGTGGACTGGCCCAATCCGATGTCAATAATCTGAATGGTGCGCATCGCGGCTGGTGGCAGACCTACTGGTCGCAATCGTTTGTGCAGATTCCAGACAAGGCGATTGAGAAGAGCTGGTATGGATCGTTATACCTGCTGGGCTCAGCGTCGCAGCCAGGGAAGTACGCGCCAGGTCTGTGGGGCAACTGGATCACCAGGAACATGAACTGGAATGGCGATTATCACACCAACTACGATTATGAGTCGCCATTTTATGCCGCGTTCACGACCAATCACGTGGATCAGACCGTCCCATATGATCAGCCAGTCTTGGATTGGATACCTCGTGCGCAGACGCTGGCGACTCAGAACGGCTTTACCGGTGTGCTGTATCCTGTGGGCCTTTCGCCCAAAGGGACGAGCGCGGACACCAATCTCCATAATCAGAAATCCTATGCGGCGTTTCTTGCGACGGATATGATTATGCACTTTTATTACACCTACGATACTGCGTATGCTAACACGATCTACAACGACCTCAAACAGGTGGGGACATTCTGGCAGAACTACCTATCGTGGGATGGAAGCCGCTACGTGATCAATAACGACGCGCCTCAGGAAGACAATCCCTACCCACAGACAAATAATAATCTGTCATTGGGATTGGTGCGTTTCCTGTTCCAGGGGCTGGTCAATATCAGCACCGCTCTCAATGTCGACGCGTCGTTGCGCTCGACATGGCAGAACATTCTCGCCCACATGAGCGCGTTTCCCACCATGACGCAGAATGGGCAAACCGTCTTCAGAGAGACGGAAGTGGGAGCCGGTTGGGTCAATGACGGCAACGATATCCTGATTCAGCATATCTATCCTGGCAGCCAGATCGGGCTGGATAGTGACGCGAACTCACTGCAAATTGCCCGCAATACCGTCGGGCAGTTGACTGCGGCCTGGAATGGCGGCAATGCTCCCGCCACATTTTACGCGGCGGCGGCCAGAGTAGGCTATAATCCGGGGACGATTCTCACCAATCTGCACGATGAAGCCACCAACCAGAGCTATAACAACCTGGCAATCCATCATAACGGAGGGGGGATCGAAAACCTGAACGTGGTGCTCTCGGGCATTGATGAGATGCTGCTCCAATCGTTTCAGAATGATGTGCATGTCTTTGCCGATTGGCCTGCCAATACTAACGCGAAGTTTGGAAATGTGCTGGCCTACGGTGCGTTCCAGGTTTCCAGTGATAGAGAGAGCAATACCGTTCAGTACCTTCAGGCCATCAGTGGGAAGGGGCGCAATTTCACCTTTACTAACCCGTGGCCCGGGCAAACGCTGGCTCTCTACCGCAACGGCAACAGTGCAGGCACCCTTTCTGGCGGCCAGATCACGATCACCACATCGCCGGGCGAGACCATCGATATTGCCCCCAATGGCACCACGTACGCCCAAATCTTGACCCGGATGGGCCTATCGCAGGGATTTGCGACGGGCTTTGAAAGCGGAGATCCCCAATTGAGCTGGTCAAATACGGTGGACAATGGCCCTCAACCTGCTGGCGGTCTCCAAAACGTTGGCGGGATCTGTTGCTCGTTAACTGGACCAGAGGCTGCTTTGCGTAATGAGACAGTCCATACTGGCAGCACCGCTTTACTGTACTCCGGTCTGGCGCAGGGTGGCGGCAGCCATGCGTATATGAAGCTCTATGATTTCAGTTCATCGCCCCTCTCAGTCGGGTCGGCGACGACTCTATCATACTGGATTTACCCGCAAAGCACCGCGACCAGTCAGTGGGTAAGTGGGAGCAATAGCACCTGTGTGGCAATCGACCTGATCTTTAGTGATGGGACCGCCTTGCGTGATTCGGGATCGGTAGATCAACACGGAAACGGGATCCATCCCACCTCGCAATGCACCCATCTCACCCTGGACGCCTGGAATCAGGTGACCGTGAATCTGGGAACTAAATGCAATGGGAAACAGATCGTACGCCTCGATCTGGGCTATGACCAACCAAGTGGCACAGGTGGCTATCGCGGCTACGTAGACGATCTGAGTGTGAGCGGCTAGCAGTAAAGAGGGGGAGAGAACATGCGGCAAATTCTCTCCCCCTCTTTACTGCGCCTTGCTACCTTACTGGATTTCACCGCACACAAATCTTTGGCCTTTTGACTTTCTGGCTTTTCTATCACACTTCCATCCCAAATCACATACACCTCTTCTCCCTCCATCTTTAGCTTCTCATACCTCTTCTCCACTTCATTCTATTGAAACGTTCGGATGAGGTCTTCACTCCTTTTCTCCGAAGTCAGTAACCGATGGATCCTCTTCTCTTCGGCTGTCGCTTGTCTCCCACTGAGCAGAATAGACCCCAGTTCACTGATGGCCAACCCTGGCGCCTGATTTCTGGCTTCGATCAATGTTCGGATTCCCTGCAAAAACGTCTCCACTCATCGCTTATCGAGATAGGCGTCCATAGGCTCCACGAGGGGTTCCAGGTACTTCTCTATCAGCCTGGTGACCGCTTGGGATTTTTCTTGGATCTCTTGCTGCGCCTACTTTCGGACCTTTCATGACGATGGGACCTGGAAGCGTCTCCATGAGCGGCTGCGAGCCCAAGTCCGACAACGGGCAGGACGGCACAAACATCCGATGGCAGACGCTCTGGACAGCCAAAGCGTCAAGACGGTCGCTGGAGAGGGGGAAGTGTGGCAATTCATCGTACTTCGCTAAAGACCTCGCGATTTTCTTGCCACGCTTCTATAAAATCGGGAGAAAAATAATGGATGGAGACAACGTTGCAAAATATCCAAGTGCGAAGCTCCGGCAGTTTGGGTTCCAGTAGCCCGATTGTCAACCCTTTTCAAGGCCGTGCTGTACTCAGAAAGACGGTTGGCTCAGGCATGATCAGGTTGGTCTGCGTATTCTCGCCACCGGAGG
>Ga0070730_10004079_pt1 | contig 12933 bp, 10 predicted proteins | sample Coa_R1_3_FD_66447 | JGI IMG/M metagenome (GOLD analysis project Ga0070730, IMG submission 66447) | Surface soil microbial communities from Centralia Pennsylvania, which are recovering from an underground coalmine fire - Coalmine... | ecosystem: Environmental > Terrestrial > Soil > Unclassified ...
TATCAAGGCAATGCTCTCTAACTACGAACGGCCAACTACCAGGGGCTAACGATGATTCATTGGCGGGATGGGCTGGCGTCCGATCTGGCGCGGCTGCATGAACTGTGGGACGAGCAGGAGAAACGATTTGCGGGAACGGGTGTGAAGGTGGACCGTCCTGATCTTACGCGGCCTCCGACTATGGTGGTGCGGATTGCGGAGAAAGACGGGCAAGTCGTGGGTTTCTATCATGTGGAGGCGGTGGCGGAGTTGAGCATCGTGACCGGCGATGAAGACGTGATGCGCTCGTTGGCGCCGGAGATGGCGACCTTGTCCCACTGGCTCAAGGCGCACGGCGTCCGCACGGGCTGGGGGTTGGTGCCCAAGAAGTTTGCGGCGTCCATGGGGAGGTTTCTGCGGAAGTTTCCGCTGATCCGGAAGTGGACGGTGTTTGAGATCTTTGGGTGCGATTTTTCGGAGCTTGGAGACTGAAGGAATTTGAAATTTATAAATTGTAATTTGTAATTTAAAAATCGGAAGTCAAGACGAATGGCTAAGAACTAAAGGCTAAAGGCTTTGCGCTAGAAGCTAGTACCAGCAGCCAGCAGCTAACAAGGAGTAACCTCATGGGACGCAGCGAATCGAAAGACGCCTATAACACGAGTAAACAGAACAGCCAGCAGGACCAGGCCAATGCCCAGGCCAGCCTGGGAAATGAAAACAAGGCCATCACCGATTTCAGCGGTTCTGTTGATGACTACAAAAATTTCATCAATTCTGAATTCCTGCCGGGCGGGCAGTTCGATACAGCGGAAAACAACCTGGCGACCAGCGTAACGGCCGGCGGGAAGAACTCGCTGCAAGACTATTTCTCGAACTACGGGAGCCGGACCGGCATAGGCACCACGCCGCAGATGATTGCGGCGACTGAAGAGGGAAGCCGGCAAGGAGAGCGCGATACGGCCAACTTTCTGAACCAAGCGCTTCTGGCGCGCATCGGGGCCCTGGGGCACGGGGAGGAGACGGTGATGCAGGCGCGGGGACAGATTCCCGGAATGTACGGAGGCCAATATGCCACGTCGCTGGGCGGGGCTAATGCTGCTATGGGCACAGCAACAGAGGCGGCCAAGACCCCGGGCTTCTGGGACACGTTTTTGCCGTCCTTGGCGGGCGGGGCTGCATCGGTGGCTGCTGGGTTTGCGGGGAAGAAGTAGGGACTGGCAGATGGCAAAACCAAGACCTTGACCACAGAGGACACACAGCGTAGCAGAGCCACAACAAACCCTTTTACCACAGAGGTCACAAAGGAACACAGAGGAAAGCCAAAAGCAAAACTTCACCACAGAGGTCGCAGAGAGAACAGAGGGGTGACAGAAAATTTCATGGGATGAGCAATCTGGAATTTGCGAGAAAAACACGATTCAAAGGACCTCGTAGTACGAAGGAACACGGAGGTGCTGAATGGCAGCACCCCAAAGAGTTTTTGTTCTTGAAAGCTTTTGGAATTCTCAGAGCGAAGGAGTAAAGCAATGGTTTTTAATTCTGATGTAAATGTGCCAGGGAGCCCGCAGTCCACTGACGGCTCTCTGGAGGTCGGGCCGATCGACACCTCCATCAAATCGAAGATACCCAGGCCGCTTCCTCCTGACACGCAGGTAGTTCCGCCTAACCTCAATATGCCGGGAGTTGGGCTTCCACAGCTCGACATGCCGGCCCCGAGGCGCCCTATGAGCCTGGAGCAAAGCCTTTCGACTGCTATTGATCCGAATGACCCTAAATACAAGATGGGGATTGGCGGCAGGATCATGGGAACGGTGGCAAATTTTCTTAACGGCGCGACTGGCCGGGGGCCGGTCGTCAACACCGGGCGGGGCGCACTCAATAGCCAATACTATAGGGATGAAGAAAATCGTCTCCGCCAGTTGAACGACGCACAGACCCAGGACAAGCTTTGGCGTAGACAGCAGCAGGATTTCTGGAACCTAATTAGACGGGGTTCGCAAGCGCGGGTTCCTGCGGGCGATAGTTCTTCGAACAACAATGAATATGAATACTGACAGAGAAAACTATTCACCACCCTCCGGCTTTGAAACAAAGAGCTTGGTTAATTTCGTTGCAAATACCTGATTTTCTGTCAAAATCGTGGCATTCACCAAAGGGGGTATGCTCCTATGGCAAGGCGATATGAGAAGCTGATTCCGCTCCTTGAAGAGATCAATGGAAATCTTCGGTCGTTACCGAAAGAAGAAGCGGCCTTGATGAAGCGCCGAAGCAGTCTTATTAACCATATTGTCATCAGGGTGCGAATCGCTCTTATCCTGCATCTTGTGCGAGAGGTGCAAGAAGTTCTGCTTGAAGAGAAGCGGCCGACACGCTTCATGATTTTGTTTCAACCCCTTCCACAGCATGCAGAGACACTTTTAGCACTGGATCAGCTTCTTGATAAGTTGCAAGCATACAAAGAGAAAATAAACCGCCAAAGATCAGAGAAGTAGCGAAAGTGGCTATAGGCTGCAAGATTTTTGCCGCTGATTTGCGCTGATAAATGCTGATTTTGTTTACATTTAGCAGTCGATGCTCCTGGCTGATGGACTATTTCAGAGTTGTTGGCTGAGGGTAAAAGTAAATATTGACACTAATGGTTGTGTTTTCGACATTCGTATTGTGTACATGCACAATTGCGCTGGGGGAAACTGAATCAATAGAAGATGAATATGAACCGCTGGATGAGGAATCCGTGCCGCTAGAAGAGGAGTCTGTACCACTGGAAGATGAGTCTGTACCGCTAGAGGAGGAGTCTGTACCACTGGAAGATGAATCTGTACCGCTAGAGGAGGAGTCTGTACCGCTGGAAGATGAATCTGTACCACTGGAAGATGAATCTGTACCGCTAGAGGAGGAGTCTGTACCGCTGGAAGATGAATCTGTACCACTGGAGGCAGAACCGCTGCCGCTAGTAGATGATTCGCTACCGCTTGTGGCAGGGCCGGTTGCAACAGTGAGAGGGACATTGTCGGCACTAGCCGGTGTTGTCTCATTTTCTCTCATGTTCATGCAGTCACCTCATCATTGATTATTGAACGAATGGCATAATAATCTGTAGTGGCCATTTGTCAACTAAAAAGGAAATAGTTTTCGATTCTTGTACCATAATGGGAATCCATAACCAGTTCAAGCGGCTTAAGCTGAAAAGATTGTGGTGTTTTGACGCTCATTTCTCGAATGCGAATTCAAGAACGAATCAGGATTCTAAATAACGGATTTCTTCTGGTGCTTTAATGTGACGACCTAGGATAGGCTTGACGCGAACATTCGTTTACACGGGCGCTGGATGAGAGGGGATTCTTTTGATAACTAGCGAGATATTCTCAGATTCTTCAGATGCGCCAGTGCCGATATGTTGTTTACATTTGTATTTAGAAGGCTAAGGGTGGAAAGATTCGTGAGGCCGAAGAGGGGAGATACATCGTGTACCATGGTGGCGTTAAGTTCGAGTCTAGAGAGATTCTTGAGGCCCCTGAGGGGAGAAATGTCACTTATCTTTGTGTCGCTTAGGTCGAGCGCAGAGAGGTTGTTGATGACATTGAGGGCGGAGATATTGCGTATCTTTGTAGCGCTGAGGTCGAGTGTAGAGAGTTTTGTAAGGTTCTTGAGAGGAGCTATATCGCCTATGTTTGTACCCTGAAGGTGAAGCTCGGAGAGATTGGTAAGGCCCTCTATGAAGGATATATCGCTGATTTTTGCATCACCCTGGATGTCAAGCATTTTAAGCTTCTTGAGATTCTTGAGGGGAGACAGAGTGGTTATATCTGTGAAGCCGATAGACAATTCGGAGAGGTTGGTAAGACCCTCGAGGGGAGCTATATCGCTTATATGCGATCCGGTAATGTCGAGCGTGGAAAGATTTTTAAGATCCTTAATGGGTAATGCATCGTGAACTGGTGAACTGGTGAGCGTGAGCGTGGAAAGATTCGTAAAGTCTTTGAGGAGAGACAGATCGGTTATTTGTGTAAAGCTAAGGCCGAGCGTGGAGAGGTTCTTGAGACCTTTGAGAGCAGATATATCAGTTACATTTGTGTCGCCGAGGTCAAGCGTAGAAAGGTTCGTAAGGTTCTTGAGGGGATACACATCGGTTATTGTTGTAGAGCTGAGATTGAGACTCTGCAAACTTGTTAGGTCGCTTAATGGCGATACGTCAGCGAGCAATATTCGCGGCGATCCAACGCCGCGGTGCAGAGTAAGTGTTGACAGGTTCTTTAGAGCACGCCATTCGCTGAGTGTGGCGACGGATGGAGGATCGTTCAATGTCACGTGCAATGGCAATTTTATGTGGCGGAGCCATGTGAGGCTTGCCGGGGGTGGTGCTCCTTCGAACACAAGTTCCAAGGCGGATTTGGTGTCGCGCACTTGCCAGCCGAGTTTTGTCAGTTCGAGAATGGGTTTAGGTTCCCAACGCGATGCTGCTACTGCGGCAATGGCTAGAGACATGGCTGCTACCCAGGGTAACCAGTAACGGAATCGGCGCCAGAAGGATATTTTCCAGCGAGCGGTGATGGAGTCGAGTAATGGAACCAGGAAGTCGTGGGAGATTTCCCAGGTTAGCTGGTCTCGGTCTATCGGACGGACTATGGCGCGGTCGGGTTGGCCTAACACGCGCAGGCAGCCACGGACGGCGGCTGGGTCTAGTGCTGTGTCTTCTGCTAGGTCTGCTACTGTGCGGGGGCGCTTGGTTACGTAGCTGGTGATGAGTTGCGGAATCAGGTTAGGGGCTATGTCGCGGACTAGGGGAAGCGTGATTGATTCGTGTAGGAAGCCTCGGATGAGGGTGCCGGGTCGGAAGCCTCGAGGGAGTCCGGTGGCGAAGCGTCCCAGGACGAGGCCGCAGAGGTTGACGGTTACCGGGCGAATGAGGCCTTTGGCTTGTTCGGTCTCGGCGGCTTCGCGGAGGACGTCGCGAAGGAGTTCGTCGCTGGCTTGGAGGCCGGAGCCGCGTATGAAGTCGCGGGCCGCGCTTTCGGTAAAGGGTGGGACCTCTCTCCAGTTGGTGTCCTGGAGCAGCGGAGGAAGCGAGAGCTTTTCGATCAGGCCTATATAGTCGCTGCGAAAGACCAGCAGGAATGTGACCTCGGCGCTGGGTTGCTCGCGTAATGAGGACAAGAGTTGTCCGAGATGCTGCTGGCGCTCGGCGTCCTGCAAGATTACGAACTCTTCAAACTGGTCGAGAACGATGAGCAGGCGACGAGGTTGGATATAACGGCAGGCCCGTTCGAGCAGGGAGCGAAGGTCGCTTCGTTTGTCTGGGGGTCTCTCCCAGATGCGGCCCGGTTTTTGCAGTTCCTGTTCGAGCACGGTGAGCGGATCCTGGTAGCCGCGCAGGCGGATGACAAGCGTGTTCTGGCGTTCAATGTTGGGCAGGACCCAAGCGGTTAGCAGGGAGCTTTTCCCCGATCCGGACAGGCCGGTGACGTAGAGCACGGGGCTTTTGTTCTCTTGCAGCCAGCGGAGGATTTCCAGGTGTTTGCCATCGGCGCGCTGAAATGAGGCCTCGTCATCGCGGGGGGCGAGACAGAAGTATCCGGTTTGAAGGTGTCCGGTGATCTCTATAAGGCGCTTTCTTCTCTGTTCGATCAACGACGGGATTACGTGGAAGACGAGGGCCAAGAGTGGCAGAGCGGCGACGAGGGCCGCACGTAGCCAGACTGGTAACCCCTTTAATGGTTCTTGAAGTTTTTGAAAAGCAAGCACGGCGGCTGTGATCGCACCTGCATAAGCCGTCAGCAGGCCGACCCAGGAGGTGGCCAGTTTTGCTACGACTTCAAACACTGGTCCCAAACCCTTGGGAGGAGAGTCCAGATTGGGACCGGAAACGGGAGTGAGGGTTGGGGTGGGGCTGGCCATAGTGCGTAGTTTAGCTCCAGTCGGATAATTTGACCATGCAAAGAATCGTGGTCTTGCCGTTGATGGGCTGATTGGGCGGATGAAAGATTCCGAAGACTTGCTAAGGGAGTAATTCAACTATCCGACACAAATTGCCTGAGGACTCCTCGGGCATCATTCTTGGTATTTTCTAATTATTTTCTCGCCAAGCCTCAACCTAGTGTCGTGCCTCGTGCTTGGTAGTCTCGTCGTCCTTACAGCCATACATCTCACAAAGGGGCATTGAGCCGCAAATCCTATTGCAATGTCTTTAACCAATCCTTATCCTTGCCTTTTCCCTACAATTCATGAGGACTCGATAAATTTCATGAAGCTAACGCATGTCCGTGTAGTTGGATTCCGTTCTATCAAGGAAAAGGTGACGCTCGCTGTTGACGGCAAGATGACGGTCCTCATTGGGGCCAATGACAATGGTAAAACTAATCTGTTGTCGGCTATTCAATGTCTCAACGATAGGGAAGTATTTGATGCCGGGGATCGGAATTGGGATCTCTCGCTGGAACAGGAGCCGAGCATTGAGTGGCAGTTCCGGCTTACTTCTGAGGAACGATTGAAACTGTTAGATATCCTGGACTCGAAACTGAAGGATGAGGGTGTTACTGTTATACGGGACGCAGGAACATTTGAGCTGAAAATACTGTTTCGTCCAGATATTACCGAACAAAAAGAACCTCTCGGTGCGCTGATTTCATCAGTACTCTCACTAGCCACGGTGGTCACAAAGGGTATTTCAGGAGAAGATCGGTTCTCAATTCCAGAAGACGTTACTTTTTGTCGCTGCGGAGCGTCCCGCGAGATCGACGTACGAGGCTCAGATGTTTTTGGTATGGAGGAATTGCAGACCGAACTCTTGAAACTGCGCCCTCGTATAGAGTTGTTCAAGTCCGTGGAGCAACTTATGGACGTTGTGACGCTGGCAGAACTGGAGCAGCCTACTCAGGAGTTCATGCAAGGGATTTTTCGTTATGCGGGTTTGTGGGACGTTAGAAATACTCTGTTCCAACAGAGTCCCGCAACTACACGCCAATTGGAGAGAGCCTCGGAAATATTCACTTCCAAAATTCGCAGCGAGTGGCAACAGGGAGAAGAGTTGACCTTCCGACTGAACCATGCTGGGCAAAATGGAAATCAAATTGAGCTTCTGATACAAGACCCGGCAGTCGCGGAGCGTTTTGTTCGTCCATCGGAACGCAGCGAAGGGTTTTCGACATTCTTCAAAATGAGTATGAGGATGCTTGCGAGGACTGCTGCAAATCTTTCTCATAGGCACATTTTTCTGTTCGATGAGCCGGGCACCTCCCTTCATCCGTCGGGGCAGGTGAATCTACAGCGCGTGTTTGAACGGCTTGGTGTAAATAACCAGGTGATCTATTCCACGCACTCCTTATTTATGGTCAACCATAATCGCCCCGAGCGCAATAGAGTCATTGCCAAAGGCAGCTCGGGTACGAAAGTCGATCAAAAGCCATTCCTGCGTAATTGGCGGGCTGTTCGTCATTCTTTGGGATTGATCTTAGCGGGGACATTCTTTATCGCGGATCGCACATTACTAGTAGAAGGTGAAAGTGACGCGCTCTACCTCGGAGCTTTGCTCGCTGCATATGACAGGATTGATCTTATTGATGTCGATCTCAATCTATTTTCCGTTCAGTGGGCTGGAAATGCTAGGGATTTTGAACCAATGGCACGGCTTCTCATCGATGAGGGACGCATGGTGGTGGGTCTAGTGGATGGTGACAAGGGTGGCAGGGACCTGAAAAAACGTATTGACAAACTAAATGCCATGATCACATCAGGAGAGACTTTACTTGAACATCCTGTGGCTGTAATCGAGCTTCCGCGCGATAAATCGATAGAGGACCTGTTGCCAGATCGCGAGGGATATTTTGCCTCCGTCGTGGCTGCAGCTCACGAGTTGGTAGGAGGTAAGTTTCGGAGCGCAGCTGATCCAGCGGTTCCGGAAGATCAAATGCTTCAACAGCTGCGAGCAGACCAAGGGGCGAAAACGCTGGGCAAACATGTTGAACAGGTTTCGAGGTCATGGTTCGCAGAGAAGGAGTCGCTCTCCAAACTCAGCGTGGCGCGGCACTACTGCGCCCGGCTTGAGGAGAATGGGCTTGCCAAAGCAACGCCACTGGATGAATCGATACGAAAGATCGCAGAGGCATTGAAGCTCGAGACTAAGGCTAGCGAAAAGGCTGTTTTCGAAGTGGCCATTGTCAATGCCCAGGCTGCCGCCGCGAATTAGGCGATAAAGGCTCCATCCCGATTCCCGAAAGCGCGCCCCTACGCGATGCGTTCATGAGAGAGGGGAAGGGGTCAAGTTCACAACTTGGTGGCAACTGTGCAGATCGAAAAAGTGGTGAGGTAAGCGACAAAAGAGTTTTCACGCGCCTATGACTTCGTGGAAATGAAGTGAATAATAGAAAATACCGCTGCCATTCGGTGGAAATAAGAATAATCCATGCCTCTTAGTGCTGATCTTGCCGCTAAGTCTGTTCAGGCTGCGATTGCTGCGATTGAGGTTTACAACAAGCCTGATTTCTCCTATAGGGAGGAAGCTTTTTCTCTTTTAATGACCAATGCATGGGAATTATTGATTAAGGCGAAATGGGTTTTGGATCACGGAGAGGTCCCAGATTCTCTATATCCAATTGTTGTCGATGGCTCAGGAAAGCAGGTTGTTAAACGGAACCGTTGTGGAAATCCCCTCTCGTTTGGCCTCATTTATCTTGTGGCAAAGCTTCTGGAGGATAAGAATTCAGGCCTCGAGCAGGGATGTCATGACAACATCCTGGCACTGGTTGAGATACGAGACAATGCTGCTCATCTCTTAAACAAAGATCTTTTTATCGGCCGCCGGGTATTGGAGGTTGGAACTGCATCGCTTCGAAATTATCTCCTGTTGGGAACGGAATGGTTCCAGCTGGACTTGAGACGTTATAACTTCTTTCTAATGCCAATCTCGTTTTACCACGGGTTTGAAACGGCCGAAGCAGCTCTTGGAATTCAATATCCCGAACAAGTCAAAAAACTTCTGGAGTTCATCGGTGCGCTTGAAGAAAAGAACAGTGGAAACGAGAATAGGCAACACGTTGCGCTTCGACTTGAGACGAAGTTTGTGCGCGGAAAGGACGCCAGCGCCGTAGCTTATCGATTAACAGATGACCCAGAAGCACCTGCGATAGCTATCCGAGAAGAAGATGTATTGAAGAACTATCCAATGACATACGCGGATCTCGTGGGCGCAATGAAGCGCCGTTATGAAGATTTCCTCCAAAACGCAGAATTTCATAAGCTGTTCAAGCCTCTTGCAAAGGAAACGAAATTCGCGTTGGTGAGGCAGTTAAATCCTAATAACCCAGGCAGTGCAAGGCAGCGTTTTTACAATGCTAATATCCTTCAAGAACTTGATAAACACTACAAGCTGCGCAAAAAGACGTGATTCGCGTCTGTGTATTTATCATAGTTCGTATTCCGTTCGCTTTTTTATTGCGCCGGGTATATCCGGTGGGGTACAAAGCTAGAGCGGGACACATCAGTGGTTGCACACTGATGCGCCCCTAACCAAAGTCACCTTACAAGAGGCAATGATGGCTGATGTTAACGGTAAACACTCCCGTCCTTTGGCGCAATCCAAGCGCCGTTGCCCTAACGCACACACCAAGACCAGACTCTACGAAGCGGTCTAATGATCTGAACCGGGGATTTGCCATTACCCTGGAGGTTTTTGACCGGCTGGCTGGGCTGGGGTGCTTTCGTAGTGAAACGATTAAAGATTTATGCCGGGGCTTAAAGCCCTTTGTATTTGTGATCCGAACACGGCTCTAAAGGGCCGTTCTTCCACCGCCCGCTTTTTGTGGGCTTTTTCTTTTGGATTTTCTTTACTTCAGGTGAGGAGATTTATGGGCGTGAAAGCAGTTAGCAAACATAGCGATGAATTGAAGCTGGCTCTTGTCCGGGAGATTGAGGGTGGTCGTAGTGTGCCTGAGGTTGAACGGGCCAGCGGGATTGCTCGGAGCACACTTTATCGGTGGGTGGAGCAGTTCTCTATGCGGAAGTTGGGGATCGGGGAGTTGAGAGAGGCCGACGCTCGGGAGGGGAAGATGGTTGTGGGGCGTGGGGCGCGTCCTACATTTACGGATGAGTTCAAGATGGCTGCGGTGCGGGACGTGGAGGCAGGCCGGAAGGTTCCGGAGCTGGCGCGAGAGCTTGGGGTGGACAAGGGCGCGCTTTATCGGTGGTGCAAGGAGTTTGCCAGTGATTGTGCATCTGTCGCCGGGCCGGGCAAGGGAGGGAGCATTGAGCAAATCAGGACGCGGATGGAGACCGAAGAGACACAGCGGGAACTTGAAAGGGAAGAGTTGAGGCGCGTGACCCGGGAAGAAAAAGCTCGGATCGAAGAGATGATTGCGGACCCCCTGATTTGGTTGCAGCAGCACACTAAGACGAAGGATTCGCATTGGCGGGAGGCAGGGGCCGATAGTCCGTACCGTCCGTTTCCGGATAAGCCATATTTTCGTCCGATTGTGGATACGTTTCAGGAAGAGCCGGTCTTGTTCATTGAGAAGTCGCGGGACATGATGCTTTCGTGGTTGTGCGTCGGGTTGTTTACCCATGCAGCGATGACGATTGAAGGAATTGAAGTCTTGTTTCAGTCCCAGAATGAAGACAAGGCATTTGAGCTGGTGCAGTACGCAAAGACGCTTTATTCGAGGCAGAGGCCGGAGCTACAAAAAGCCTTTCCACTGGCCAGGAATTTACGGTACATGGCAGATGGGGAATTGGTCTTTGCGCATGGCAGCCGGATCATCGGCATTCCGGGAGGCGGCGATCAGATCCGGTCGTACCATCCGTGGGGATTGTTTCAGGATGAGGCGGCATTTATGCCGGAAGCCGGCGAGGCTTACGACAACGCGGTGCCGGTGTGCAAGAAGATTGTGGTGCTAAGCTCGGCGGGGCCGGGGTGGTTTGCGGATGTTTGTAATTCTGCCAGTTGAGCAGTCAGCACTCAGCACTCAGCCAGCTACGATCTTTCATCGCTCATGAGCATACAGGAGCAAATAGTTTTTTTACCGCAGAGGACGCAGAGTTGCGCAGAGGCCCGCAGAGGCAATCCCATTGCGCATCTTTGCGATCAAGCCGGACTAGAGCAGATGGGATAACGGCGATTGGGGCAAGGCGAGCCAAAATGATTATGATCTTGTCTTCCAACTTCGGAGTTTCGCGATGAAAGACTCCATTAGAGTTGCGAAGACGGCGAGGGCGACCACTACGCTTACGGAACCTGGCCACCACGGAGAATCATCTCTGGTAGTGGGTTCGATATGTTGAATGACAGTATTGTTCCCATCAATAGCAAAGTCAATTTGTGATGATTGGTCCGTTGCGATCACAATTCTATATGGATTGTTGTTACCGGAGCTAATCCTGCCAATATCACAAATCACAATCTGATTTTGCGCCTGGAGTCTACATCCAATCAAATGAAGAGGGTCTGGGCCATTGGCAATTGGAGTTCCAAGCAGCTTCGCTCCCTTCAAGGTCATACTGATGGATGCTTTATCAATTTCTGGTCCGCCAGCGTGCGCAATTTCAACGGTGTGGGTATAAACGGCGGGCAACTCGGTATTATCGAGTTGAAGCCTTAGCGACGGCAAAACGCTCTTGGTCGCTTCTCCTGCCCCTAAGCTTGTTGTATTCAATGAATATCTAACGACTGTTTGGCGCGTGGCATAGTAGTGATTAATGAAAGCTCCCATGGCCCCGCCTGACAAAAAAGATGCCAAGAGGGGAGCTACGGCCCATGCCTTTGCTTTCCAGTCGTGCTTGGCATTGCTGGGATTTTCCTGCTCATCGCCGATAGGCATCAACAGTCCTCCCTCTCGTTAGATAAGGGTACGCAAAGGTTGCTAGCAAACCAGAAGAAATGGATCGCCTCGCACAAGCACACAATGGTAGTGGTTCAGTTTGGGTGTTTGCAATAGCACATCGACTACGTAGGGGGCAAACAGGCTGCTGAAAAAATCGATTCGCCCGCAACACGCAGTTTGCAGGGGCTAAAGCCCGTTTTTCTTTGTGCGTTTAACGCGGCCCTAAAGGGCCGCTCTTCCACCGAAAACCCTGTTGCAAATCAAAACCGGGCCGCTGTGCCACTGTAACACTGCTGCGAATTAAATCCATTTCACTGCGGAGAACTTCGAAGACTCATTTATGAGAGAGCTTGTTCGTGGACTTTTGAAGAAGTGGGCGACGCAAAGCGTGGTTTTGCGGGCGCATTATTCGGCTGATCCGGAGCGCGATCCGGTACTTAACCCTGGGTGGAGAGAGCAGGAGCGGAAGAAATACAGCTCGCAGGGGGCATGGGACCGGGAGCAGGAGGTTATTCACGAGGCGGGCGGCGGGGAGCGGGTATTTGCCGAGGTTTTCAGCCGGTGGAGCGACAAGATCATTATTGATGGTGCGCGGTTTCAGCCTTCACCACACTGGCGGCGGATTGGCGGGTTTGATCATGGCAAGGCCAATCCTACGGCGGCGCTGGTGGGCTGCGTGGATTTTGATGGCGTGGTTTACCTCACGGCCGAATATTACCAGCCGGGGTTCAGTCCTAAACAGCATCGCGGTAACCTGATGCAGTTGCAGGGGTTTCTGGAGGCCGAGGTGTTGGCCGATCCCTCGATCTTTTACAAGACGCAGGCCCAGGGCGACGGGTCGTTCAAGGCGATCGCCGATCTCTATATAGAGGAGGGAATCACCAACCTGATACCGGCGATGCAGAACAACGAATTGCTGGGCATGGAGAGGATTCTGGCGCATTGGCTGAACCTCGATCTGGAGGGCCGGGAGCCGACGTTGAAGATTGTTTGTCCTCCGCATCTGAGGGACATCCAGAGACCTATTTATGGAGTACACAACAACGGGTGTCCGAATCTTTTGTGGGAGCTGCGGCGGGCGCGGCGGGAGGAGTTATCGGCGGGACAGCTTGTCCATCGGAACCCTACGGAGCGGATCGTGGAC
>Ga0070730_10004080_pt1 | contig 12930 bp, 8 predicted proteins | sample Coa_R1_3_FD_66447 | JGI IMG/M metagenome (GOLD analysis project Ga0070730, IMG submission 66447) | Surface soil microbial communities from Centralia Pennsylvania, which are recovering from an underground coalmine fire - Coalmine... | ecosystem: Environmental > Terrestrial > Soil > Unclassified ...
GAAGCTGATGCCCGAGGCCGAGAACGCGCCCACCACGATAATCAGGAGCAGCGCCAGGCTGGTGATCACGCCGCCGGTCCGCTGCAGGCCCGCCGCGACCGCCGCGGTATTGTCGCCGGTCTGGTCGTACCGCTCCCGGATCCTGGACAGCAGGAACACCTCGTAGTCCATGGACAGGCCGAAGATGATGGCCAGCATCAGGATCGGCATGGTCGGGTCGATCGAGCCGGTCGGGGTGAACTGGAGCAGGCGCGATAGGTGCCCCCACTGGAAGATCCACACGATGACGCCGAACGTCGCCGACAGCGAAAGCACGTTCATCACGATCGCCTTGAGCGGCAGGACCACCGAACCGAAGGCCAGGAACATCAGCACGAAGGTGGAGACGCCGACTAGCAGGGCCATCCACGGCAGCGTGGCGCCCAGGCTGGCCAGTTCGTCCACCAGCCCGGCGGTCGGCCCGCCGACCAGCACCGTGGCCCCGGGCGGGCCCGCGGTGTCCCGGACCTCGGTCACGATGTGCCTGGCCGCCGACGACAGCGTGGCCGGGGCGTACCCGATGTCCACCCGGACCACATCACCCCTGGTCCCGGTGACCTGGGCGCCGGTGATGCCGGGAACCGCGTCGATCCGGTGCAGGTAGGCATCCAGCGCTGCCGCGGCCCCTGTAGTGCGCGGCAGCGTGACCAGCGCCTCGATCGGAGCGGTCGAGTTGACCGGAAACTCGCGGTTCAGCGCCTGCGACACCTGCCTGACGGTCGAGGCGGCCGGCAGCGTGCTGGCGTCCGTGCCACCCCAGGAGATGCGCAGGAACGGGGCGCCGAGCGCGAGCAGCCCGATCGTGATCACCGCGACGTACGCCAGCGGCCTGCGCATGACGCTGTTCGCCAGCCGGTACCACCCGCCGGACGCCTCGTCCCTGACCGGGCCCTGCACCGAGCGGCGGATGCGGAGCGCGTTGACCCGGTGGCCGAGGACCGCGAGCAGCGCGGGCAGCACGGTCAGCGCGGCGAGCATGTCCACCGCGACCGTGGCCACCCCGCCGTAGCCCATCGAGCGCAGGAAATCCTCCGGGAACAGCATCAGGCTGGTCAGCGCGACCGCGACCGTGACGCCCGATACGGCGACCGTCCGGCCGGCGGTCGCGACCGTCCGCACGACGGCCTGCTCGACCGTGGGCTGGCGGTGTAGTTCCTCGCGGAACCTGGTCACGATGAACAGCCCGTAGTCGATCCCCAGGCCCAGGCCCAGGATCGTGGTGATGTTCACCGAGTAGATGGACACCGTGGTCACCATCGTGAGCAGCCGGAGCACGGTGAACGAGCCGAGGATGGCCACGCCGCCGATCGCCACCGGGAGGCTGGCCGCGGCCAGGCTGCCGAAGATCACCAGCAGCAGGATCAGCAGGACCGGCATGGAGAAGCCCTCGGCCTTGGCGATGTCGGCGGTGACCTCGGAGTTGATCGAGACCTCCAGCGGCACGTTCCCGCCGACCCTGGCGGTCACGCCGCCGGCCGAAAGGCCCGCCGGGACCAGGTCGTTCCTGATCGCGTCGTAGGTCTTATGCCTGGCCGCGTCGTCGGCCCCGGTGAGCTCGAGCACCGCGTAGGTCGAGTGCCGGTCGGTGCTGACCAGGCTGGGCGACCCGCTCGACCAGTAGGTGGTCACCGCGGCGACGTCCGCCCGGGGCAGGCCGCTCAGCGCGGTGGTGACCGCCTGCCGGTACCCGGGGTCGCTGACGGTCATGGCGGCGCTGTGGTACAGCACGACGACGTCGGCGTCGTTCCGGCCGAACACCTGCTTGGCCAGGTTGGCCTCGTGCTGACTCTGGCTGGCGGGCGGGGTGAAGTCGTCCCCCGAGGAGAGCTTGCCGAACACCCCGGTCCCCCACACCGCGGCGAACGCCACGAGGAGGAGCGTGAGGCCCAGTGTCAGCCGCCGCCCCCGGTACAAGACGCGGCCCCATGCCTCGAACATCTCGCCTCCCGAGCCTTGCTGTATATGTTGATAACTCAAGTAAACGATGTAAACTGATTACAGCGCTAACTTCGCATACGGCGTTCATTCTTGTCAAGCGTGTTAGCATCGGGCCACGCCGGCGTCACAGGTCTCGCCAGCGGATGGTTCCGCAGGTAAGACTTGGTTCAGGAGGCAGTTGTGACGCAGGCGGTAGAGGTCGCCGGGAGTGCCGGGCCCGGCGCGGGCGAACCCGGCCCGGTCAGCCAGCCGACTCGGCGGGACAGGCTGCGCGCGGCGACCACCGAGGAGATCATCCAGACGGCGCGCCAGTTGCTGGTGGCCAGCGGGCCGGAAGCGGTGTCGCTGCGCGCTATCGCGCGTGAGATGGGCATGACCGCTCCGGGCCTCTACCGGTACTTCGCCAGCCACACCGAGCTGATCAGGCACGTCTGCGCCGGGATCTTCACCGAGCTGGGCGAGGACATCCGCCAGGCCATCCACGCCGCGGCGGCGGATCCAGCCCAGGGGCCCGAGACCGATACGGCGCGCCTGACCATCAAGATGGTCGCGGCCTGCCGCGAGTTCCGCCGCTGGGCGCTGAACCACAAGGCCGAGTTCGCGCTGCTGTTCGGCGTGCCGCTACCCGGCCTGGACGACGGGCGGTACGACTACGCCGACGAGTGCGCCCTGGCCTTCGCCGGCGTCTTCTTCTCGCTGTTCCTCGAGCTGTGGAGTGCGGCACCGTTCCCGGTGCCCGCGGCCGAGGACATCGATCCGGTACTGCGCGACCAACTGCTGCGCTACAGCGACGCGCTAGGCTCCGGCCTCCCGGTGGGCGCGGTGCTCACCTTCCTGCGCTGCTGGATCGTGCTCTACGGGGCGGTGGCCATGGAGGTGTTCGGCCACATTAACTTCGCGCTGCCGGATCCGGCGCCCATGTTCGAGATCACCCTCGGCGACCTGGCGTCCCTGGTCGGCCTCCGCTACCCCCTCCCGCCGCTGACCGACGGAGCACGGTAAGCGCGGCGACGGCGAAGGCGCCCGCAGCGAGCAACTCGAGGTGCGCGCGGCCAGCCGCCTCGGGCTGAATTCGGCCGTGGAACCGGTCGACCGCGGCGGGGAACGGCGACCAGCCGAACCACAGCTTGGTCGGCTTGCTGATGTCGGGCAGCGCCGCGCCAGCCATGCCCGCCACCACGGCCGGCCGGCGCTCGGCCGGGGAAAGGGCCGCGAGGGCCGCCATCGCGGCCAGGCTGATCAGCCCGTCGGGCACCGCCACCTGGAGGAACCGGCGGGTGCTGCCCCAGTCGCCCCAGTGCGGCACCGCGTCGAGCGCGAAGTGCGAGGCCACGCCCACCGCGAAGGCCGGAAGCGGGCGGCGCGCCAGCGCCCCGATCAGCGCACCGGACAAGACATGGTTGGTCAGCAGCACGCGTATCACCGTACGCGACCAGGGACCGCGTGATTATACGGGGCGACGCCGCGGGCACTGCTGGTAGCGTTTCGTTGCGGGGGCAGGCAAGCAACTCCAATCCGAACGAGGCTGACGCGTAGCCATGCTGGACAAGCGATTCATCAGAAGCCACCCGGACGAGGTCAAGAAGGCCGTCCGGGAAAAGGGCATCGACCTGGATGTGGACAAGCTGCTCAAGCTCGACCAGACCAGTCGCGAGCTCCAGCACCAGTTGGACGAGGCCCAGGCGCTCAGGAGGGGCTCGGCCAGCGGACCCGCCGCGGCGGACGAGGACCGCAGGGTTTTCCTAAGAGGCCTGAATGACACGGTCAAGGGCCTTCGCGAGAGGCTGGCCGAGACCAACGAGGCGCTGACCAAGCTGCTGCTGCTCACGCCCACCATCCCGTGGGCAGGCGCCCCGGTCGGACCCGACGAGTCGGCGAACGTCGTCATCAGGAAAGTCGGCACGCCGCCCGAGTTCGCCTTCAAGCCGCTGGACCACGTCGAACTGCTCGAGAAGCGCGGCTGGGCCGACTTCGCCCGCGCCAGGAAGGTAGCCGGGGAACGCGCCTACGCGCTGGTCGCGGACCTGGTACTGCTCGAGCGAGCGGTCCACTCCTACGCTCTCGACCTGCTCCGCGACAAGGACTTCACGGTGGTCAGCGTGCCGTCGCTGGTCCGGGAGGAGGCGCTGGTCGGGACCGGCATGTTCCCCGCGCATCGCGAGGAGATCTACGCGATCCCGGCCGACGACCTCTACCTCGCCGGGACGGCCGAGGTCGCCCTGGTCGGGTTCCACTCCGACGAGATCCTCGACCACAAGCAGCTGCCGATCCGGTACGCGGGGATCTCGCCGTGCTTCCGGCGCGAGGCGGGCAGCGCCGGCCGCGACGTGCGGGGGCTGCTGCGCGTCCACCAGTTCGAGAAGGTCGAGCAGTTCGTCATCTGCGCGGCCGACGATGCGGAATCGGACCGCTGGCACGCCGAGCTGCTCGGTACCGCGGAGCATCTGCTGCAGGCGTTCGGGCTCGCGTACGAGGTGGTGGAGTGCGCCACCGGCGACATGGGCGCGGGCAAGTACCGGATGAACGACATCAACACCTGGATGCCCTCCCTCAACGCGTACCGCGAGACGCACAGCTGCTCGTCGCTGCACGACTGGCAGGCCAGGCGGGCCAACGTGCGGTACCGCGACAGCGAGGGCACGGTGCGGTTCACGTACACGCTGAACAACACCGCGGTCGCCACGCCGCGGATCCTCGCCGCGCTCGTCGAGAACTTCCAGACCAGCGACGCGAGGGTCCGGGTGCCCGACGTGCTCCGCCCCTACCTCGGGGGCGCGGAACTGCTCTGAGCCGTCGGCCTTGGCGGAGCGGACAACCGACAGCCGGAAGCGTACGCTGCGAGGCGTGACCCTCGACGCTGATCGCGTGGCTGACCTGGCCGCCCGGCCGCTCAACGGACTGACCAGGCGTGACGTCGCGCTGGCCCTGCTCACGGTGCCCGCGGCCGAGGCCCTGGCCGGTATGCCCGGCATCAGGCGGGGACTGCTCGCGGCCGGCAATCCGCTGTCCGCCGTGTTCTGGTCTTCGGCCGAGGGCATCCTGCTCAAGATCGACGACGGCGACGCTACGGTCGGCGACGTCAGGATGTGGCTGGAAGCCACGGGCACCGAGCCCAACGGGATCATCGGCCTGCACGTCTGGGACGAGCAATCCGAGCGCAGCCAGCTAGCCGCCGAGATGCACACCAGGCTGGTCAGCCACCTGGAGGACCGGCTCGCCGCGGGCGAGATCGATCCCGACCTGCTGGCCGCCGGGGACCCGGTGGCCTGCCGCGCTCACATCGCCCTGCAGGAGCGGTGGATGACATCGGCCCTGCCGGACGGCCGGGTCCCGATGGACGTGCTCCTCGACGAGAAGGACGAGGAATTCCTCGCCGAATGGGACGCCGCCGACGCCGAGGCGCTGAGCACGATCGAGGCCGTGCTGGCCCGGATCGGTGACCGGCCGCTACCTCAGGCCGAGCTCCGCGCGGCCGCCGAGCGGCTGCGCGAGCACCTCGGCCGGCCCGGCTGGCCGGGTCAGCTGCTGATCGAGTGCGGCGGGATGGGCCCCGAGGACCTGCCCGCCGACGATGCCGAGCTGTGGCTCGGCCTGGCCGCCGGCGTGGCTTCTCCCCAGGGCCCCGAAGACTGGGACGAGCCCGGCGGAGGGAACGGCGACCTGGGCGAGGTCGAGAGCGCGGTGGCCGCGATCTGCGCCATCGACCATTTCGACTGGCTGGCGGTGCTCACGGCGCTCGCGGAGGGCGGGCCAGGCACGTCCGCGTCGGCCGCCGACCTGGCCGCCTACGTCCGGGACTACGAACCCGAGTACCCCGAGCCGGACGAGCAGGACGGCCAGGAAAGCGACGAGGATGATCTGGGCGACGAATTCGACGAGTCGGACGGCCCGGTCGAGGAGTTCGACGAGCTCACCATGGAAGGCCTGTTCCTGCCGGTCACGACGTTGTGGCACGTCCTGGGCGCGATCGACGACGACGACTGCCTGACCGAGCTGGGCTGGTGGGGCCTACCCGAGGCCATGCGCCGCGTCTGGGCGCCGTCCGACGGGGCCGCGGACTAGCCACGAGCCTAGCCAGGGACACGAGCCATCGCCGAGCACGAGGCAGGTCAGGGTTGGCCCTTGACGGTGATCTCGTAGATGCTGGCCTGGTAGGTGCCCGCGTTGTCGGGCGGCAGCTTGGTGAACCAGATGAGCAGGTAGCGGGCGTGCGCCGACGGGGCCAGGGACAACTCGACGGCACCGCCTGCGCCCCTGGAGGTCGCCACCGTGTGCAGGTCGGCGAGCACGGGGCTGTCGCCGACCCGCACCTCAAGGTCGGCGCCCCGGGCGCTGCCGAGGGAGAGCCGCACCGACGCGACCGTGATCGTCCGGCCCATGTCGAGCAGCAGGCCGGTCCCGGCGTACAAGTTCCCGAAGTACGGGGTGGTGTACCAGTCAGTGTGCCAGGGCGTGGCCGGGTTGCCGCTGACCGCCAGCGCAGCCTGCTGCGGATCATCGCCGCCGCCCGGGCCGAAAACCGTCACGCTGGCCGCCGTGAGGACCTGCGCCGCCATCGGGCTGGCCTGGACGCTGGGCGTGACCGACGGTACCGGGGCGGGCTGCCCGCGGTGGGCCGGATGCTGGCTCGTGACGGCCGCGGGCAGGGTCTTGTCTGCTCCGGAGGCGAACTTGTAGCTGGCGAAGCCGAGCACGGGCAGCACCACCACCGCCAGCGCGGCCGTCCAGAGGACCCGGTGCTGCTCGCGCTTCCGCAACGGGATACTCGGCTGGAGCGCCTCCGCCGCCGTGATCTCCTGCGACGAACGCCGCTCGTCGAGCTGCTCGATCAGCGGGGCGGCGCCAGCCTTATGGGTCAGGAATCGGTCAGACGTTTCAAATCCCGATGCCGCGCGGCGCATCAGCAGGACAAAGGCGAGTGCGGCCACAGCACATGCAGCCAGACGGACAGCAAGCCACCCGGGCGACGATGGCAGGGCCGCCAACGACAAGGTGACCGCGACGCCACCGCCGATGATGGCGCCGATCAGGCGCGAGACCGTGGGTACCTGCAGACCGGATTCCTCTGGCGGCCGGGTGAGCCGGGCCAACAGCACAAAGGAGAGAGCTGTCGCGATAGCCGAGCCGGTGATGCCGAGGAACGGAACCATCACGACGTTCAGGGCTATGTTCACCACCGCCGCGACCAGCGTTGTCACCGCCGCACGCCCAGTCCTCCCCTCGCTCATCAGCGCTCGCACGTTAGACAGGGACTGCGAGTACGGGAACGTAGATACGGCGACGATCGCCACGATCCAGGTCAGCCCGGCCGGATCGAACGACCGTGGCGCCCATATTCGCAGCACCACGGGAGCCCCGGCCGCCAGGCCGCAGGTCACCGGGACCAGCAGCAGGTTCAACACGTCCCGGCTGCTGGCCAGCAGCCGGGACCGTGCGATTCGGTCTTTCACGGCATAGACGCGCGGCATCCACGCCTGATTGGCGAAGACGAGGAGGATGACGCCGAGACTGCCCACGTTGTAAGCGACGGAGTAGCGCCCGGTGGCTGCCGACCCGAGGTCATGGCGGACGACAACCCGATCGCCGGCGTAGAGAATGAAGGCACTGAGCTGCTGCGGCACCATAGGCAGGCCGAAAAGGAACGCTCGGCCGTGGCGGCGGACCGCGGCCAATGCCGGCCAGTCCGGCCGCAGCGCCAGCAGCCCGACGAGAGCGGCAGCGCCCTGTCCGATGATCACGCCGCAGAGGTAGCTCGTGACCGTGGGCGCCCACCAATACGCCAGAGCCACGCCGACCGCCTGAGCTCCTAGCGACCCCAGAGCGACGACGACGATCGCCATGCCCAGGCTGTCTCTGGACCGGAGCATGGCGACTGACGTCCACGCCAGCGCATAGCAGGCGGCCCACAGCGCGGTCAACCGCGCATCCAGGACCCGGTTCAGGCCGATGGCGGGACCCCACGCCGGTGCGGCGACGACGGCGACAAGCCCAGCGGCGACGGCCAGGAGGGCGGAGGCGGCCAGGACCCCGCGAGCCCGGCGATGGCCATCCTCCCCCGCGAACACCTTCTGCGTCGCGAAGGGCAGTCCGAAGCTGAAGATCGGCCCGAGGATCTGCATTACCGCCAGGGCGAGCGCGAACTGGCCGTACTCGGCGGCGCCGAGGCGCCGGGTCAGGATCGGCGTTACCCCCGCGGCGAGGATCACCGGCAGGGCCGATACCCCGAGGTAGACGAAATCCCGGCTGAACATGCCACGCAGGGCATCGGTCGCTGCGGGGTGATCGCCCGATGCCACCTCGCCCATACTCGTTCCTCACTCATACAAGAGACACCCGTCCTAACAGGTGCTCAGGTGCAGCCCGCCAGGCGGGCGTCAGCGCTTCATGGCTCTCACCATGCTGTCCGTCCAGCGCTCCCGGGTCTTGATCCAGGAACATCCGGCCCGTAGCGTCGGCCGCACCCACCACGGCTGAGCCGGCAGGGGAGGCGGCCGGAAGATCTGACTGACGGTGGGCTCGCCCTTCAGCGCCGCGGCCAGTAGCTGACCTCGGCCAGATCCGGTCGGCGGATCGGGACGGGCCGACCGGTGCACGGACGCAGCCGCGGTATCGATCTCGCCATTGAGCCGGACGCCAACGAGGGACAGACCCTCGGCAAGAAGCTTCACCTGGTGTAGTGGATCTTCCTGCATCGAGTCGAAGTCGACCGTGACGACGGGCAAACCAGACGATGCTGCGACCGCCCGCCGGTTGTAGTCGTCCCAGAGCGCGTAGCAATAAGTGATCGGGAAGCCTTCTCGGCGATGCAGCGAGCGCGTCACCGGGCCGGCCTCCCGGACGACGAAGACGATGCAGAAGTCGTTCAGTACCTGCCGCCAGAGCGGAAGGGTCAGGCAGATTCGCGGGTCCTTCCACAGCCACCGTTCGCTTTGGTAGACGTTGTCGAAGGTGGCGCGCATCACGTCTCGGAGGTATTCGGCGCGCCGTGACCGCAGCCATGAGCGCGGCATCGGCGGCATGCCGAAGTCGAACCCGCCGAAAACATGCAGGATCATCTCGTTGAGCTCGGACAGGGTCATGCTCTCCCAGTGCCCGGCGGGATTATCGTCCGCGGTGTAGATGTCGTCCTCTCGGCCGAGGGGAACGCCCAGCAGGTTGATCACCCTGGTGACCGCAGAGGTACCGCTGCGGTGCATGCCGACGACCATGACCCCGCTCGTCATCGGAGGCGGGTCACGTTCGCTCGCCGACGTCAGCACCGGGCCGGGCGGCTTCCGGCCGCCGAGAGGTTTCGCGGCGTCGCCCCGGCAGGGCAGCTACCACCCGGCTGGCATAGGAGCCGGCCAGGAAAACGGCCGTCGCTACGCCCAGCATCAGTCCGAGCGAGCGCGGGCCGAGCGGAACGCCGGTCACGTCGAGAACCAGCGATGCCAAGATGACGAGCACGAGCGATGCCGGTACCGCGATGGCGATCGACCGCCTGTCGGCGGCCTGCCCAAGCAGGCGAAGCAGCGCATAGCCTGGGGCCAGCAGCAGGGCCGGCAGGACGACGAGGCGTGAGGGCCCGGGAAGGACCGGGGCGAAGGTGAGCAGGACCGCTCCGGCGGCCAGGAGCCCGGGGTCGCGTGCCGACCGCATGAGGGTGCTCCGCCGATCCGGCTCATCGCTGGGACCTTGCGGCACGTCACTTATGTCCTGCGGCACGTCACTGACCCTCGGCATGGGAGGGATACCACGCGTAGTACAAGCCGAAATCAATCTTATAGACCCGGTAATGCTGTGAGGAATACAACAGTTGCAGCCACGGCCAGTTCGCCATACGGGCGATGTTTTGCGGCGGCACCACCGGCGGTTCGTTCGCGATGAACAGATCCGACTGCGGATCAACGTACTGGGCATCGCGGGTATCGACGACGAGGTAGTCGTCTCCTTGTCTCTCCATCGCCATCATGAGCGGCGGGAACGGCGGGAGGCGGTCGTACCATATTTCCGCAATTGGCAGGCCGGGCCCCTGCTGCGGTGTGACCGCGCCAGCGTGAGCAGTGAGTGCCACTGCGGTGTATTGATCTGTGATCACGTGCACTCCGGACCCAAGGTGCGTGTTGACCCACTGGGCCAGACGGAGGGTCTCGGGGGTGACGCTGAGGGTGTCAGAGCCGAACCTGTAGGGCCCAGGGAACCGATAATCGACAGGCGTACCCGCCGTGACGTTGCCGACGAGGAGCACGACGAGTAGCGCCGCGCCTATAGCCGCGCCGGTACGCTTCAGCCACGGGCTTCGCTTGTGCAGCCCGAACAGGAAGACCAGAGCCGCAGGCAGCAGGCTGACCCCCACGTACGTCGTGGCCCAGGTGCGGTGCGCTCCGGCCGCCCCCTCGGCCGTCAACGTCACTGGCAGGCTCGCCAGGTAGACCGCTGTCAGCACGAACGGCCACAGGAAGTTCGTCTTGGGGGGCCGCTTCCACAGCCAGCGAATTCCCGCGAACAGGAGCGCGACCGCGACCAGGACGGGCGCGGCGAAGGCCGCGAACCGTTCGTAGCCGGGAGTACCGGAATTGCTGAAGAGCGTCCGCAGTCCGCCGCCTGCCGTGGCTCTCTTGGCGAGCCCCACCAGGGAGAGAAGCTCGTGTGCGGGTTGTGTCACGAAGGGGGAGAGGTAGGACACCGTCGCTGGCGCGACGAAGGCGATCCACGACACGAGGAACGTCGCCAGCGTCAACACCGGCGTCCACCTGACGAACAGGCGGCGCCTGCCACCTTTGCGGTCGGCGAACCCGGTCATCGGCTTGAGCACGAGCGCGCCCAGCAAGAGCAGGGCGACGCCGGTCAGGCTGGTCAGATGGTGGGTCACCACGCTACCGAAGGACAGCGCCGCGATCAGCAGAGACGTCAAGAGGGTCTGTCCCCAGGTGCGGCCGTCGGATCGCTCGGCCGCCAGCGCTTCCAGGTACACGCGGACGATCGTGAGCATGAGCAGTAGCGCAACGGATTCGTAGGCGAACTGGACGTCCTCGTAGATGAAGCTCGGATTGACGGCGTAGACCAGGCCGGCCACCACCGCCCACCGGTGGGGAACCGGGAGGGCCCGCGCTATGTAGTAGACCTGGACCGGGAGCAGGCAGTGCACCACGGCAATCAGCGTCAGGGCGGAGTCCCAGGGGGACAGGCCGGTCAGCCAGTGAATCGCGGCCGCGGCGCTCTCCATGCCCGGGTAATAGGTGCCGATCGGCAGCAGCGGCGTGTGCTGGAAGAGCTTATGGCCCGAAATGACGTTCCGCAGCAGGGCGAAGTGAGCGGTCTCGTCGAAGTAGATCGGACCCGACCGGCTCATCCAGAACTTCGGCAACAAGGTGAACAGCCCGAGCAATCCGAGCCAGCGCACCGCATGGGGTCCCGATACCGCCCGCCACGCGACCGCCAGGTAGGCGAGCACCATTCCCGCCCAGAAGATGGGGTCATAGGACCGAATCTGTTCGGTCGGCGCCAGGCTATACGCCCAGATCACCAGGGCGGCACCGACGGCGACGAGAACGGCAGCCGTCCGCTCCGCCTGCGCGCCGCTCGGGATCGCCCAGACCCGCCCGGGAGGGGTGTCTGCCCGGACATCCGCGGACGTCCGCCGTCCGTACAGCCGCAGTGCCAGAACTTCCCCCAGGAGGGTTCGTGCTGTCCCGGCGGGAACCCAATCCCGACTGGGAACGGTCTAGCGCGAGTCTAATGGCTGGCCGGGGTGCCGGGAGCCTCCTGCGTGGCCCAGACTCCGTGGGCCAGCCGATCATGACCACACCGGCCACGCCGTTCAGGCTAGAGAACCAGCCGCACGCCGTATCATGCTGAGCGCGTGCCGGAGTCGTTCAGCGGTTACCGCCCGACGTAAGGTAGGCATTAGTCTTTCATATTGGCTAGCCGAATCTTCGGGGTTCATCAATTGCACCGTGTCATGCATGGCAATGAACGAGTGGTCATCGTTGGGTCAGGAGGCCACTTCGCCTCGGGCATCAGTCACTATACTTACCTGCTCTCCCGCACTCTCAAGGAGGAATACCAGACCGGCGCTCTGCTGATGCGGCGCCTGGTACCCAAGCGCCTTTACCCAGGCCGCGATCACGTGGGCGCTCCGGTGGCTAACGCATTGGTCTATCCGCCCCATGTTCCTGTCTATGACGGCGTGGACTGGTACTGGGGGCCATCGCTGACTAAGGCGCTGCGATACCTTGACGACCAGCGTCCTACCGTGGTGATCTTCCAGTGGTGGGCCGGCGCCGTTTTGCATACGTATCTGCGATTGGCGAAGTACGCAGCCAGGCACGGCGCCAAAATCATACTGGAATGGCATGAAAGCCAAGACGTAGGAGAGGCGGCGATGCCCGGCGCGCGGCGTTATGTTCAGCTTCTGATGCCTCGTCTGCTGTCCCTGGTGGATGCGCACGTAGTGCACTCCGACTTTGACCTGCAGGCTATTCCATCCGCCTATCCGCTGGGCAATTCCATCGTCCGCGTCATCCCGCATGGTCCTTACAGTCACCTGATCAGGGAGGCACCACCAGCCGATGGTCGCAAGGAATCTCCGTTCCAGCTATTGAATTTCGGCGTCGTCCGCCCCTTCAAGGGAGTCGAGGATCTGGTCACTGCGTTCAGCATGCTCGACCGCGATCAGGCTAGTCAGTTCCGCTTGGCCGTGGTAGGCGAGACATGGGAGCAGTGGACCGCCCCGGAGGACGCCATTGCCCGTAGCCCGCATGCGGACCTGATTGATCGCGTCAACCGCTACGTCAGCGACGAGGAGCTTGCCGCTTTCGTAGCTCAATCGGATGCGATCGTGCTGCCTTATCACCGCTCGTCGATGTCCGGGCCCTTGCATATCGCCCTTACTGCCGGGTTGCCGGTCGTCGTAACTGCCGTCGGCGGACTGGTCGAAGTGGTTCGAGACTACGAAGGCGCGGTCCTGGTCCC
>Ga0070730_10004081_pt1 | contig 12929 bp, 9 predicted proteins | sample Coa_R1_3_FD_66447 | JGI IMG/M metagenome (GOLD analysis project Ga0070730, IMG submission 66447) | Surface soil microbial communities from Centralia Pennsylvania, which are recovering from an underground coalmine fire - Coalmine... | ecosystem: Environmental > Terrestrial > Soil > Unclassified ...
GCTCGTGGGCTCAGGCTGACGCGCGCTGCGCCAACGCGTTCCAGGTGCGTTCGACGACCTCGACCTGTTCGAGGACCGGCTTGAGAGCGGCCCAGAGCTGATCAACGGTCGATTTGATCGCTTCGGGGGAGACGTCGGCGACGGGGGTGGCGGCGCTGGCCTGGGCGAGCGCGGCGAGCTGCTGCGCGGCGGCGCGATAGGTGGCTAGCTGAGCGGACGGCGAATCCGACGCCGGCGAGCTGCCGCCGGCGGCGCGCCAGACGCCGTAGCGCGGCGGCAGCCGCTGGCCATCGGGGCCGTAGAACGTGTGCGTTGGTTCCACGTGCGGCGACACGCTGAGGTAGATCACGCCCGTCTGCGCACCCACGGCCCGCACCGCGTGCGTCGTGCGCGGCGGCACGAAGATCGCCTGGCCCTGCTGGCAGACGACGTGCTCGTCGGCCACCGTGAACTCGATCTGGCCTTCCATCACCACAAACGTCTCGCCGCCGAGATCGTGGCTGTGCACCTCAGGCACGGGTCCGAGCTCGACACGTCGGAAGCGCGAGCGAATCTCAGGCTCGACGACAAGATTGCTGAGGTCGGTATGAAAGTCGTAGACGGGGATCGGCATGCCTGCACCGTACCCCGAATACCGTGTAATGGTCGAAGACGGGGACGGTCATCCCTATAGTTTAGTGAGCCCGCATGTGACCAAAGTTCATGACGGGGCGCTTCGGGGCTGCCACGTTGGGTGGCGAGCCAACGCTGAGAGGACCTTTCAATGACCGCGCCCAAACGGGATGCCCTCGTGGGCTCCAACCTGGTTCGTTCCAGCAATGGCCACGTCAGCCACGCAGAGTTCGTCGATCAACCGACGCTGCTGGCGGCACTTCGGGGCGTCCGGGCGGGGGACTTTGGCGTGCGTCTGCCGTTGGATTGGACGGGCGTCCCCGGGTCCATTTCCGAGGCGTTCAACGAGGTTGTCGAGCTCAACCAGCGGCTCGTTCGAGAATTCGAGCACATCAGCCGGACGGTCGGCCGCGAAGGCAAAACCGGTCAGCGGGCCTCGCTCGGCAGCGCCTCGGGCGGCTGGTCCGCCAGTGTCGAGTCGATCAATCTGCTGATCGCCGACCTGACACAGTCCAACGCCAACGTCAGAGCCCAGTTGACCGACTTGACGCATATGGCGACCGATCGCGACCGGGTCCTGAATGCCGTCGCCCGAGGTGATCTCTCGCAACGCGTCGCGCTGGACGTGGACGGTCGGCCGCTGGAAGGCGCGTTCCTGCGCTCGGGGCAGGTGGTCAACAGCATGATCCAGACGTTGGCTGTCTTCGCCGACCAGGTCACCACCGTCGCTCGCGAAGTGGGGACCGAAGGCAAACTTGGCGGCCAGGCCGCGGTGCCTGGCGCCGATGGTAGCTGGAAGGCCGTTACCGACACCGTCAACTCCATGGCCGCCAACCTCACTCGTCAGGTCCGCAACATCGCCGAGGTCACCACGGCCGTCGCCACCGGCGATCTGTCCAAGAAGATCACCGTCGTCGTCAGCGGTGAGATTGGCGCCCTGGCGGAAACGATCAACAGCATGGGTGACACGCTGGCGACGATGGCCGACCAGGTCACGACCGTCGCTCGCGAGGTTGGCACCCAGGGCAAGCTGGGCGGCCAGGCGCAAGTCACCGGGGTCGACGGCACCTGGAAATCGCTGACGGACAGCGTCAACTCCATGGCGGCCAACCTCACCGCTCAGGTGCGCGCCATCGGCGAGGTCTCAACTGCCGTCACCAAGGGCGACCTCTCGCGGTCCATCAAGGTCGACGCTCAGGGCGAAATCGGCCAGCTCAAAGACACCATCAACGAAATGATCAGCAACCTGCGCGAGACGACCCACCGGAGCACCGAGCAGGACTGGCTCAAGACCAGCCTGGCACGCTTCACGCGGACGTTGCAGGGCCAGCGCGAGCTGCAGACGGTCGGCAATCTCATCCTGTCCGAGCTGGCGGTGCTGGTCAACGCTCAGCATGGCGTGCTGTACGTCAACAAGCTTGACCAGGGGCGGCCGCTGCTGCAGCTGGTGTCAACCTACGCGTACCGCGAGCGCAAAGCGCTGGCGCAGGAGTTCCGGCTCGGAGAAGGCCTGGTGGGCCAGTGCGCCTACGAAAAGAGTCGCATTCTCCTCACCGAGGTCCCAGGCGACTACGTCCACATCAGTTCTGGTCTGGGCATGGCGCCACCGCTCAACATCGTCGTCCTGCCCGTGTTGTTCGAGGGCGACGTCAAAGCAGTGATCGAGCTGGCGTCGTTCGACCGCTTCAGCGACACCCACCTGTCGTTCCTCGATCAGCTCACCGAGAGCGTCGGGGTGGTCATGAACACCATCTCGGCGACCGCCCGCACCGAAGAGTTGCTGACCCAATCGCAGGCCCTGTCCGCCGAGCGGTTGCAGACCAATGACCAGCTCGAGCAGAAAGCCCTGTTGCTGTCCGAACAGAACGAAGAGGTGGAGCGGCAGAAGCAGGAGATGGATGTGGCCACCGCGGCGCTGCACCAAAAGGCCGAACAACTGGCGCTGACGTCGAAGTACAAGTCGCAGTTCCTGGCCAACATGTCGCATGAGCTGCGGACCCCGCTGAACAGCATGCTCATCCTGTCGGAACAGCTGGCTGAGAATGACGACAACAACCTGACTCCAAAACAGGTCGAGTTTGCCGCGACGATCCTGGGTGCGGGCAACGACCTGCTGACGTTGATCAACGACATCCTCGACCTGTCCAAGATCGAGTCAGGGACGCTGACGGCGGATCTTGGCGAAGTGTCGTTCGAGCAACTGGAGGACGACACCCGGCAGACCTTTGAACCGGTCGCTCGGGCCAAGCGCCTGGCGTTCAGCGTCGATCTCGACCCAGGCTTGCCGCGCTCGATGCACACCGACTCGGCGCGATTGCAACAGGTGCTCAAGAACCTGCTTTCGAATGCGTTCAAGTTCACCGAGCGGGGCAGTGTGGAGATGGCGGTGAGCGTCGCCAGCAGTGGCTGGAGTCCCGACAACGACACCCTCAACCGGGCCGCCACCGTCATCAGCTTCGCGGTGTCCGACACGGGCATCGGTATTCCCGCCGACAAGCTGGCGGTCATCTTCGAGGCCTTCCAGCAAGCGGATATGACCACCAGCCGACGGTTCGGCGGAACGGGGCTGGGGCTGTCGATCAGCCGCGAGATCGCCAAGCTGCTCGGCGGTGAGATCGGCCTCACGAGCAAACCCCGCGAGGGCAGCTGCTTCGTCCTGTATCTGCCGCTCAAGCATCGCCGACCAGACAACGATCGAACCGGCGAATCCCCGGCCGCGCCACGGGAACCCGAGACGCCGCCGCATCGCCGCCGCGTTGGCGACCGGCCGGCCTTCATCCCGCGCACGCGGCCACCGCTCGCCGAAGCGGCGCCAGCCGCGCCGCCGACGCCCACTCCACCTCCAGCGCCGCCCGAAACGGAGCTGGATCTGGAGCCGGACGACGTGGCCGACGACCGGGCCACCATTCAGCCCGACGACAAAGTGCTGTTGATCGTCGACGACGACCTGCGCTTCACACGGACGCTGCTGGACGTCGGCCACGCGCGCGGCTTCAAAGGCCTGATCGCACTGCGGGGGGCGACGGCGTTGAGCCTGGCCCGCAAATTCAAGCCAGCGGCGGTCACGCTCGACATCGGACTGCCGGATCTGGACGGATGGAAAGTCCTGGACGAACTGAAGCACGACCCGAGCACCCGCCATATCCCCGTGCACATCATCTCGGTCGACGATCGGCTGCAGAAAGCCCTCCAGCTTGGCGCGGTGGCGGGGTTGACCAAGCCAGTGACCAAGAAGTCGCTCGGCCAGGCGTTCGATCTGCTGGACAGCTTCGTCGATCGCCCGGTCAAGAACCTGCTGGTGGTCGAGCACAGTGCCACCGTCCGTACGATGATGCTGGAGTTGATCGGCGACGGTGACGTGCAGACGACCAGCGTCTCGACCGGCGCAGAAGCGCTCGCCGCACTGGACCAGCAGAAGTTCGAATGCATGGTGCTCGATCTCGACCTGCCCGATATGACCGGCTTCGAGCTGATCTCGCGCATCAACCTCTCAGCGCGCATGCCTGCGCCGATCGTGGTCTATAGCTCCAAGGATTTGACTCGCGCTGAAGAGGCACAACTGCGCGCGCTCGCGGAAACGTTGATCGTCAAAGACGTCCGGTCTCCCGAGCGGTTACTCGACGAGACCGCGTTGTTCCTGCATCGCACCGAGGCCAAACTGCCGGAATCGAAGCGCAAGCTGCTCGAGAAGATCCATCGCTCGTCGCCGGCCATCGCTGGCAAAAAGGTGCTGATCGTCGACGACGACATCCGCAACATCTTCGCGCTCACGAGCGCGCTCGAGCGGCACCAGATGGAAATCATCAATGCGCAGAGCGGGCCCGAAGCGATCATGCTGTTGAAGGCGCGGCCCGACGTCGACGCCGTGCTGATGGACATCATGATGGCCGACATGGACGGCTTCGAAGTCATGCGGCAGATTCGGGCCGATCCCCAGTTTGCAGACCTGCCCATTATCGCCGTCACCGCCAAAGCCATGAAAACCGATCGGGATCAGTGCATCGAAGCTGGAGCCTCCGACTACATCAGCAAGCCGGTGGATACGGCTCACCTCGTCTCGCTGCTGCGGGTGTGGTTGACCCGCCACTAGAGGGGCGGCCAAAAGCATGCAGACACCCCGTAGCCGCCCGTCCAGTGCAGTCAGTCGAACGGAGTTCGGCCGTTTTACCGCTCTGCTGCCGAGTTTTCGGCCGAACTCCTAGGGATCATGTCCGCCATCAGCATCCTGGTCGTCGACGACGAGCCCCGTAACGTCGTCGCGTTGGAGGCCACCCTGGCCAGCCTGGACTGTCGGCTGGTGACGGCCAGGTCGGGCCTCGACGCGCTCAAGTGCGTGCTCGCCCAGGACTTTGCAGTGATCATCCTCGACGTGCACATGCCCGACATGGATGGCTTCGAGACAGCTAGCCTGATCCGCGAGCGGGAGCGATCGCACGCCACCCCCATCATCTTTCTGACCGCGGATGAGCGCACCGGGCCGCGGGTCGTGGAGGGCTACCGCCTCGGCGCCGTCGACTACATTTTCAAACCCTTCAACCCGGAGATTCTGCGCGCGAAAGTGGCGATCTTTGTCGAGCTATTCCGCAAGACGGCCGCGCTCGAGCAGCGAACGACGGAGTTGACCCAGGTGACCGCTGAGCTGGTGCGGCGCGAACAGCAGGTCGGGGCGCTGAATGCCGAGCTCGAGCGGCGGGTGATCGAGCGGACGGCCGCGCTGGAGTCCGCCATCGCGCTCAAAGGCGAAGCGGAGGCGGCCCTCACCGTACGCGACGAGTTCGTCTCGATCGCCGCGCACGAGCTGCGCACGCCGGTGACGGGCATCAAGGTCAACGCGCAGCTGGCGCTCCGCAGATTGGACGTCGGTGCGCCAGACAAACAACGGACCCTGCGCTATCTGCTCGGCATCGTCGACGGAGCGAACCGCCTGGTATTGCTCATCAATGACCTGATGGATGTGTCGCGGATGCGCAGTGGGGAGCTGCTGCTCCGCGTGACGCCACTGGACCTCGTCGCGCTCGTGAGTACCGTTGCGCTGCGGTACGCCGAAACCGGTGGCGAGCACCACCACGTGACGACCGACGTGCCGACGTCGGCGCTGATGGTGGCGGGTGACGCCGGGCGGCTGGAGCAAGTGCTGGACAATCTGCTCAGCAACGCGGTCAAGTACTCACCCGACGGGGGCGAGATTGGTGTGTGCCTGCGCCGAGTAGCCAACGGAACCGTGTTGACCGTCAGCGATGCCGGCATCGGCCTGACACCGGGCGCCCATGAACGCATCTTCGAGCCGTTCGGACGGGCCGCCAACGCCACGCGGCACGAATTGCCGGGCATGGGGCTGGGCCTCCACATCTGCCGACAGATCGCCGAGGCGCACGGCGGGCGGATGTGGGCAGACAGTGACGGCGAGGGCCAGGGCATGACCGTCGGCATGTGGCTGCCGCCCGCCTCAATAGCCGAACAGCCGGGGAATCATTATCCCCAGGAGGTAGCCGCCGCCGGCCGATAGGATCCCGATGACCACGATCTCGCCGACGCTGCGGAACAGGTTCATGCTCGCCAGCTTGCCCTTAATGATGCCGACGATCACCAGTGCGACGAAGGTCAGCACCAGTGAGATCGGCAGCGCCACCGGCACCGGGAAAAAGAAGTATGCGATCAGCGGAAACACCGAGCCGACCAGATATGCACCGCCGATGGTCAGCGCCTCGGGCACCTTGACCGTGTCTGGCTCGAGGGTGCTGATGCCCAGCTCCGTGCTGACCATGGCCTTCTGGTAGGCCCGCGGATAGCGCGCCAGCGTGGTAACCAGGACCCGCGCATCGTCAGGTGTCACGCCGTCCTGTGCGTACATCTGCATCAGCTCTCGCAGCTCGAATTCCGGCGAGGTTTGCATTTCATGCAGTTCCTTGTTGACCTCGGTTTGCTGGACCTGCGCTTCGGAGCGGCCGGAAATGAACTCCCCGGCCCCCATCGACAACGCACCGGCGAACGCCTCGGCGATGCCGGCCACGATCACGGCCCGCGAGTCACCCAGGCCCCCGGCGACGCCACTCACCACGCCCAGGGGGACCACCAACCCGTCCAGCGAACCAAAGACAAGCTGGCGGACGCGGCTCAGGCGCTCGATTCTGCTCCGTTCGGTGGAGACGTCTTCTTTCACACGACGTATTGTCGGCGTTCACCGGAGATTCGTGACATGGCCGCGCTGGCGGCATTAACATGGCAGGTGTTGGCGCCGGCACCGGGGTGCTTTAGCCGCGTCAACCGATCTCGGATGGGGAAGAAGGAATCCCGAATGAGCAAGCTCCGATCATTGATCGCCGTAGCAAGCATCGTCTTCGCGCTCGTCCCAGTTGGGGCCCAGGCAGGCAGCAACGAGGACCAGATCGCCATGAATCAGGCCATGGTGGCGGCGGCCGAACAGCAAGCGAACATGGCGAACGACCTGGCCCGGTGCAAGTTGGCGTCAACCGGCGTCGCAGTTCCTGGCACAGTCGGATTCAGCCAGCCCGCCCCCACCGGGGGGTGCTCGGGTATCGCCACCCCGGTACCCACAACCGAGGCCACGAGCGGCGGCGGCAAATGCGTCAGTGCGATGCGCCCGCTCACCAAGTTTGAATTCGACCAGGTGAACGAGTTCGTGATCGCCGCCGCCCGGGCGATCGCCAACAGCCTGCCGCCGGTGGCGATGTCGGACGACGTCAAGGCGCTCATCGGCTGCTAGCCAGGCGGTTCCCATCGTCCGCGCTGGTCGGCTAGCGCAGGTTGCCGACCGCGCGGGCGACGATCCCGCCAAGACCCGAAACGCCAGCGCCGACGGCCGCCACAGGAGGCTGTTGCCGGTTCGCGCTAGCTCCTCGGCGGTGTGCCGATGGGCGCTCACACGCGTGTGGCGCGCCCTTGCCAGAACGGTTCCCGCAACTCGCGCTTGAGAATTTTTCCAGATCCGGTGTGTGGGAGCTCGGCCAGGAATGACACGGACCGCGGCACCTTGTACCCGGCCAGGTGCTGGCGGGCGAAGGTGGTCACGTCGTCGGGAGTGATGGCGTGTCCCGCGCGCGGAACGACGACGGCGTGGACGCGTTCGCCCCACTGGTCATCGGGGATACCAAAGACGGCCGCCTCCACGACGCCGGGGTGCAACTCCAGGGCCGCTTCGATTTCGGCGGGATAGACGTTCATGCCCCCTGAGATGATCATGTCGTTTTTGCGGTCGCAGATATACAGGAACCCTTCCGGATCGCGGTACGCGATATCGCCAACGGTCGCGAAGTCACCCCGTCGCGCCTCGGCCGCGCGGTCGTCGGCTTTGTAGTAGGTGGTGAAATTGCTGACGCTGCGGATATAGACCTCGCCGGGCACGCCTGGCTCGGTCACTTCCTCGCCGCGCTCGTCGTACAGACGGATTTCCACGCCGGGCGCCGGACGTCCGCAGGCGCCTGGTTTGCGACGCTGATCCTGTGGGGCCAGCACGGTGTTCACGCTCAGCTCCGTCGAGCCGTAGATCTCCCACAGCGAATCCTCGCCGAAATCCGCCATGTACGCCTCTTTGAGTGCGAACGACCAGGGCGCGGCGTTGGCGATCATGCGGCGCATGCTGGAGCGGTCGTAGCGCGCTTTGATCTCCGCCGGCAGGTTGCAGACCAGGCGAATCGGCGTTGGTGCCGCGAACGTCATGCTCACCTTGTAGGTCTCGACCAGGCGCAGCCAGTCCTCGGCGTCGAAGCGGCGCTGCAGGACCGCCGTGTTGCCCAGCGTGTGCGCGACCCCCAGATAGCCGCCTGGACCGGAGTGGTACAGCGGTCCGGTGGTGAGGTAGACGTCGTCGGGCACGTGTCCGACAAGCTCGAGCAGCGCGCGGGTCTGGGCCAGATCGGCCGCGCCGCGCAGCGCGCCCTTGGGGCGACCGGTGGTCCCCGAGGTGTAGATCAAAGATACGAACCCGGTGTCCGAGGCCGTGACCTCTGCGTCGCTGGCGCTGGCGAGCAGCGCGTCGCCGTCGAGCGCGCCAGGCGGCGGCGGACCGCCGAACGTCACGATGTGGCGGACTTTCGGCATCGCCGACCGAACGCTGGTGAACGTCTGCGCGTGTTCGGCGTCGACGTAGACCACCACGGAGTCCGAGTTGTCGACGATGTACGCCGCTTCGGCTGGCGTCAACCGATAGTTGATGGGGACACCGACCGCGCCCAGCTTCGCCCGGGCGTGGGTGGCGCGCACGATGCCAGGCGAGTTCGGTCCACACCACGCCACGCAGTCGCCTGGCTTGACGCCGAGGTCGGCCAGCACGTGCGCCAGCCGATTGGCTTCGCGGTTCAACTCGGCAAAGGTCCAGGCGAGGCGTGTGCCGTCCGGACGGTCGTCGACGACGGCGAGCTTGTTCGCTCGCAACACAGCATGCACCGCGAGCGGCGCGATCGCGGGCGGCTCCAGCACGGACGGCATCCGCGCAAGCCTAGCCCCGGCCGCGCGCCGGGTCAACGCTCGCGCGCGTACGGCTGCCAGGCCAGCGGCACTTCGGCTGCCCGCATCGCTTCGCTCGCGACCTACAGCTGCGGTGGAACCGAAAGGAGTTGGCTTCCGCAGGGAGCGAGCGCCGCGATGCGGCGGGCCGAAGCCCCCCGACAGGCCGAGATCAACGCTCGCGCGGCCAAACGCGCGGCGTCAAATCACCGCGCCGCTGCGCTCGGCGCGCTAGGATTCCGGGCAGCATTCGGATTGTGATGTCGCCATGACGCTTGCACGCCGTTTGTCGACGTGCGCGTGACGCTCCACGTGACGTTTCGTCGTTACGCTTAGCATCTGTGACCGGCGGGCGGCGGCGAGCGGGCGCGATCCAGCTCATACACGAGGCGGCGACGTGCGCTTACGACTCGGCTTTTTGACGCACCTCCACGTCGGCGACGACGCGCGTGCTTCGTACCAGATTGCGCTCGAGCTGTTCGCCGCGGCGGAGGAGCTCGGGTTTGACTCGGGCTGGGTCGCCCAGCACCACTTCTTGAACGGCGGGGCGCGGCTGCCGTCCACGCTCACGTTCCTGGCGGCGGCCGCCGAGCGCACCCGCCGCATCCAGCTCGGCACGGCGATCCTGATCCTGCCCCTGGAAGACCCGATCCGCGTGGCGGAGGACGCCGCGGTCGTGGACACGCTCAGCGGTGGCCGGCTGCAGCTGGGCCTCGGGACCGGTGGCGATCCGCTCACCTTCGCCGCCTTCGGGCGGGATCTCGACTCCCGCCGGGATCGCTTTGCCGACGGCGTGCGCGTCATCCACGACGCGTTGCGCGGCGGTCAGATCAACGGCACCGAAGCGCGGCTGTACCCGCCGGCGCCCACGCTCGGGCGCCGCATCTGGGAGTCGACCTTGAGCACGACCGGCGCCGCGCGCGCCGCGGGCAACGCCGACGGCCTGTTGCTGGCGCGCACCGCGTTCATGAGCCGCGAGCCCACCGACGTGGCGCAATTGCCGGTGGCGCAAACGTATATGCGCGAATCGGCGCAGCGCGGACCGGGCGGGCACGACGTGGCAACGCCCCCGGTGGCGCCGCGCATCGGGTTGTCGCGCGCGGTGTATCCGGCCGCCGACCGAAAAACGGCGGTCGCGCACCTGGCCAGTGGTGTGGCGGACTATGTGGACACCATGGTCGAGCGGGGCTTCTTCCCAGCCGGCCTGAGCCAGGAGGAGTACTTTTTACGCAGCCACATCCACTACGGGCATCCGGAGCAAGTGGTGGCCAGTCTGCGCGCCGACCGGGTGCTGCCGCTGACCACCGAGCTGATCTGCCAGGTCCATCCGGGACATCCGACTCCGGACCAGATCCTGAAGGCTCTGGAACGCATCGCGAGCGAGGTCGCCCCGGCGCTGGGGTGGCGGAAACAGAGGTAGGCATGACGCTTTCATCAACGGCCAGCGACGTGATCTCCCAGCTCGCCGGAATCCAGCCCGGCTCGGCGCTGGCGGAGTTGCGCGCCCAGCGCCCCGAGGCCACCCGCCACGCCCAGGGTAGCTACGCGGCCCTGTTCGATCCCGAGGACGTCGCTGACCTGAGTACCGTCGACCGACTGGCGACCGCGCTGCGCGTGGCCACGCTGCACGCCGCGCCGGCAGCCGGCGGGCATTACCGGCACCGCCTGGTCAGCGTCGAGAACGGGCAGGTCGTGGCGCGGTCGGTCGAGGCGCCAGACGGCGCAATGTCGCCACGGCTGCGCGCCATCCTGCGGCACGCGGACCTGCTGGCGACCGCGCCGGCGCAGGCGCGGCCGGCGGACCTGCAGGCGCTGGCGGAGGTTGGCCTGTCCACCCGGGCGATCGTCACCCTGTCGCAGGTCATCGCCTTTGTCAGCTTTCAGGTGCGCGTGCTGCGTGGCCTGCAGCTCATCGGCGGCCAGTCAACCGCACCCGCTGGCGTGGAATCGGAGAGGCACGTGGCAGCCGGCCAGTCGGCGACACACGAGCCACCGGCGCAGATCATCCCGCCTGACCCGAGCCTTCGGCGTCCCGCGGCGTTCACTGTCGATCCACTGGAGTGGTCGCCGTGGCTGCAGCCGATCGACCTCGCGGACGCCAATCCAAAGCAGGCGGCAGCGCTGGAGGGCAGCCGCGGCAACTCGCCGTACTTTCGACTGCTCGCCCGCGACGTCGACGTGCTCACCGAGCGGACCGCGACCGACCGGGGCATCTTCTACACGCCGGGCGGAGCGCCACGGGCGGACCGTGAGCTGTCGGCCGCGGCGACGTCGCGGCTCAACGGGTGCATCTACTGCGCCTCGGTGCACGCCCGACTCGCCGCGCAGCTCGCCAAGCGACCTGAGGACATCGACCGCCTGCTCCTGAAGGGTGTGGCGCCCGGCACCGAGCTGAGCCTCGACAATCGCTGGCAGGGCGTCGTCGATCTGGCCGTCGCCCTGGCGCCGACGCCGCCGGTGGCCACGACGCAGCACATCGCCCAGCTCCGCGAGATCGGCCTGAGCGATCTCGAGATCCTCGACGTCGCCCAGGCCGGCGCCTTCTTCGCCTGGGCCAATCGCCTCATGCTCACGCTCGGCGAGCCATACTATGCCCGCAATGAGCGTTGCCCGGATTGATCCGCTGGCGGCGGCGGCGGCGCTCGAGCCGCTGATTCGGGCCGCGGCCGATGAGGCGGAGGCGGCGCGGCGGTTTCCGCGGGCGGTGATCGACGCGATGGCGGACGCGCGGATCTTTCGGCAGCTCGTGCCGCGGTTGGCTGGCGGCGACGAGATCGACCCGATCACGATGCTCAACGTGATCGAAGCCATCTCGCGCGTGGATGGCTCGGCGGGCTGGGTGGCGATGATCGGCTCGGGCGCTGGGTTCCTGGCCGGATATCTCGAGATCGACGTGAGTCGAGACATGTTCAACGACCCGAACGCGTGCCTGTGCGGCAACATCGGCGCGGCGGCGGCGCGCGCGGTCGCCGTGCCGGGCGGCTACCGGGTGACCGGCCGCTGGCCGTTCGTCAGCGGCTGCGAGCACTCCACGTGGCTGTCGGGCAACGCCCTGCTCTTCGAGTCGGACGGCCAGACACAACGCCGCAATGCCGATGGCGCGCCCGCCACGCGGATCATGCTGTTTCCGCGGCGCGACGCGCAAATCGTCGATACCTGGACCGCCACCGGACTGCGCGCAACCGGCAGCCACGACGTGGCGGTGGCAGACATCTTCGTGCCCGCGGAGCACACGCTCTGGTGGGCAGATGGACCCAAGCAGCCCGGCCCGCTCTATCCCGTGCGCTGGCTGATCGTCACCCACGCCGCGCACGCGCTGGGCATCGCCCGCGCCGCGATCGACGCGCTCCTGGATCTGGCCGAGCGCAAAACGCCCACTCGGAGCACCAGCGTGCTCCGCGAGCTGCCCCAGATGCAGGCCAACCTCGCCCAGGCCGAGGGGCTCGTTCAGGCTGGGCGCGCGTTCATGTGGGAGGTCGCGGCCGAGGTCTGGGATGTGCTCTGCCGGGGTGAACCGGTGACGCCGCGGCACCGGGCCATGCTGCGACTGGGGATGACCCACGCGGTGCAGAGCGCCGCCCAGGCGGTCGATTTGATGTGGGCGGCGGCCGGCGCGTCGCCGGTGTATACCAGCAGTCCGCTGGAGCGCTGCTTCCGCGACGTCCACGTGGCCACCCAGCACGCCGCCGTCGGCATCTTCAGCCTCGAAACCATCGGCGCGGCCCTGATCAACGCCGACAAGCCGCAGTCGTCCGGCGCCACGCTCATATAGAAGTCGTCGGGAAGACGCGATCGAGGCTCGCTCAACTAGCATCTGCTGCAGATGCGTGCGATTGTGACTCGTCCTGGCGCGG
>Ga0070730_10004082_pt1 | contig 12925 bp, 12 predicted proteins | sample Coa_R1_3_FD_66447 | JGI IMG/M metagenome (GOLD analysis project Ga0070730, IMG submission 66447) | Surface soil microbial communities from Centralia Pennsylvania, which are recovering from an underground coalmine fire - Coalmine... | ecosystem: Environmental > Terrestrial > Soil > Unclassified ...
GGCCACCAGCCGGCCGCCGGACAGCAGGTCGATGGTGGACAGCTGCTGGGCCAGCGCGACCGGCCGGTGCAGCCCGGCGACCAGGATGCTCGTCCCGACCACCGGGCGGGTGGTCCAGGCCGCCGCGGCGGTCAGCGTCTCCAGCGCGGCCAGGGTGCTGCGGTAGGCGTCCGGAACCTTCAGCCCGGGTCGGGCCGAGTAACCAGAGACCGGATGCAGTGGATAGAAGATGTGTTCCTGAACCCATAGGCTGCCGTAGCCGAGTTCCTCGGCCTGCTCGCAGAAGGCGCGCAGGCCATCGCGGTCAACGTAGCCGCCGAGTTGGGGCAAGCACAGGCCGATCTGCATTGAGGCTCCCGCTTACTTTATGAACTCATACTGTAGATACTGTCATAGACAGGAGGTTTCGCGGTGGACGTTCGCAAGGAGCTTTACATCGGCGGCAGCTGGGTCCAGCCGGCCGCCGACGGCGACATCGACGTGATCGACAGCCGGACCGAGGACGTCATGGGCCGGGTGCCGCGTGGCGGCGGGGCGGACGTCGAGCGGGCGGTGGCGGCGGCCCGCGGGGCGTTCCCGGCGTGGTCGCGAACCCCCATCGCGGACCGCGCGGCCGCGCTCCGGGCCCTGGCCGACGGGCTGGAAGCGCGCGGTGAGCAACTCGCCGAGCTGATGAGCCGCGAGGTGGGAACGCCGATCGCGATCTCCCGCCGGGTGCAGGTCGGCCTGGCCGTGGACGTGTTCCGGTCGATGGCCGACATCGCTTGTGACTTCCCGCTGGAAAGCAGGATCGGCACGTCCCTGCTCATCCGGCAGCCAGCCGGGGTGGTGGCCGCGATCACGCCGTGGAACTACCCGCTGTACCAGCTGGCCGCGAAGCTGGCTCCGGCCATGGCGGCGGGCTGCACCATCGTGCTGAAGCCGGCCGGCGCCGCGCCGCTCGCGGCCTTCGTGCTGGCCGAGGTCATCGACGAGCTGGGCCTGCCGCCCGGCACGGTGAACATCGTCAGCGGGCCGGGCAGCCAGATCGGCGAGATGCTGGCCGCCCACCCGGACGTCGACATGGTGAGCATCACCGGCTCGACGCAGGCCGGGGTCCGGGTCGCGCAGGCCGCTGCCCCGACGGTCAAGCGGCTGACGCTGGAGCTGGGCGGCAAGTCGCCGTTCATCCTGCTTGACGACACCGATCTGGCCGCCGCGCTGCCGGTGGCGGTACGCGCCTGCTTCGTCAACAACGGCCAGACCTGCTCCGCGCTGACCCGGCTTATCGTGCCGCGCACGCTGCTGCCGGCCGTCGAGGACGGGCTGGCCGGCCTGATCGGCGCCATGCGCGTCGGCGACCCGCTCGAGGATGGTACCGACCTCGGCCCCGTGGTCACCGCCGGGCAGCGGCAGAGCATCCGCGGCTACATCGAGCAAGGCAGCGCGGAGGGCGCCACGCTGGTCGCGGGCGGCCAGGATCCGCCGGATGGCCTGGACCGCGGGTTCTACGTGCGACCCACGGTGTTCTCGGCCGTCACGCCGGACATGGTGATCGCCCGCGAGGAGATCTTCGGCCCGGTCCTGGCCGTGCTGCCGGCAGACAGCGAGGACGAGGCGGTACGGATCGCGAACGACTCCGAGTACGGGCTGGCCGGGGGCGTGTGGTCCGCCGACCAGGACCGGGCGATCGCGGTGGCCCGCCGCCTGCGCACCGGGCAGGTAGCGGTGAACGGGGGGCGGTTCAACGTTAAGGCGCCGTTCGGCGGTTACCGGGCGTCCGGGGTCGGCCGCGAGCTCGGCGAGCACGGGCTGGCCGAGTACTTCGAGCTCACCTCGCTCCAGCTGCCCGCGGGTTCGTGACCATGCCGGACCGCGACTATGAGGACGTGACAAAGTACGGTCTGGACCAGGGCAGTGAGGCGGAGCTGCTGGCCAGGCAGATCGAGTGCACGTTCATCTGGAGCAACTCCGAGGGTCATCCGCTCGGCGTGATCATGAACTACGTGTTCCGGGACGGGCGGTTCTGGCTCACCGCCAGCAGCCAGCGCGCGCGGGTGCCCGCGGTGCGCCGCGATCCGCGGGTCAGCGTGGTGGTGACCTCCCGCGGCTCGGGCATCACGACGTCGAAGTCGCTGACCTACAAGGGACGCTGCGTGGTGCGCGAGGACGAGGCGACCAAGGCCTGGTTCTACCCGGCGCTGGCCGCCGCGGTGCGGCCCGGTGACCCGGAGGCGGCAGCGGCCTTCGTGCGGCACCTCGACTCGCCCCGCCGGGTCGTGCTTGAGGTCGTGCCGGAGGCCCGGATCGGCTTCGACAGCACGCAGATGTGGCAGGACACCCCGGACGCGGCCCGGCGGGACTGATAGCTACTCGGGAGTGAGGCCGAGCGCTTCGGGATGGGCCCGGCGGTAGTGCTCAGTCAGGACCTCACTAAGGCTGCCTGGCCGGTAGGCCACCGTGCGGTGGCAGATCTGGCAGCGGGTGACCGGCAGCTGGGTGACGGTCACGGGGAAACGGCGCGAAGGTGACTTGCTCATTTGCCTCTATGATGCCAGGCCCGCCGCAGTGACCTTGCCGCGACCGGGCCTGAGGGTCATGACCCGAGGGAAGCTGTCGATGACCTGTTCCGGCGGCGCGCGCTCGACCTGGTGCGGCCGGCGGCGGCATGCTGCTCGCCTGGAATCAGCATGTGTCTACCGCCTACCTGATCAACCCGGCGACCCGGACGCGCACGACCCTGCAGCTGCACGGAGTCCCGCCCGTTGGGTTCATAGCGCATCCCGATCTGCTCAACGTGCTCCTCGCCTGGTGATCCAGCCACGCGGTGCAACGATTCTGGTATGGAGGTTACGGCCGAGGATCTCGGCGATCCTTTGCGAGCGGCCACCGCGACCCACCGGCGGATGCTGGCGTCGGCGAGCCGGATGACCGATGATGACTGCCGCGGACCGTCGCTGCTGCCTGGATGGAGCCGGGGTCATGTGCTGACGCACTGGGCGCGCAATGCTGACGGGCAATCGCGCATGCTGGCGGCGGCGATGCACGGCGAGATCGCGGCGCAGTACCCGGGGGGTGATGCTCAGCGCGAGAGTGACATCGAAGCGGGGGCGGCCCGGCCTGGCCGGCTGATCCTCAGTGACGTACGCACCGCCACCGGCCAGATCGAGGAGGTGTGGCGCCGGATACCGGCTAGCCGAGGAAGATGTACGGCACCTCGCGGAGGATGTGTCCGGCGGCGTCGTAGGTGATCACGATGATGTCGCCGGGCAAGCCGATCCGGGCGGGCAGGGTCAGCGGGCCCCAGAACACGACCCCGCTGCCCGGCCAGCCGGGGATCGTCCGCGAGCTGAACTGCCGGCCGTCGGACAGCCGCAGGGCCACGCGCGCGGTGCCGCTGGGCGCGTAGCCGAACCAGTCGTCTGGCGTGGACCCGGTGGAACTCCTGGTCGATCCGGTGTCGATCGCGTTCAGGGCCGATTCGCTGACCGGGACGTCGGACCACATGGAGTCGTTGCCGACCCAGAACCCGATGCGGTCGCCGCTGATGCGGTACGCCGTCATCGTGTCGCCGACGTAGCGGAACAGGGAGATCCCGCCGTGGCTCGGGCGCGACGGGGCGGGTTGATCCCCCGGCATGCCGAGGTGGGTGACTTCGCGGCCGGCCGCGTCGCGGAACACCAGCGTGGCCGCGGAAGTGACCGGGTAGCTGACCGCCCAGAGCCTGTACCGCAGGCCGCGGACCGACTCGACCGAGCCGTGGACCGTCCGCCCGCCCGGCAGGACCGCGGTGACGGAGGTGACCTGCGGGGCGGCCACGCCGAGCCTGATCCACCCCGAGCCGTCGGTCGCGGCGGACCGCGCGAGTACGTCGGCCGGAAGCCGCCCGGAGGTGCAGGCCGCGTACCCGTCGTACACTCCGCCGTCGTTCACCTCGCACAGCGCGAGCCCGGCGCTGGCGTACCCGGGCACGTAGCCGAACCACAGGTAGGTCACCACCGTGTGCCCGTCGGCGAACAGCTTGAGCCTGGTGAACGGGGTAACCGGCGGGATCTCGCGGACAAACGGGTCGTTCGGCCCGGGCGGGGGCGGGACGGACGGCGAGGCGCTCGGGGTCGCGGGCCGGGTTGACCTGGTTCCCGGGGCGCCGCTCAGGCCGCCGTGCCCGGTCAGCAAGGTGGCGGCGACGGCGATGGCGGTAACGGCGGCGGCCGCCGCGGCCGGAATCAGAAGTCCGGTCCGCGCGGGCCACGGCCACCGGAGCCGGCGACGGCGGCGGCTTCGCGCCACCGTCTTGTCCCAAGCGCGCGGGTCGAGGGACGACAGCGTGGCGCGTTCGGCCAGGGCCTCACGCAGCTGGTCTTCGAGAGCGCTCATACCTTGCCTTCCAGGGCCTGACCGAGCGCGTCCAGGCCGCGGCTCACCAGCGATTTCACGGTTCCCGCCGACACGCGCATGGCGGCGGCCATCTCCCGTTCTGACAGGTCGAGCCAGTACCGGAGCACGATCGCCTCCCGGCGCCGCGGCGGCAGCGCCGCCAGCGCGGCCAGCAGTTCGCGGCGGTCTTCGCGGAGCATGACCGTGTGCTCGGACGAGGCCTCGTCGTGTCCGGCCGGGGTCCGCAGCCGGACGACGCGCAGATGGCGATGCCGGTTGCGGACCAGGTTGCAGACAGTCGACCGGACGTAGGCGAGCGCGGCGTCCTGGTCGCGGAGCGTCTTTTGCCGCTGGATCAGCCGGGCGAATGCCTCCTGGGCGATGTCCTCGGGATCATCGGCGCCCAGCAGATCGGCAAGCCGGACCAGCTCCGGGTACCGGGCCTGGAACAAGGCGCTCACCGGTACCGCCCCGGTTTGCGGAGCAGAGGCCTGCCATACGTCTGCCATGTCCACTAAGACACCAGTAACCGCGAAAGGTTGACGCACCCCATGATGCCAACCCGAACCGTGAGGCGGAAATGTTGCCGGTTTCTTACGTAACTCTGCGTGTTTGAACGTGCCGGCCGGGTGAACCGTATCCGGGGTGAGCGCGCCGGGCGTGACAGGAATAAGGGAGTGCTGTGAATTCATCGCACGGGCACCGCCGCCCGCGGAAGGTCAGGCGGACCGGCAGGCACGCCAAGCCGTCGCAGGTACAGAACGTTGCGGAGACGGCCTACAAGGCAGCCCCGGCCATGGCGATCGCGGGCGTGCTGATCGCCGCCCCGCAGGCCCACGCCGGCCTCAAGCTCTCCGGAACTCCCGTGGTCGTCGAGCAGATGCACGGCGCCCACCAGGTCCCCGCCCGGGGCAGCGCGGTCGTCGAGCAGGTCCATACCGACGCCCTGGTCATCCATCACGAGCAGGCCCGGCACCATACCGTCCGGCCGGGCGACACGCTGTCCTCGATCGCGCAGCGGTTCTACGGCAACCCGGCGGACTGGCGAGGGCTGTACCAGGCCAACAAGTCCGTGATTCACAACCCGAACGTGATCGTCCCGGGCGAGGTGCTCAACGTTCCCTACCAGTTGCCGGCGAGCAGCAGCAGCATGACCTCCGCGCCCAGCGGGTCCGCCGTGCTGACCTCCTCGGCGTCGTTGAGCGGGACGCTGAGCTGCCCCGGGCTCGAGGAGCTGTGGGAGCAGGGCGGCGGGTCGCACGCCGAGGCGTTCATGGCGGCCGAGATCGCCATGGCCGAATCCAGCGGCCAGCAGTTCGCCACCGGCGCGGCCGGCGAGCGCGGCTACTGGCAGATCAACCCGGACCACGGCTCGCTGTCCACCTACGACCCGCTGGGCAACGCCAAGGCCGCGGTCATCATCTCCGACGACGGCGCCAACTGGACCCCCTGGACCACCTTCACCAGCGGCGCCTACCACGGACGCTGATGAGCCGTGGCTGCCTGGCGGCTGGGGTACCCGGTCTATCGATCGGGATTTCGGCTTCGAGAGAGTTAGCAACACGTGAATGTGGCACCCTAACGGAAAGAGCCGTTAGGGTGCCACAACCATAGGTTAGGTATCTTGCCGTGATGTGGTTAGCGGGACCTCTGTGCACAGTGTGGCGATTCGGGTCCCGGCGCTCGCCCCCGCTAACGGTCCAGCGTCCGCGGGTCGCCGAAATCCGGCATCGCGCCTCAGCGAGCTGGGCGAGTGGGATCATCGCCGTATGGCAGTGACGCACGGGCGGGTCGCGCTGGTGACGGGCAGCTCGCGGGGGCTGGGGGCGGTGATCGCGCGGCGGCTGGGGCGTGACGGGTTCGCCGTCGCGGTCAACGGACGGCCGGGGGACGAACAGGTCGCGGCCGTCGGCGCCGCCATCCGTGCGGCGGGCGGCGCGGCCGAGGGATTCTGCGCCGATGTCACCGACCAGGACCAGGTGGCCGGGCTGGCCGCCGCGATCGCCGACCGCCTCGGCCCGGTCGAGGTGCTGGTCCTCAACGCCACCGGCCCGCAGCCCGAGGGCGCGGTGACCGAGACGGGCTGGGCGGAGCACCTGGCCCAGCTGGACTTCTTCGTCAAGAGCCCGGTGCTGCTGGGCCGGGTCGTTCTGCCGGGGATGGCGGCCCGGCGGTACGGCCGCATCGTGCACATCGACTCCGAGGTCGCCGACCGGCCGCCCCCGTACCGGTCCGCCTACGCCACCGCCAAGAGCGCGCAGGTCGGCCTGGCCCGCAGCTGGGCCAGGGAACTGGCTCCGGCCGGCATTACCGTGAACACGGTCGCGCCCGGTTTCATCCCCGTGGAGCGGCACGCCGATGTCCCCGATCGGGTCAAGCAGGCCTATCTCGCCTCGGTGCCGGCCGGGCGGATGGGCACTCCCGGCGACATCGCCCACGCGGTGAGCTTTCTCGCCTCCGAAGGCGCGGGGTTCATTACCGGCCAGCGCATCGTCGTCGACGGCGGCCGCAGCCTCGGCAGCTGACGTCCGCCCGGGGATAATGGCGGGATGGCGGAGCAGCCGGTGACCCGGTACGCCACCGGGAGCGGGGCGCACATCGCTTACCAGGTCCTCGGTCACGGGCCGGCCGTGGTGATCGTTCCCGGCTTCGCGTCGCACCTGGAGGTGGAGTGGGAGGACGGCGCGTGCCGCTCGTTCATCCGCCGCCTGGCGGCGGGCGCGACCGTGGTGCGCTTCGACAAACGCGGCACCGGGTTGTCCGATCCGGTCCGGGAGCTCCCCACCCTGGCCGAGCGCGACGCCGACCTGGCCGCGGTGATCGCCGCGGCCGGCGTGGACCGGCCGGTCCTGCTCGGGTTCTCCGAGGGCGGGTCGATCGCGGTCCGGTTCGCGGTGGCCCATCGGGAAGCGGTCCGCGGCCTGATCCTGTACGGGGCGTCCGCGCACCAGCCGCCGCCGTGGGCCATGGACCAGCTGCGCGCGGCCGCCGCGGCCTGGGGAACCGGGGCGTCGATCGAGCTGTTCGCCCCCAGCCAGGCAGATGATCCCCGGGCGCGCCGGGATCAGGCCCGGTTCGAGCGCGCGGCGGCCAGCCCGGCCATGGCCCGGGCGCTGGTCGAGTCGCTGATCCTGACCGACGTGGCAGGCCTGCTGCCGGGCATCAGCGTGCCGACCCTGGTCGTGCACCGCGCGCAGGACGTGGTGCCGGTGGACGAGGGACGGTTCCTGGCCAGCCACATCCCGGCCAGCCGGTTCCGGGAGCTGGCCGGGACGGACCACCGCCCCTGGGCGGGCGATGCCCAGGCCCTGCTCGACGAGATAGAGCGATTCCTGGCCTGGGTGGGGCCGGCCGGGGCTGAACCCGCCGGGCCCGGGCAACCCAGGCGGCGCCGTCCGGCCCGGCAGCTGACCGGATGGGCGAGCCTGACCGAACGCGAGCACGCCGTCGCGGCCCTGGTGGCCGCGGGATGCTCGAACCCGGAGATCGCCCGCCGCCTCTACATCAGCCGGGAGACGGTGCAGACGCACCTCAAGCACATCTTCGGGAAGCTCGGCGTCGAGTCGCGGACGGCGCTGACGGCCGCGGCCGCCGAGCGTCCCGCGGCGACCGAGCGTCCCGCGGCCAGAAATCCCTGAGCTCAGGGATGCCTCCTGGTTGATGGCGGGGCAGGATGACCGCATGACCGCCCTGGACATCTCCGGCTGGATCGCGCACTGGGCGCAGTGGAGCCCAGGCAAGACCGCACTGCGTTTCGAGGACCGGTGCGTCAGCTACGCCGAGCTCGCGCGCGCCGTCCAGCGGGCGGCGGCCTGGCTCGGCGGCCGGGGTGTCTCGCCCGGCGACCGGGTCGCCTACCTCGGGCCGAACTGCCCCGAGCTGCTGGAACTGCTCTTCGCGTGCGCCCGGACGGGCGCCATCTTCGTGCCGCTCAACACCCGGATGCCCGCCGCGGAGCTGCGCGTCTTCGTGGCGGCGACCCGGCCGCGGCTGGTGGTGGCCGAGGCCGGCTTCCGGGATCTGGCGCTGGCCAGCGCGGGCGAGGACCGGGTGGCGGCGTTCGGCTCCGGACCGGAGGCTTTCGCCGGCGGGGCGGCGCTCCGGCGCCCGGCGGATCCGGACCCTGATCCGGCGGCGCCGGTCCTGATCCTGTTCACCTCGGGGACGACCGGGCGGCCGAAGGGCGCCACCTTCACGCAGGAGAACCTGACCTTCAACGCGCTCAACGTGATCACCGCGTTCGGCCTGACCGGCGCGGACGAGATCTTGACCGCGGTACCGATGTTCCACTCCGGCGGGCTGTTCATCCACACCACGCCGGGCCTGTGCGCGGGCGCCACGGTGACGATCCACCGTGAGTTCGACGCCGGCCTGCTGCTGGCCGACGTGCCGCGTTACCGGGTGACCTTGCTGGCCTGCGTCCCGGCGATGACCGCTGCGCTCGCGGCCCACCCGGCCTGGGACCGGGCCGACCTGAGCAGCCTGCGCTCGGTGCTGACCGGATCCACCGTCGTGCCCCGCGGCGCGATCGAGCCCTGGCAGCGCCGAGGGGTCCCGGTCATGCAGGGCTACGGGAGCACGGAGGCCTGCCCGGTCGCCACGTCACTCCCGCCCGGCAGCCCCGGTGAGCTGGCGCTGACCGCGGGCAAGCCCCTGCTCTACCACCGGGTCAGGATCGTCGACGCGGCGGGCGCAGACGTGGCCGCGGGCGAGCCCGGCGAGGTCTGGATCCGGGGCCGGAGCGTGATGCAGGGCTACTGGGAGAACGCGCAAGCGACGCGCGAGGCCTTCCGCGACGGCTGGTTCCGCAACGGGGACCTGGGGTTGTTCGACGAGCAGGGGTACCTGCACGTCATCGACCGGATCAAGGACATCATCATCGTGGGGAGCTCGAACGTCTACCCCAGCGACCTGGAGGCGGTGCTCGCCGAGTGCGCCGACATCCGCGAGGCGGCCGTGGTCGGCAGGCGTGACGACGCGCTGGGCGAGGTGCCGGTGGCCTGCGTCGTGCCGGTTCCCGGCCGTTCGCTGACCAGGGACCAGGTGCTGGCGCTCTTCGACGGCAGGCTCGCGAGCTACAAGCATCCTCGTGACGTCATCTTCCTCGACGCGCTCCCGCGCAACGCGGCCGGCAAGGTGCAGAAAACGATCCTGCGCGACCTCGGCCTGCGCCGCCTCGATTAGCGCCCGGCCGGATCGGGGTTTTCCGGCGCCGGCTCGTCCTCCGTGAACGCGGTGATCCGCACCGCCACGGCACCAGCGCGGTCGAGCGCGCCCGCCGCCGCGAACAGGTCGGAGAGGCTAGGCCACAGACCCTCCGGTACCGGCGGCCGCGGGAGCCCGGGCAGCCGCTCCCATACCTGGGTATCGACCGAACGGACCACCGGGACGTCACGACGCAGCAGAAAGCGTGTCCTTCGTTCCGCGGTCCAGCTGGAATCCGGAACGATCGAGCGCAGGTCAAATCCGATGGTCTCTTCCATGACTCCTCAGCGGACATCTTGCCACGGGTCCGGTGCCGCCAGCGCTCTCGCTCATTCAGTGACAGAAAGTAATCATGACGATGCGCTTACGGACATCGGATGGGCCTGACCCGCGTCGACCGGAGCGGAACAATCGTCACATCTCGTGCGGGTCTGACCACACGGGGCATTTGAGGCTTCTGTTGCCGCGGGAAGGCGGGAGCGTCATGGCAGTGACTACTAACTCTGCGGGCAGCCCTGCGGGCAGGGCGGCGCGGCGCGCGGATGCGGGCGTGGTGCGGCTGACCCAGCGGGACATCGACGGGCTGCTGTTGTGCGGGGAGCATTACGGCGCCCCCTATGACCTGCTCGCGGCCGCGCTGGGGGTACCGCCGGGACGGCTGCCCGCGATCGTGCGGCGCTGGCGCCGGACCGGATACGCCGCGGCCGGGCGGCTGGGTCCCGGCCCGGGCTGGTGCTGGCTGACCCGCGACGGGATGAGCGCGACGGGCCTGGGGTTCCCGGCGGGCCAGCCGGCGCTGGGGCGGCTGGCGCATATCCGCGCGGTGCTGGCGGCCCGGTTGTGGATGCAGGCCAGCCCGGCCTGGGCGGCGGGGCAGCCGTGGTGGCACTCCGAGCGGCGGCTCCGGACCGACGAGCCCGCGGCCGGGCGCGGCGGGCACGTGCCGGACGCGGAGATCCACTGGCCGAGCGTGGCGGGAGCCCCGTACGCCGGGCAGGTCTGGGCGATCGAGGTCGAGCTGACCCCCAAGGGGGCGGGGCGGACCGGGCGGATCATCACCGAGCTGCTGACCGCGATGCAGTACGCGCAGGTGGTCTACCTGACCGCCCCGGCGGCCCGGCCGCTGGTGACCCGGATCGCGGCGGGCCTCGCGCCCTGGGAACAGGCCCGGGTGACGGTCCGGGAGCTGCCGCCCGTCGCGTTCACGGCGGAGCCGCCGCGATGAGCGCGTGGTCGTGGCTGAAGCTGAGGGTGTTTCTGTGGCTGCTGCGCACGGCGGCCCGGATCGTCAGATGGCTGCTGCTGGTGGTCGCGCTGCTCGCGGTGTGGCCGGTGACCCTGGTCGCGGTGCTCGGGTACACGGCCGCGTGGCTGCGCGGCTGGCCGGCGGTCCGGCTGTACCGGACCGCCGGGTGGGCCCTGCCGGTCACGGCGTTCTGGCTGCTCATCGTGGAGGTCCGGACACCCGGCTGGCGGCCGGTCGCGGCGACCGCGGGCCAGGCGTGGCCCGGCGGCCTGCATCACCTGGGCGGAGCGGGCCTGGCCCGCACGTTCGCGCTGCTCGTCCCGCTGGCGGTCCCGACCGGGATGACGCTGGCCGGGCTGGCCTGGGCGTGGCGGACATACGCCGTCACCGCCGGAGTGGGCGGGTGGACGGCGTCCGCGCCGATCAGCTTCGACAGCCGGCAGTGGAGAAGGCAGGTCCGTTCGGCCAAAGGTCTTAATAAGGCGCCGGGCGCCGTGCCGCTGCTGGCCCGGGGCGAGCGGATCCCGGTCGGCGCGACCATCCGGACCGTCGGGCACCGCTGGCAGCCGGTGTTCTCGCTGCCGGCGGGCGAGTGCGGCCGGCACATGGCGGTGGTCGGCGCGACCGGGTCGGGCAAGACGAACCTGATGATCCGGCTGTGGGCGGGCTGGTTCACCGCCATCCTGAATGCGGCCCGGGCCGGGCGGGGTCCCCGGCCGCTGTTGATCGTGCTGGACTGCAAGGGCGGCCGGGACGCGCGGACCAAGGCCGACCGGACCCGCCGGCTGCTCTACGGGGCCGGGGCCGGGCGGTTCGCCATCTGGCCCGACGACGCCCGGCTGTGCCTGTGGGACCTGCCCGCCCAGGACCTGGCCGTGCTGTTGTACCAGATGGTCGACACCGGGACCGGCGCCGCGGCCTACTACGCCGACATCTTGCAGGCCGTGGTGGACCTGGCCGTCCTGGCCCCGTGCGGGCCGCCGGCGAACACCGCCTCGTTCCTGGACCGGCTCGAGGCCAAGTGGCTGCTGACCGCCTGGGGCGACGGCCGCCACCCGGCGGAGCTGGCCCGGGCCCGGGCCGCGGGCCGGCACCTGGCCGACATCCAGCTCCGCTACGCGACCCTGCTCGGCCGGCTCGGTCCGGCGCTGGACGGCCCCGGGACCCTGGCCGAGGCGGACGCCTGGTACTGCATCCTGGAGGGCACCCGCGAACCGTCGGTGGCCGAGGCGCAGGCCATGGCGCTGACCGAACTGGCCGCCCGGGCCGCGACGACCCCGGACGGCGAGCCGCGGGCGATCCTGCTGGCCGCCGACGACTACTCCGCGGTGGCCGGGCGGGTGTCGGTTTCCAACCTGTACGAGCGGGGCCGGTCGCTGGGCATCGGAGTCCAGGTGTCCGCGCAGACCTGGCAGGGCCTGGGGCGCGACGACGACGAGCGGTACCGGATCACGGCCACCGCGGACGGCGGCGTGTTCGTCCTGCGCACGCCCTACCCCGAGCCGCTGACCCTGCTGGCCGGGCACCGGCGGGTGCTGGACACGGCGCACAAGCTGATCGGGAACATCTGGGCCGACGAGGGCACGACGCGCATCCAGCGGGCCGCGACCGCCGACCCCGACCTGATCCGGCAGCTTGAGGTGGGCCAGGCCTGCTACATCCAGGGCGGCGCGGCGACGTTCGTGCAGGTCGCCCGGCCCAAGGCGTCGCCGCTCACGTTGCTCCCCGGGCCTTCTGCCGAACCGGTTGTGGTGGTGCCAGAGCCGCGCCGTGAACCCGACCCCCTGCCGCCCGCCTGGCCGGAGCGGCCGGCGCGCCTGGATGACGCCTTCGGACCAGGAACCCGCGATGAACCCTGACCCGTTCGCCGCGCTCGGCCTGCCGGCGCAGCCCGACCTGAGCGACGAGCAGGTCCGCGCCGCCTGGCGGTCGATCGCCGCCGACACCCACCCCGACCGGCCGGACGGCGGCGACCTGGCCCGGTACACGGCCGCCTCGGCGGCCTACGCTCAGCTGCGCACCCCGTGGGCGCGCAGCGAGGCCTACGCCGACCTCATGGAGCGGGCTTCTACCGATACCTCGCCTCTTCCGCTGGTGCCCGGCGAGGCCGGGCCGGCG
>Ga0070730_10004083_pt1 | contig 12924 bp, 10 predicted proteins | sample Coa_R1_3_FD_66447 | JGI IMG/M metagenome (GOLD analysis project Ga0070730, IMG submission 66447) | Surface soil microbial communities from Centralia Pennsylvania, which are recovering from an underground coalmine fire - Coalmine... | ecosystem: Environmental > Terrestrial > Soil > Unclassified ...
CGGGCGAGTCCGTGCCGCTCAAGCAATCCGCAGCTGCCGCGCGCCGCGCACACGGCGCCATGCAGGAAGCCGCGGGGGCCGCGAGTCAGAGCGACGCGCGCACCGCCCGCCGCGCGGGCCAGGAAGCGGCCGATTCGCTCGCGCAGCTTCCGGACGAGCTCCGCCATCGGCGCGACTCGCTGACCACGGCATGGAAACAGGAAACGCTCGACGCCCTGAACCGCGCGCTTGCCGAGACCGCGGCACTCGCCCAGCGCCAGCAGGAAATCGCCGATGCGCTGCGCGACGGTGACGTCAGTGCCACCACGCGGGGACGCCAGGCTGCCGTCGAAGAGGGAACGCACGCGATCGAACAAGAGATCGGAGCGGCGGCCGGGCGTCATGCGCTCGTCTCACCACAGCTCGAGGCGGCACTTGGCTACGCGCAGAACCAAATGAAAGAGTCGCGCGAGCAGCTGGAGCAAGGCGATCCGAATCCCGCGACCGCCGCGCCGTTTGCCGAGCAGGCGCTCGACGCGCTCAACGCGACCGCCCATGCGCTCGTGCGCACCGCGCAGCAGGTCGCCGGCGCGCAATCCGGCTCGGGTTTCCAGGAAGCGATCGAGCAGCTCGCGCGCATGGCGCAGGAGCAGCAGGGGATGAACGGTGAGGCCCAGGGCCTGATGCCGATGATGGGTCTCGGCGGCGACGCCGTGATCCAGCGACTGCGCGAGCTCGCGGCGCGCCAGCGCCAGCTCGCCGACCAGCTCGACCGTTTGCAGGCAGGCGGCGATGCCGGTGCCGCGGGCGCGCTGGCCCAGGAAGCGCGTGAGCTTGCGCGCCAGCTCGAAGCCGGCCGGCTCGATCAGCGGACGGTTCAGCGCCAGGAAGGCCTCTACCGCAAGCTGCTCGACGCCGGCAGAAGCCTCTCCAGCGATGAGCCCGACGAGAACAAGAAGCGCACCAGCCGCTCCGCTACCGCTGCCGACAGCGTCCACATCCCCACCGCGTTGCTGCCCGGCGCGACGGGCAACGGTCCCAAGATGCGGTATCCGACGTGGGACGAGCTCACGGGCCTCACGCCCGAGCAGCGGCGCATGGTATTGGAATATTTCCGCAGGTTAAATGAGCCGAAGCGTTAAGTTCGCGCTCGCTCTCATCGTCGCATTGCCGATCGTACTCGAGGCGCAAGCCATCGGGCCCGGCTTTGAGCTCGAGCGGTCGGGCCGGTACGCCAACGCGGCCGCCAGCTACCTCGCGACGATCCACGCCGATCCGACGAATCTTTCGGCGCTGCTCGGTCTCGAGCGGACGTTGTTCGCGCTGAACCGGATGGCGGAGCTATTGCCGCTGGTGCAGAACGCGCGGGCGCGGTTGCCCGACAATCTGGCGTTGCGCAGCCTGGAGTTGCGCGTGTACGCAACCTTGAATGAGCCGGATTCCGTCGACGCGATATCGGAGCGCTGGGCGGCGCAATCGCCCCACAGCGAGGTGCCGTACCGGGAGTGGGGCCAGGCGTTCGCCGATCGACGGATGTGGAACGACGCGCGACGCGCGTTCCTGCTCGGCCGCAAGAACCTTGGTGACGAAGACGCGCTCGCGATCGAGCTCGCGCAGCTGGAGCAACGGGCCGGCAACTGGGAGGCGGCTGCCGCCGAATGGGGGCGCGCGGTCACACGATCGCCGGATGTCGGCCCGAACGCCGTCAGCCAGCTGGCCGAGGCGCCCACGGCGGCGCACGACGGCGTCACTCGGGTGCTGACAACGGGAACGGCGACTGCCCGCGCCCGCCGGCTGGGCGCCGAAGTGTTGCTGGCCTGGGGCCAGCCGGATGAGGCGTGGACCGCGATGCAGTCGACCCTGGCGCCGCGCGACGGCGAGACGGCTGATGCGCTGCGCCGCTTCGCGGATCTCGCGGCCGCGAACACGTCCGCGCCAGGGCATCGCGTGCGCGGGTTGGCGCTGACGCGCTGGGCCGACATGGTCCCCTGGCAGCAGGCGGCGCGCGCGCGCGCGGAGGCGGTGCGCGAGTTGCTCGACGCCGGCGACAAGGTTGCGGCGCGGCGCGTTCTCGAAGGACTGACCAGCGATTCGTCGATTCCGGCCGAGGCCCACGCGGCGGCCGAGACGGCGTTGCTGCAGGTGCTGATCGCGGATGGGCAACTCGATGTCGCGGAGGAGCGCCTCGCGAGTCCCGCGCCTTCGACGTTGTCCGAGGACGATCGCGCGTCGCTCCGACTCGCGCTCTCCCAGGCACGCGTCATCCGCGGGGAGCTGGACCGCGCGGCGACTGTGCTCGGCAACGATTCGAGCGTGACGGCGATCGCGCAGCGTGGCTGGATTGCGCTGTACCGCGGCAACCTCAAGGGCGCGATGGAGGCGTTTCGGATGGCCGGCCCCTACTCCAGCGACCGGGCCGCCGCCACCGAACGGACCGCCATGATGGCGCTGCTGCAGAGCATCCAGCAAGAGTCGAGTCCCGAGCTCGGTGCGGCCCTGCTCACGCTGACGCGCGGCGATTCGATTGCGGCGATCGGCGCGTTACGGCGCGCTGCCGCCAAGCTGCCCGAGCAGGGCGGGCGACTCGACGTCTTGCTCCTTGCCGGCCGCGTCGCTGCCCTCAAGGGTCCTGAGCAGCAGCCGACGGCGACCGCGATCTTTGACGAAATCGTGCGCGCCGGCGGGGAGGGCGCGGCACCCGCCGCGGCCGAGCTCGAATGGGCGCGGCTGCTGGTGCGCGTGGGGCGCAACGCCGACGCGATCCCGCATCTCGAGCATCTCATCCTGACTTATCCGAACAGCGCCTTCGTGCCCGAGGCGCGGCGCGTGTTGGAGGGGGCGAAGGGAGCGATTCCGAAGTCGTGAAGCGACGAGACTTCGTGCGGACGGTTGGGCGCATGGGCGGATTGGCAGTTGCGTCCCAGCTCGGTCTTCGATTCAGCCCATCAGCGCATCTGCCCATCAGCCCATCGCTGTTGGTTCCGATGGACGACACGCAGACCGACCATCTCAAAGCGTACGGTCTCACCTACCGCGCGATCCAAGCCGGTCTCAAAGCCGAGTGGCTGCTGAATTATCGCGGCGGGTCGTTCCTCATTCCCGACTTGGATGCGTTGCGGCGCGATGCGGCACTCAACGGCGTGCGGACCGAGCCGGTCGACAGTGCGATGACCGCCGTGCGCGGCGAGATCGAAGCGAGCAACATGGACTCGGTGCCGCTCGAGAAGGCGCCCAAGATCGCCGTCTACGTGCCGCCGTTTGAGCAGCCGTGGGACGACGCCGTCACCATGGCGCTGCAGTACGCGGGGATCTCGTTCACGAAAATTTGGGACGAAGAGGTCACGAACGGGACGCTGAAAGAATACGATTGGCTGCACCTGCATCACGAAGACTTCACGGGCCAGTATTCGAAGTTTTTCTTGATCTACTCGGGCATGCCCTGGCTGGCCGAGATGGTCCAGCGCAACACCGACATGGCCCGGCGGCTCGGTTTCCCCAACGTGCCTGAGCTCAAGAAAGCGGTGGCGCGGGGTATTCGCAGCTACGTCGAGAACGGGGGGTTCCTGTTCGCGATGTGCACGGCGACCGAGACGATCGATCTCGCGCTCGCCGCCGAACACGTCGACATCGCGGCCTCCTTCGCGGACGGTACCCCGATCGATCCCGAGGCCGACAGCAAGCTCGACTGGTCCAGGACCTTTGCGTTCACCGGCGCGCACATCGAGACGAATCCGATGATCGCGAGCTTCTCCGACATCGACGGCCACCAGGTCAACGGCGGCGCGCGGCGCCAACCGCTCGGCGCGTTCAAGCTGTTCAACTTCGCCGCCAAGATCGATCCGGTGCCGACGATGCTCGTGCAGAACCACCGCCAGATCATCCCGGACTTCTACGGGCTCACGACGTCGTTCATGCGGAACCGGCTGAAGCCCAGCATCACGATCATGGGCGACGAAGAGGGCGCGCCGTGGGTGAAGTACGTTCACGGGGATCTGGGGAAGGGCACGTGGACCTTCTTTGGGGGCCACGATCCCGAAGATGCGCAACACCAGATCGGTGATCCTCCCACCGATCTATCGCTGCATCCGCATTCGCCCGGCTATCGGTTGATTCTGAACAACGTGCTGTTTCCGGCAGCCAAGAAGAAAGAACTGAAGACGTGAGCGTCGAGCGCCTGACGGCGGCGACGCGCGCGCTATTGCAGGAGGAGATCGCCGCCGCCCACGGGCGCGAGGTGTCGTTCGTCGTCCGCGCCGATCCCAACGGCGCGCTCACCGACGCGCGCGTGGTCGCGCGCGGCACGATCGACGCGGTGCTCGCGCTCCCCGGCGTCGCGCAGAAGGGTGAGATGCTGCTCCACAATCATCCGAGCGGCTTCCTCGAGCCTTCCGGCGCCGATCTCCACGTCGCCGCGCGCCTGCACGATGAGGGCGTCGGCTTTGGTATCGTCGACAACGACGTCAGCACCCTGTACGTGGTGGTCGAGTGCCCGCGCGCCAGGAGTCTCACGCGACTCGACGCCCTCGCGGTCGCGAATCTGCTGGCGGAGCCCGGCCCCGTCGCGCGCGTGCTCGGCACCACGGCGTTCGAAGATCGGCCAGGCCAGCGGGACATGGCGGCCTACATCGCCGACGCCTACAACGACGGCGGCATTGCGCTGCTCGAAGCAGGAACCGGCGTGGGGAAGTCGTTCGCCTACCTCGTCCCCGCGCTCGAGTGGGCGCGGCTCAACGGCGAGCGGACGATCGTTTCGACGAACACGATCAATCTCCAAGAGCAGCTCGTCGGCAAAGATCTGCCCATCCTGTCGCGCGCGTTCTCTACCGGCGATCGCGCCGTGACGTTCGCGCTGCTCAAGGGCTGGCGTAACTACCTGTGTCTCTCTCGGCTCGAGCAAGCGCGCGCCGGTCAGGAATCGCTGTTCGACGACGCGCGCGGCGCCGAGCTCGACGCCATCGCCGGCTGGGCGTCGCGGACGGCCGACGGCAGCCTGTCCGATCTCGTCGAGGAGCCGTCGAGCGACGTGTGGGACGCGGTGGCGGCGGAGTCCGATCTTTGCACCCGACTCAAGTGCCCGCACTTCGACCGGTGCTTCGTTTTTGCGGCGCGGCGGCGCGCCGCGGAAGCGGACGTCGTCATCGTCAATCATCACTTGCTCGCGTCGGATCTCGCGGTACGCATCGTCTCCGATAATTGGCAGGAAGCCGCTGTGCTGCCGCCGTACCGTCGCCTCGTACTCGACGAGGCGCATCATCTGGAGGACGTCGCGGCGCAGCACCTCGGCACTCAGGTCAGCATGCTCGGCGTGCAGCGGCTGCTGGGACGCCTCGAACGCAACGGCCGCGGCCTGTTGCCCACACTCGCCGCCGAGCTCAGCACGCACGAGGACCTGCTCGGCGCAGCCAGTCGCGATCTGCTGGGCCGCACGGTGCTCGACGCGCTCGCCGCCGCCCGGCGCGGGGCGGAGGAGCTGTTTGGCCGCCTGGCGCGACGCCTCGACGCAGAGCAGTCGGCCACGCCCGTGTTACGGCTGACCGACGCGTTCGCCGAGGACGCTGTGTGGCGCGAAGGGCTCGACGTGGCGCTCGACAATCTGCTCATCGCCTTCAGCAAGCTGCGCGATGGTGTCGAGACGATCGCCGATCGCCTTTCGATTGACGATCCGGCGGAAATGCGGACACGGCTGATCGGCGAATTGCGCGGCGTGGTTCGCCGTTTGGATACGGCCGCGGATGCCCTCAAAGCGACGCTGCAACCGCGCAACCCGTCCGCCCATCTGCCCACGAGCCCATCGGTTCGTTGGATGGAGCGCCGCGGCCGCCGCACACCCAATCTCACGCTTTCGGCGGTGCCGCTCGATCTCGCGCCGGTTCTCAAGGAGGCGCTGTTCGATCGTGTCGAGACGGTCGTGTTGACGAGCGCGACGCTCGCGGCTGGCGGCGAGTTCACCTTCCTCGAAGAGCGACTCGGTTTGTCGCTGCCGCCCTCGCGCGTAACGGTCCGCGAAATCCTTCCGTCGCCGTTCGATTTCGGCGCGCAGTGCGTGTTTGGGATTCCCACGGACATCCCCGAGCCCCGCGACGACGAATCAGGCCACGGCGCCGCGGTCGCGCGTGTGCTGCTCGAGCTGGCGCACGCCTCGGACGGCGGGATCTTCGGGCTGTTCACGAGCTACGCCGCTCTCCGCCGCACCGCCGAGGCCGTCCGCGGGCACATCAACGGCCGCTGGCCGCTGCTCGTTCAGGGAGAGGGGCAACGCGATCAACTGTTGCGCCGGTTCCGCGAGGCCGGGTCGGCGATTCTGCTCGGCACCGATTCGTTTTGGGAAGGGGTCGACGTGCCGGGACGCGCGTTGCGTGTGCTCATCCTCGCAAAACTGCCGTTCAAGGTCCCGACCGAGCCGCTAACCGCCGCGCGGCTCGAGCGTCTGACGCAAGCCGGAGTGGACGGATTCACGCACTACCTCGTTCCCCTCGCGGCACTCAAGTTGAAACAGGGGTTCGGGCGCCTCATCCGCACCAAATCGGACGTCGGCGTGGTAGTGCTGCTGGACCGGCGGGTCGTCACCAAACGGTATGGCGCGGCGATGCTCGAAGGCTTGCCGCCCGCTGCGAGGGCGATCGGTAACTGGCCGGATGTACGGCGAGAAGTCGAAGAATTCTTTGCGATGCACAGTATCGGCAGCCCCCCGTCTTGGAGCTAGATTTACTCGATGAGTTTTGCCAGACGCGTAGCACAATTGCCGACATATCCGATGGCGGAGTTGCCCGCCATCAAGCGCCGCCTGATCGAGGAGGGCGTCGACGTCATCGACGTCGGGGCGGGAGACGCCGACTTCCCGCCGCCCGAGATCGCGGTTCAGGCGCTGACGCGGGCGCTCGAGGACCCGGCGATGAGCCGTTACGCGTTCCAGCTTGGCCTCCCCGCCTTTCGCGAATCGGCTGCCGCCTACATGCAGCGGCGCTTTGGCGTCCGCATCGATCCGTTCAAAGAGCTGCACCCGATCCTCGGCTCAAAAGAGGGCATTGCGCACCTCGCGACTGCCGTCCTGAACCCCGGCGACGTCGCCATCGTGCCGGTGCCGGGCTATGCCGTCTATCATGGCGGCACGGTGCTCGCGGACGGCGAGCCGTATCTCGTCAACCTGACGCCGCGCAACGATTTTCTGCTCGAGCTGGATGAGATTCCCGCGGATGTTCTCAAGAAAGCAAAGCTCGTCTATCTCAATTACCCGAATAATCCCACGGCGGCGATCGCGCCGCGCGATTATCTGAAGCGCGTGATTGCCGCCTGCAAGAAACACGATCTCGTGCTCGCGTACGACAATCCGTACTGCGAGATCACGTTCGACGGCTACGTCGCGCCGTCGATCTTCGAGATCCAAGGCGCGATGGACGTCGCGGTAGAGTTTCATTCGCTGTCCAAGAGTTTCTGCATGACGGGCTGGCGCCTCGGTTGGGCGGTTGGCCGGCCGGATCGGATCGCCGCGCTCGCGCGTGTCAAGAACTACATCGACACGGGCGCGTTCCTCGCGGTGCAGGCGGCGGGCGCCGCGGTGCTGAACCAGGCTGAGCATATCGCGGCCGCGTATGCGGCCCAGTTCCGCGAGCGGCGTGATGCGATTCTGCCGGCCTTGCGCGCGAACGGCTTCGAGGTCGAATCACCGCGCGCGACGTTGTACGTCTGGATCCCGTTGCCCGAAGGACTGCCGTCGGCTGCGTTCCAGAAGCGCGCGCTGGAGGACGTCGGCGTCGTGACGTTGCCCGGCAGCGCATTCGGTGCGGGCGCAGAAGGATTTTTCCGCATTGCGTTGACGCTGCCGTCGCCGCGCCTCATCGAAGCGACCGAACGGCTCGGAAAGGTGCTCGGGGGCGCCCCTGTTTGACCGCCATGTAGATCGGCAACCGGTCGGCCGCGCCTGGCTGATCACCGCGGCGATTCACGTATTCGCCGTCGTACTGATCTTCACGGTGAACTGGGCGGCGCCGTGGCGGCACACGACCTATGTCGTAATGGAGCCGCTGAACGCCGGGGACTCCGTCGTCTACGTGCCGGGGACTCGCGAAGTCCGCGCCAGGGGTCCGAAGATTCTGGCGACTCGCAAGGAGCCCGCGCCGCCACCGCCGCCAGCAGTCGCTCCGCCACCGCCCGCCGCGCCGGCGCCGCCGGAATCCACGGTGACAGTCCTCGCCTACGATCCCAACGCGAGTCGCGTGGCTCCGGCGCCGCAGGTTGGCGACGGCAAGCTGTGGGTGAGTCCGCGGCCCGGTCTCCCCGCTGCCGTGGCTGACGCGATCTATGGAGACACCTCCACCGAGACGCGGCACACCGCGGCGATCCAACGGCTCAAGGCGATGGTGGATACGTTGAATCAGGTGCTCGATCAGGAGCAGCGTGAACATCGTCGTCCGTCCTGGACGCTCGGCGGCACGCCCGACAAACCCGAGTGGGGGATCGATTCCGCGTACATCCACATCGCGGGCATCAAGATTCCGACGGCGGTTCTGGCGGGGCTCGGCTATCTGATGAAAGGCGGCGGCAATTTCGACGAAGACATGCGTAACCGCCAGCTCGCCGACATGCGCGCCGACATTCTCCAGGCCGCGAACCGCGCGCAGTCGCTGGCGCAGTTCCGTCGCTACGTGCGCGAGCTCCGCGAGCGCAAGCAGGCCGAGCGTGATGCCGATGAGCGGCGGCGCGCCCAGGATACGGTCAAAGCCGTACCCTAGTTGGACCGTGGGGCGGATGCGATCTTCGTCTGCATGAGATCGGTCCGCATCGCAGTAACTCTTTCCATCGTATCGTGCGCTCCCGCGGCGCTCCGCGCCCAGTCGCTCGACCGCATCGAGCAGCGCCTGCGCGCGAACATCACCGCCGCGCATGAAAGCCAGATCGTGTATCTCCAGCGTGTCGTCGACATCCCGAGCAGCACATTGAATCTCGAAGGGGTGCGCAAAGTCCGCGCGGTGTTCCGCGCGTCGTTCGATTCGCTCGGGTTCACGACGAGCTGGGCCGCCGTGCTCGGCGCGCTGGGCAGCGGCTCTCACGCGCCGGGCGAGCGCGTCGATCTCAAGTCGCTCACGATGCAGACCGAACGCGCGGCTTTGTTGTTTTACCGGTTGGGGAAGCGGCCGGCGTCGCAATTCGCGCGGCAGACCGGGGCGAACTGATGCTCGTCGCGCTCACGATTCTGGCTGCGCTCGCCGTGCAAGACACGACGGTCCTGCGGGCGGCCACCGTCATCGACGGTCGCGGGGCCGTTCAGCACAATGTCGATATCTTCGTCGCCGGCGGCCGCATCATGCGGATCGCGGTCCGCGGGGCCGCGCCGGCGGGAACGCGTCTCGTAGATCTCGGCGACCGCACGGTGTTGCCCGGACTCATCGACGCGCACGCGCATCCGGCCTGGTACTTCAATCGCCAGAATCGCCTGCATACGCCGAACGACGGCGATACCCCCGCGCAGTCGATGCTCGCTGCGGCGGCGAACGTGTATGCGACGCTCCTGGCCGGCTTCACGACCATCCAGAGCGTGGGATCGCGCAGCGACGCCGACCTGCGCGACTGGATCGCGACGCAAGGGCTGCCGGGGCCGCGGATCCTCACGTCGCTCGATCCGCTGGCCGATCCAAGCCTCAGCCCGGATTCCATGCGCGCGCTCGTGCGCGCGCGCAAAGCGCAGGGCGCCGATCTCATCAAGATTTTCGCGTCCGCGAGCATTCGCGAAGGCGGCCGGCCGACGCTTTCCGACTCGCAGCTCGTCGCGGTGTGCGGCGAAGCGAAGGCGCTGGGTTTGCGCGCGCTGGTGCACGCGCACGCCGCGGCCGCCGTGCGCTCAGCGACCCTCGCCGGGTGCACCCAAGTCGAGCACGGGCTCTTCGTCACGCCGGACGTGCTCGAGCTCATGGCACAGCATGGGACCTATTTCGATCCACAGTGCGCGCTCGTGTTCCGCAACTATCTCGACCATCGCGCCAACTATCAGGGCATCGGCAATTACACCGATTCCGGATTTGCGGCGATGGAGCGTGTGCTACCGCTCGCGGCGCAGGACATCCGCCTGGCGCTGGCGACGCCGGGCCTCAAGGTGGTGTACGGTACCGACGCCGTGGCGGGCGCCGACGGCCATAATGCCGAGGATCTGATCTGTCGCGTACAAAAATCGGGTGAAACACCCATGCACGCGATTCAAGCCGCGACGTCGCTCAATGCGCAGGCCATGGGCCTCGGCGACGAGCTCGGCGCGATCGCGCCGGGACTCGACGCGGACATCATCGCCGTCGACGGCGATCCCCTCAAGGACATTACCGCGTTGCGGCGCGTGAGCTTCGTGATGAAGAGCGGGCGCGTGGTCCGCAATGATGGCGTGAGCGCGACGCCGACGAGCGGCGCCGCGCTCAAGGTACGGTCGAAGCCGTAGGTGATTTACTGCTTTACCAACTGCCCGCGAATTTCTCCGCCCGGGTGTGCCTTTGTATGGATGTTGACATAAGTATTTCCCGCTCGCAGCAAGGTGATGACACTATCGGGCGGGACCGCCGAGCCGTTTGCCACGGTGCCGGTGAACCCTACACCCGTTGCTATCACGGCGAGGTTCTGGATGACGCCGCCAGCGGAATCGGCCAGACCGCGGTGAATATGGCCAGCGATGACACTATCGATAGCGGTGGTGATATCAACTTTCCAGGTGATCTGGGTTCCCAGGACCGTCACGATCGCGTGGGCCGTGGCGGTTGTGGTGACGGGCGTCGGCCGTTCATTGGCTCCATTCAGGTCGGCCGTGTAGACTTCTAGCCCCGCGGGAATGCCGGTCGAGTTGCTGTTGTTGCACCCGGCGAAGGCCGTGATCGCTGTGAACATCGCCATTGCTCGCGACAAATTCATATCGGGTTCCTCCTTGGACAGCTTATCACAGGTGAAACTGCACAAAGCGTCGAGACGAAACGCGGCCTCCTTTCTCATCGCTGACGGTTATTGGACGACGACCTTCCCGGTCATGAAGGGGTGCGGCGTACAGTGGTAGAGAAAAATTCCTGACGCGGCGAAGGTGTGTGAGAACGTATTACCCGGAGCGAGGTCGGGAGAGCTCCAGACGGCGCTGTCGGACGTCGTGGTGTGCGGCTCCGTCCCGGCGTCCTCGCAATTGACCCAGGTAACTGTCGCGCCCCGCGGCACGTTGAGCGAGTCGGGATGGAAGGCGAAATTCCGAATCGCGACGAGATAGTGCAACGAGTCGATGGTCGAAACGGGCACTCGACACTCGGCGGCGGTATTCACGGTCGGGCCGGAGCCGCGCTCGGAGAAGCACGCAAGGACCCCGGTGCCGACGCTGATCGCGCCGCATAGCAGGGCGACGGCTCTACGAGTTGGAGTCATGGGTCACCTCACCACCACGACGGCCTTCATGAACGGATGCGGCGTGCAATGGAGCGCGTACTCGCCGGGTTGCGTGAACGTGTGACTCCAGCTCTTCCCGGGTTCGATCGGCCCTGAGTCCCACGATCCGTCATCGGCGGTGACGGTATGAACGAGTGGATCGTTGTTGGTCCACGTGACCGTCGTGCCGGCCGCGATCTGGATGCGCTTGGGATTGAAGGACACCGTACGCATTTCGACAGCGGTGACGGGACCCGTCACCACGCCTGCCGCGCCTTTTGACGCCGTTTCGCTCCTTTTCCCGAAATAGCGACTGAGCGTGAAAGGAATCGTGAACTCGAACCCGCCCCGAACCCTGTCGATGCCGCGCGACTCGCCTTGCAGCGTCGCCGTGTTCGTGTTCGTCACCTGCAGCGAGAACGTGTGCGGCGAGTAGGGAATCGCGATCTGGAGCGCCGCGCCCCACGCAGCCTTCTCGCTGGGCCGGCGGTCGAGCAGTGTGGTCACGTCCCCCGCCAGCGCGAACCAGCGGTTGAGTCGTAGCGTCGCGCCGCCGCCGACGGCATAGCGTGTCGTGTCGCTGTGGTAACCGTTGGAGAGCATTCTGCCGACCGCCAAGAGCCGGATGCGGCCAAGGCTGCGAGCGGCGGTGAGCTCAGCGTCAAAACTTGTTGCCGCCTGGTTGTAACCGGCCTGCAAGGCGAGACCGCGCTGTCCGTAGCGCGCGAACGCCTCCCACTCGTTCGGGAACGCGGCGGCGATGTCGGATGAGGTCGCGTAGTTGACGCCGATGAGCAGCGGGAGCGGCAGCTGGTACGCGAGCAGAAACGTCGGTGAATTCGTGACCTTGCGGAGCGGAGGATCGCTCACGCCGAAACGATGCACGAAGTTGAACTGCAAGGTGCCGGGTGCGCCCAGCCAGCCTCCCGATAGATTGGGCGGCCGATCGAGCACCGACTGGCCTCGGGCTACATCAGAGACTCCAACGACAGCGGATAGGGCGCAGGAGAGGGACACTGCGATCCGACCAAGCTGGGCCAACCGACCCTCCTCATGAGAGAGACGCCGCCTCGAGGCGGCGCAGCGCCGCCTCCTTGCCGACCACCGAGAGCAGCTCGTTCACAGGCTCCGACACCGTTCCGCCGGTCAACGCGATGCGGATCGGCTGAAAGATCTTTCCCGCGGCAACATTGCGCTCTTCAGCCAAGTCGCGCAGCACCTTCTCCAGGCTTTCCGACGTCCACGCCGGCGCATTCTTCAAGGCCGTCACGCTCGCCGCAAGCGAGGCGTGATAACCGGTCGGGTCCTTCGCGATTTCCTTCTGTGCTTTCTCGTCCAGCGCCACGAATTTCGGATCGAGCCGCACCGCCACCTGCCGAGCGATGTCGAGCGTGGTGCGCGAGCGCGTCTTGACGGCCGTGATCGCCTTCAGCACCGCGTCCTTGTTGCCATCCACGCCCAGCTTGTCCAGCTCGGGTCGCACGAGCGGATAGAGCTCCTCGGCCGACTTCGCCGAGAGATACTGCCCATTCATCCACTCGAGTTTCTTGATGTCGAAGACAGACGGCT
>Ga0070730_10004084_pt1 | contig 12924 bp, 5 predicted proteins | sample Coa_R1_3_FD_66447 | JGI IMG/M metagenome (GOLD analysis project Ga0070730, IMG submission 66447) | Surface soil microbial communities from Centralia Pennsylvania, which are recovering from an underground coalmine fire - Coalmine... | ecosystem: Environmental > Terrestrial > Soil > Unclassified ...
GAGCATGCCGGCTGCATCCTGTTCTGGGGCTACAACCCCAACCTGGCCCGGCTGGCCCATGCCACGGCCACGCTGGAGGCGCTCAAGCGCGGTGCGCGCCTGATTGTGGTTGACCCGCGCAGGACGGGGATCGCCAAGAAGGCGGACCTTTGGCTGCAGGTGCGGCCTGGCACCGACGCCGCCCTGGCGCTGGGCATCGCGCAGGTCATGCTCGAGCGCGGCTGGTACGATCGCGAATTTGTGCGCGACTGGACGAACGGCCCATTGCTCGTGCGCGCCGACACGGGCCGCCTGCTCACCCAGGCCGATCTCACTGCGGAAGGCAGCCCAAAACAATACGCGGCCTGGAGCGAGGCGCTGGGCCGTACCATCATCTACGATCCATCCACCGGCCGCTATGACGGTGAGAGACCGGAACCGGCCCTTTTCGGAACTGATCGGATCGAGACGCTGCAGGGCGAGGTCATCTGCCGGCCGGCGGCCCAGCTTACCGCCGACCATTGCCGCGGCTATTCACCCGAGCGCGTGGAGACGATCACCGGTGTTGGCCGCGAGCAGATCGAGGCGGCCGCCCAGATGCTATGGGAAGCGCGGCCGGCGGCCTACTATGCCTGGAGCGGCGTCGAAATGCAGACGAACTCCACGCAGATTGCGCGGGCCATTGCCCAGCTGCACGTGCTCACCGGCAGCTTCGACGGCCAGGGCGGCAACGTGCTGTTTGCCGCCGTGCCCACGGCGAACGTGGGCGGCATGGAATTGCTGCCGGCCGAGAAGCGCACGCGGACGCTGGGGCAGGCCGAGCGGCCGCTGGGGCCGGCGCGATTTGGGTTTGTCACCACGGACGATCTCTATCGAGCCATCCTGGAGCAGAAACCGTACGGGGTGCACGGGCTGGTGGGCTTCGGGGCGAACCTGCTGCTGGCGCATGCCGGCGCCCTGCGCGGACGCGAGGCCCTGGCAGCGCTCGACTTCTATGTTCATACCGACCTCTTTATGAACCCGACCGCCGAGCTGGCGGATATCGTACTGCCAGTGGCGAGCGCCTTCGAGCGCGAAGCCCTGAAGGCCGGCTTTGAGATCAGTGAAGAGGCGCAGGCGCTGATTCAACTGCGCCGGCGCATGGTCGAGCCGCAGGGCGAGGCCCGCTCCGATACGGAGTTTGTGTTCGAGTTGGCGCGGCGGCTGGGCCTGGGCGCCCACTTCTGGGACGGCGACCTCCAGGCGGCCTACCGCTACCAGTTGGGCCCGTCGGGCCTGTCGCTAGAGGCGCTCCGGGCGGAGCCGGGAGGCATACGCGCGGCTCCGCCGACGCGCTACCGCAAGTTCGCCGAGCCGGTGAACGGTGTGCCGCGCGGCTTCAACACGCCAACCCGCAAGATCGAGCTGTACTCAGAGGTGATGCTGCAGCACGGCTACCCGCCGCTGCCGGAGTATGTCGAACCACTGGTGGGGCCGGTGACACGGCCGGAGCTAGCGGAACGCTATCCGCTGGTGCTGACGTGCGCCAAGCACGAGCTGTTTTGCGAAACCCAGCACCGCAACCTGCCCAGCCTGCGCCGGAAGGCGATGGAGCCGGAGGTGGAGCTGCACCCAGCAGCGGCGGCGGAGCGCGGCATCCGCCCGGGCGACTGGGTGAGCATCGAGACGCCGCAGGGCCGCGTGCGCGCCCGCGCGCGGTTGAACGACACGCTGAAGCCAAACGTCGTGTGCGGGCAGCACGGCTGGTGGCAGGCTGCCCCAGAAATTGGCGCACCCAGCTATGACCCGTTCAGCTCGGCCGGCGCTAATTACAATCTGATTATCGGCAATGACGCGGTCGACCCGATCAGCGGCTCCGTCCCGCACCGGGCCTACCTGTGTCAGATTCGCCGAACGGATTGAGGCACTGGCGGACGGTGGCAGTGCGGGCGGGCGAGAAGGTGTTCGAGGGCGCTACACACGATTATAGCGATTTCCGGATTGGTTTATGGACAGCAGGAGCCGAAGGCGTCTGCGTGTCCGCACCGGGCCGACACATTCACCCCCGCACTATTGGCGCGGGGGCAGAGGTCGGCCCCTATCGAACAGACCCGCGCGTCCACCATGGGCCGACACACAGGTCAGCCCCTACGGAATGCCGTAGCTCAAGGTGGAAACCACTCTAATCAGCCCGGTTTTCGTTGGGCAGCACTGTCACGAGCATGGGCCAGTAAGGACGGTACTGCCCACCATCGACGATTGACGATAAAGCGGCTGGTTTCGGGCCTGGTGCTGACAGGGATCGGCCGGCTAATCTTCGGCACGGAAGTTTGGTGCCTGAAGCATGAGTCCCTCATCCCGCCCAGGCGTGCTATACTCTCCCCTCGCTGCCACGGAGGGTAAATGGTGACTTCCGCTCGCCGTTTTACCCAAATGCCGCTCCGCTGTTCCCTTGTCGCTGTTCCATAACTTAATAACTGCCCCACCCTGAAGCTCACTCCGCAGCTGGCATCGTCACCCAGAGCCGGAACGGGCATGGCCAACCATCCCAGGTCTCGACGGAGACGCGTATGCCATCACATCTTGTCCGTCTGCTGTTAGGGGTCTCGTTGGTCATCGGTACTGCTCCCCAACCAGCGCGCCCCGCGGCGCCCGATAGCTGCGTGTCGGGCACCTTGAGTACGAACACCACCTGGCTGCTGACGGGCAGCCCGTACGTCGTCTGCGCCGCGGGCGTGACGGTAGCGGCGGGCGCCACGCTCACCGTCGAGCCGGGCGTGCTGGTGCAGTTTCAGGCCGGCGTTGGCAGCAAGCTGAATGTGTCTGGCGCGCTGAACGCGCTCGGCACCGTCACGCAAACGATCACGTTTACCGGCCTCAGCCAATCAGCCGGCTCGTGGGGAGGCCTGGACACTGTCGGAACGGCCATCACCCCCGCGCGCGTCAGCCTGAACCATGTCACCGCCGAATATGGCGGCCTGGCCGGGTCATTTGGGGCCGAGGTGTATGCCGATCAGGCGGTGGTGACGATCACCCACAGTCTGATCCGCGACAGCGCCGGTAATGGCGTGTACGTTTCCATCAATGCCCGCCTCGACGCCCATGATGTCCAATTCATCGGCAACAGCCAGAACGCCATCCAGCTCAATCAGCCCTCGACCTCCTTATTGATGACGGACCTGGCGGCCAGCGGCAACGGCCTCGATGGCGTCTTTGTGCAAGGTACGGCCGCCATTCACGGACAGCAGCGCTGGTCGGCCCCAGGCCTGCCGTATATTGTTAATGCGCCCGTGCATACCGGCCCGGGTGACGAGCTGACCATCGACCCCGGCAGCCAGCTGGAATTCACCGCGGGTGGTTGGCTGGATGTCCGCGGCGGACTGACGGCGCTGGGCACCCCCAGCCAGCCCATCACCTTCACCGGACAGACCAAAAGCCCCGGCAGCTGGACCGGCCTGGTCTTGAACTCCGTGGGCGTCGCCCAGCTGGACTATGTCACGATCGAATATGGGGGCAGCGACATCCACGGCGCGAACATCGAAGTCGTCACCGGCCGGCTGATCGTCCATCACAGCCTGATCCGCTTCAGCGCCAAGGACGGCGTCCGCTTTGATAGCAGCTCAGGCGGCAGCCTGCTGCAGAGCCAGATTGTGAGTAACACTCTGTACGGGGTAGTCAATCAGACGCCGCAGCGGCCGGTGCAGGCCACTAATAACTGGTGGGGCGCCCCCAGCGGCCCGCAATCGGACGTGGCGGCCTGCCCGCCGGGGCTAGGCTCCAAAGTGACGGCGGGCGTGTTTTTCCAACCCGTGCTCACCACCACCGCCAGCGCTCCCTTTCCGCTCAGCAGCGCGCCCATCATCAGCCTCACCCCGCGCCGCTGGTTTGCGCAAGCCGATGGCACATCGAAGATTTACTTTGACATTACCGTCCGCGATGGCAACGGGCTGCCCCTGCCCGGGCGCACGGTGCAGCTCAGCACGTCGTTGGGCCAGGCGACTGCTGGCGGCATCACCGATCAAAACGGCAGCACCCTGGCGTTTGTCACTTCGAGCAGCCTGGGCGACGCCATTGTGACCGGCGTGCTCACGACCATCGGCTGTGAGGGTTACCTGGCGCCCGAGGCCAGGGTGAGCTTCACCCCGCCGCTCAACATCACCGATCTTTTCCCGAATTCGCCGTCCTCGTACTTTGACGGCAACATCGGCCTCTCCCCGCTGCCTGTGATCGTGGGGGTCCCGACCGTGGTGAGCGCCAAACTCACCAACCCGCTGACCGAGCCGATCACAGTGGACGTCTCGTTCGGTTTCGCCCAGGCCAGCATCGGTCTGGCCTTCGGACCAATCCACGACTTTGTGGGGCAAGTCATTCCCGCCAACAGCAGCGTTACGCTGACAACGCCCTGGCTGCCGCCGGTTTCAGGTCACTATTGCATCCAGGTGACCTACTCCATCACCGGGGTCGGCTCTGGCCTGGCGCTGCCTGCCAATGGCAGCAGCGGCCTCAAGCAGCGCAATCTGAACGCCTTGCCAGGTTCCACCGGTTCGCCAGCTAAAGGGCACGCCCTCGACAAGACGCGCAATGCGCTGGACATCCTGTCGGGCTTACTGGGCAATCTGTTCGATACCAACCATCTCACCGCGCAGTCGGCGATTGTGGACCGCGGCATCCAATGGCAATTGAGCACGGCCGAGCAGATTGACGGCGCCCTGCACGGCGATCCGCCACGGCAAGACTTCAAGCAGCTCGACAGCCCGCACAAACTGGAGCTGCCCCCCGTGGCGCCGGGCGGCAGCCTCAGCCCGGCGCGCGCCGCGGCGCTGAATGCGCTGGACGATGCGCTGGCAGAGGCCAACGCCGACGGGGCGGCCGCTGCTATCGCGCTCGACCGGTCGGGCGGCGCCTCGGAAGCGGGCGATTTGCAGTGGTCGTCGCTGCAGGCAGCGGCGGTGATTCACTACAACCAGCTCTTAGGCACGGCCCTCATCACCGCGGCGGCACGGATTGACAACGTTCTGAATGTCGCGGCCAGCGAGGGCGTGACGTCGGTGGTGCTCTCCACCGCCCAGGTGCTCAGCATGCAGCAGCAGCTGGCGGCAGGGTTCAGCACGCAGGAAATTTCCGACGCGCACGCGGTGGGGCTGACAGATGCGAACCTGGCCGACCTCCGGCAGACCATCCTGGCCGCCCAACCGGAAGACCTGGCGGGCGACGTGGTGCTGAAGATGCAGGCGCTGCGGGATGAGCTGCTTGGGTTGAGCGACGTGCTGCTGAACCCGCTGGCATTTGCCCCCGGCGTGAGCGTGGGCGGCAGCGCCGGACAGCAACTGCCCGCCGACGGCGGCCCGGCCAGGCCAGCCGCAGGCAACAGCCTGGCCCAGGTCTTCAATTCAGTCACCACCTTCCAGCTCGGCAATCCGCTCACGCACACGGCGCTGATCGACGTCAGCGCGCGGCGGATCGACCTGCCGGCCGATTGGGCGGTGGAGGTTTCGCCGGCCCAGGTGACGCTGGCGCCGGGCCAGCAGGCGACCGTGACCGTCAGCGTGATCCCAGGCTCGCCGGCGCCCCAGGGCAGCCTGCCGCGCGTGGCGGTGGAGGGCTACGCGGGGTCGCAGCTGCTGGGCGGGGTGGTCATAGATATTGTGGTGCCCAATTACGTAGCCTTCGACGGTCAGCTGCATCTTTATTTGCCCGTGTTGAGGAGATAACAGCCGACATGCAGTCACTGACCCCAATTGGAGTGCCGAGACCACGCGCCGGGAATACTGGATCAGGTCACTTGCCCAGTCCTCGGTCATCAGCCGCGCCGACGAGCGTGGTGTGCCAACGGGAGCCGGCGGCAGTCTTCGTCGATCAGCCTGAAGAGGCATGCCGGCTGAGGCAGGTCAGTTCAAGATAGCCGGCAGGTAAATCGGGTAAGACATCGCAGGCGGGCAGGCGGTAGCGCTGGGCGCACCGCCGACCGTGCTCAGGTAGCACCAGGCCGTCGGCTCAAATCCGCTCGGCACGTGCCCCCCGCCTTGCACGATATAGAAGGTGAGGTCCAGGCCGACGCAGCGGGCTGATAGATGCGCCGCCGATTGGCTGTAGGCGTAGGTCTTCACCGTTTTGCCGCCGATAGGCTGGGCCAACGTCTGCTCGGTCTGCGAGCTCACCTGGACGGTGTAACACCCGGCCGCATCGCCCCAGCCCGTCCAGGTCGACGACCCATAGTCTACATCCAGCGCCGGCGGGGCGGTGTCGGCCCCTTCCGTGCCATCTGGCGGCAGCTGCCCATGAATGTCCAGGATGTGCGGCGCGCGGGTGACGCCCGGCGCGCTGAAGAGCGTGGGCTTCGGCCCATAATAGCCGTATGGGTCCACCTCACCGCAGGTTGCATCGCTGCCGGGCGCCAGGCCAGTGCCGGGCGTGCCCGGGCTCACCGCGCTCCCGTCGCAATAGAAGGTGCCAGACAAGGGGACAATCGCCCGGATCTTGTTACGGGTGCGCGGGTCAGCGTACAGGTAATAGGCGAACCCCGCGCCGCGCGACTCGCCCACGACGTAGACCTGGTTGGGGTCAATCGGCGTTCCCAGCAGCGGGCTGCCGCTGTCAGTGACCTGGGTGATGAGCTGATTAATAAAGTCCACATCATCATACGGCTGGCCAGCCTCATCCATACGAAAACGCCAGGCCGAGCCATCAATCAGGGCCGCGGCCGGAATGTTGTTGCGGCCTTCGGCGGACAGCAAAACGGCGCCGTTGGCATCCGCCAGCACCGCCGCTCGCCAGGCCGCGCTCAAGCCCATGGTCCCGCCGTCCCCGTGCAGGAAGATGACCAGCGGACGTCCCAAGGCCGGCGCAGCCGCGGCCGACACCACATACAGATAATGACGGTCATAGCCATTGACCGTCAGCGTGCCGGTTGTATCGACGGGGGCCGCAACAGGCGCCAGGGCCGGCCACCCAGGCCGCGCTGGCACCACCAGGCTGACCACCAGCATACCCAGCGCGATCAACTGCTGCATCGAGTCTCCATCTCCGCGTAACCTCGGCCGGGGCGCCCACCCCGGGCGCCTGCCGGCCGGGGCCGCTCCCCGTTCCTAGGGTATGGAATAGCTGGTCAGCTCCTTGGTTTGCGGCAGGTCGCCGGTCGTAACCTTTTTCACCGACCCAACCCCCGGTGCATACCAGTCGGAGATTTCGAGATGGATGTGCACCGGGTCGCCCGTCTGCCCATTGATGGTGCTGACGGTGGTCATATCCCAGACGCAGGTGACCTTGGCGGCCTGAAACGATCCGGCCGCCACCTTGACGGCTTCATCGCCCTCCCCTGTGCAGCCAATCGTGGCGTCGTTCTGCTGCGTCAGTTCCCCCGGGTGTTTACCTCCGACCGTGGCGTGCGTTTGAACGGACAGCCTCTCCGACCAGGCCTGGCCGGCCTTGATCGTCGCTGGGATGAGATAGCCCGTGGCGCTGTCGGCATTGGCCAGGCCGAACCCGCCATCGGCCCCGGACCCGAACGATATGGTCGCGCCCTGGAACATGGCCAGGTTGCCCGCCTGACACGTCCAAAGCGTGTCCACCCGGATGTCCGGGGTGGTTTCATCCTTCACCACAAATTTCGCCGCGGCCAGGTTGGTGAACGTGCGGGTGGTGGTGGAGTCGGGCCCGACCGAACCGGTGTTGGCATAGGTCCAGGTGGCACCGGCCTTTACCGGGAAATAAGAGTTGGCGCAATCCGAGCTGGCGGCGGGCTGCGGCCTGGCGGTGGGTTGGGGTTTGGCCGTGGGCGGGGCACTGGCCGTGGGCTGTGGGCTGGCGGTGCCGGCCACGGTGGGTCCGGCCGTGGGCGGCGCCACGACGGGCGTCGACTTGGTGGGCGTGGCAAAAGGCAGGCCCGGGCTAGGCGCGGCACAGGCCAGCGCGGCCAGTACCAGCATGCCACTCACCAGCAGGATGGGCAAACGACGTCTATTCATGTGGCGATCACTTAGCTCCCAGGCGTGTGGCCGTCAGGGCTGGCACAGGGTGGGCCCTGACGGCCCGATGGTCTACCGATGCACCAGCGGCAAGTACAGCGCGTCTGGCGGCAGCAGCATCAGCGAGATGTTGTCGGCGTAGCCGTCGTTGTACGGGCCATTGACCTGGGTCATGATGACATACAGCGTCACCGAGCGGGTACCTGCCGGCACGAGAGCAGATGTTTCGCGGTGCAGCAGGCCAGTCAGGTTGCCGCGGTCGGCGGCGCTGACCGGCCCCAGGATGGCCTGCGTCCGCAGCGCGTTCCCCTGATCGTAGAAATCCGCGATAACCTTCGCATTGTCTCCCTGGTCCAGGTAGCCGCCCAGGTCGGCGGAGAAGTCATAGCTCGCACCGCCGGTGTCGATGAAGCTCGCGAACGGCGAGAGGTCGATGGTCTGGTTGCCGCCGGCCGCGCCGCTGACGCCACCAGCGAAGAAATTGTCGCCGTGACTGCTGGGCACGGTATCGGTGGGCACCGACGGGAACCCGCCAAGCGTGTTGTATGGCACCACAGTCAGCAGCTGCCCGCTGTTCGTCCAAGCTGGCACGGCTACGAACGCAGGGTCAGGCGAGCTGGGCGACCCGGCCGCCGCTTCGGCATCCCCGTTGCGCACCAGGTTGCGGAAGTAGTTCGGACCGGGCAGCTGGCCCTCATACGCCCCGATGTCACAGGCGCCGTTGAGCGGTCGGGGAAAGCCGCGCTGATCGACCGCGAGCGGGGCGTTCAGCGGATCGAGGCACTCGTTGGTGGGGGTTACGGGGACGGCGTCTAGGGCGGGGCTGCCCGGCAGCAGTGCGCGCGTGGGCGTAGGGCCACCGTTGTCGTGGGCCACATCCAGGCGCGGATCCTGACCGCCGGGCACGTTGTGGGTCGTGACGCCGTTCAGCGTCATGTTCGTCAGCGTCTGGATCAAGTTAAAGTCGAGCGAGTTGAAGGTGCCATAACCGTCGCTGGGGGTGGCGCCGGCGAAGTTCTGGCCGAGCAGGGTGGTCCGCAGGTTGACCGTGCCCAGGTTGTCGATCCCGCCGCCGTTGCCGGCCGCGGTCGCGCCGCTGTCGGCCAGATTGCCGGCGATGGTGCTGAAATAGGTCGTGATGACGGAGAGCGCGTCATTATTGTAGAAGCCGCCGCCACCGTAGACCGCGCTGTTGTTGCTGACGGTGCTGTTGGTCATGGTCAGCACGCCGCCGTTGAAGTTGGCAAAGCCGCCGCCGCGGCCGCTCGCCTGGTTGCCGCTGATCAGGCTGGCCGTTATATTTGCGGGGCCGTTGCTCGTCACGCCGCCCCCGTCGTTGGCCGCGCGGTTGCCGCTGATGACGCTGTTGTTCATGGTCAGGCTGGCACCGGCAGCGTTGTAGACGCCGCCGCCATTGCCGTGGTCCTGGTTGTCACGGATGACGACGTTGTTCAACGTCACGGCACCAAAGTTCTCGAGCCCGCCACCCCCGCCGGACACCCGTCCATTTCGCAGCGTCAGGTTGGCGAGCGACAGCGCACCCCCATCGACTCGGATCACCCGGTCCAGCTGGTTGGCATCGATGATGGTGGTGGCGGCGCCAACGCCGGTGAGGGTCACGGTGCTGGTGATGTTCAAATCGCCGGTGGTCTCGTCGTCGAGACCGCTGGACGCAATGGTCAAGGTGTACATCCCGGCCGGCAGCAGGATGGTGACGCCACCGCCGGGATAGTGATTGGCTTTCATAATCGCGGCGCGCAGGGTGCATTCCTGGTTGCCCGGCAGGGTTTCACACACGCCGTTGTCCAATGACGCGGTGGCGGGGGTATCGGCGAGGCTGTTCACGGTGAAAGTGGGCGCGGCTGGGCGCTGGCCGGAGACCGCCGCCGGCCCGGCGGGCGCAGCGGCGGTGGCCAGGAGCAGCGCGGCCAGGGCCAGGGCAGCCGGCAGGCCGGCGCGGTGATGAAACGGCATGGGGTTAGCTCCTCAGTCGGTGGGCGGATACGGCCGAGCGAGCATCATAACCCAACTGCGGCGCCGGAGGCAAACCCCAGGCGCAACCAGGTTTTGCTGAGTGTCTCGTGGTTCAGACAACCCAAATTGGTCTTGCCCCATTCCACCGAAGGAGGACTGGCTGACGATGGCGATCCGGGTGGGAGAGACGCTGCGGGGTTGTTAAAAACGTGCACAACTTGAGAAAGCCATACCAGCGGCCATTCCCTACTTTGCACACTGGCTGCTTTGGCATAAGATTGTCGCACCAGTGTCTGCTCACGCATTCCATGCGTGAAACAGAAAGACTCAGCCCATGTCCATACCTCAACCTGCTTCCGGTTCGAACAACCGCTGGATCACCATCGGCATCATCGGCTTCGTGGTGGCCGTGGTGATCTGTATCAGCGTGGCGTGCATCACGTTCGTGGTGGTACCACTCGTCCTGGGGCCGTCGGTCGGCAACGTCTTCTCCAATATCGTCACCAGCCTGCCCCCCACGCCAACACCCTGAGCATTCTGTCCGGCCAGTGTTGCGGGATGAACCGGTTAGGGCCTGTCGGCGCCAGGCGGCAGCCTGCCGCGCGTGGCGGTGGAGGGCTACGCGGGGTCGCAGCTGCTGGCGGGATGGTCATTGATTGTGGCGTCCAATTACGTCGCGTTCGACGTGCAGCTGCATCTTTATTTGCCCATGGTGAGGAGATAATCGCCCGGCTGAGCGCGATCGGCACCGCCGCTATCTGCCGCACGTCGGGTTGGCATCGGTGATGTTGTATTGCGCCCGCTCGGCATCGGTCAGGTCGCGCTGGAGCTGGCCGCAAAGGTAGTTAATGGTGGTGTGATAGTCCGCGTCCCATAGCCGCACCACGCCAGCGTCCCCAGCCGACGCCAGCAGCCGGCCGTCGGGCGACCAGGCGAAGTCCTCGTTGCCCACTGGATCCGAGACAAAGCGGCGCAGGAGCTGGCCGCTAGACACGTCCCACACCGCCAGCGTGCCGTCGTGACTGGCGGCGGCCAGCTGCTGGCCGTCGGCCGAGAACGTGGCCGCCAGGATTTGATCGGTCTGCCCGACGAACTGGCGCAGTTCCTGGCCACTGGCCGCGTCCCACAGCCTGACACGCCTGTCCTGGCCGGCCGTCACGAACGTGCGGCTGTCAGGTGAAAAGTGCAGATCAAAAATGAGATCACCCGCGGAGACCTGGCGCAGCAGGCGGCCCGAATGGGCGTCCAGCAGCCAGAGGCTGTCATCGCCGTCTGTCGCCAGCGCGATCAGTTTACCATCTGGCGAATAGTCCGCCGCGAATGCGTCCGTTGCAGCGAAGTACGGAACGGCCGTGCGCCAAATCTCATGGCCCGTGCGCGTGTCATAGACGACGCCATAGTTGCCCGTCCCATCGGGGCTGTTCCAGCTCGCCCCGACCGTGAACGATTGGCCGTCCGGCGAGAAGGCGACGTCATGATATTGCGTGTTCGGGTCCGGTCCGTGCCACCAGGCGAGCGTATCTATAGCGATATTCCATAGCGCCAAGCTGCCGTTGACGTCGCCCACCAGCAACTGGCGGCCGTCGCGCGTAAAGCGCAAGCCGAAGCCCACCTCGCCGCTGATCAGGAAGGTCCCCAGGCCCTTGCCCGTGTGAACATCCCACAGCCGCACCCGGCCGTCCTTGGCACTGGTCGCGATCTGCTGGCTGTCGGGCGAGAATGTCACGCCATTGATGATTCCGTCGTGACCGTCCAACACCGGCCACTCGCGCTGCGGGGCGACTGACCACAGCCGGGCCGTGCCGTCGATGCTGCCGGCTACGAACGAGCGGCCGTCCGGCGAAAACGCGATCGTTTGGACGTCGGTGGCATTGCTCTGCCACAGCCGCACTTGCTGCCCATCGGCCACCTGCCACAGTCGCGCCGTCTTGTCATTCCCGCCGGATAATAGATACCTGTCATCCGGCGAGAAATCCAGGTCATAGATCGCGCCGATGTGCCCGTGCACATTGGCCGTGACCTTTCCCGTGCTGATCTGCCAGATCTGCAGGGTGCCATCCGCAAAACCGAAGGCGGCATAGGCTGCGTCGTGGGAGAGAGCAGTGGCGGACATCCCAGGCCCCACGCTGACCGTCGTCTCGGTGGGTGCGCCGGTCGCCAGGTCGTAGAGCGTCGCGGGATAGGTGTCATAACCCCCCAGAGCATAGTGGCCATTGCGGCTGATGTCCCAATAGTCCGCGCTCGGCCAGTTAGCTGTCTCCCGGCCAGTCGTCAGGTTAATTCGGTGAACCGAGCCATCCAGATATCTGACGATCGCGGTGTGGTTATCCAGCCAATGCAGCTGATAGGCGCATGGCCCAGCAGTGAACTGGCCGGTCTGCTGGCCGCCCTGCACGTCATAGACCTCCAGCTGCCCGTCTTGGGCAGAGCTCCCTTTAAAGCTACAAATCAGGAGCGACTGGCTGTCCGGCGAAAATGCAACCCTGGCTCGGATTTCGCTCGGCTGCGGATACGTGTGCAGCGCCTGGCCAGTCTGGACGTCCCAAATCGTAACCGCTCCGGAGAGCGGCGGCGCTGGATTGGCGTAGGTGACAACATAGCGGCCGTCAGATGAGTAATCCAGGTCGAAGACTTCACCCTGTCGCGGTACGAAAATACGCAGCGGGTAAGCCAGCAACGCGGCGGCCTGCAGGGCGGCATCTGTCTGAGGGGAGTACTGCAGGCGAACAGCGCGCAGTGCCAGCAGCGCCGCCAGCTCGGAGCTACCGCCGGTGTTGGCCAGGTTCAGCGACTCGGCCGCCAACCGCTGGCTCTCGGCTCGGGTAAAGTTGGCCTGGGCCACAGCCTGCTCCGCCTGGGTGGTGGCCTGCGCGGCCTGGGCGACGCTCAGGTTTTGGTTGGCCTGCGCCGCGCTTTGCGCGGCGCGCTGGCCGAAGACTACGGCCGCCAGCGCTGCGGCGACCGCTACCACCAAAGCCCCCAAGAGATAGATGGCCCTGCGCCGCAGCTGGCGCGCGGACCGCGCCTG
>Ga0070730_10004086_pt1 | contig 12918 bp, 10 predicted proteins | sample Coa_R1_3_FD_66447 | JGI IMG/M metagenome (GOLD analysis project Ga0070730, IMG submission 66447) | Surface soil microbial communities from Centralia Pennsylvania, which are recovering from an underground coalmine fire - Coalmine... | ecosystem: Environmental > Terrestrial > Soil > Unclassified ...
CTGTTTGTAGGCATCGATTTGACGACGATCGCTTTCGCGGCCCAGCACCATGCCCCACCGAAAGAGTTCCTGGCCGCTCTGGCGCCGGAGTTCTCCAGCGCTGAAAACACATTGTTCGTCTTCGACGATCTTCATTTGCTGCTCGGGTCCGATCGAGGTGGCGGGGCGCTCGAGATAAATCTGCTTCTCAAGCCCGCACTTCTGTCCGCAAAGATGCAATGCATAGCGTTGGCAACGCCGGAGGAATACCGCACTGCGCGGAGGAAGGCGAGATGGCTCGACAGCTGTTTTCGTGCCGTAGAGGTGATGCCGGCGAGTGAGGCTGACGCGATAGAGGTTTTACGGGGGGTCAAGGCTCGTTTTGAGCAATTTCATTTTGTGCAGTACACCGAAGAGGCACTGCGCGCAGCGGTGGTTTACTCCAATCGGCATGTAAAAGACCGCAATCTGCCGGACAAGGCAATCGATTTGATCGATGATGCCGGCGCGTATCTGAAGATGAAGCTGGAAAAGGCTGTCTTGCCGGAGGAAGTGATCGAGCACCGTAAGCGCCTCAAGTTCATAATGAAACGCGAAGAAATGGCTCTGGCAAACCACGAACTGGAAAAGGCAAGATTTTATGGCGATGAAAAGCAAAAAGAATCAGAGGTGCTGCGGGAGTTGGAAAAGAAGCACAACATCAAGCCTGATTACGCCGGCACGGTCACTGAGGAGCACGTAGCCGAGGCGCTCTCGCGCTGGACCGGATTATCAGTTGCCGCGATTCGCGCCGGTGTAGAGTTAGGCGACGCGAAGGAACCAGAAAAGGCGGTTCGCGCAAAGAAGAAAAGCAAGAAGAAATCGGCCTAGCACCAGCCCATTCGTCCGGATTAGGTGCTCCGGGACGGCGCATTGATTATCAATAGCAGGCCATCCGCTCGAACTTCAATGGCTATCCCTTCGAGAGAGGCGGCCATGGCGTCGGCTGCCGCAAGTTCACGCGCCGGGTAGGTATTTCCCACAGCGATAGCCCGCATGCCGGCCGCGTGGGCGGAGGCGATTCCGGCGGGCGTATCTTCGCACACAATGCACTCGGCCGGCGCGAGACCCAGCAGCGCGGCGCCCTTTAGATATGGTTCAGGCGAAGGCTTGCCGTGGACTACGTCATCCGCAGTGACCATGTGCCTCGGGATGGGAAGACCGGCATATCCAAGCCGCGCGACCGCGAGAGGACGCGTGGCCGAGGTGACGAGCGCGAACTGCTCTGGAGGCAAGCGGCGCATCAAGTCGAACGCGCCGGGCAGAGCGGTGACTCCTTCTTTATCGTCAATCTCCATCTGCTCGACCTTGGCGTTCTCGCGTCCGGCATCCATTTGGGGCGCCACGGCCCGGATGGTTTCGATGCTGCGCCGCCCGTGCGCCTGAGCCACGACTTTGTCAGGATCAAGATGGCGTGCGTGCGCCCACTTGCGCCAAACGCGCTCGACGGCCGGGGCGGAGTCGATCAGAACGCCGTCCATATCAAAGAGAATGGCTCTTGCCTTAAAGATCATCCCTCAGAATAACAGCAGTCTTCGTGGCGATTGAATGTTGGTGAATGTATAGAAAAGTTAAGGTCTCGCGCGGTGTTCATGGGAAGAAGCAGGCTTGATACCATGGGCATGTGGACTTCCCGCCGCACGAGGTTGCATAATCGCGGAGGGTGAGTGGTTCTTGCAGGGTTGTGAGCAGAGATTTGTTCAATCTTCATATTCTGGAGAGTAACTTGAAAAAGCCAGTGTTGTTCGTTGCGTTCTTTTGCCTGCTGTTTTTGTTGGGAAGCGCTGCCCACGCGCAGCAGTTTGATTTGACTTTCGGTGTCTCCGGCCTGACCGGCGACGCCAGCACCGCTACTTTGCAGACGATCGGCGGCGGCGCTTATCCGACGTTCGGCATGGATTTTCTTTTTTACCATCATCTCGGCGTCGGCTTTAATGCCGCGTTCCGCGCGAAACAGAATATTTTCCAGGGCTTTCAGCCATTCCGGCCATTTTTCTACGATGTTGATGCGGTCTATGCGCCGCCCCTGGGAAAGCACGCTCAAGCCGAGCTTTCAGCAGGTATCGGGGCTGAGAGTTTGCGCTTTTACACACCTTTCCTGACGTGCGGGACCTTTACCGGATGCACGAACTTCGTCAGCAGCAACCATTTTCTGGGGCAGTTTGGCGGAGGTCTGCGGCTGTACGTTACGCGCAGCATCTTTATCCGGCCTGAGGCACATGTGTATCTGGTGCACAACCAGGACGCCCAGTTTAGCGGCTCCCGGGCCACGCGCTTTGGCGTCTCAATTGGATATTCCTTCAAGAGTTACGAATAATCTAGTCGTTTAAACCTTTTCAGGCCCATCCATCGTCGGTGGGCCTTTGCATTCTCCGTCACGGGCAAACCGCAGTTGCCTCATCCCAATTTTTTACTTTTTGTGCGTCCAACGAGGAGCAGCTCAGAGACATCTAAAAGGCCTGGAGTCAACTGTGCCCACCCGACTCTTATTCGTCGACGACGAGGCCGGCATACGGCAAACGCTGAAGCCCATTCTGGAGCAACACGGGTTTGAAGTGACCACGGCATCGACCGTCCCTGAAGCTCTGGAAACCCTGAATCATGCCAGCTTCGACGTGCTGCTCTCAGATTTGAACATCGGCCAGCCGGGCGATGGTTTTACCGTGGTGAGCGCGATGCGCCGGGTGCAACCGCAAGCGGCGACGTTCATTCTCACCGGCTACCCCGATTTCGATACCGCACTGCAGGCGATTCGCAGCCAGGTGGACGATTACCTGCTCAAGCCGATGGATGTTCCTGCCCTTATCGACGTGATCCAAAGGCGGCTGCAGAAACGCAAGCCTCTGCCTCCGCTGAAGCCGTTGAAGCGCGTTTCAGAGCTCATCCGGGAAAACAAATCCGAGATCGCGCAACAATGGCTGGCGCAGGTGAAGTCACACCCTGAGCTGATGACGATCCGCCTGCCGGACAAGGCGCGAATCGACCATCTCCCGGACTTGCTGGATGAACTGGCGGCACGTGTGGATATCCAGAGCGAAGAAACCAGCAAACCCGCCAAGAATGCGGCTGCAGAACACGGGAAAGAGCGGTCAAGGCAGGGCTACACCATTCCGTTGATCGTGATTGAAATGCGGCTCCTGCAGCGTGTGCTCTCATTCGTCCTGCAGCGCAATCTGATACGCATGGACTTGAGCACGGTGATTCGCGACATGATGGAAGTTGGCGAGAGCCTCCACGAGCAGCTGGAGTTTTCCATCCGTGGTTTCGAGCAGACCTCGCGGGAAGCGGCATAAGCGGCCGCGAGCGCTATTTCTCCGGCGCGATTTTCGGTTGCGGAATGTGCGGAACCTGTCCCCGCTTGTAAATCATCATGGTGCGGGTGAACTCGATCACCACGCTTCCATCCTGCCTATATCCCGTCGTTTTCACTTTCACGATGCCAACATTGGGCCGGGACCGTGATTCACGCTTTGCCAGTACTTCGCTTCGCGAGTAGACGGTATCGCCTTCGAACAGAGGATTGGGCAGGCGTACCTCATCCCAGCCGAGGTTGGCCATCGCGTTCTGCGAAACGTCCATTACGGATTGTCCAGTGACCAGCGCCAGAGTGAAGGTGGAATCGACGATCGGCTTACCGAATTCGGTTTGCGCGCTGTACGCGGCGTCAAAATGGATCGGATTGGTGTTCTGCGTGAGCAGCGTGAACCATATGTTGTCGGCGGTAATCACGGTGCGTCCGAGCGGATGCTGGTAAATATCGCCTACCTCGAAATCTTCATAAACGCGTCCCGTCCAGCCTTGTTTAATGGTCATATGCGTCCTCAGTAAGAGCGCGGCAGCCCCAGCACGTGCTCGGCGATATAAGAGAGTATGAGATTGGTGGAGACTGGCGCGACCTGGTAGAGCCTGGTCTCACGGAATTTGCGCTCGATATCGTACTCTTCGGCGAAGCCGAAGCCGCCGTGCGTCTGCAACGCGGCATTGGCCGATTCCCACGATGCGTCCGCGGCAAGCAGCTTGGCCATGTTCGCCTGCGGTCCGCAGGGCTGATGTGCATCAAAAAGAGCTGCGGCCTGGGCGACCATGAGCGACGCAGCTTCCACATTGGCGTAGGCGCGGGCGAGGGGAAACTGAATGCCCTGGTTTTGTCCGATCGGGCGACCGAACACGATGCGTTCTTTCGCGTAACGGCAGGCGCGATCGAGGAACCAGCGGCCGTCGCCAACGCACTCGGCCGCGATCAGGATGCGCTCGGCGTTCAGGCCATCCAGCAGACAGCGGAAGCCCTGGCCTTCTTCGCCGATTAGGTTTTCAGCCGGGACCTCCACGTCGTCGAGAAAAATCTCCGTGGTGGCGTGGTTCATCATGGTACGGATTGGCCGAATGGTGAGTCCCGGCGCGCGCCGCAGATCCACCAGCAGGACGGAAAGCCCTTCACTGCGCTTTTTAACCTGCTCGACTGGCGTGGTTCGCGCCACCAGCAGCATCAGGTCAGAGTGCTGGGCGCGGGAGATCCAGATCTTCTGTCCTTTCACCAGGTACTTGTTGCCTTCACGGCGGGCGAAGGTCTTCATCTGTGTTGTATCAGAGCCGGTGGTTGGCTCGCTCACACCGAAGGCCTGAAGCCGCAGCTCGCCGTGCGCGAGCGCCGGAAGATATTTTTTCTTCTGCGCCTCCGAACCGTGGCGAAGCAGCGTCCCCATGATGTACATCTGGGCGTGGCAGGCTGCGGCGTTGGCGCCGGCGCGATGAATTTCCTCAAGGATGATGGCAGCTTCGGTAATCCCCAGCCCTGCGCCTCCGTAGCTTTCGGGGATAAGCGTACCCATGTATCCCGCGCGGGTGAGCGCCTGCACGAACTCTTCGGGATACTCGCGCTTGGAATCCAGCTCACGCCAGTACTTGTCAGGAAAAGCGCGGCAAAGGTCTGCGACTGCGCTCTTGAGCTCGCGGTGCAGTTCGGAATTGGCAGGAGCGACCATGGGAGAAGATTCTAAAGCTCTAAAGCAAACCTGTCTTCTGCGCGATCGCCAGCTTCTTGCGCTCAATCGGCAAGCTGGCAGCATCTACCATCTCATCTTTGTAGACAACCGCGCCCAATCCGGAGTCCGCGCCGGCTCTTTCATAAAGCGCGATGATCTCCTGTGCGCGCGTGATCTCTTCGCGCGAGGGCGTGAACGCGCGGTTGATCACCGGTACCTGCGTCGGATGGATCGCCCATTTGCCATCGAAACCCATCTGCGCGGCGGAACGGGCATCGTGCTCGCACTGCTCCAGGTCACGGAATTGCACGGTGACGCCGTCGACAACGTCTATTCCGGCGGCGCGTGCCGCAGCCACGGTCTTGGCCTTGGGATAGTGATAGAGCGCAAACTGCTCGCGCACCGGATCGCGCGCGCCGATGCTACCGGCATAGTCCACCACGCCGAAAATGAGGGCAGCAAGTCGGGGTGTTGAAGCGGCAATGGCTTCGGCATGGAGCACGCCTTTCGCGCTCTCAATCAGCACTTCAAGCCGGATTTGCCCGGGCGGCAAGCCGATGTTTTGCTCAATTTGTGTGAGCAGACGATCGGCGAAAAGCACATCGGCGGCTTCCTGTACCTTGGGCAGAACAACAACATCGATCTTCTCGCCGGCGGCCTCTACCACTTCGATCAGATCGCGATAGAAGAGTTTAGTGTGAATGCCATTGGGACGGAAGGCACGGACTTTGCCGCCGAAGTCGAGTGTCTTGAAAGCTTCAATCAGCGTTTGGCGCGCGGCCGTTTTTTGCGACGGAGCGCAGCCGTCTTCCAGATCGAAGATCACCTCGTCGGCGTCGCTGGCAGCGGCTTTGGCCATCATCTTGAGCGAGTGCGCGGGGCAGGCCAGCTCGCTGCGGCGAACGGTGATCATCGGCTAATCTCCGCTTCCAAGCGACTTGATGAACTCATAATAAAAATCCACGCCATCATAAAAATCTTTTACCCCAATGCGCTCGTCCTTGCCGTGAGCGCGCGTGTCGTCCACGTCCTCAAAAACGCCAGGCACACCGTACGTCGGGATCCCGCCGATGCGCAGGTATTTGCCGTCGCTCGCACCGGTGTCCATGACGGGAACGACGGGCAGGCCGCCGTAGAGTTTGCGGCTGAGCGCTTCAAGCTTGCGGACAATCGCTGAATGAATGGCCGAAGCAGGTGCGGGCACGGCCTGGCCCACAATGCTCACGGTGATTCGAGCGTCGGCCAGCACGCGGTTCAGCGTGCTTTGCACGTTGGCCAGGGAATCCTGCGGAAGCATACGGCAGTTCACGTTGGCGGTTGCGGTTTGCGGCAGAGCATTGTTGGCATGGCCGCCTTCGAGCCGCGTGGCCACACAGGTGGTGCGGAGGAGTGCGTTGAGAAAAGGTGACGATGCAGAAAGCCGCGCTGCAGCGGCTTCGGCCTTCGCGCTGTCAGAGCCAGTCACAGCGCGGAAGTCAGCCGCGATTGCCGGCCTCTCCATGGCGGCAGTGCGTTCGAAAAAGCCGCGTGTGGTTTCATTGAGGCTTACCGGAAAATCATAGGCGCCAAGCCGGGTGAGGCCCTGGGCGAGATGGTAGATCGCGTTGTCCTTCACCGGACGCGAGCTGTGCCCGCCGTTGCTCTTCACTTCCAGGCGAAAGTCGACATAATTCTTCTCGCTGGTTTGCATGCCCAACATGAGGCGCTTGCCGTTCTTGGTTTCAAAGTCGCCGGCATCAGTGTTGATCGAGTATTCGGCATCGATCAACTCACGATGATTCTTGAGCAACCATTGGATGCCGTTCGATTCACCGCCTTCTTCGTCGGCCGTGAGCGCAAGAATGAGGTCGCGCGCCGGCGTCCAGCCTTCTTTTTTGAGCCGTAGAAAGTTCGCCACCAGGATGGCATCGCCCTGCTTGATGTCGGATGTGCCGCGGCCGTAGAAGAAGCCGTCCACTTCGTTGAACTTGAACGGGTCCATCGACCAGTCCTGGCGCAAAGCCTGGACCACGTCGAGGTGCCCGATAAAGAGGATAGGCTTCGCGGCCCCCCGCCCGTGGAGGCGAACCACGAGATTCTTTTTGTTGGGCAGCGGCCCCAGCACCTGAACGTCCTGCTCCGGAAAACCGGCGGCGCGGAATCGGGCGGCCATGGCTTCCGCGGCGGTGGTTACGTTGCCTGCCGGAGTGTCAGTCGTGTTGATTTCGATGAGTTCCTTGAAGATGTCATGGGCGAGCTGGTGCTCAGGGCTGAGGCTGCCGGATTGTTGAAAGCAGGCAGCGGAAACCGGCAATAGAGCGAGAACGCAAGGAAGCAGAAAAATGGGCAATTTCATCGAGCGTGATTATAAATTCTTCTGAGGTTACTGCCAGCGGGAAGCATGCAGGATCTGCTCTCATCGCGAAGAAAGATCCTATAATTGAAATATGGCGAGAGGGTGGGAAAGCAAGTCCGTCGAGGCACAACAGGAGAGCGCAAAAGATAGCAGGGCTGAGGCTGCGCGGCAATCACTCTCCGATGCGGAGAAAAACAGAAAGCGCGAGCGCGACGCTCTGAAGCTTTCGCGCGCCTACATATTGCATCAGATTGAGTCTTCAACCCACGAGCAATATTCGGAGACGCTGCGCAAGGCACTCAGCGAAATCGAGCAGAAGCTGGAGCAACTGGGTTAGACAAGCCCGAGCGCGAGATCGCGACAGAGGTCATCACCTCCGAAGAAGCGCGCGATTTCGCGACGACTTTATCGCTCAGACTGTTGCGCGGCGTCCGGTGATGAGCTCGATCACCAATACTACAAGCGCGATCACCAGAATCAGGTGGATCAGGCTGCCGGCCACGTGGAATCCCCAACCTAAGAGCCACAGCAGCACGAGAATGGCAAAGATGGTCCAAAGCATGCGTTCTCCAGAGCTGGGGGGAACTCCAGCAATGGAGATTGGATGCTGTCCGGAGTAACCAAGTTGACATGCTGCCGCCGCGAAGCAGCAGCTCTGACCAGAGCGGGCGTGCAGCAGCTCTGGCTGGATTTGTGCAGCTCTGCCGCGCTCATGATCAAGGGGTCAAGCAGGAGTTCGCGGTTCTCTCGAAGCAACAAGAACAATCCCTCACAAGCTCTAACCTCTTAGATTCGAAAACAGCGGCGCGATCCCCTGCGTGTCCGCTCTCGGACACCCATGAAAAACTCTGTCTGTCGGGCAGGCACATTGGCGGCGTTGGCGGCATTGACGCTCTTCGCGTCGATTCTTTATTCACAGCAAGCGCCAACAGCGGGAATGATTTCCTACGAAGGGCAGAAGGTCACTTCCGTCCAGTTGGCAGGGCAACCGGATGGCAGCTTGAAAAAGCGGCAGGCGCTCATTGCCCAACCCGTGAATGCGCCCTACGCGCAGGCCAATATCGACCGCACGGTGGATGCCCTGAAGCAGGCGGGAAACTTTGACAAAGTGGAAGTGCAGATCGCGCCTTCGGCAGATGGGCTGCATGTGCTGTTCGTCATGCAACCGGCCTATTACTTCGGCGTGTTCAGGTTTCCGGCGGCGGAAAAAAGATTTACCTACCTACGGCTGCTGCAAACTTCAAACTACGCCAAGCAGGAGCCGTACACGCAGGAGAAAGTGGAGGAGGCGGAGTCGAACCTGCTGGAATTCTTTCATCGCACCGGCTACTTCCGGGCCACAGTCGAGCCAAAGCTGGACGTCGACAAAGAGCACGGCGTGGTGAACGTGGTATATGACATCAAGTTGAAGCGCCGGGCGAAATTTGGCGAGGTGACCATCACGGGCATTCCGCCGCAGCAAGCCAGGATCATGGCGGCAACGCTGCGGTCGATTCGGGCGCGGCTGCGGGGCGCGTACATCAAACCGGGAACGGGCTATACGAATAAGAGGCTGCAGGCGGCGATCCGGTACATGCAGCGCGAACTGGCGAAAGAACACTATCTGGCGGGCAAGGTCAAGCTGGTTTCGACGCTCTACAACGACCAAACCAACCGCGCTGACATCAATTTCCTGGTAACGCAGGGGCCGAGGATTGACATCAAGATCGCGGGTGCCCATGTGTGGGGGCGGACGCAAAAGAAGCTGATCCCCATGTACCAGGAGTACACGGTGGATCGCGACCTGGTGAATGAAGGCGAGCAAGACCTGACTTCGTACTTTCAATCGAAGGGCTATTTCGATGTGAAGGTGCAAAGCAAATTTGAGAGGCGGCCGGACGGGATCACGGTGCTGTACCAGATCGACAAAGGCAAGCGGGGGAAGGTGAGCTCGCTTGACTTTGACGGCAACCATCATTTTGACGACAAGGACCTGAAGGGCGCAGTGCCGATCAAGACCGGCATGCGCTTCATACCCCTTTCGCACGGCAGGTACAGCGAGCAACTGGTGCGCAAGAGCGTCAAGAACATCGAGGGGCTATATCACGGCGCCGGGTACAGCGAGGTGAAGGTTACTCCCAAGGTAGCGAGAGATGGAGGCGACCTGAAGCTGACGTTTGTGGTGGACGAAGGAACCCGCGACGTAGTGGAGGCACTGGACATCCAGGGAACGCACGCGCTGGGGAAGGACAAGTTCGCGCCCAAAGGACTGAACCTGGAGCCGGGCAAGGCATATTCGACGCAGCTGCTGAACAAGGATCGCGACCAAATCGTAGCGACCTATCTGGACAACGGCTTCCTGACCATGACGTTTAAGGCCACGGTGCGGCATGAAAAAAACGATCCCCACCGCGTGCAGGTGGTGTATCAGATCGATGAAGGGCCGCAGGTAACAACGGCCAGCGTGTCGCCCGTGGGAGCGCAGCATACGCGGCCGGAGATCATCGCGCGCAACACTAACATCAAGACCGGCAAGCCGCTGAGCGAGACTGCGCTGCTGCGCGGCGAAAGCCAGCTCTACACGCTGGGCGTTTTCGACTGGGCCAGCGTGGATACGCGACAGCCGGTGGAAGACAATTCTCATCCCGAAGTTCTGGTGAAGCTGCATGAATCCAAGCGCAACACGATTGCGTATGGCTTCGGATTCTCGGTGATCAATCGCGGGGGAAGCATACCCAGCGGCACGATCGCCTTGCCGGGGCTTCCGCCGGTAGGCTTACCGACAAAGTTCAAGACCAGCCAGCAGACGTTCTGGGGGCCTGAAGGTTCCATCGAGTACACGCGCAGGAATTTCCGCGGACGCGCAGAGACGGTTACGCTGAACGCATTCGGCGCACGACTGGACCAGCGCGCATCGGCGAGCTGGAACAACCCCACATTCTGGAACTCGGGCTGGAGTTCAACGTTGACTCTCTCTGCCGAGCGCACCAGTGAGAACCCGATCTTTACCGCGCGGCTGGGCGCGGCGGGCGTGCAGTTCCAGCATTATCTTGACAGGAACCGGCAGAAATCAGTCATCGTCCGCTACGATTTCCGGCGCACCAACCTGGCTAACATTTTAATACCCGGGCTGGTGCAGCCGGAGGACCAGAACGTGCGGATCTCGGCCGTGGGAGCGTCATATGCCCGCGACTCCCGCGATAACCCGCTGGATGCGCACAAAGGCTTCTACCAAAGTTTCCAAGTCGACGTCGATCCCGGCTTTCTGGGATCGAACACCAGTTTTGGCCGCTTCCTGGGACAGACCGCCTACTATCGCTCGTTGACGAAAGACTCGTCACTGGTTTGGGCAAACAGCCTGCGCGTGGGGCTGGAACGTTCATTTGGCGACGCGCACATTCCCATCAGCGAAAGCTTCTTTTCCGGCGGCGGCAGCACGCTGCGCGGTTTCAGCCTGAATGGCGCCGGCCCGCAACGCTCGGTGCTGGTATGCCCGTCAGACAGCCCCAGTTGCGGCCAGCAGATCAGCGTCCCCGTAGGCGGAAGAATGCTGGTGGTGGCCAACACAGAGCTTCGTTTCCCTTTGGGAATTTCCATGCCTTTGCTGGGCGGACCGCTGGGAGGCGCGCTGTTTTATGACGGCGGAAACGTGTACAACGCCGTGAATGTCAACAATCTGTTTTCCGATTTTACGCACTCGGCGGGCGGCGGCTTTCGCTATAAGACGCCGGTGGGCCCGGTGCGCTTTGATGTGGGACATCTGTTTAACGCTCCTCCGGGAGTCAAGTCACTGCAGTGGTTCGTGACCCTGGGGCAGGCATTCTGAAGTGATAGGGCTCTAGCAATGAAAAGACTAAAAAAATGGCAGAAAATTGTTCTGTGGAGTCTGGCAGGGATCGTTGTGTTGCTGTTTGTGGCGGTTGCCACGCTGATGTTGCTGCTGGAGCACAGTGAAGGTTTCCGGCGCGACATCCTGGGCAAAGTCGAGAGCAGTATTGAGGAATCGACGGGCGGCCGGCTCGAGGTGGGCGATTTCAAATTCCGGCTGTCGAATTTGACGCTCGATATCTACAACATCGTGCTGCACGGCCGCGAGGCCGACGCCAGCAAGCCGCTGCTCACGGCCGACCACCTGCAGGTGGGATTGACGATCGATTCATTGCTGCACCGCAAATGGCACGTGCGGGACATTGTGCTTGATCATCCTGTGGTGCGCTTGCAGGTGAACCAGGAGGGCGAGAATAACCTGCCCCAGCCGCAAAAGAAGAGCACCAGCAGCAGCAACACAAATATCTTCGACCTGGCGATACGGGAGTTGAAGCTCGACCGCGGCGAAATCTATTACAACGACCAGAAGACGCCGCTCGATGCCGAGCTGCGCGATTTTGCGCTGACCGCGAATTATGATGCAGCGCAAAACAAATACGCCGGACAGCTCGGATATGACGACGGAAGAATCATTTACGGGAAATACGCGCCGGTGGAGCACAATTTCCAGGCGCACTTTGGAATCACCCCGCAGACGTTCACGCTGGACAAGCTGGAGCTGGCGGCAGGGAAGTCGCACGTGGTGGTAAGCGCCACGGTCAACGACTACAGCTCACCGAATCGCAAGGCCGAGGGCCGCTATGAAGCGGAGCTGGTCACGGGCGAGCTGCAGCGAATCCTGAAAGACCCTTCAATCCCAGCCGGCACAGTGAAGCTCGACGGGCAGTTGAGTTATCAGGGCGATCCGAACCGGCCGATGCTTGAGACCGTAGCAGTCAACGGCAACGTGAGCAGCAGCGGGCTGGCGGTGAAGACGCCCAGCCTGCAAACGCAGGTGCGGGACATTTATGCGCGGTACACGCTGGCACACGGAAATGCCGAGGTCAGAGATATCCGGGCGCACATTCTGGGTGGGGTGCTGAGCGGAAAGCTGACGATCCGCGACGTGAGCGGAGCAGGCGTGGCGCGGTTGCAGGCAAGCTTGAAGGACCTCTCGCTGGACCAGGCGCAGGCGGCGATGCACAAAAATCCGGCGCAGCAGGCTCATCTCAGCGGCAAACTCAATGCCGACGCGGACGCGCGCTGGGCCAGGACGCTCGACAATCTCACCGCGCACAGCGATCTGACGATGCAGGGCAGGGTCGGACAAGGCCAGGCGATGCCGCTGGATGGCGTGATCCATGCCGATTACGCTGCGGCGCGCAAACAGGTCGCGTTCAGGAACAGTTACGTGCGCACGCCGCGGAGCACGCTCACCATGAACGGAGAGGTAAGCAATCGCTGCCAATTGCAAGTGGCGCTGCGCTCAAACGATCTGCACGAGATCGAGCAGTTAATGGCGGCGCTGACCAAACCCTCGCCAGGACAGCCGCAGCAACAGCTTGGGTTGTATGGCACGGCAACGGCCAATGCTAGCGTGACCGGACCGCTCAATGCGCCGCAGGTGAACGGGCAATTGGAGGCGCGCAACTTCCGAGTTAAGGGAAGTTCATGGAAGGTGCTCCGCACGGGGTTCAGCGCGAATCCGTCTCTGGCGAGCGTGAGCAACGGCGATCTGGAAGCTCTGCCAAAAGGGCAGATCAAGTTCAGCGCGCAGGCCGGGCTGAAGAATTGGGC
>Ga0070730_10004087_pt1 | contig 12916 bp, 18 predicted proteins | sample Coa_R1_3_FD_66447 | JGI IMG/M metagenome (GOLD analysis project Ga0070730, IMG submission 66447) | Surface soil microbial communities from Centralia Pennsylvania, which are recovering from an underground coalmine fire - Coalmine... | ecosystem: Environmental > Terrestrial > Soil > Unclassified ...
GTGCTCGACGCCTCCGGGCGTGACGTCATCCTGATTGAGACCGTCGGTGTCGGGCAGGATGAAGTCGACATTGTGCGACTGGCCGATATCACGGTGGTGATGCTGGTGCCGGGCATGGGCGACGATGTGCAGACGATCAAGGCCGGCATCATGGAGATCGCCGATATCTTCGTGATCAACAAGAGCGACCGCGAGGGGGCCGAGCGGGTTGAGCGCGAGATTCGGGCGCTGCAGACGCTGGCCACGCGCCATGATGGGTGGACGCCCCCAATTGTGAAGACGGTGGCGAGCGATGGAACCGGAGTGCAAGAGTTAGCCGAGGCTATCGTTGGATATGAGGAGTATCTGCAGAAAGAGAACCGTGCGCTGAAAAAAAGCGTGGAGAACTGGCAGGAACGGCTGGTCGAAATGCTGCGCGATGCGATGCTGGACAAAGCACGGGCGCAGTTCGGCGATGGCAACATGGCTCGGCTGGCCGCGGAGGTTGCGGAACATAAGCGGGATCCGTATTCGCTGGTGGAGGAGATTGCGGGGAAGGCGGGAAAGTAGAGATCCGGCTTAACATGGATTTCAGATTGAAGATTTTAGACTGCAGATCGAAAACCTTCCCTCTATGTGTTCGATGTAAATATCTAAAATCTGCAATCGACAATCTGAAATTTGGTTTCAAATTCGAGGGAATGTGGCGTACAGCATTGACCATCTCGGCATCGCGGTGAAGTCGCTGGCGGCGGCAAAGGCAATTTATGAGAAGCTCGGGCTTGTCGTTTCGCCTGAAGAGACCGTCGAGCAGGAGCAGGTGCGGCTGGTCATGGTTCCGGTGGGTGAGAGCCGCCTGGAACTGCTCGAAGCCACGTCGGAAAATTCGACGATCGCAAAGTTCATCGCCAAACGGGGAGAGGGCTTGCATCACGTGTGCATGAAAGTGCCGGATTTGCCGGCGGCGGTCGAGCGGCTGAAAAAAGATGGTGTGCGCCTGGTTTCGGAAGAGATCAAAGTTGGCGCAGGCGGGCACAAGTATGTGTTTGTGCATCCCTCGAGTACGGGCGGAGTACTGCTGGAGCTGGTGCAGGGATAAAACTCGCCACGGATTTTCGCGGATTCCCACGGATAAACCAAGAGAATGCTTCTCCTCATTACCGATACTTCCGGCAAGAACGGCAGCGTGGCGCTCGCTCAGGCTGGGGAGGCGATGCGTGCCGGCGAAGTTCAGGTAATCCAAAATGCTCCGCTGGCGGGGGGAACTTTTTCCGCGCAGCTGGTGCCGCAGGTTGCGGCGTTGCTGGCGAAGCACGGATTCAAGAAAACCGATATTGGCGCTTTCATCGTAGTTTCCGGGCCGGGTTCGTTCACCGGGCTGCGCGTCGGGTTGGCGGCGATCAAGGGGCTGGCCGAGGTTCTCAGAAAGCCCATTGTGCCGGTCTCGCTGCTGGAGCTTATTGCCCTGGCGAGTAGTAACGAAGGCAAAGTTCTGTCTGCGCTGGATGCCGGTCGCGGCGAAGTGTATGCCGGGGAATACAAGATTGCGGGTGAGGTCGCGCACGTTCTGCGCGAGCAGTTGACTTCGAAGAGCGAATTGTTATCGGCAGGGGTGGGCTCCGCGATTTCGACGCCGGATGCAAACCTGGCTAGCATGGCGCGAGATGCTGGCCTGAAGGTATTCAAGATCGATACGGTAAGTGTGCAAATGATTGCACAGCTAGGATGGAGAAAGTTGCAAGGCGGGAAGGCCGTCACCCCCGAGCAACTGGAAGCGAACTACATCCGGCGTACCGATGCGGAGATTTTTGCGAAAACAGGCTCCTAGCGCTTAGCTTAAAAACTACGAATCCATTTTGAAGATCCGCGCAGCCACATCCGACGACATTCCGTTCATGATCGCGTTAGAGCGAGCCACTCCCCACGCGGCTCACTGGACCGAAGAGCAGTACCGGGCGCTGTTTTCAGCTGTCAAGCGAGAGTGGCAACAATTCGTGCTGGTTGCCGAAGGCACGCTCGATCGGGCCTCCACAGAGGGCCACAGTGCGGAGATTCGGCTCGGCTTCCTCGCAGCCCGGTGCGTTGATCCCGAGTGGGAACTGGAGAACATCGTCGTTGCGGCCTCTGCCCGCCGGATGGGCGTCGGGAGGCGCCTTTTGGACGCACTGCTGGCTGAAGCCGCCAAGACAAACAATGCTGCGGTGTTTCTGGAAGTGCGCGAGTCGAATGCCGCGGCGCGCTCCTTGTACGAAAAGGCCGGGTTTCAAAAAGCGGGTCGCCGGAACTCCTACTACAAAGAACCCCCCGAAAACGCGATCTTGTATCGTTTCGCCCGTACTAAACAGTTCTCATAGTGAGACTGCACCACTTTTTTGGCATTGAACGGGTTTTGGGGCTGTGCTACCTTGAGCTCATAATCCCGGTTTGGAGGTCTGCTGGATGCTGACTTCAAGAGACCAACTCCTGACCAGTCATGACGAGTTTCGCCGGCTGGCTCAGGAGCATACGCAGTATGCACAACGTCTCGATACACTCACCCAAAAACGCTACCTCAGCGAAGACGAAAAGCTCGAAGAAGTTCGCCTCAAAAAGCTGAAACTCCGGCTGAAAGATCAGATGGAATCCATCGAGCGCGAGTATCGGCAACAGTACGGCGTTAACGTAGCGTAAGCCTCATTCTGGCCATCCGTGGGCGGCTGCGCCGCCGCGGGGGCAATTCATCTGCCACAGGGCGCGTGAAAGCGCCTTTTTTTATTTATACTTACAGAGCCATGGTCGCGGCGCGAGCACGCTGTGATCATCGCGGCAGATATAATTGATTTCGACTCCCCTATGGTTCGCGATGGCTATTTTTACGCAGTAGTTTTAATCGCCGCCGGCATTCTGCTGGGATGGCTGACTCGCCCGGCTTGGGCTGTTATTCCGTTTCTGCTGGCAGTGTTCTTCTTGTGGTTCTTTCGCGACCCGGAGCGATCCATTCCGACGGATGCTGGGGCAGTGGTTTCTCCGGGCGACGGCAAGGTCACCGATGTTGCTACGTTGGCCGATGGCGACCGCAAACAGTTGCGGGTGAGCATTTTTCTGAGCGTGTTTGACGTGCACGTGAACCGGTCTCCCATCGCCGGCATTGTCCGCGAAGTGCGTTACCAGCGCGGGAAATTTCTGAATGCCATGAGCGCCATCTGTGCCGATCAGAACGAGCAGAACATCGTGACCGTCGAAGGCGACGGCCAGAGAGTCGTGTTTAAGCAAATCGCCGGGCTGCTGGCGCGAAGAATCGTTTTTGATCCCAAGATTGGAGATCGGCTGGAACGCGGGCAGCGGGTTGGGCTGATTAAGTTTGGATCGAGGGTGGATGTGCTGCTGGACGCGTCGGCCCGTATGAATGTGAAAGTCGGAGACCGGGTGAAAGGCGGCGCCAGCGTGCTGGCGTACTTGCAGCCGCAGGCAAGCCCGGCGACGGTCGGAACCGTCTCAGCCGGCGAGAGGACGCGCTAATGGAGCAGACGAGCCCGAAACCGCGGCAGAGGCTGAGCAAAGGGATGTACATTCTGCCCTCGTTGTTCACCACCGCCAACATGGCGCTCGGCTTCTATGCCATTCTTGAGGTCCTGCATGCCACGGCCGTCGATCATTGGCATCTGGATAATGCCGCCAAGGCGATCGGATTTGCGGTGCTGTTCGATGGCCTGGATGGGCGAATTGCGCGCATGACCGGAACCAGCAGTGACTTCGGCCGCGAACTGGATTCTCTGGCAGATGTAGTAACGTTTGGGGTTGCGCCGGCCATGCTGGCCTGGACATGGGGTTTTCACCTCATGCCCGCAGTGCTGCTGACCCAGGGGCAATTGCAGATCAAGCTGACCCAACTGGGAGCAATTGCCAGTTTCTTATTTCTAATTGCCGGGGCGAGCCGGTTGGCGCGGTTCAACATCACCAGCAACCCGCAGCCTTCGAATCCGGGGCGTCCCGGCAAGAAATATTTTGTGGGCATGCCCATTCCGGCTGGAGCTGGGGTGGTGGCTGCGGTTGTACATTTTTCGGCAGGTGATCCGCTGGTATCAATCTATACAGCGATGGCGTGGCTGGCCATGGTCACAACTGTCGGTTATCTGATGGTCAGCACGTGGCGCTTCTATAGCTTCAAGGACATTGATTTTCGATCGCGGCATCCGTTTCGGGTGATCGTGATTCTGGCGGCATTGTTTGCGGGGATCTGGTTCTTCTCGCGTCTGCTGCTGTTTATTGTGGCGCTGCTCTACACGGTTTCGGGAGTGTTCTGGCGGTTACAGTGGATTTTCCGCCGGCGCTCCGGGCCGCCTCCACCGCCTTTCAAGGAGGCATCGCACGCGTCATGAACGAGCCGGTGAAAACGACAACCGCCTCGCCGCCGCACCCGACGCGGGGCAAGTTGTATCGTGCGGCAATTGTTGGGGCGGCCTCTCTAAGGGGCAAAGAGGTTGCCGAGATGCTGAACGAACGCAACTTTCCGGCGGCGGATATTCGCCTGCTCGATGATGACGAATCGATGGGACAGCTTGAGGCGATGGGGGACGAGATCAGTTTTATCCAGCGGGTGCGCGCCGAACAGTTCGAACACGTGGACTTCACGTTCTTTGCATCCGATCAGGAAAGCACGAAGCGAAGCTGGAAAGATGCGCGCGACGCGGGCAGCGCGATTATTGATATGTCATCGGTCCTGGAGGATATGCCCGGGGCCACAGTGCGATCGTTGTGGATGGAGCGGGAACGGGGGCAGGTGGCGCGTCCGGAACTGCAGCCGGGGCCTTGCATCACGGCGCACCCGGTGGCCGTCACGCTGGCGTTGCTGCTGGCGCGTGCGAAAAAAGCGGGGACGATTCGGCGCGCCGTGACGACAATTTTCGAGCCGGCTTCGGAGCACGGGCAGCGCGGTATGGACGAATTGCACCAGCAGACAGTGAATCTGCTCTCCTTTCAGCCGCTACCGAAAGATGTCTTCGACGCTCAAGTGGCCTTCAATATGGTGGCGCGCTACGGACAGAAATCGCACCCGGCGCTGGATTCGGTGGAGGCCCGGGTGCTGCGGCATTATCGCAAGATTGCGGGCGAAGATGCCCTGCAGCCCTCGCTGTTTCTGTTGCAGGCTCCAATCTTTCATGGTCACGCGCTGGCGATTTTTATCGAGATGGACTCCGCAGTCGATGTTCCTTCCTTAGCGGGAGCGCTGGCGGGGGAGCATGTGACGGTGCCTGGCACCGAAGAAGATCCGCCGAGCAATGTCAGTTCGGCAGGGCAGGGCGACATTCAGGTGCTGCTCAAAGCCGATCCAGTGCAGGCGAACGGCGTCTGGTTATGGGCGGCGGCGGATAACCTTCGCATCTCCGCTCTAACCGCTGTCGAATGCGCAGAGAGCATGGCGGCAACACGGCCTACGGGGAAGATTCAATGAAATCGGCGTGGGCCGCGGCCTGCTTGGTGCTGCTCGGCAGCGTGGGATGCGGCTATCACACTGCGGGACACGCGGTCCAGCTTCCCGAGAACGTCAAAACCATTGCGGTTCCTTCCTTCAAGAACGAAACGCTCACCTACGGCATTGAGCAGATGTTGACGGCGTCGGTGGTGCGCGAGTTTACGACGCGCACGCGTTACCGCATTCTCAACAATGCCGGGGACGATCCGGATGCTACGTTGCGCGGTTCGGTGCTCTCCACGGTGGCTTCTCCGCTGACTTACGACACCGCTACAGGGCGCGCGGCGAGCGTGATGGTAGTTGTAAGTATGAAGGTGACACTGACTGATAGGAACGGGAAGGTGCTTTATCAGAATCCGGCGTACTTGTTTCGCGAGCAGTACGAGGTCTCGCAGGATCTGGCCAGTTTTTTTGAGGAAGATTCCCCGGCGTTCCGCCGGCTTTCGCAGGATTTCGCCCGCACTTTGGTTTCAAACATCCTGGAGGGATTTTAGAAGTGACGCGGTATTTGCTTGTTCTGACTCTGTCGGCGTGCCTGCTGGCGACTGGCTGTTACACGGGATCGAGGCCGCAGCACGTGGGCTCCGCGGCTAAAGACTTCAGCGTGCAAGACTCCGATCGAAAGGTGAATCTGAATCAGTTCCGCGGGCAGGTGCTAGTGCTGAATTTTTGGGCGACCTGGTGTCCGCCGTGTGTGGAAGAACTGCCCTCGCTCATGAATATGCAGGACCGGTTGCGCGGGCGAGGCGTGGTGGTGCTGGGGGTAAGCATCGACGTGGATCAAAGTGCGTACCACCGCTTTCTCAAGGAACGGAATGTGAATTTTCTGACGGTTCTCGACCCGGAACAGAAGGTTGCCGGTATGTATGGGACCTCCGGCTGGCCGGAAACTTACATCATTGACCGCCAGGGCGTGATGCGCCGCAAGTTTATTGGTCCCGTCGATTGGAACTCGCCGGAGGTTGTGCAGTTCCTGAGCAAGCTCTAGACGTTCACGTTTGCGTCACTATGCGTACGGGCGGCTCAATGCTAGAGTCGAAAGCGGCGAGCCTTGCCGAGTGACGCCGAACCTTTATGCGCGCCTTTGCCCAAGCCGAACGCTTTGTCAGCGAACTGGAGTCGCGCAAAATGCGCGCGGCTTATGTGTTCGTGGGCGACGAGGCTTTTTTCCGCAAACGCTTTCGGGATGCCATCCTGGAGCATCTGGTTCCTGTCGATCTGCGTGACTTCAGCCTGTTCGAGTTTGATCTGGGCGAAACCGATTTGGCTGAGATTCTGGATCGCGCCCGCACGCCCTCTCTGATGGCCCCATTTCAGGTCTTCTTCGTGCGCGGGGTGAAGAATCTTTTTGGCCGCGGCTCGAACGAAGAGAAGCTCGCGGCCATCGAGGAATACTGCAAGAATCCGAATCCTGACGCGCTGGTGGTGTTCGTCGCCGACCACATCAGCATTCCCACCGACGTGCGCAAAATGGAAATGCAGGACAAGGAGCGCTACCAGCGCATCCGCGACACCATGGGGCAGTACTGCGGCATGGTGGAACTGGCGCGCGTGGAAGAGGGCGAGGCTGTGCGCTGGATCAGCGACTACGGCACGAGCCGCGGCGTGAAGATCGAGGCCGACGGAGCGCGGGAACTGGTGGACGCGCTCGGCGGCGACATGATGATGATCTCCAACGAACTCGAGAAGCTGATTCTTTATGTGGGCGAGAAGAAGAGGATCACGCTGGGCGACGTCGAGACCATGGTGCTTGCAGCCAAGCAGCGGTCGCTGTACGAGCTGACGGACGCGATCTCGAGCAAGGACCGGGTGCGGGCCCTCGAAATTCTGGATGCCATCCTGACTTCCGGCGAGGGGGAAGAGGCCGCGATCGGGCACATCTACATGCTGGCGAAAACTTTTCGGCAGATGCTGGTGATCCTGGAGCGCAACGTACGCGACCAGCGCATGCTGTGGGCCGCCCTGTGGCAGGGATTCCGCGTGCCTCCGTTTGCGGCCGACGACATCATCAAGCAAGCGCGCCGCTACAAGTCGCGGCGGGATCTGACTCGAGCGATCCGGCTGGTTGCGAAGGCGGATCTGGCGCTGCGTTCGAATCCAGTGAGCAAGCGGATGGTGCTGGAACGCTTGGTCATGGACCTGACCTCGGAGCCCAAGCCGGAGACTCCGGGCTGGATGCAGGAGCAGTTGCCGGTTTAAGGAAGGCAGCTATCAGCTGTCCAAGACTCCAGAGTCAGCCTCAGTCGCTATCTACAAGAATTTGAGTACAGCTTTGTGGGTCAGCATCGTCGACGGCAGATGCCCCCCGCGACAGCCTGAAGGATGCGGCTCTACTACTTAATCGCAGTGACGCGTGCGCCCAGGCGGGACTTGTAACGCGAGGCCGTATTCTCGTGCAGGCTGCCTTTCTGGATGGCCTTGTCGAGGGCGGAGACGGTCTTGCGATAGATCTGCTCGGCGGCGGCTTTGTCGCCCTTGGCGATAGCTTCGCGCATCTCGCGGAGTTGTGAGCGCAGGGAGGAAGTATTAGCGCGGTTGCGCGTGGTGCGCCGTTCGGTTTGGCGGGCGCGCTTCAGCGCCGAAAGATGATTTGCCATGTCTGGTTCGTTACCTTCGTGTATTCAGAGAGATATTCGGGTGGGTCCGAATTCCTTATTATAGGGGAGCAACTCTCGGTGGGTCAAACAGATGTGGCAAGGCTTAATGCTTCAACCACGAAGGCCACGAAGGTGCACGAAGGAAAAGCTGGTGGGCCCCGACTGCAAGAACATACGCGACATAGCTTATGACTGATGGACTCGATCGCCTGAAAGTGCTGATCAACTCTTCGACGCCAATCGTGGTAATGGAGACGTCGGAGGAGATGCATGCCGTCAACATGGTCCGCGCCGCGTGCACCGAGTTGAATATGGCGACGTTTGAATGGAGCATTGCCGACGGTCTGCTGCGCTCGGGATCAAACACTGTGCCGGAAGGGCAAAAGATGTCGCTGCAAGCGCGCATTGATCAGGCGACGGGTTGGAGCCAAGGCGGGCGCGCATCGACCCAGACGCGAACCGTGCTCAGCCCTACGAGCGGTGAAGCTGAGCGTCTGACGCGTTCGGTGATGTCTTCGATGGGTGCGGAGGGATCGGCGGCAGCCGCGGCGGGGACCTCCATCTACAACACGCGCGAGCCGGTGCAGGCATTGGCCAATATGGAGTCGATGACGGTGGAGGCGGTCTTCATCCTGAAGGACTTTCATCGCCATATGGACGATCCCGTCGTGGTGCGCCGGCTGCGTGATGTTGGTCAGAAGTTTTCGGCGAACCGGCGAACTGTGGTGATCACCGCCCCGGAGCTCTCCGTTCCGATGGAACTGACTACGCTGGTGGAATATTTCGATCTCCCGTTGCCGGACCGCGACCGGCTGCACGAAATCGTGCACGACACGTTCACACGGCTCTCCAAAACTTATTCGTTGAAGCTGCAGTTGGATGCCGCCGGTGTCGATGCCATGTCTGCCAACCTGCGCGGGCTTACCGAAGAAGAGGCGGAGCGCGCGGTTTCACAGGCCTTGGTCACGCGGTATGCGCTGTGTGCCGAGACGGTGACGGATGTTCTCGAGGCCAAGAAGCAGCTGTTGCGCCACTCGGGAATGCTCGAATTCATTGACGCTTCTGACAACATGGGCAGCGTGGGTGGATTGGAGAACCTGAAGCACTGGCTGGCGCAGAGGCGCGGAGCCTGGGAAGACTCGGCTCGCGAGTTTGGGCTTGAGGCGCCCAAGGGAATGATCATCCTAGGCGTCCAGGGATGCGGCAAGTCACTGTGCGCGCGAGCTGTGGCCGGAGAGTGGAAACTGCCGCTAGTGAAGTTCGACACCTCGGCGGTGTACGACAAGTACATTGGCGAGACCGAAAAGCGGATTCGCAAAGTGTTTCAGGTTGCCGAAGGTCTGGCGCCGTGCGTGCTTTGGATCGATGAACTCGAAAAGGTGTTTGCGGGGAGCGGGCCCGATTCAGCATCGGCCGATGCGGGAGTCTCCTCGCGGCTGCTGGCTTCATTCCTGTCGTGGATGCAGGACCGGAAAGCCCCCGTATTTGTGGCGGCGACCTGCAACAACGTGACCGTTCTGCCCCCGGAACTGATCCGCAAGGGGCGGTTCGATGAGTTGTTCTTTGTCGATCTCCCGAATCAGGCGGAACGGAAACAGATATTCTCGATTCAGCTGGCGAAGCGCAAGCGGAATCCAGCGGAGTTTGAGCTCGAAAACATCGCTGCTGCCGCGAAGGGATATTCCGGGGCGGAGATCGACGCAGCGGTGCAGGGCGCCTTGTATGCAGCCTACTCAGAGAAGAAGCAGTTGAGCACCCAATTATTGATTGATGCTCTGACCCAGACAGTTCCTCTTTCCACAACCCGGGCCGAAGAGATGGTAGTGGGTCAGTTTCGATTTTCACAGGGTCGCTTTAGCATCCTTCCCTGTGGCATGATGGACGCATGACCGTAGGCAAAGGCAAACGTCCGCGTGACCCTAACCAGCTTGCAAAATGGATCGTAGATCGCTCGACAGACGATAGCCCGGAACAAGCCGCCAAGCCCGCCACTCCTGCCTCTGATGTCCCCGTTAATCTCTCTGAGTACATGGCCGCAATAGGCCGCAAAGGCGGTCAGATCGGCGGGAAGCGCCGTCTCAAGACCATGACTGCCGCACAACGTCATAAGATCGCAGCCAAGGCCGCTAGAGCACGGTGGAAGAAGAAACGATAAGGAGCGCGGTCCCCATAATCCGAAAATCGGTTTTTCATCCTCGCCCCGACCCAACTGAGAAAAGCTAGATCTCAGGCAGCCCCGATGACATATATGCGGGAACATCCGAAAGCTCAATGCAGCGCCGATCATCCAGCGGATGGTCTATCAAACGACCGCATCGTTCGGCCAGTTTCAACTTTTTCTCACCATGCCTCCAGACGTAACTTGCTGGCGATATGCTGTCGCCCCGAATGCGCTGTGGGGCTCCGTACTTAGATTCGAAAGCCTTCTCGAACAACGCGAGAGTTTCATCACCGGAATCCTTGAACTCGTACGTAATGATGGCAGCAGTCCCCTTGATAAAAACGAAGGAATAAGGTCCGATGGAGCAGAGCCGTACGGCTCCTTCTTTGGGACACTCCGAATCGTCGTCGTCCTCGTCTCGCTTGTGAAGGACTTCGATAATTTGATCGCGCGTCATTCCCGTCCGCATTCCCCGAAAATCAAAGACAGTACTAGAACCCCGCCGGGATTGGGGAGAGGTTTTTTGCGCTGATGCCGCTGAGGCAAAAGCGAAAACGGCTAACCATATTGCGATTGTACGAGCCATCGGCGGAAAGCATGATCCCACAAGCCAAAACGTTCTGCAAGCAGCTTACTCGGGAGCTAGATCACTCACTACATGGTCAAGAAAACGCTTCGCTAGTTCCTCTGCCGTGGATTCCCTACCCTCTCCCGAAAAGAGGACAGTACCCCCTCTAACTACCGGGGCATAGGTCGCATTTAAGCGAGGCCCACTCAGCACAATGCGAAACGAGTCCTTATAGAAAATCGCGCTGAAGCTACGCGATGAAGGAGCTATTCGTATGATTGCTTGGTACCCTCTTTCGCTATCCCAAATCAAGTGCTCTGTGCCAGCGCTTTTATTGAAAGCCTCGCACATGGCTCTCATCGTCTCTCGCGCCTGCGACCATAGGACGGGCGTCTCCCTTTTTTTCAATGCCTCTTCGGCAACCAAGGCCGCATTTTTATGCTTTTCTTCCTCGCGTCGCTTTTCGACGTTTCCCCAAGCATTTGCAGCCCAGTCCCGCATGTCCTTGGAATCAGCCATCCTGCATTCCTCCCCGTGAGGGCAGGATAAAACATTCACACTCAAATAGATATTTACGGTTTCTCTTGACATGCTAAACCGGCTATAGTATAAAAGTCAATATGAATTGCTTGGACACTGAGACCCGCGCCAGAGTCATCAACTGCTTGATCGAAGGCTGCTCGATTCGCGCTACCGTTCGCATGACCGGAGTCGCGAAGAACACGATTGTGAAACTGCTTTCCGATCTGGGCTGCGCATGCGCTGCGTTCCATAACCGGACAGTGCGAAACCTGAAAGTGCGCCGATTGCAGGCCGATGAGATTTGGTGCTTCGTGGGCGCGAAGGCGAAGAACGTCAGCGCGGAAAAGAAGCAGGAAGGATGGGGAGACGTTTGGACGTGGGTCGGAATCGACGCGGATACCAAGCTGGTCGTTTCCTATCTCGTGGGCGGAAGGGACAGCGGATGGGCGCATGATTTTATGGACGATTGCGCTAGCAGGATTCGGAATCGGGTTCAGATCACCACTGACGGAAACTGCGTTTACCTAGATGCGGTCGAGGATGCCTTTGGCGCGGACATCGATTATGCCATGCTGCAAAAAATCTACGGCGCTCCGTCCAGCGAAGAAGCGCGGCGCTACTCTCCCGCCCGTTGCATCGGCTGCGATCTGAAAGTCGTAAGCGGCGACCCCGACCCCAAGCATGTGAGCACTTCGTTCGTCGAGCGCCAGAATCTAACCATGCGGATGCACATGCGCCGATTCACTCGTCTGACTAACGGCTTCAGCAAGAAAGTGGACAATCACCGTCACTCGGTTTCGCTGCACTACATGTTCTACAACTTCTGCCGGATTCATCAGACGTTGAAAGTCACTCCGGCGATGGAAGCTGGGTTAACCGATCATGTGTGGGGAATCGAAGAAATCTGCGCTCTGCTTCCGAAGCCGACCGTCTCCGCATCGAAGATCGAGAAGAATCTCCTGGCAAAAGCACTAGAGGCGAAGGTTGTCAGCTAGAGCGGAGATTCCGGTTCCTCGTAATTCACTTCCAATCTCATCGTAAAATTCTGCCCGCGTAAAGCGTCGGCCATATGACCTAAACTTAGGAGAAAATCACTGGTCGTCTGCGCAAGGTCAGTATCGGGCTTTACCCACTCCTGCTCTTTACAATGCGGACATACGGCAGGAAGTTTACTGAGCTTCCGGATCGGGAACGAACTACTGACATGGCACGCCAAACAGTCCAGTCGGATAGCTAGAACGTCATCCAGGTCGAGGTAGTATTTAACTTCGGCGGTCATTTAGGTTCGTCGAATTGGAGCAGGATGCGAAACTTCGGTCCCTCATTCGCGTCTTCAGCGGCTGCTGCTTCACGGGCTCGAATCGTTCCGATATGTTGCACAAAATTCGTATACGTCGAACTGGTAATTGTCACCTCACTCAAACCCGATTGTTTCACCCACAGGCCGCCACAGCCCGGACAATGCTCCGGAATTTTGAAATGATCCGGCGAGACCACCGCCCGAGCAATACAACCGTTGTGCGCACAGGCAAAAACGATAGCTTTTAGGTCGCCAAGCCCCACGGTCAATTTGTGCTCAACCGTCATGTCCCGAATCCTAGCATCTACCCTGTGAAAAACGAAACTGACCCACTACC
>Ga0070730_10004088_pt1 | contig 12914 bp, 9 predicted proteins | sample Coa_R1_3_FD_66447 | JGI IMG/M metagenome (GOLD analysis project Ga0070730, IMG submission 66447) | Surface soil microbial communities from Centralia Pennsylvania, which are recovering from an underground coalmine fire - Coalmine... | ecosystem: Environmental > Terrestrial > Soil > Unclassified ...
TCAACCGGAATCTCGTGGTGGATGCGCGAGAGGTTGATGCCCTGGTTCTTGCGCACAAAGTAAGCGATCACGTAGATCACGATTGCAACGACGTACGTGGCGACGAAGTAGTAGGCGGAGTTCAGGGTAGAGCCGCTAGCGGTAGTGATGAACAAGTTGCCCAAGTTGAGGTTGGTCGAATAGAGGTTGTTCGCGTTGAAGGACCACTGGTACAGCATGAACAGCAAGAACGCGCCGGTGATCACGCCGGCGATGGTTATGGCCGGAATGCCGGCGAACTTGTAGCGGGCGATCGGCGACGCGTCGTACAGATCCTTGCGCCGCCAGGGAAGGATGATCGCGGCGATCACCGTAGCCAGGAACGTCACGGCTAGCACCGCAGTCGCGTCCAGGAAAATACTCTGGAAGGCCGGCTTGTAAGCCCAGACAGCGCTGACCACGAGTGACGGGATGATCATCAAAGCCAGTGAGCCATAGGGCACGCGCCGCTTGGCTGAGATGTTGGCCGCCCACGCGGGCAACACGCGGTCAAACGCAGCAGCAAAGATCACTCGGGTAGAGGACAGGAACAGTGTTCCGGCCCAGCCGAAAAACCACAGGCCCATGACCAGGATCAACAGCGCCTGGAACAGGTGGTTATCGACGAGCCAGCCCGCGAACATCACTGGATACGGCCAGATCGGAACCACTGCTGCAGGCCCGCCGAACAGGCTGCCCCAGTAGAGGCTGTTCGCAGCCTGGTAGAAGTTCCAGCCGATCGTCTTGACAATCAGGATCACCACCAAGGCGACCATGGCGACGGTGACCCACAGGCCCCAGAACATGCTCCAGAAAGGCTTACGAATATCCTTGGCCCCACGCACTTCGCCGTAGAGCGTGGCTCCCCAGTTCGGCCACAGAAGATAGAAGGCCAGCCAAGGAAGCAGTAGACCGATCGAGCCGAAGGCGATGGTGCCGAAGTCAGAACCGGGGAATCCGCCCTTCTTAGCGGCGTCGATAGTCGCCTGGTAGGCGTTGCCGCTGGCTCCGAAGAGCGACGCCGCCTCGCGGTTGTAGGCCGCCTGGAAGCTGCTCTGGTCGTTGAAAAGGAGCAGGGCGCATACCACGGCCAGTCCGACGAGCCCGATCCAGAAGCAGATCTTCTGGATCCGAGCGTACGTCTCCATGCCCAGCGTTACGACCACGCTCACGAACGCGAGCACGATCAGGCAGGACACAAAAACGCCGTTCATGCTGGAGAACCACGTGGCGACGTTCGTCCAGCCAAGCGTGTATGCGAGGGGAGAGAAAAACTGGACGACCAGGATGTTGGCGTAGATCGGAGCCCAAAGGAACAGGGTGAACCACCAGCCGGTGATCGACAGCACGAAACCCGGTCCGCCGCCAAGTATGCGGCTCTGCCACGCATAGTCGCCCCCCGTGCGGGGCATGACGCTGACCAGCATCGCGTAGGTGATGACAAGGAAGGTCGTGAGCACCCCGAACAGCAGGATTGCGATGAGGAGCTGCCCGTCCGGCACTGTGTACACGAAAGACATGCCATACAGGCCGAGGGTGATCAAGTTCACCGACCAGAACGAGTAGACGAACGCATCGAAGGTCGACCAGGCTTTGACGAGTCCCGTCGCGTTGCGCAAGAACAGGCTCGGCCTGGACCCACCCATTGTCGCTTCAGCCATGTTTCTCCTCCCTAATCGCGAACTAACCGTTGACCAGCTGGTAACTCTTGATGCCCTTCCTGGCGTCGAGGTTGATGATCGCGGCCATCAGCATCCCTTCCTCATAGGCGCTGCCGGGATTGATCGAAAGCGTCCTGCCGATCTTCACCGCGCCCTTGCTCTCGTGGATGTGGCCATGCAGCGAGAGGACCGGCTGGTAGCGCTGGATCGCCTGCTTCACGGCGGTCGAGCCCACCGGCCGCAGGGCGCGACCACCGTGCAGCAGCTTGAGGTCGGCGTCGATCGCCGGGGCTTCGTCCAGCCCTGTCTGGTAGGGCGGGCAGTGCAGGTTGAAGATGGCGCGCGACGGATCCGGGATCTGCTTCGCCATGGAGTCGATGCGCTCGCCCAGCTTGTCCTCTGACTCCTCGCGGTGCGTGTTCCAGGGCGTCGGGTTGGACCAGCCGGTCGAGATCATCGAGAAGCCGTCGATGTCCACGACGCGTCCCTCGGCGAGCTCGACCGCCTTGGCTTGCTTGATGACGTCGTCGACCTCGAACTCGTCGTCGTTCCCCGGGCTCACGTAGCAGCGCACCTTGGTGCCGGCCAGCTTTTCGGCGGCCATGTTCATCCAGCGTTCGACGCCGTCGAGCATCACCTGCTGGAAGGTCCTGGCGCGCTCGGCGGAATCCGTGTCCAGCTCGTGCAGCCTGTCGACGGTCATCTGCAGCGGGTAGTAGCCCTTGCGGCGCACGTGGGCCTCCACCTCGGCGACCTGCTCCTTGGGCACGGTCTGCTCCTCGCCTCCGAGCGCGTATCGGAACCGTCCGTCCTCCTGCACGATCGGCACGATCGCCTTGCCGGTCATGTCGCCGCCGCAGATGAGCGTGTCGCAGTCGTAGAACTTCGCGGCGTTGATGAACTTCCGCCAGCACGTCTCGGATCCATGCAGGTCGGTCGCAAAGAAGATCTTCGGCATCAGTGTTTCAGCGCTCCACCAGAACCTTGCGAATCTCGGACTCGAAGCCGGCGACGTGGCGCCGCATCGCCTGCTCGGCGCGATCGCCGTCGCCGGCCAGGATCGCCTCGAGCATCGTCCTGTGCTCGGTTACCGCCTCGCGCAGCCGCACGTCCTGGTCGAGCACGAGGAACCAGAGGCGGAGGCTCAGGTTGAAGTACCGCTCGAGGGTGCTCTCGAGGAACGAGTTGCGCGCGCAGCGGTAGATGCTGCGATGGATCTCCTGGTCGAGCTTCATGAGCTCGCGCTGGTCGGTCAGCTCCACCGACCCGAGCTCGGCCAGCAGCGCTCCGATCGCCGCTCGATCGCCCGCCGTGCCCCGCTCGGCGGCGAGCCGCGCCGCGTGGCCCTCCAGCACGACGCGCACCTCGGTTATCCGCGCGAGGTCTGTGATGTTGACGTCGCTGACGAACGTGCCACGGTTCGGGACGCTGCGCACCAGCTTCTCGTGCGCGAGCCGCTGCAGTGCCTCGCGGATCGGCGTGCGGCCGATGGAAAGCTCCTCGCGCAGCTGGGCCTCGTGCACGAGCGAGCCCGGCGGCAGCGCGAGCGAGAGGATGCGGTCGCGAATCAGAAAGTAGGCGGCCTCGCTCTGCGAGCGCGGCGACTCGGCGTGGCGGAAGATCGTGACCTTCGGCCCGGCCTCGCGGATGCGAACCTCGGACGCCATCCCCGTTCTCCCCATGTCGCGCGCGTGATATGCGCGCGATATACCGGGCGGAACCGTAACACCGGCCCGGCGTTCCGTCAACGACGCCCTCAGTCCGGCAGAGGACGCCCGCGCGTCTCGGGGAGGAGGAGCAGGAGCGCCGCGGACAGCACCCCCGCCGCCGCCAGCACCGCCAGCGAGCGGCCGAGCCCGAAGATCGGTGACAGCGCTCCCACGATCTGGAGGCCGATGATCCCGCCCATCGCTCCCGCCACGCCGCCCGTGGCCTCGGCGGTGGCTCGTGCGCGGGTCGGATACAGCTCCCCCGACCACGCGCCCATCACCGGCGTGCCGGCGCTTGCGAATCCGCTCCACAGCAGGTTGCCGGCGATGAACCCTCCGGCGCCGGTCACGAAGCCCGCACCGGTGAACACAGCGGTGACAGCGCCCAGTGCCGCCCCGAGGATCCTTCGCCCATAGCGGTCGCTGAGGTAGCCGCCGGCCATGTAACCGATGAGGGCACATACGGCGGCGGCGACGATCATCGCCGAGATCACGAACGGCGACAGGTGCAGCGTCTGGCTGGCGAACACCGTGAAGAACAGGCCGGCCGGCTCGCCGAGGATTGCCCCGACGATGAGGCTGGCGGCGAGGATCATGACGCGCCTCCGCCAGGGCGACTGCGCGAGCAGCCTCATGGTCGAACCGCTCACGTGGGCGCGCTGCCAGGCGCGGCCCTCCGGCAGCCGCCGCCAGATCAGAGGGGCCGCCAGGACGCCGACACCGCCGGCCAGGAAGAGCACTCGCCAGTTGGGCGCGACGAGCGGGTAGACCACGACCGGGATGCCCTGGCCGGCGCCGAACAGCAGCGCCAGGGCGCTCACGGCCGTCCCGCGGCGGGCTCTCGGCGCCTCCTCGACGACCAGGGCGGTCACGACCCCGAGCACCAGGTTCTCGAAGCACGACGCCGTCAGGCGCAGCCCGGCAAGGGCCAGGAGGCTTGGTGCGAACGCCGTTGCGAAGTTCACGAGCGAGAACAGCCCCACTCCGATCGCGATGAGGCGCCGCCGTCCGAAGTGGTCGGCCAGGGTGGCCAGGGGCAGAGCGCCGATGGCGCCGAAGATCACGATCGATCCGAGGTTGGAGATGTCGGCGACCCGAGCGCCGAAGCTCTGCGCGACCGCGGGCAGCTCCAGCACGAGCACCGAGCCGTCCCAGCCGGCGAGGACCACCGCCAGTCCCGCCCAGATGAGCGTGTCGCGCTGCGACCGGTCGAGGGCGATCAATGGACCAGGCGCAGCTTCCAGAGCAGATACGGTCCGGGTCCGAGGAATCCGCAGGTAGCGGCCACGTGCGCGATCGAGACGCCAAGCAGCGACGGCGGTCCGGGCAGCAGCCAGAACGCGAGGCTGAGCGGAATGCCCACCAGCGCGGTCGCGAGCGTCTCCGGCCACGACCATCCGAGCCGGTGATAGAGGACGTAGGCGAGCGTGCCCGCGATGAAGCCGGCCGGCGGCGCGATCAAGGCGCCGAGCCCGCCCTGCACCAGCCCGCGGAAGAACGCCTCCTCGACTGGCCCGTTGACGAGGTAAAAGCCGGCCTGGAACCAGGCGTCGCCGGGACCCGAGGGAACACCGATGGCGCCGCGCCGCCGCGTGAGCAGCAGCTGGACCCAGGTCGCCGCGACAAAGAGCACGGGCGCGCTGACCGCCCCGAAGATGAGCTGGACCTCGAGACGGCCGGGCGAAAGCCCTGCCCAAGACGGCCGCCAGATGATCTCCACGACCGCGAACGCGGCGATCATCGGCAGCAGCCGGATCGCCAGGTCTGGCTTCATCCAGCGCCAGCTGTCGGGAATATCGGTGAGCGCTACTTGCGTTGCAGCGTTGGTGGACCTCATCGAGTTCGCGCTCTTCTACGACTACAACTGCCCGTTCGTCTACAGAGCCGCGGAGATGCTCGAGGCGGTACGCGAGTCGGGCGCGCGGCAGGTCGAGATGTCGTGGAGATACTTCTCACTCTCGCAGGTCAACTCGCGCCAGGACCCGTCGTGGACCGTGTGGGGCGCTCCGGCCTCTGAGAGGGTCCAGGGACGGCTCGCCTTCGCGGCCGCGGAAGCGGCGCGGCGGCAGGGTCGATTCGCCGACATCCACATGCCGCTTCTGCGCGCGCGCCATCGCGACCGGCAGGACCTCGACGATCCCGCCGTCGTGGAGAAGGTGGCGCGGGAGGCGGGTCTCGACCTCGATCGCTTCCGCAGCGACCTTGCGGATCCCGACATCCTGCACACGCTCGCGAGCGACCATCAGGAGGCGCGCAGCAAGCACGGCGTGTTCGGCACGCCCACGTTTGTCTTCACCAACGGCGGCGCGGCGTACGTGCGGCTGGCGCCGCAGCCTTGGAACGGCGACGCCGCCCGCATCCTCGACGAGATCGTCGCGATCGCGGCTCGGGAACCGTCCATCCTCGAGATCAAGCGCCCGGTCAAGCCGACCCCCGACTGATCTCGGCCGGCCCGTACCGAAGAGTACTGGCGGGCAGGGCGGTGTTGTCTCTGCAGGGAAATTAGAGCGATGGCAAATCCCTGGGTGTCGCCTACCGAGCCGACGCCCCCGGAAAAAGCAGACGAGTCGACGGCGCGCGGCGAGAGTGTGCTCCCGACCAGCGCGGTCGAAGCCTGGCGCACCTGGCTGCTCACCGGCAACCCGGGCGTGGTGAGCGACCGGCGCCGCCTGCGCGGGTCGCATCGCGGCCTGAAGCGGATGCTGGTCGACGGCAACGGCCAGGAGATGCCGCAATCGTGGAAGCATTTCTCGGGCGCCATGGTGCGCCTCGCGATCAACGACGCGCTGAACGCGCTGCCCAAAGAACAGACGCACGTGGTGTGGCTCGCCTACTTCGGCGGACTCTCGAACAACGAGATAGCGCGGCGCCTCGGCATCAGCGCCGGGGCCGTCCAGCGCCGGCTCAAGCTGGCATTCGACTATGTGAGCGACCAGGTCGAGCACGGGCGCGCCGCGGGGCGAAAGGCGGTGTTTGCGCTGTTGGGCTGGCTGTCGCTCCGGTGGTTGGGCGATTCATGGCGGCAGGCGACCGAATCGACAAGCCACGCGGTGATGACGGGCGCGCTCATCGCCGCCGGCGCGACTGCGGCGGTGCTCGTCGGCGCCACCGCCGCCCCGGTGACGCGGACGTCGATCCCGCCGGCCGTCATGGCGAGCGCGCCTGCTCCTGCGACCGCGACCGCAGCACCATCGAACGTTGCTGGCGTGGAGCGCTCGGTTTCGAACGCAGTCAGGGCGGCGGTCAGCAAGGTCGTGCCCGGGGTTGCGGCAGTTCTCCCGAGCCCCCCGCCACTGCCGCTGCCCAAGCCGCCGCCTCTGCCCCTGCCGTCCCCGCCTCCTGTTCCTCAGGCGTTGCGGGCGTAGATCACCACTCCGTCGACGGTCGCGACCTGGTGGTAGCTCGAGGCGACGAGGTTCGCGAGCACCGGATAGTTCGACATCGGGTAGGAGCCGAAGTTGCTCCAGTCATCGGTCGAGGTGTCGACGATGAGCTGAGGCGGATTGCGCTCGAGATCTGACTGCAACGCCGGCCACACGTCGGCAGCCGTGTCCCAGTTGTCGGGCGGCAGACCCGAACCGCGTGCGAAACCGCGGAGAAAGCCCGGGAACCGGCTCGACATCAAACGGTCCGACTCCACGTAGATGGCCGGCCAGTCACCCCACACGAAGACCCTGTCGCCCGGGCTGGTGTGCGTGCGGACGTAATCGGCGACCTGCTGGTGCTGCGCGATGGGAGGGGTCCAGTCGTACGTGAGCGGATCCGCCTGGAAGTTGAATCTCGCCCATCCGGCCGCGGGCACGATCAAGCCGATCACGACGGCGGCGGCGATCCAGCGCCGCATCGAGGTGTCGAGCGCGCGATCGATTGCGAGCCCGGCCAGCAGCGCGAGCGGGGCCATGACCTGGATGAAGTAGTGCCAGGACCAGTGGCCGGCGATGACGGACCCGAGGAACGACACCGCGAACCACGCCACGGCGAGCTTTTCAGCGGGCCACAGGCCCCGCCAGCGCACCACGACGGCGCCGGCCGCGACCCAAAGGACGATCGCGCTCGCGACGAAGGGGTCGAGGCTGCTCCGTGAACGATCCAGGAGAACGGCTGGGCTCCAGTTGCCCGCCGCGTAGCCCACCAGCGTCTCGACAGTCCAGCGCCAGAAACCGGCGAGCGACCCGGTGAGCGCCAGGACCGTCGCACCCGCTGCGAGGCCGATCAGGATGCCCGCGCCGAAGCCGACAGCGGCCCCTGTGCGCGCGCCGCGTGCCTCGAGCAGGAGCACGCCCACCGGCAGCAGCAGCACCTCTGCCGCCGCCACCTGCTTGAACGCCCCGGCCACCACCATGAGCAGGCCGGACCACAGCCACTGCCGCCGCAGCATCAGCAGGAACGCGGCCGTCAGCGGCAGCGTCATGAACAGCTCGGTGTTGGCCGCCAGCAGGCGCGGGTTGCCCATGGCCGTCACCAGGCCGTAAAAGGTCGCAGCCAGGAGGCCGGCACGAGCACCTGAGATCGACCGCCCGATGAAGAAGAGCAGCACGCAGGTCGCGCCCATGACCGCGAGGGCGACCAGGTGCACGGCGGTCATCTGATACGTGCCGAAGAGATCGAATGTGGCCAGGTAGGTCCAGAAAATCCCTGGCGGCTTGTTGTCGATCCCGCCATCGACGTACAGCGCCCCGCCCTGGTTCATCAGGGCGGCGATCGAGCCGTACACCGCCTCGTCGCCGTCGAGCAGCCGATGGGCAAAGGCGGGCAGGTGGACAATGAGCACGGCGATCGAGGCGAGAAGCGCCAGCGCCGGCAATCGTGCTGCCGGGGGATGCCTCACCGCTGTGGCCATGCGTTCTGACTATATGCGCGGATTTCAGAGGGGGAGTGGTGCGGGCGGTAGCTGAATCGGTGACCAGGGTTGGGCTCCGCCTCCTCGTGCCCGCCTTCCTGCTCGGAGCCTCGCTGTACGTGATGGCGATCGACCTCATTCACATGCCCAGCGGCAGGTACCGGGGCCAGGTCTGGCTGGGCGTCGACTTCCACACCTACCTGGCGGCGGCGCTCGTCGGCATGCAGCATGGATGGTTCGAGATCTACGACCAGGGCCTCGTGAGGGCGGTGCAGAGCCGGCTCGTTCCCAACCAGTTCACCCAGCCCTTCTTGAGCCCCCCGGTCGATTCCTGGCTGGCGGTTCCGCTCACGGCGCTGCCCTACGGCATCGCCCTTGCGGTCTGGGCGTCCGTGCTCCTGATCGCGCTGGTGTTCGCCCTCGGCTGGAGCAGCTCGTACACGGGACCGGGGCGCATCGCCGCCGTGGCCGTCGCGATGACCCCATGGTGGGTGCTGCTCGCGATCTACGTGGGGCAGATCGTGCCGTTGGTCGCAGCCGCCCTACTGGTGGCATGGCGCCTCGTGAAGGAGGACCGGGAGATAGCGGCCGGCCTCGTGCTTTCCGTGCTTGCGCTGAAGCCGAACACCGCGGTGCTCGTGCCCTTCGTCCTGCTCGCGGCGGGCCGCTGGCGGACGTTCGTGGCGTGCGCCGCGGCGTCGGGGGTGGTCGCCGGCCTGAGCATCCTGGCGGTCGGAACGGACGGAGTGAACGACTATCTCGGCTCGCTCGGCCACCTTCCAGGCGGAGCGTCTGCGCTGACCCTCGGCGGTGCGTTCGGCCTCTCGGGACCGGCCGCGACGGTGGTCCGGGCCGCGATCGTGCTGGTGGCCCTGGTGGCTGCGTTCACCCAGCGCGGACGGCCCGGTATGGCAATGGCGATCGGGGCGATCGCTTCGCTGCTGACGGCTCCGTATCTCCACAACTCCGACCTCTGCGTGCTGGTCGCCGCCGGCTGGATCGTGTGGCACGAGGCTCCCGTCTGGAGGGCGGCGCTGGTGGCGATGCTGCTGGCCGCCTCCCCTTACCTGCTGGAGCGCCATCTCGGGACTCCCCTGGAGGGATGGGTGCGCATCGAGGCGGCTTTCCTGGCCGGCCTTGTGATCACCGCTCTTCTGACCCGCCAGAACGACGGCCGCTCGATCAACGCCGCCTCGTTAACAGGGCGGGCTGAACTCGGCAGGCGCGTCACCGCATAATCGGGTGGCCCGGCCACCACTCCAGGGGAGTCCTTGCCACTCGACATACGCAACATCCACGGCCCGCTGCGTGTCCTCGCCGGACCGGGCACCGGCAAAACACATCTGCTCGTCGACCTGTACGAGCAGGCGATCAGATCAGGCGAGGCGGACCGCAGCCAGATCCTCGTCCTGACGTTCTCGACCGGCGCCGCGGGCGAGCTCGCGCGCAGGATCGATGCGCGCCTGCAGGACGACTACGGCGAGGCGTGGATCTCGACCTTCCACAGCTTCTGCTTGCGCCTGTGGCGCGAATGGAGGCCTGACCCGAAGCGCCTGCAGCTCAACGGCCTGCAGGAATCGATGGTGATGCGCCAGGTGCTGGCCGAGCTCGATCCTTCAGTGCTCGGCGCGCTGTCCGGCGTGCGGCGCTCGGATGCCTTCGCGCGCGACCTTCTGAACTTCGTCTCGTTGATGAAGCAGAACCTGGTGCATCCATCCGCTCTGCTGCTCGCGGCCGAATCCAGCGCCAGTGAGCGGCTGCAATCGCTTGCCGCGGTGTACCAGGCCTACCAGCGGCGGCTGGAGGCGGCACGCATGGTCGACTTCCGCGACCTGATCATGGGTGCGGTCGGCCTGCTTTCTTCCGACGCGCGCCTGCTGGAGCGCATGCGCGCGACGTTCCGGCTGGTGCTGGTCGATGAGTTTCAGGATGTCGACCCCGCGCAGTTCGCGCTCCTGCGCATGCTGGCTCCGCCGGAGTCGCGTCCGCGGCTGGTGGTGGTCGGCGATCCGGACCAGTCGATCTATGGATTCCGCGGCACCGTGCCGCGGTTGCTCAGCGCCGACTTCGCGAACGTTTACGGCGGCGAGACCTTGATGCTCGACGAATGCAGGCGCTGCGCGCAGGAGGTGCTCGACGCCGGCGAGCGGTTGCTGGTGGCGACACAGGGTCCGCGTGCGCCGCGGCGGCTGCGTGAGGCGCGGGACATCCAGGCTGCTCCACCTGCGGTCGTCGTCGCGCGCGAGAGCGACGCGGTCGACGAAGCATTCTTCTGCGCGCGCGAGATCAAGCGTTTGCTGGCGACGTCGCGTGACCTCACGCCTGGCGATATTGCGATCCTGCTGCGCAGCACCACTGCGCTCGGCGCGCCATACGAGGAAGCGCTGCGCGCGCTCGGCGTCGCCTTCGAGGTCAGGGGCTCGGGCGCCGGCGTTCGGAACGAGGTCGTCCGCTTCCTCTATGGATACCTCGAGTCGCTGCGCCACCCTGACGACCCCGACGCGTTCCAGGCATCGCTGGCTTCGACGCTGGGCCCGGTGCGACCGGCGACGCTGAGCCGCTTGCGCGCGCATGCCTTTGAGCGCGGCCGCCCGCTGGTTCGCGTCATGCGCCGGCTCATGTACTTCCTGGCCGCCACCGATCCGCAGCGCTGGCCTTTGCCCTGGGGTGGGGAAGCCGGCGCCGAGGAGCCCGTTCCGCCCGACTACTTCGAGTTCCTGACGCACGAAGAGCTCGACAGCTTGCACCGCGCGATGGTCGCGCGCCAGCGCCTCTTGCGCGAGGCCGAGCGCTTGCCCATCGCGGCCCTGGCTTACCAGGCGCTCATCGAGGACGGCGCGCTGGGCGCGCTGCTCGAGGTCGACCTGGCCGAGGACGCGCGCGTGGAGGCGATGTCAGACCTGCGTGCCGCGATCGAGGGGCTGGAAGGCATCGAGGACGTGTACGAGCGGCTGCACGGACGCAAGCCATTGCTGTCCGACCTGCCCGCGCCGGTGGGGGCGATGCTCGCGGCGGCCGCCGACGACACCGAGGCTGCGCCCGCGAGCAGGGACGCGGTCCAGATCATGACCGTGCACCAGGCCAAGGGCCTGCAGTTCGAGCATGTCTTCTGCGTGGGTTTCGCGCACGGCCTTTTCCCGGTCGCCGCGCGCCCGCATCCGCTGCTCGACGACGCGGATCGCGCGTGGCTCGAGGCCTTCAAGGTCGGCTTCATGCCTTCGTGGCCATCCGATCCCGACGGTCACGCCGCCGAGGAGGCGCGGCTCGCTTACGTCGCGCTGACCCGCGCCAGGCGGCGCGTGTACATCACGTACGCCGACTCATACCTCCGTCAGGCCGGGCCCTCGGTGTTCCTGGACCTTGCCTCGCCGGCGGCCGAGCTGCGCGAGCTCTCTCGCGCCTCGACCAGGCTCGAGCCGGCAAGCATCCTGCTTGCGCGCGAGGCCGAGGTGATGATCGCGTCGACGCGCGCTCACCTCGACGCGGCGTCCAGCGAGCGCGCCTCGTCCCTTGGCATCGACGTCGCGTTTTTGTCCGACCCGCAGGCGGGCGAGCCGTTCGAACCGTACGGTGGCGAGCGCAACCCGCTGGGCATCGAGATCTCGCATTTCAGCCCAACGACTCTCAATGACTACCTGAAGTGCCCGCGCCTCTACTGGTACAAGCATCACCCCGGCCTCGTGGCGGAGCCGCGCTCGGTGCTGATGGAGCGCGGCGGCTTCCTGCACGAGGTGCTGGAGGACTTCCACGCGCTCGAGCCCGAGTGGCGGCGGCTCGACGCGGAAAAGCAGCGCGAGTGGCTCGAGCAGACCCTGCAAAGACACCTCAACGGCTACCTGTCGCGGATGGAGGGCGTGCTCGACCGCCGGCGCGAGGAGCACCAGGTGCGCAACGTGCTGGGCAACTACATCAGGTTTGCCACCGGAATGCAGCGCGTGCGGCGGCTTGGCACCGTGGCGCTGGAGAAGCGATTCCACCTCCACCTGGACGGCGTCGAGATCGTGGGCAAGATCGACCGCGTCAACGACGTGGGCGACGGCCAGGTCGAGGTCGTCGACTACAAGACGGGCGCCGGCAAGAGCATGCGCTGGGCTTACGAGTCCTACTTCGGGCCTGAGCTGTCTGACGTGCAGCTCGCGCTCTACTACCTGGCCTGCCGCTTCGGCTTCGACGACGACGGCATCCCGCTCGGATTCAAGCCGCGCTTCCTGTCGCTCTGGTACCCGAAGGAATGGGTGTGGGGCTCGATCCGCGAGGTCATCTTCAGCGTGGGCCAGCCCGCGGGCCTGAAGGAGTACCGCGAGCGACTACTGAGCGATGAGGACCTCGAGCGCAGCCGCGCGACGGTCATGGCCGCCATCGCCGGAATCCAGGCGGGGCGATTCGAGCCCGCGCCGCGCGACCTGGCCGGGACCTGCGTCAGCCGGTATTCGAACTGCCCGCATTCGACGATCTGCCCCTACGGAGGACAACCGCCCGAGTGAGCGTGCTCGTCACCTCGTTGAGCACGGAGCAGGCGGCGGCGGCCCACGCCGGACCCGACGGCGCGTTCCTCATCGCCGCCGGCCCCGGCACAGGCAAGACCTACACCGCGACGGAGCGCTTCTGCTGGCTGGTCGAGCAGGGCGTGCCCGCCGAGCGGATCCTGGCGGTGACGTTCAACGACCGCGCGGCAGACGAGCTGCG
>Ga0070730_10004089_pt1 | contig 12912 bp, 10 predicted proteins | sample Coa_R1_3_FD_66447 | JGI IMG/M metagenome (GOLD analysis project Ga0070730, IMG submission 66447) | Surface soil microbial communities from Centralia Pennsylvania, which are recovering from an underground coalmine fire - Coalmine... | ecosystem: Environmental > Terrestrial > Soil > Unclassified ...
CTGTGGACTTCTGGGGTTTAACGTCTCATTGCGTTCCCCTTTGCGGTGGAGGATAATCGAAACTGGTCCTCCGGTTTGGCCGGCCGGAATTCGCCTCGCAGTGTGAATCTTCCGAACTCCATCACGCTCATTCGTATCTTCAGCATTCCCCTGCTGATGTGGATTCTGCTGAGTTCTCGCTTCAGCAGCGTGACGGGCGAGCGCGAGTTGCTGGCCTCCGCCATCTTCATCGCCGCGTCCATGACCGACGGCATTGACGGCTATCTCGCTCGCAAGCGCGGGCAGATCACCACCATGGGAATCCTGCTGGATCCGCTCGCCGACAAGCTTCTGATCGCGGCGGCGTTCGTGACGCTGGTGCAACTCAATCCCAGCCTCGTGCCCGCCTGGATTGCCGTCGTCGTAATCGGCCGCGAGTTCATGGTGAGCGGCCTGCGATCGATTGCCGCGTCCGAAGGCTTCACCATCGAAGCCAGCGAACTGGGCAAGTTCAAGATGGTGGTCCAGATTGTTTCGGTCGTGGCCGTCATCCTCGACCATCGCTGGAAAGTATGGACGGTGTACGGCAACTACATTTTCCCGATTCACGTCATCGCCACCACAGCCATCTGGTTCATGGTATGTGTCTCGCTGATTTCGGGGATCGATTACTTCGTGGCCTTCTGGTCGAAGATTGACCGGCGCGGAGTCAAGCGCCGTCGTCGCGCCTTCATTCTGAGCCGGCGCAGAAAACCCTTGCCACCGCCGCAGGCGGATCGCGATGTCGCTGCCTCCACCTAGTCCCGCAGCTCTCGAATCTGGCGCGCTCTCCGGTGAATTCTCCAAAGACGAGCGCACACAATTGCTGCGCCTCGCCCACCACGCCATTCTCTCGGCGCTCGAAAAGCGTGACATTCCGCTCGATCCTCCCACCGCGCACTTTGCCGAACCGCGTGGCGTGTTTACGTCGCTCTATCTTCACGGCGAGTTACGCGGATGCGTCGGCTACGTACTTCCCGTAAGCCCCGTCTATCGTGCGGTGGCAGACACGGCGCGCGCTGCGGCATTTGAAGACGCGCGCTTCTATCCCGTGACGCTCGAAGAAGCGCCCGATCTCGAAATCGAACTCAGCATCTTGTCGCCTCCGAAAACCATTTCCGCTGAGGACGTCGAGATCGGCCGCCACGGCCTGCTGATCAGTATGGCCGGACGTCGTGGCCTCCTTCTGCCGCAGGTCCCGATAGAGCACAACTGGGACCGCATCAAGTTCCTCGAACAAACCTGCCGTAAGGCGGGCCTGCCGCTCGATGCGTGGCAAAAAGGCGCGACCATCGAAGCCTTCACCGCCGAAGTGTTCGGGGAAAAGCAGCACTAAGCGAATCACATCAATCCAGGGGTCATCTAGCCTTAGATTCCCGTCAAAAATAAAACCGGGGACGGTTTCCCGTCCCCGGCCTCAAGCCGATCGAACTCCAGAACCTTACTGCACTTGATCCAGTTCCACGTTGTCGCCGGCGTTCACATCTTCCAAAGCGAAGACGATCATCCCGGTCGCCGTTGTGTTGGTCACGCTGATGATCACGATTTCGCCCACCGCTCGCCGTGGCAGGTCGCGCACATGAATCACCGGACCGTTGCCCTTGGTGAACTTCGCCGGATCGACCGAAGGCGTTTTCTTCTGCGTGTCTTCGGCAATAGCGGCCTTGAACGAGAGAGAATCCACCGGATCGCGTAGATCCGCGTCATACGAACGCACAGCGCGGAAGTAGTCTCCGATCTTCACGCCCTGGTTCGCGCCCAGGTTGATATAGACCTTGTGTCCTGTGCCCAGTTGGGAATCGAAATCTTTTCCCATCACGATGCGGCCCGTGAGCTTGCTGCTTGCCGGCAGGAAGCGATCGAATTTGATCGGAGTATGGAAGGTGACGGCCTGCTTCTCGGCGAAAGGAATGGTCGTGTCGCCGGGATTGATTCCGTCGCACGCGTATTCAATTTCGGCGATGGCGGTTCGGTTGCGAGTGTCGACCACCTTCACCCGGCCGACTTCCTCGTAAGGCTGTCCCGTCTCTTTCAACAGCTTGCGCTGCCCGGGAAACATCTCATACTCATTGACGTCGCGTAAGGCGCGCACCACTTCGTATTCCGCACCCGCGGTGTATCCGGTTCCCTGAAGGTAAATGAGGTCGCCACGCGTAAACTTGGTAGTGGTCGGCGTCTGCAGTCCGCCCGCCACGTAGTTCGCATCGGGCAGGGTCGACTTGCTGATGAAGCCGGCGCAGTACAAGTCGGCATAGGTGGGCGTCTGGACGCGCTCGGTCGGGAAACTGTTCTTGGTCGGCGAAGTCCCCTGCGGAGCTTCGGCGCCGCTATCTGCACCGGACTGTGCCCAGGCCGCCGTGGCCAGCAACAACACTAACATTCCTGTTTTCTTCATGTTACCTCCGGGAAAGGACCGCTCTGGCCCCGTCCCTAGTCAAATGCCAGAAAAGAAAAGGCTTCAGCCGGAAGGTAACAAGGGGGTAAGGGTGGGTCAAGGTTACGAGGGTGTTGGGCACCCTCGGCAAAAAGTTTTTCGGTATAACTATGAATCGGCTGTTGCATATGTAATTACGCCCCTGTAATAATGCGCCGTCATTGAACTGAGAGCTTTGAACCAGTGTCCGAACTGAGAACGTTGAATTCCGCGCCTGTTTACCAGCCCCGTCTGCTGCCGTTGCGTCTACCCCGCTTATGCGTGGCGGTCATCGGCTCCGATCCCAATGAAATGGCGGAGAAGGCGGAGGCCTTAGTTCGGGATAACTCCTTTCTGGAGTTCAGGTTGGACTATCTTTCCAAGCCCGGCCTGGCGATGCCGCGGATCAAGCGTTTCATGGAGTCTCATCCCGGCACGGTCGTGATTGCCACTTGCCGGCGTGCAACCAGCGGAGGCAAGTTCAAGGGCTCGATCGCCTCCCAGTTAGACATTCTCGCCAAAGCCGCAGGCGTTGGCTGCCAGTTGCTCGACGTCGAACTGCAGACCGCCAGCAAGTGCAAGCCCGAGCAATTGCAGAAGCTGCGTGCGCGGGCGGCCCTGATCCTTTCGTTTCACGACTTTCGCGCCACCAAGAAGCTCGACGATACGCTCGAAAAAATGCTGGCCTATCCCGCCGACTTCTACAAAGTGGTGAGCACCGCGACCACACTCTCCGACAACGTGGAGATGATCAAGTTCCTGGCGCGCGAAGGCGATCGGCACTCCATGGTCAGCATGTGTATGGGCGAGCAAGGCATCATCAGCCGTGTGCTGGGAGTGCGCGCCGGCAGCGTGTTCACGTTCGCATCGGCGGGCGCCGGACAAGAGACTGCTCCCGGCCAGGTGACCGCGCAGGAATTGCGCAACGTCTATCGCATTGAAACGGTGGATGCGGCCACCCGCGTCTATGCCGTCGTGGGCGATCCCATCGCGCATTCGCTCTCACCCGCCATCATGAACGCAGCCTTCCGGCGCGAGAACGTCAATGGCGTCTATCTGGCTTTGCACGCTAAGACTCTGAAAGACTTCCTGACTTGCGTGCGCGAAATTCCCATCCACGGCATCAGCGTGACCATGCCCTACAAGGAAGCGATCCTGCCGCATCTCGATAACACCGACTCGCACACCAGCAAGATCGGCGCCTGCAATACCGTGGTGCGCGCCCAGGATGGCAAGCTCTACGGCTTCAACACAGATGCAGCAGGGATTGTCCGCCCACTCGAGCGCCGGCTTAATACCCTCGAAGACGCCCGCATATTGGTGCTCGGAGCAGGTGGAGCCGCCCGGGCTGCCGTCTTCGGACTGAAAGAACGAGGGTCCGAGGTCTATATTCTGAATCGCACCGCCGCCCCCGCCAAAAAATTGGCCCATCAGGCTCGGGCGCGAATCGTCAAACGCCCCGACCTGAAGAAATTAGCCTTCGATGTGATCATCAATGCCACACCGGTCGGCATGGGCAACACGCGCGAAACCCCGCTCCACGAGGACGAGATCAATGCCCGCTATGTCTTTGATATGATTTACGATCCGGGCGAAACCCGCTTCCTGAAACTAGCCAAAGAACGCGGCGCTCAGGTCATTCCCGGAATTGAAATGTTCGTCCACCAGGCCGCTCGCCAGTTCGAGATTTGGACGGGTAAACCCGCGCCATGGGACGAGATGTTGCGGGTCGTTCTGCTGGCTCTGCAAGAGCGCGCGAGCCGCGAGAACCGTTCTGCCAGTGGAAAATGAAGCCATCCGATGCTTTCCGTAAAGAAAAAGTTGCATTTTTCCAGATGCCCAAAGTAATATGCAAATAGGGAATGCGACAGTAAACGTTCCCGAGGTTAGTTTGACCCTGTACCGCCCGGTTTCTCAACTTCCTCTATCGCTGTACAAGCTTTGACGAATAACTCGACGTGAGAGGTGGCCCCGGCTGCCTCCATCCCGGTCCGGAGAGTTCAACATGGCGTGGTACGCGTACTGTCTTACCGAGCATCAAACCCTTCCCAATGGAACCCGCACTCGCCGCCCTTTCCTGCTTGAGGGCGTTCAAGGAGTGAACGGCGCAGCGGTTCTCAGCTATCCCAGCGGCGAATTCGCGGTCATTGTCAGCGAATTTGACCATACTTTAGGAGAATTGGACCACAAAGCGGCCATCGATCATGCCCGCGTGGTCAGCAACTGCTTCCGCAACTCCACCGTGCTGCCGTTCAAGTTCGGCACGATTTTCGACAGTGACGATGCCCTGCGCCAGGCCGTCCGGGTCAACCGGCGAGCTTTCGGCGTGAGCGTCGCCAAACTGCGCGGCAAGTCCGAAATGCACATCAAGCTGGTCGTCAAAGACGGCTCGCTGCGCGAAGCCATGATCGACGTTCAGTTGCCCGACACCGTTGGCGGCGACTACCTGTCGAAGCTGAAGGTGAAGGCATCGCGGGAACGCGAGCGCCAGACCAAGGCTCGGGCCCTGTCAGTCCAGGTCCACAAGCTGTTCAACCCGCTGGAGGAAGAAGTCAGCTGCAAGAAGGTCGCTCCCGAAGGCATGCTGATTGACATCGCCCACCTCATCGACTCCAAGAGCGTGGAAAAATATCAGAACCGCTACACTGCCGCCGCCAAGCAGTTGAAGAACTGCGAAGTGGCCATCAGCGGACCCTGGCCTCCCTACCACTTCCTTCCCGGCAAGCTGCGCACCGTGGCGGGAAACAGCTAGAGCTGAACCAACTTATCCGTTTCCACCGAGCCCCTGGCGGACCAAAAGCCGCTAGGGGCTTGGCATTTGCAGGCGATGGACGCACAATGCAACGAATGTGCATTGTTCTGCACTTCAGAATTTCTCCAGTTTTCCGAAGCGAACTACATACCTACCTCTACAGTGTGTCTAAGTCCTTCCAAGTCATCTGCTTATAAAGTGGCGTGATCGCCATCACTCGGATTCTAATCTTTGGTGCGGCAAGTGCATCTGTTCAGGGCACTAAAGAGGCCGCAAACTCTAGCAACATGACCTACACTCTCTTCGATTCCTCGCGTCACTTCCCGAAGATGCGTTCCGGCTGGCGGAACAGCATCTTGCATCGCCTTTCCTGACACGCCTACCAAATTCGTAGCCTCTTGGATGTGGCCCCAGCAATGGGGCCATTTTTATTGCTCACCTCATCGTTTGAGAGTGCCGAGCGCGGTGGACTCGTAAATCAGGTTGTCATTTCAAAGCGCGGCCCTATCGGGCGAGGAATCTGCTTTTCGCCGGGAAGACAATTCTGGAGCAGGTTTCTCATTCTCCGCAGGCTCAGATACACTGTCCTGCGACCATGACCAAGTCCTTCGTCTGCCTGAACCTTCTCTTCCTCTCGCTCTTAACTACCGCCCACGCCCAACAGCCCAAGCCACCAGCCAATCCTTTCGGTAGCCTGCCGCAAGCGACCCCGGCGCAGCAGGAGAATTTTCCTCCTCATTTAATCGAGGAACTCAACTCCATCAAGGCCGCCGCCCTCACCGACGACTACGCCTACCATCAGGTTGCGCATATCACCGAGAACATCGGACCACGCCCCAGCGGATCGCTGCAGGCGAAAGCTGCCGTCGACTATGTTGCCGCTGAGTTGCGGCGACTCGGTCTCGACGTCCAACTCGAGGAAGTAAAGGTGCCGCATTGGGTGCGCGGCGTGGAGACAGCGGAACTGACCGAATATTCCGGCCAGGCCGCCGGCACCGCGCAGAAGATCGTCCTTACGGCGCTGGGTGGAAGCACGTCGACGCCGGTCGAAGGACTCTCGGCCGATGTTGTCGTGGTCAACAATTTTGACGAACTGAAACTGCTCGGCCACGACAAGGTCGCCGGCAAAATCGTCTTCTTCAACGAGCCCTTCGACAAACAAAAGGCTGCCGCAGGAATGGCCTTCATGTCTTACGGAGAAGCGGTCCTTTATCGTGCTGCCGGCCCCAAGGCGGCAGCCGACTTGGGCGCAGCGGCCGCACTGGTTCGCTCCGTGGGCAGCGCCGATTTTCGCCTGCCCCATACGGGGTTCAGTGTCCCTGCCGGAATCCCCGCCGGTGCCGTCACCGCGGAAGATGCCGACTTGATCGCGCATCTTGGCGCACAGGGGAACGTTCGCATGCACCTCACGCTCACTCCGCAGAAGTTGCCGGACGCGACTGGCTACAACGTCATCGCCGATCTTAAGGGCAACGAGCATCCCGAGCAGGTGGTCGTCGTCTCCGGGCACATCGACTCATGGGACCTGGGCACGGGTGCTATCGACGACGGAGCCGGAGTCGCCATCGCGATGGAAGCGGCGGAACTTTTGCAAAAGTTGCATCTGCACCCCAAACGCACTCTACGCGTGATTGCATGGATGGATGAAGAAAGCGGTGGCGCGGGCAGCGCGGCCTACACCAAAGATCATTCCGCGGACTTTCCCAGTCATGTCGCCGCCATCGAAAGCGATGCCGGCGCTGCGCATCCGCTGGGCTTCGACGGAAAGATGAGCGCCCACGCCGCAGAAATTCTGCGTCCCGCGCTCAACGTTTTGCAAAGTATCGGCGCCAACGTGCTGCGCGAGAGCACCTATCCCCCTGGAGCCGACATCGCTGCCATCTCCGATTCCGGCGTTCCCGCGCTGGGCATCCTCGAAGATGGCCGCACCTACTTCCACTTCCATCACACCGCCGCCGACACGCTCGACAAAATTGTTCCCAGCGAGTTGCGCGAGAATGCCGCCGCGATGGCTGTGATGGGATACGCCCTGACCAACATGAAAAATCCCCTGCCACGCTAACGTGATTCGCATCACATCGCAGTGGAAAGGTTGCAACTAGAATCCTGCCGGGTGCACCGTACCTGTTTGCAGCCTTTGGGGGCGGTTGACGCATCTCAATTTCGGCGCTTATCATCTTCGTTTGGCCTATGGGCCACGGACGTCTCCGGGAGGGGGCGTCCTAAGACTTTGATAAGCAATTATCGGACAGACTTGAAGTGACCTATGGACAAGAAGAAGCTCGAAGCTTTTAAGAAACGTTTGGAGACGCGGCAGCAGGAATTGCGTCGCACGGTGAATCGCACGCAGGCCGACGGACGCTCGGCCGACGAAGACACCGCGCAGGACATCGCCGACCGCGCCGCCAGTTCCTACACCAAGGAATTTCTGTTCAGCCAGAGCAACAATGACCGTCAGACCTTGCAGATGGTCGAGAAGGCTCTCGCCCGCATCCGCGAAGGCAGCTTCGGCGAATGCATCCACTGCGGCAAAGAGATCAACGCCAAGCGCCTCGAAGCCGTGCCCTGGACCCGCCACTGCATCGAATGCCAGGAAAAGATGGAGCAGGGTTTGCTGGAAGAAACTTCGCGGTGAGAATCAGGCTAGTCCACCAGCGCCGCCGAGAAATCGGCGGCGTTTGAATTTTGATTGCCGTCTCGGATTGAGCGGCCCGTCGCGAATTTCCCTAAAGCGTTCTTAGGGATCTTCTTAGCGATCTTTGCGGGTTTTCTTCGCGATCTTAGCGGTCAAAAGCTCTTAACCGCAAAGGCCGCCAAGGTGGCGCGAAGATCGCTAAGAAAAACATCGCCCAACATCACGCACTCTTCAGCTGAAACGGCAACCTGCGTAACCGCTGCCCCGAAGCCGCAAAAATCGCATTCGCGATCGCAGGCGCAAGCGGCGGCAATCCAGGTTCTCCCATCCCGCCGGGATCTTCGCTGCTCTTCACCAGATGCACTTCGATCGGCGGAGCCTCGCTGATCCGTATCGGATCGTAGCCATCAAAATTCGTCTGCTCGACCGCGCCGTTCTTGATCGTGATTTCGTTTTTCAACGCGGCGCTCAGCCCATAAATAATCGCGCCCTCGGTCTGCGAGCGCACCGACTCCGGATTCACCACTTGCCCGCAATCGACCGCGGCCACAATGCGGTCAATCTTGAAATCGTTGCCTTTGACCGTGACTTCGGCGACCTCGGCAAAGTAACTACCGAAGGAACAGAATGCCGCAATGCCGCGCCCTCGTCCCTTTGGCAGCGGCTTGCTCCAGCCAGATTTCTCCGCCGCCAATTCCAGGACCCCCCGCAGGCGTGCCGGATCCACGTCGTCTTCATTCTTCGGCTTCCAGTTCGCCGGTTTCACCAGCAGTTTCTTGCGGAACTCTACCGGGTCTTGACCTGTCGCAGCCGCAAGTTCGTCGATGAAACTCTCCACCGCAAACCCGTTGAACGAATTCTCCACCGACCGCCACCACGCACGCGGCACGGCGCTCGCCACTGGGTTGTACTCCAGTCGCACATTCTTGATCGCGTACGGCATCTGCTCTGCGCCGCCAACCTCCTGGCTCGACGGCTCCGCCTTCGGGTCCCAATATCCTCGAATCGAAGTGGACGTGAGCGTGTGAAGCCACGCCACCGGACGCCCATCCGCTACCGCGCCACGCATGTGGTGGCACGCCGCCGGACGGTAGAAGTCGTGCGTCATGTCGTCTTCCCGCGTCCATACCAGTTGCACCGGCTTGCCCACAACCTTGGCGATCTGCGCGGCCTCGGCGGGAAAGTCCGCCATGTACCGCCGCCCAAATCCTCCACCCATGAGCGTTGTATGTACAACAACTTTCGGCGGCTCGATCCCCAACACATTGGCAACGGTACCCTGCACCCAGTCGGGGGATTGCGTCGGCGCCCACACTTCCGCTTCCGCCCCGCGTGCATGCACGGTGATGTTCATCGGTTCCATGGTGGCGTGCGCGAGCAACGGGAGCTCGTACACGGCCTCCACTTTCTTCGCTCCGTTCGCGAGCACCGCATCCACATCGCCATCATTGCGCACGCGCTTGCCCGGCTTCTGCGCCGCGGCCCGCAAGGCCTCTTTCATGCTGTCGCTCGATTCCGAAACCGCCGCGCCGTGATCCCATGTGATGTCGAGCGCCTCTCGCGCCTTCATCGCGCTCCATGTCGAGTCGGCTACGACCACAATTCCGCCAGCCGTGAATTTGTCGGCTCCGAGTGCGGGGATTTCGAAAACATCGTGCACTCCCGGAATCGCCTTCGCTTTGGCCGCTTCAAATTTCGCCGCCTTGCCGCCAAATGTCGGACACCGCGCCACCACCGCGAACAGCATCTCCGGCACGCGCACGTCGAGCCCAAATTGCGCGCTGCCATTCACCTTCGAAGGCACATCCACGCGCGGCACAGGATGCCCAATCACCTCGAACTTCGACGCGTCCTTCAGCGGCACTTTCTCAGGATCAGGCCGCGGCAATTTCTCCGCCGCTTCCGCCAGTTCTCCGTAGCTGGCCTTACGCGAAGACTTCGCATGCAGAACGCTTCCCTTCGACGCGACGCACTCCGCGCGCGGCACATTCCATTTCGCCGCCGCCGCCGTTATCATCAACTCGCGTACCGTCGCTCCCGCGCGTCGCAGCGGCATGAAGCTTTCCATGGTGCTGCCGCTTCCGCCCGTGCCCATGTGCGGATACATATCGGGACGCGTCTCCGCCTGCACAACGCTCACTTCATTCAGATCCACCTCAGCCTCTTCGGCGAGAATCATCGCCAGCCCGGTCTTGATGCCCTGCCCCATTTCCGACTTCGCCACCACCAGTGAAATTTTTCCATCCGGCTTCACGTGAATCCACGCGTCAAACGGATTCGGCTCAGGCTTCTTCGGCGCCTTGGAATCCTCTTGCGCCCTGGCCAGCGGCGACAGGCGCACACCGATTACCAGGCCCGCTCCCGCAACTGCACTTCGCACCACGAATTCTCGGCGGCTGATCGGCATGGCTAAGCTCCCTTCCCCGCGGCCTGCATCGCGCCCTTGCTTGCGCGATGGATCGCTGCTCGTATCCGCTGATACATCCCGCACCGGCACAAATTTCCCGCCATGGCGTCCTCGATCTGAGACTCGGTCGGCGCGGGAGTCTTCGCCAGCAGCGCCGCTGCCGTCATAATTTGTCCCGGCTGACAGTATCCGCACTGCGGTACCTGTTCGGCGATCCACGCCCGTTGCACCGGATGCGAGTTCTCCGCCGACAGCCCTTCGATCGTCGTGATCTTCTTCGCTCCCACCGACGACACCGGAATTTGGCAGGCGCGCACCGCCTCGCCATCGAGGTGAACGGTGCACGCGCCGCACAGCCCCATCCCGCAGCCGTACTTGGTGCCGGTCATATTCAGTTTGTCGCGCAGAACCCACAGCAGAGGCGTGTCCGAAGCAATCTCAACCTCGTGCGGGCGGTTATTGATCACCAGATGAATTGCAGACATGGAGGGTCTCCAACGGCAAGGTTGTGATGTTAGACGAGGCTACCGCAATAAGGTTTGCCTGATCAACTGACTGGCACAGCAAATTACTGGCAGGTGATCATGAGCCGCTGCATCTTCCCTTAGGTCCACCCGGTGCCGTCCGTCGGCAGAAAAGTAAAGTACACGTAAAAAGTCTTCCCGAGAACTCATGTCCCATAGAAACACCGCACCCCGCACGATGCTGCGGGGTGCTTGAAGTCCCAGATTCAACTCAGCCTACTTCTTCTCTTCTTTCTTTTCTTCCGGCGGCGGGGCTACCGCTCCCGGCATCACGTTCTTCAGCGGAGCCTTGCGCTGCTCGGTGAGTTCCGGATGCGGCAGCGGCTTGCGTGGCAACATCTGATCGCGCTGCGCCGTGTTGTAGGCGAAGATCGCTTCCACCACCGCTGCCTGCGCCAGATCATCCGGCTGCAGCCGCTCGTAAACGTCCATATTGGAGTGGTGGGTGCGCGCCCCGTAGTCGAGTGAATCTTGAATAAATTGGAATCCCGGGACTCCCACCGAGTCGAACGCCTCGTGATCGGTGCCACCCGTGTTCCGCATCGTGATCGTCGTGACGCCCAGGTCCTTCAGCGGCTCCATCCACTGCTGGAAAATAAAACTGATCGCCGCATTTTCCTGCAGGTAGATACCGCGAATCTTTCCCGAGCCGTTGTCCACATTGAAGTATCCGGAAATTTTCATCTGCTCCGGCTTCACCTCCACCGGCCCGGCAGGCTTGCGCAGAAAGTCCGGCAGCTTCACCTGGTCCGGCGCGGTCGAAAGTGGCACGGAACCGAAGTGCTGCTTCACATAACCGTACGACCCAAATTCGCCCTGCTCTTCGCCAGTCCACAGGCCAACGCGAATCGTGCGCCGTGGCTGCACGTGCAGCGCGTTCAGGATGCGCATCACTTCCATCGCAACCACGGTTCCCGCGCCGTTATCGGTGGCGCCGGTTCCCGAGGCCCACGAGTCGAGGTGCCCGCCGACCATTACTACTTCATCTTTCAGCTTCGGATCGGTGCCCGGAATCTCCGCAATCGTGTCGAAGCCGTGTTCGTGATCGCCGGTGAATTCCGTTTCCACATCCATCTCGACATTCACCGGTACGTTCGCCTTCAACAGCCGGTAGACGCGCCCATAATTCTCGATCGCCATCACCACGATCGGAAGCGTTTCGGCATGTTCGCGCTGGTAGGTGAACCAGCCCATCCCGCTGCCGCCGTCGTCGAAGATTGTCCCGCCCGATCCGCCGTTGTTACGCCCATCCCGGCTTGGAACCACCACACCAATTGCGTGCTCGGCCGCCAGGAACTGCCCTGCTTTCTCACGGAATTCGAGCCGCTTGATGAAAGACTCGAAGAAATCTTCCTGCTCTCCCACGTGAACCGGAAATTCCGCCGTGGTCTTCAAATTCGCATCATCCCGGCGCTCAAACAGCGGCTTGTCCACCGGCTTCACATCGCGCATCGCGCCAAAGAAAACAACCTTCCCCGCGAGCTTTCCTTTGAACTTCTCGAGATCCTTCTCGTCCTTCGGATCCATCCAGATCGCGTCGCCGCTAATCGCTCCCTTGCTCGACGGCGACCATGGCAAAGCCTGCGCGATGAACACGGCGGTATCCGGCGCCGACATGCGCACCCACGTATTCAACTGCCGCCAACCGATGCCAAACTCGCCCCAATCCTCGAGGTGCGCGTTCGTGCATCCCATGGCGGTGAACTGGTCGCGCGTCCACTCATTGGCTTTCTTCAGGTTCGGAGACCCGGTCAGCCGAGGCCCGATCCCGTCCGCCAGCCCCGACGCATACTCCATCACGTGCGAGTGCGAGAGCCCTTCATCACGAATCCGCTGGTACATGGTGAGATCAAGATTCTCGGTCGCCGGCTGCGGCATTTCGTAGGACGGCTTCGCGTCGTCGGCCTTAGCGTCTTTGGATTTCTTGTCGGCGGCGGTTAAACAGAATGGAAGACAGAGCAGCAGGGCAGTTGCTAGAAATGTTTTGTGTGATCGCATTGTTCTTGATTCCTCGTGGGCGGAAAGCAGAGTAGCAGATTCGCGCAGCCGTGCGAAAGACGAAAGCGCACCCTCATCGTCATCAAACCTAGACATAACATCCGCGACGGTCGAATGAGCTTACGGTTTGTACAACTCCGCCGCGCTCCCGCGATTCTTAATTCG
>Ga0070730_10004090_pt1 | contig 12912 bp, 10 predicted proteins | sample Coa_R1_3_FD_66447 | JGI IMG/M metagenome (GOLD analysis project Ga0070730, IMG submission 66447) | Surface soil microbial communities from Centralia Pennsylvania, which are recovering from an underground coalmine fire - Coalmine... | ecosystem: Environmental > Terrestrial > Soil > Unclassified ...
GCGCAGATGGCGCGCATGGTGCAGATGCAAGTGGACCCGGCCACGGGCAAGAGGCCCGAGATGGGTGTAGTCGAAGATCTCACGAAAGAAAAAGTGAAATGGTTCTCGGGCGGAGGTGGGCTGATTTCAACTGCGTCGGATTACGCTCGCTTCTGCCAGATGCTGGTCAACGGCGGCGAAGTCGACGGCGTGCGCTTGCTCGCGCCAAAAACTTTGGCGGTGATGACTTCCGACCAAGTGCCGGCGAAGGCGGCGCGCGTTGCGCAGCCGGAAGCGACGCAAGATCTGACGCCGATCCCTGACTTGGGACAAAGTTTCGGGCTCGGCTTCGCGGTGCGGACCGATCTAGGTCGCTCCGCGGTGTCTGGCTCGGTAGGCGATGCTTTCTGGGCAGGCGCGGCGGGAACGTACTTTTGGATCGATCCGCAGGAGAAACTGTACGCGGTGATGATGCTGCAGATGCCGTTCGTGCAGGCGGGGACGTACCGGAGGGCGATGCGCGAGATCGTATACGGGGCGCTAGTGCACTGACTTGACAACCCTCGCCGCTGGCTCGTGATAGTGTGAGAACACTTTCCTGTGCGGATTACTTTTGTAAGGCGGTAAGGGGCGTGGCGCATCGTTTCGAGTTTGATTTCCGGAACCGAATCCTGCTGGTGGTGCTGGAGGGCGAGGTTCGGGGCGAAGAGATGGTCAGCATCAATGACGACATCCGGAAGCACGTGGAAAGCTTCCACCCGCTGGCCGGGATCAGCGATTTCACCGACATCACGAAGTTCAACGTGCCCAGCCACTCCATGCGCACGGCGGCGTTAGAACCTTCGCCCTACCCGGAAGAGACCCCGCGGTACATTGTCGCGCCCAGCGATTATTTATTCGGCATGGCGCGGATGTACGAAATGATCGCCGATCGTCCCGAAGGAAAATTGCGGGTGGTGCGCACGCGGGAAGAAGCGTTGGCCGGAATCGGCGTGAAAGATGCCAAGTTCGAGCGGCTGGATTAACGGCTTCCGGCTCTCGGCTTTCGGCTTCCGGCTCCAACTCCAACTCCAATCTCGGCCTGAAGGCCGAATAGCGGAAGCTGGAAGCCCAGCACCTCTGTTCGGGTTTCGTAACAATCTGCGAGTGCTGGTTGCACGGAGACTCGGTCCGTCTAAGATTCGGCTCGTTTCCCTCCCCCATTTGTGCTGACAGGATGGCGCGCCGGGTTGCGAAGGCCCGGCGCGCAGGTCCTGTCGTCGCAGGTCCCTGATTTCACCCCCAAAGGAGAATTCTCATGGCAGTCAGGAAACTGGATTTGTCGCTTCCGGATTCGCGGAAGAGCGTGGCCCTGCGCAACGATCCGACGCGGGTGGATCCGAAAAAGCTGAAGCTGGGCAAGGGCGCGGCGCGGCACGATCCGCGGGCGCTGCTGATGGCATCGTATGTTGCGCCGTCGCTGCCCCCGCCACCGCCCAGCGCGGACCTCACGACGAAGGTGTCGGCGTGGGGCATGATGGAGAACGACCAGATTGGCGATTGCACATGCGCGGCGGCGGGCCATCTGCTCATGGAGTGGACGGCGAACGCGGGCAAGAAGATGGTCACGCCCAGCGACAAGCAGATTGTGGCCGCGTATTCAGCGATTACCGGCTACAACCCGACGACCGGAGCCAACGATAACGGCGCGGTCGAAGTGGATGTGCTGAACTACTGGCGGCAAACGGGAATCGCCGGACACAAGATTGGCGCGTATGTGTCGCTCGAGCCTTCGAATCACAATCACATCATGGACGCGGTGTACATCTTTCAGGGCTGCTACATCGGTATGCAGTTGCCGATCAGCGCGCAGGCGCAGGTGCAGAATCACCAGCCGTGGTCGGTGCCGCCGGGTGGTCCGACTGGGGATGGCAAGCCGGGATCGTGGGGAGGACATGCGGTTCCGGCGGTGGCGTACGACGCGCGCGGAGTCACCGTGGTCACCTGGGGAGCGTTGCAGATGATGACCTGGTCGTTCTGGGAGGCGTATTGCGATGAGGCGTACGCGATCTTGAGCAAGGATTACTTGACGGGTAAGAAGACGACGCCGCAGGGATTCAGCGTGGCGCAGTTGAATGCGGACTTGCACGACTTGCAGTAGGGAGAATCTCTCACCACGGAGGCACGGAGACACGGAGAAAGAGAAAGAACGATCTGTGTAGCTTCGTGACAAGAACTGCGGGCTGCGGAGTGATTCGTGGTGTGAAGGCGAGGACGCCTCCACCCTTCGACTTCGCTCAGGGGAAGCTAGCCGGCGGGACGCCGGCGCTACCAAGGTCGGATTTATGGGCGCGATCACGATTGCGTTTGACACGATCATTGCGGGGGCGCTGGCGCTACCGTGGCTGCTGCTGGTGGTGCACCTGTTCTTTCCGAACGGGGAGCAGCATGTGGCGGACCTGCCGAAGTGGATCAAGGAGATCAACCAGCCGGCGGCGACGGCGGTGATTTTGTTTGCGGTCACGTACCTGATCGGATCAGCGGTATCGCGCACGGCGCAGGATTTTTCCAATGACGAGGACCTGCACTTGAGCGCAGCAGACCTGGGCCGACATCCGGCGAGAGGACGCGCGACGGGATGCAAGGCGGCGAGTGAACCGGGGACGCGGCATCTGCTGCTGCGCTTCGGGATGACGCAGAATCGCATTTTCGCTAGCGTGTATTGCGAGAAGCAGAGTTTCCAGCCTCCCCGGCGCGCGAGTGCGGTGCTGGCAGCCAAAATCGAGGACTTTCGCACGCACAGTTGCGCGTGCAGCCGCACGATTCGATGGCATGCGCATCTGGACAAGGATCAGGAAGCGGAGGAAGAGGAATTGAACGAAGATGCCGGGGACATCTTTGGCCTGGAGCAAGCCGATCTGTTGCTGCAAAGCGAGGACTCGACGCTGCAATTGCGGCAGCTGCACGATCAGGTGATGGTGTTGCGCAGCGCCGCTTTCAACGCGATGATTGCGTGTGCCATGTGCCTGTTTGCCTGGGGCGTGAGACTGCGGCACGAGAAGCCACGGTCGGTGTGGCGCTGGCTGGCGGCGCTGCTTCCGGCGGGGATCTTGCTTCTGGCGGCGATCACGACAGCGCATCATTTTGCGGAACGGGCTCCGACCGATCCTCCTTACATGGAATTCAGCATGCTGGTGGTGGCGGGAGGCGGGGCGTGGGTACTGTGGCTGCGTCGAGTGCGTCCTGCGGATTTACAGAAGGAACACCGCGCGCCGTGCCAACGGTGGTTGGCGTTCGCATTTCTTTCTTTCCTGCTGATGGGTATGGCTGCGCTGGCGTGGTGGTCGAGCGAGGTCGCGTATACGGAGCAGGTGATCTATGCGTATGACTCGTTGCCGGCGAGCGGCGGAAAGTAACGGGTCGCTGGAAATCCAGAGTCAAAAGCCCCATTTCTCGCGCAAAGAACGCGCGAGAAATGGGGCACCCGGTTCTTCGTCGAATTAGCGAAAGTCAAAATCCCCACCCGCCCTCATCATTCACCTTTTCTCAAGCATTCCTTCTGGGTGTCCAATTCTATTTGGCAGATGGGGCTGATGAGGTAGTCGGAGGGGGATTTGTGTTTGGGGGGTGAAGAATTAAACGATTTCCGGCGGCTTTGGCGTAATGAACTGCTCAAGTATCGTTTTTCAGAACAGCGTACATATTGAAGGCATTTTTTCGAAAAGGCTGTAAAGCGTTGTAATGTCGGTCGAGCAGCTGGGTTGCAGGGGGGCAGGATGGAAGGCTTGGTAGGAAGGGGGCAAGAACTTCGGGATGAGGGGTGGATTAGGGGTGTGGAGGCGAGGACGCCTCCACGACAGCCGGCGAGACGCCGGCGCTACGGATAGGCGGCATCGTGAGAGATAGGGAGAGAGTCAAAATTCCCACCCTGCTTGAAAACATGAAATTGAAAAGCGGCAGGCTAGAATTTTTTTTTGGATTTATTTTTGCTTGGAAGCGACATGGAGAGGCGGGCAGAAGAAGCGCTCAGATTGTTGGATATGTGGGACTTCGAGGAACTGGGGTGGGGGCTATGAGAGCGAAAAAGTTTTGCACAGGCGGCGGATGTTCATTCAACCTTGACCGAAAATTTCCACAGACGCTAGGATGGCGACATCTCAGGGGCCGATGTGCTCCAAGGACGAAACAATGACAAGCCCAGCAGAAAGTATCAACGAAGAGAAGAGCTTCGGTGAATTTCGGCGGAAGGTGAAGTCGGCCGAAGTGTTGTCGGCGTCCATGGAGCGGTTGCTCTTGTCGCTTCGCTTCACAGGGAAGGTGAGCGTTGTGATGCAGAACGGGCGCGTATTGAAGTCGGGCTACGAGGAAGGATACTTCCGACAGAGCGGTGCGGGCGTAGACGACGAGATCGCGCAAAAACTGTAGAAGCGGAGGTAGTAAGTGACGGCAAGGATCAAAGGACAAGAGTGACTATTCCTGCTTCTCGCGCAGAAGGACGCGTGAGAAATAGGGCACCCGATTCCATACACAAAAACTAAATAGCTAAGCAGGCCATCGTAAGAGAAACGAGCCCTGCGTTCCGGTTCCCATGCCTTTGGGACGGGCGCAGGGCTTTTTTTTCGAATTTTGAGCTTCGAGCTGTGAGCTGTGCGTGCTGTTCGTTGGAAATCTTTGAGGAGTGAGGAGTTTATGAGGAGCGATTTAAAAAAACGCGAAAAGCGGATGGAGTTGAAGTATTGCGAGCACTGTGGAGCGCTGTGGGTGCGGGAGGGAGGAGCGGGAGTGTACTGCGATCGGTGCCAGCCGAAAGTGGACGACCTGCCGATGCCGAAGAAGAAACCGGGGAAGGCGATCCTGCCAGTGCGACGGCACACAGTGGTCGAGGATTACGGGCCGGAGACCGACGATGGGAGTGCGAGGGGTGGGAAAGGTACAGGGGGTGTGGCATGAACGACCTGATGGAATTCATCGCGGCAGTGGAACGGTCGAAGTGTGTGAGTGACGAAGTTGAAGAACGGGTGCCGGGTGGGGAGCCTTCTATTGGGGATCTGCCGGTGCATGGGTTTCCAGGGAAGAGCGGAGTTCCCGGAAGTCAAAATCCCCACCCTGTCGCAGAAAACGCGACAAGGGTGGGGCATCCCGGGCAGCCCCAGGATGCGTTGGCGGGAGAGAGGAATGGATGCGGGGAGCGGTTGGAGAGGGAGCCGGAGGAGGAACGGGAGAGGAGGATCTATCGAGGGAGGACGGTGGGGATGTTGAGGCGGTACATGAGGTACTCGATCGAGACGGGGAGACTGCCGTCGCTGCTGGGACGGGAGTTCTTCCGAAGCAAGGTAACGTCGTACACGGTGGTGACGTTTGAGGATCGGGTGATCTTTGTGCATGACATGGAGAGATGTTTGGAGAAGCTGGATGACTTTGGGCGGGAGCTGATTGCGCGTCACATCTTGCAGGAACACGATCGCTGGGCAACGGCAAGACTGCTGAACTGCAATGAGAAGACGATTCGACGGCTGGCGCCGGTGGTGCTCGATCAGCTCAGCGATATTTTGCTGGAAGTTGGTCTCATGGCCAGGCTGGAGGGGAAATAGAAAAAATGCTGTCAATGGGGTTACGATCACAAGAAATCCGTAAGAGACTGGAAGCAAAGCAAAAATAGTTTTTTGCAAATGTCCACGTTGGTCTTATCAATTTGTTATTCTGGATATAGAGAGTAAGAAAAAAGAGAAACTCTCAGAGGGCGCGTCCGCAGAAGACGCGCCTTTTGATTTTTGGGAAAGGTCGCGTATTCATACAAGCGTGGTGCTGCGGCATGACTAAGAAAAAAGCTAAGAAAAACAAAAAGGCGGCGAAGGTAACGGGGACGAAGAAAAGTGCGGGTAAGGGCAAGAAGGAGGTGGAGAAGACTCCCGCGGAGGTACGGAAGGAGCTGGCGAAGCTCATTCTGGACGAGGCTGAGAACATCACGAATGCGTTGATCAGCCAAGGAAAGATAGGGCAGGTGGCGCCGGCGAAGTACGCTTTTGAGGTGGCGCATATTTTTCCGGAGACCAATGACGGGAGCGAGGCGACGCGGGAAGAGGATTGCCTGGCGAAAACGCTGCTGGATAGGCTGAACATTCCGGACAAGCCGGTGGGGCGGGACGAGGAAGAGGATTTTGTGACCATTCCGCCAAGGAGGGTTGAGTTGGAAACGGAATCGGAGCCGGAGAAATCGGGCAAGGAAAGCGCGGACGAGAAGGAAGAGGAAGTTCCGGTGGTGGGTTGAGATGTTGATGGTGCGACGGCGGTGAGAGCCAAAATCCCCACCCTCTCGCAAAAAACGCGAGAAGGGTGGGGCAACCCGGTAATTTAGGGCATACCGTAGAATGAGAGTGAGCGAGTGCGAGAAGAGCGGGTTGCGATTTGGGTTGGCGCAAGGTCAAAATCCCCAGTCACGCTGCACTCGCCACGCAAGAGGGTGGATAGGACGGGGATGGATATTACCTGGTTGACGGAGCGGATCGCGGTGGGCGGGGGGATTTGGAATCGGGAGAACATGACGGCGGTGGCGGAGGCGGGAATCACCCACATCATCGACATGCAGATCGAGTTTGACGATACGCCGCTGGCGAAGGAGCACGGGATCGAGGTGCTGTGGAATCCGACGGACGATGATTTTGAACCGAAGCCTGCGGCATTGTTTCAGCGGGGAGTGGATTTTGCGGAGAGGGCGCTGGAGGAAGAGGGCACAAAAATATTTGTGCATTGCGCGGCTGGGGTGCACCGGGCTCCGACGATGACGCTGGCGCTGCTGGGGTCGATGGGGTGGGATTTGGAGGACGCCATGAGGTTGATTGAGGGGAGGCGTCCGGTGGCGGATTTTGCGGATGTGTATGTGCGGAGTGTGGAGAGATTTCTGGATGGAAGGGACTTAACCACGGAGACACAGAGGCACGGAGAAGATTAGGGTCGGTGCTCTTACGGAAGGTGTATAACCACAGAGGGCACAGAGGGGCACAGGGTAGAGCGCGGCGGGACGCTGGCGCTACGGAAGAATGACAGCCGGCGGGATGCCGGCGCTAACATTTGGAGGAGAATATGTTGGACGCGGGCCGCCGCCCTATGGGGCGGCTTTTTTATTGGGCGCTGGTGATGATCGCGGCTTTTTGCTTTCGGCTTCCGGCTTCCGGGCAGGGGCCGGCTACTACGACTGTGGCCGATACGGTTTACATGGCGGATGGAACGTTTGCGCAGGGGAGCTTGATTATCAGCTGGCCGGCGTTTGTGACTGGACGCGGGTCGGCCGTGGCTGCGGGGACGACCAGCGTGAAGCTGGGGGCGAAGGGGGCATTGAGCGTTGCGCTAGTGCCCAATGCGGATGCGACTCCGGCGGGCGTGTATTACAGCGTCACGTACCAGCTTGGACCGGGACAGGTCAAGAGCGAGAGCTGGGTGGTGCCGGCGACTTCTACGGCGAGCCTGGCTGCGGTGCGGACGACGCCCGGGTCGGGACTGGCGGGACAGCCGGTGTCGATGCAGTACGTGAATGCGGGGCTGGCGACGAAGGCCGATGACAGCGCGGTGGTGCATTTGAATGGAGTAGAGACGATCGGCGGGGCGAAGACGTTTGCGAGCGCGCCGAACGTTCCGGCACCGACCAGCGCTGGGCAGGTAGCGACGAAGGGATACGTGGATCAGAGTGTGGCAAACGTGGGGGCGGGAAGCTATCTCTCCACCGCGGGTGGGACGATGAATGGTCCCATCACGCTACCGGGAAATCCTGCATCGCCTTTACAGGCTGCGCCCAAACAATACGTGGATGGCGGATTGATCAGCAAGGCGGACTTGATTGCGGGACTGGTGCCTGCCAGCGAGTTGGGATCGGGAACGGCGACGGCGGGAAGTTGCCTGCTGGGGAATGGGACGTGGGGAGCATGCGGCGCGGGAGGCGGAACGGGGAACGTTTCGACGGTGCCGGCAGCGAGCCAGAACGTGGTGCAGCCGAAAGGGACGCAGTTCTCGACGAACAATCTGGCGAATACGCGATACGTTACGCCGGCGTGGAACTGGTCGCAATCGCCGACGGACAGCCTGGCGACGGCGGGGAGCAACACGATTCATTTGAATCCGTGTCCGGTGGGAATCGATACGAGCAACAACACGAAGAGTCCTTATTACGTTTACATCTCGGGGACGGGCACGGCCGAAGCGGCGTTGGTGACGGGGGGAACGTGCACGAGCGGGGCGAGTTCGGGAACGATTTTGGTGACAACGGCAGGGACGCACGGGGCGGGATACGTGGTGGGGTCATCGACGTCGGGAATTCAGGAGGCGCTGAACGATGCGGGGACTCCGGGAGCAGGGATCGTGATTCCGCCGACGGGAGCGAACGCGAGTGCGCTGCCGATTTATTCGACGATTTACGTGCAGAGCAATAAGAGTTCGTTGCGAGGAGAGGGAAAGGCGACGCTGGCTTGCAAAACGCGATCCGTGTGCATGTTTGTTGGGGACCGGGTGAACTCGAACGATGTGACGGGCGTCGAAGTGAGCGGGCTGCGGTTTGCGGCGGGGAATTCGTTTGACGGGATTCCGATCACGAATACGGCGTGCGCGGCGAACGTGGCGACGATCACCTTGAACAACACGGGCGCGAATGCGGTACAGGCCGGGGATTCTGTGGACATCAACTGGACGTTCAGCAATCACTACCTGGGGATTCACCAGGTGGCGAGCGCGAGCGCAACGCAGTTCACGTATGCGGACACGAACTGCGGAGGATCGGGAACGATTGCGTCGCAGGCGAGCGCGGGTTTTGCATCGCTGGAAAATGCGGCCATAGAAGTGAACGCGATGGCGACGTCGCTGCACGATCTGCACATGTCAGACAAGGGCTCGTACGCGTCGTGGGGCGTGTGGCAGAACCAGATTGTGGTGGACAACGATCAGGCGTTCAAGCTGGACATGCTGAATATCGATGCGGGGCCGAACTGCACGGCGAATTACTGCGGGCAGGCGATTTATTTTCCGGGACCGTTCAGCACGAATGCGGCGGTGGCGTGGCTGAGCAACATGAATCTGAGCTTGAATTGCGGAGGGAATGGAGTGACGGCGTGGTCGGGGAACACGCTGCGGATTGAGAATTCGGTGATCCAGGGATTCCGGCAGTGGGGCGTGCTGGACGGGACGATGCGAGGAGGATACGGGGGCGGCCAGTTTGATGACGTGTACGAAGAGGTCGGGAATTGTACGAACCCGATGTATCCGGGGACGGGAGCGCAGCAACAGGGGATGGCGGGACTGTTGATGAGCGGGAACGGGAACACGATTCGCGGGGGAGAGTTTCCGATCGGACAGATTCCGCAGTTCGCAGCAACGGGGAATCAGGGGACGCGCTACAACTACTGCTTCGTGGTGCATGACACAAGCAAGGGAGTGTCGAAGTGCCTGACGGCGGGATATGCATCGGTGGACAGCGCGAGTCCATCGGGAAGCATCGTGGTGTCGTGGCCGCGGGTACAGGGGACAGGGACAGTCAGCTACGACGTGGTGCGGTATTCGGGAGGGATTGGATCGGTGGCGGCTCCTTATACCGGAGGGTGCGGGGGCGGATCGACAACAGCGTGCGGAAGCGTGGCGACCGCAGTGGCGCAATGCGGAACGAGCTTCTGCTCGTACACGGACACGGCGAGCGCGAGCACGGGTAATTACACGGTGGCGGCCTCGAGCTATATCCCGGGAATGTTTTGGTTGCCGGGAGGATTGGTGGCGGTGAGTTCGGCGGATACGACAACGTTTCTGACGAGCCCGACTTTCATGGATGACACGGGGATCATGAACGCAGTGTCGCCGATGACGACGGAAGGAGGGCAGGTGGTGCCGCAGATATTCGCGCAACGCTGCAGCAGCGCGAATGGAAATGAGTGGATCTCGTGCCTGGCGGGGAATTCGAACGGAAATAATGCCATGCCGAATGCGACGGTGCTGCAGTACGGGTACGCGTCGGGAGGGCAAGGGGCGAACTTCAAAGGGCGGCTGAATTTCACGAGTTCGCAGAGCGGAATGATGAATAGCGGAGAAATTGTGACGCTGGTGGATTCGAATCCGGCAAAGACGCTGGCTACGCCGGGGAATCGTGCGGCGGCTGATGCGGGGGATACGTACCTGGGGGCGGATTCTGGGAGCACCGCGTATGGGAATGTGGGACTGGCGGTGGGAGCGCCGGTGTCGATCTCGTCGTATATCAACTCGCTGCCGAATGGGACCAGCTTCCTGGAGCGACTGACGGCAGGGGCGAAGACGTTTAATGTCCCGGTCACGGTGAATGGGAATGTGGCGGTGACGAGCGGGACGGTGACGTTGCCGATTGCGGGATCGACGCAATGCCTGCACGTAAGTTCGTCGGGATTGGTGAGCGGAACGGGGTCGGATTGCGGGAGCGGCGGCGGAGGCGGCGGATCGGGAACGGTGAATGCCGGGACAGCTTCACAGATCGCGATGTATGCGGGGAATGGGACGGTGGTCAGCGGGGATAGTGCGCTTAGCGATAACGGGACGACGCTGAGCTATACGGGGAGCGGCGGGATTTCGGCGGCTTCGGGAAATTTGTCGGGGAACCTGACTTTGGGCGGTCAGTTGTTGCTGACGGGACCGTGGGTGGTGAATTCGCCGATTCCGCCGACGGCGATGACGAGTGCTACGAGCGGGACATCGTCGTTGGGAATTTCGAGCGATGGGAATTTTTACGTGTCGGCGAATGGCGGGGCGCCGAGCCAGATCGTGACGACGAGTTCGGCAGCGTTCACGGGACCGGTGAGCGGGACGAGCGCGAGTTTTAGCGGGAACGTGACGGTGGGCGGACAGATTATAGGAACGGGGCCGTGGGCGGCGAGCGGTCCGGTGCCGGGAGTGGCGATCACGGCGGCGGCAGGGACGTCGCAGGTGGCGTTCGACACGAACGGGATACTCACGGTTTCGGAGAATGGCGGGGCGGCGACGCAGGTGGCGAAGGTGAATTCGAACATTACGGGGACGGCGGCGAATTTGTCGGGGACGCCGACGCTACCGAATGGGGTTGCGGGGGCGACGCAGAGCGCAGGGGATAACAGTACGAAGCTGGCGACCACTGCGTATGTCGATGGGAATTACATTTCCCCGACGTTGGACTGGGGCAAGGGATTCACCACGGGCACGGGGCAGACGGTGGCGTTTAATTCGACGACAAATCACGCGAACCTGTTCGGGATCTATCTTGAGCACGCGGTGAAATGCTCGGGGATCACGGTGTTCGTGGTGGCGGCGGACAACAGCGCGAACACGTATGACATCGGGCTTTACTACGGTGTGTCAGGGAGTTCTAACAATCTGATAGCCCATACCGGGGCGGTGGCGGGGAGCGCATATTTCGCAACGGGATCTTCGTACGTGACGGTGCCGTTTGGGAGCACGATCACGCTGATGCCGGGGCGGTACTACCTGGCGCTGTATGCGAATGAGGCGAGCGCGCCGCTCACGCTGGCGGGGAACACGGCGGCGGATTGGGAGTTCTATCACCTGAATGGCATCAGCATTACGCCGGCCAGCGGTGGGCTGCCGAGCACTCTGACCGGACCGGCGGATGCGATTACGTCGAGTGCAACGCCGCACTTTCTGTTGAAGTGAGCGAGTGCGACGGAAAATCCTTTACCACAGAGGGCACAGAGGATCACGGGGGAAACTCCCACGCTGTTTTGGGTCTTTCTGAGAGCGCAGGGTGACGGCTTTTTTGGGTAGTCAGAGGGGATATCGTGCGGAAAAAGATTGTGCTGTTCATTTTGGTTGTGGTGATGCCTGGGTGGGCTACCCAGTACTACGTCAGTTCGAGCGGCGGGAATGATGCCAATAATGGAACGTCGGCGGCTACGCCCTGGCAGACCTTTGGCGGAGTGGGGAACCATATCAACGCGGGGACTTTTTCCGCGGGCGATGTGATTTACCTGAAGCGCGGGGACACGTGGAATGAGCAATTGATTCCACCATCGCCGGGAAGTTTGGGAAATCCCATCCAGTTCGATGCGTATGGGACGGGGTCGGCGCCCGTAATCACGGCGGCGGCTTCAGTGCCATTCGTTAGCGGTTCGTGGTCGCTATTTTCGGGTAACGTCTGGAGAGCGACCCTGGTGACCACGATCTCGTCGCCGACGGTGAGCCTGGTGCAATTCGGGGACGTGTACGGCATGAAGCGGACGGGGAGTTGCGGGTCGTCGGTCGCGAATAAATACGACTGGTGCGTGAGCTGGCCGTACTTGTATGTGTACTCGCCGGCGGGAACGAATCCGGTGGTGACGTATGCGGCGGATGGATCGGTGGTGCCAATCATTGGGCAGGCGGCCGGACTACAGATGATTTATGTGAACGGGAAAACGTGGCTGACGTTTCAGCATATTAAGGTGCAGGACTTCGATTACATGGGCGTGGGAGTGGCTGGGGCGGCGGACAACCTGGTGTTCGCGAATATGGAAGCGGACGGGAGGGTTCCGGCTGGCACGACGCCGCACGGATTCTATGTAAATGCCAGCAGCGGGCATGGGGCGAACATTCAGTTTTTCAATGACGGCGCCGATTTAAATTATGACGGCTTCCATTTTGATGGGACGGCGACGTCGATCACGGTGACGAATTGCCGCGGATACGCGAATCGCGATGCGGGGTTGAAAATGTGCATGAATGCTTCAACGTGGGCGAAAGATAAGCCGGCTGTGCCGTTGGCAGGAGCGCACTGACCCTCCTCTACCGATGGAGACGCCCAAAAATCTGAACCACAGAGGGCACAGAGGAACACAGAGGAAGTCAAAATCCCCGCCCTGTCCCGCAAAAACGCGGAGACAAGGGTGGGGCACCCTCGTTCCAGGTTCGACTTCCACCCGCGATTTATGGGAACTAACCGATTTCTTCGGTCCAGGTTTCTAGATTTTTCTTTACTTGGGCCATGAATTG
>Ga0070730_10004092_pt1 | contig 12909 bp, 7 predicted proteins | sample Coa_R1_3_FD_66447 | JGI IMG/M metagenome (GOLD analysis project Ga0070730, IMG submission 66447) | Surface soil microbial communities from Centralia Pennsylvania, which are recovering from an underground coalmine fire - Coalmine... | ecosystem: Environmental > Terrestrial > Soil > Unclassified ...
CGATGTAGCGGTCGCCCTCTCTTCTTTGTTGTGTAGATTCAACCCGCACAATGCCCCGCCCTACGGGCACTTGGACCTGGGCCTTGCCTCCCAACGCAAATAGGAGCTGAAACACAAAGGAGACGAAAAAACTCAATCCCCGAGTTTGCCAGACCTTGTCACGTTTAGAGTGATTCGCCGGAACACAGTTATTAGGCCTAAGAAGATAAAAGATCACAGGTCACTCGAGGGAATGTAGGTGACAAAGAAAATCGCCCACTCGTTTCTGGTCATACCCGCTCGTTTCTGACTCATAAACGTCGCCCTTTATCTCACAACAGCGGCGCTGTACTCCATTAAGTTCAGCAATGAGAACCTGAAAGATCACTCAGGGTTGGCTCCGTGAGTTTCCTTTTAGCCGCGTTATAGCCGAGCGCGAAGGTGCCTCCGTGAGTTAACAGAGGTGTCTGCGCAGGCGATCGGTAGGCTCGTATGCAACAGAAATCGCGATAGATCGAGGTAGCAAAGGGATTGCGCGCCGAATCCTCGGGTGTACCGGATGGGTCGAAAATACAGCGAAGTACGGATGGGAGGCGAAGCCAGCGTGTATTATCCATGGTTGCGTTGCTATTCGGGCGGCAAAATGAAGACCTTGCCTCCCACCTCTTGGTTGACGCAAAATTGGACGAAGTTTTTACCTCATGAGTAACCTTCGTATTCTCGTTGCCGACGATCACGACATCATCAGACGAGGACTGAAAGCGCTTCTTTCCTCGCGGCCGGGATGGGTGGTGTGCGCGGAAGCTGCCACGGGACGGGAAGCGATTACCATGTCCGAGCAACATAGGCCGGACATCGTGGTGATGGATATCAGCATGCCCGATTTGAACGGCCTGGAAGCGGCGCGCAAGATACGGAAGCAGCTGCCAAAGACGGAAGTGGTCATCCTTTCGCTCCATTATTCGGACCAATTGGTGCGAGAGATCGTCGACGCGGGCGCGAGGGCTTATATCATGAAGTCTGACGCGGATCGCGACCTGCTGATCGCCATCGAAGCGTTAGCTAATCATCGTTCGTTCTTTACCTCGCGTGCTGCGGAAATGCTGATAGACGGATTTTGCCGCCAAAGCTCCGTGACGGAGCCCCGCGTATTGATGCGCAATCGGCTAACCTCTCGCGAACGAGAGATCGTGCAGTTGTTGGCGGAAGGCAGAAGCAGTAAGGAGGTAGCGGTGACACTGGGAATCAGCGTTAAAACAGCAGAAACCCACCGGGCCAATATCATGCGCAAGCTCGAGTTGCATTCCGTTAGCGAGTTGGTGCGCTATGCCGTCCGCAATCAGATCATAGAACCCTGACCCCTCTCACCGATAGGAAAGAGCCGCCTCAGTAGGTGCCCATCGCAACCCGGTCCCGATTGCCTGGATACAGAAATACACTGATGGAACCTCAAACCGCTTTCAGCGACAAATGTTGGGATGTGATGTTTTAATGTCCGAAACACTAGACGACATTCTGGGTGCGACCCCCCTCAGCACCGGGGAGTTTCAGTTCTTGGTGTGGGCACCCTACGCTGATAGCGTCAAGCTCCGCATCCTGAATCCGACTTGCCGTTCCATCCCCATGGAACGCCTGCCGCGAGGCTATTTTAGCTTGCTGATGGAGGGTCAGACTCCCTGCCGATATCTATATGATCTTGGCGGAAACGGCGCGAAGATGAGACCTGATCCGGCTTCGCGCTTCCAGCCGGAGGGTGTCCATGGTCCGTCCGAGTTGCGCCCCCAAGATGGCTTCAGGTGGACTGATCTCGGATGGCGGGGTTTGCCAATTCGCGAGATCGTCTTCTACGAAGTTCACGTTGGGACATTCACTCCCCAAGGCACTTTTGACGCAATTATTCCCCGCCTCCGTGAATTGAAGGAGCTAGGAGTTACGGCGCTCGAGCTGATGCCAGTGGCTCAATTTCCAGGGACCAGGAACTGGGGTTACGATGGTGTTTTCCCGTTTTGCGTGCAGGATTCCTATGGCGGCCCGTCAGGCCTGAAACGATTGGTAGACGCGTGCCATAAGGAACTTCTCTGCGTCGCGCTCGATGTCGTCTATAACCATCTGGGTCCCGAGGGCAATTATCTCGCCGACTTTGGGCCTTACTTTACGGATCGTTACCGCACGCCATGGGGACAGGCGGTCAACTTTGACGGCGAGTGGAGCGATGAGGTACGGCGTTTTTTTACAGAGAACGCGTTTCATTGGATCCGTGATTTCCACATAGACATACTGCGCCTCGACGCTGTGCACGCCATCGTTGACACGTCCGCAAATCCTTTCTTACGTGAACTCAATCTCGCGGTCCAAGTTGCGGCAAGGAGCCAGAACCGCGAAATTCATGTGATTGCGGAATGCGACCGAAACGATATTCGTACGGTGCAATCCTCTAAGCGAGGGGGCCATAGTTTCGGGGCGCAGTGGAACGACGATTTTCATCACGCCGTGCACGCCGTTCTAACCAATGAGACCGCCGGGTATTACCAGGATTTTGGCCGGCTCTCGCAAATTGCGAAGAGTTTGACGAGCGGCTATGTCTACCAGGGCGAATATTCGAAATACAGGCTGCGCTCCCACGGAAGTGAATCAAAAAGTGTGAGTGGTGAGCACTTCGTAGTCTTTACCCAAAACCATGATCAGATTGGCAATCGCATGAATGGCGAACGACTGATTCACCTGGTTGATTTCGAAGCGGCGAAGGTCGCGGCCGGTGTGATGCTGCTCTCTCCTTTTCTGCCCCTGATCTTCATGGGGGAGGAATACGGCGAGAATTCGCCCTTTCAATATTTCGTAAGCCATCAAGATCTAGACCTCATCGAAGCCGTGCGGCAAGGCCGCAAGAGCGAATTCAAAGCGTTTGGCTGGAAGCAGGATCCTCCGGACCCGCAGGATGAGGCTACATTTTTGCGCTCAAAGTTGCATTGGCAGCTACAGCAAGAGCAAGGTCACAGGCAACTCCGCGGGTTCTATGCAGAGCTCTTGGGAGTACGTAAGCGACATCCCGCCTTTGCCAATTCCGACCTGTCCCGCGTCGAAGCAACACCTTTTGAAAATGAGAAAGCTCTGCTCTTGCGCCGCTGGACCGACGACGAGCAGCTATTCGCCTGTTTCAATTTTGGGAAGAATTCTGCCCAGGTGAGCTTTTCTTCGCTGCACAACGCGTGGAGAAAGGTGCTGAATTCTCGCGATCGCCGTTGGGCGGGACCCGGATCTTCACTTCCGGACTGCTTGCCAAACGCCCATAATCAATCCATGACTATCGAGCCATTCTCGTTCGCACTCTACTGTTCCGATGACCGAGGAAAAACGTGACAGATCGCTACGTGTGCATACACGCGCACTTCTATCAGCCGCCCAGAGAGAATCCCTGGCTTGAGGCTATCGAGATTCAGGATTCAGCTTACCCCTACCACGATTGGAATGAACGCGTGACCGCTGAATGCTACGCGCCCAATGCAGCGTCGCGCATCCTGGACGGCGAACAGAAAATCATCGATATCGTGAACAATTATTCGAAGATTAGCTTCGATTTTGGTCCAACGCTGGTCTCTTGGATCGAAGTGAAAACGCCGCGCCTTTACAAGGCAATTCAGGGGGCCGATCAGGAGACGTGCCAACGCTTTGGCGGTCACGGTGCAGCCATGGCACAGGGTTACAATCACATTATTTTGCCGTTGGCGAATTCCCGGGATAAGTCCACACAAGTTGTTTGGGGCGTCAAAGATTTCCAGCATCGATTTGGCCGTTATCCGGAAGGAATGTGGCTGCCTGAGGCCGCAGTCGACGTGCAAACCCTTGAAATGTTGGCGGCCCAGAAGATTCGCCTTACTGTGCTTCCGCAGCATGCTGCCAAACGGGTGCGACACATAGGAAAAAAAGAATGGAAAGACGTCAGCGGAGGCAAGATTGATCCCTCGCGCGCTTACCTTGCCAAGCTACCCTCAGGACAAAGCATCGTTTTATTTTTCTTTGACGGACCTATTTCTCACGCGGTGGCCTTTGAAAATATCCTCATGCGCGGCGAGGATTTCGCCCAACGCCTCATGGCGGGATTCTCCGACACGCGGAAGTGGCCTCAGCTTACCAATATTGCCACGGACGGAGAAACGTACGGGCATCATCGCGCCCATGGGGACATGGCTCTGAGCTATGCATTGCGGTATATCGAAACGCAAAAACTCGCGGAACTCACGGTTTATGCCGATTTCCTGGAAAAGCACCCGCCGACACACGAGGTGGAAATCGTCGAGAACACTTCCTGGAGTTGCGTGCACGGAATCGAGCGATGGCGCTCGAACTGCGGGTGTAATTCGGGGCGTCCCGGGTGGAATCAAGAGTGGCGCACACCTTTGCGCGAGGCCTTCGATTGGCTTCGAGATACGCTGACGCCACAATTTGAATCAGCCGCGAGCGCATTATTCGTCGACGCGTGGAAAGCCCGGGATCAGTACGTCTGCGTAATTCTAAATCGCTCTCGGGACAGCATCGCCAAATTTTTCCGTGAACAAGGCCGGCACGAACTAAAAGAATGTGAACAGATACGGGCTCTGAAACTCATGGAGCTCCAGCGCCACCTGATGCTGATGTATACGAGCTGCGGGTGGTTCTTCGACGAGCTTTCCGGCTTAGAGACCGTCCAGTCGATCCAATATTCGGGAAGGGCCGTTCAGCTGGCGCAATCGCTGTTTGACGATCCCAAAATCGAAGAGGAATTCTTAAATCGCTTGTCCAAAGCGCATAGCAATATTCCCGAACAGAGTGACGGTAGAAAAATTTACGAAAGCTACGTCCGGCCCGCAATGATCGATCTGAATAAGGTTGGCGCTCACTATGCGATCAGTTCTCTTTTTGAATCCTATCCGCCGCACAGCCAAACCTACTGTTACCAAATCGATCAGGAAGATCACACGATGCTGTCGTCCGGCAAATCGCATGTCTCGTTTGGCCGCATCCGGATTACGTCCGACATCACTCTGGATTCCGGCCGCGTGATGTTTGGAGCTGTCCACCTCGGCGATCATTACGTCACGGGAGGCGTACGGGAATTTACGGACGAACAAGCTTACAAGGAAATTACGGAACGGATTAGCAAAGTCTTCGAAAGCGGCGATTTCACGGATTTGATCCGGGCAATCGATGTCGCCTTTGGCTCGGGTAGCTACAGTTTGAAGCTGCTATTCCGGGATGAGCAGCGAAAGATACTGCGAATCATTCTGAATTCCGCGCTGGAAGAGGCAGAGTCATCTTATCGGCAGCTCTATGACAGCCGCGCTCCGCTGATGCGCTTTGTCGCCGCCCATGGCATCCCGCTCATCCGTCACTTTCAGGTCGCCGCAGAGGTTTCGCTCAACGCCGAGTTGCGCAGAGCGATTGAGGCGGAGAACGTAAACGTGGACCTGGTTCGAGCGCTAATGGAAGAAGCAAAGGCCGTACACGTCAACTTCGACGCGGCGACACTCGAGTTTGCGCTGCGAAGAAAGCTGGAAAACATGGCTGAGGATTGGGAAGCGCAGCCCTGCGATTTGGAGAAGGTGTCTTCGCTCGAAGCCGCGGTGCGGTTGGCTCGCTCCTTCCCGTTTGAAGTTCGCCTATGGGAGATTCAAAACGTCTACCACTCCGTGCTCATGAGTTCGGCGAACGGCAATAAACCTCCTGATGCGGGCTGCGATGTTCCGGAGTGGGGTCAAACTTTTCGAGCCTTAGGGGAGCAATTGGGAATGCGGATGTCTTAACCCATGCCCCTGCCCTGCGCTACCTACCGCATTCAATTCCACCTCAACTTTCGCTTTCGGGACGCCGAGGAGTTGGTGCCCTATCTTCACGCGCTGGGCATCACTCATCTCTACGCTTCGCCTCGCTTCCGTGCACGCAAAGGAAGCCTCCACGGCTATGACGTTGCGGACGCTGCGCGAGTCAATTCCGAACTGGGAACCGAAGAGGAGTTCGAAGGCTTAGTCAAGCGGCTACACAACTACGGAATGGGGCTACTGCTGGATATTGTTCCCAACCACATGGCTGCCAGCGAGGAAAATCCCTGGTGGATGGATTTACTCGAGAACGGACGGCAATCGGAGTTCGCATCGTACTTTGATATTGACTGGGCTGCCGACCCGCTCCAGCGCTCCCGCATTATGCTTCCGGTGCTCGGCGATACGTACGGCCGGGTGCTCGAGATGCAAGGGCTCAGCCTCCATTACGATGATCAAGGATTTTTCATACGCTACTATGACATGAGATTCCCCGTTGGGCCGCAAACGTACAGGCACATCTTAGCCGCGTGCATCGAGGAATTGGACAATGGCGATGAATCTGCTGGCCGCATTCGCAAGACTCTCGAGCGAGCATGTGAGACTGCGGATGAACTTGCAACACAGTACGAAGAGCCGTCGGCTGAGGGAAGCGGTCGCCGTTTGGAGGTCGTCGAGTTCAAGAATGAGCTTTGGGATCTCTATCGCGAGCCTGGACTTTTCCGAAAGACACTCGACCGCACACTGAGGCTTTTCAACGGAACAAAAGGCGTGCGCAGATCGTTTGATCGTCTCGACCGGCTGCTCTGCTCTCAGGCTTACCGGCTGGCCTATTGGCGCCGGGCATCAGAGGAGATCAATTACCGGCGCTTTTTCGACATCAACGAATTGGTTGGAATCCGGATAGACAATCCTAAGGTGTTCGAAGCCAGGCATGCTCCAGTCCTTCGCTTGATGAAGGAAGGTGCCGTCGATGCGCTGAGAATTGACCACGTCGACGGCCTCCGCGACCCGTACGACTATTTATCTATGCTTCGCAAGCGAATCGACGAAGTCGTTGCTCCCCAAAATGGCCGGCGGGAACCATACATCGTTGTAGAGAAGATAATCAATGGTTCAGAGGAGCTGCCTTCCGGATGGCCAGTAGCCGGCACGACCGGCTACGATTTTGCGAACGCCGCCAACTTCCTGCTGGTCGAGCCAGCAGGCTATCGTTATCTCGAACGGCTCTATCAGCGACTTACGGGCGACGAAAATTCTTTTGCGGAAACGTGGTTTCAACGCAAAAAGCAGGTGATCGAACAACTGTTTGGAGCTGAAAGTCGGGCACTTCACAGTCGAATTGTGCGCCTCGCATTAATGGATCGGAGAGCTTGCGATTTGCCGTTCGCTGAGCTTCAGACGGCTCTCAAAGAGGTCACAGCAGCTCTGCCTGTTTATCGCACTTACGTTCGCGGCCAACAAATCTCCAAGCGCGATCTATTGGAACTGGAACGGGCAATCCAAGCGGCGGGCAGGCACAGGGAGACAAATCAAGTTACGCGCGAGGTTTTCGCCTTCTTTCGGCGATTATTTCGCCGTAAACCCGATAGCGTCGATAGCTCATGGTTTGAGGAATGGCTCGAGTTTATCCTCCGGTGGCAGATGTTCACCGGCGCAGCCATGGCCAAAGGATTTGAAGACACCGCCTTCTACACATATACCGCACTGATTTCTCTGAATGAAGTAGGCAGTGACCCCTTCCGCGGGGAGCAGATGTTCGGGCTCCAAAGTTTTCATCAGTTCAATGAGAGGCGCCAGCGATCTTGGCCGCACACGATGAATGCGACCTCGACACACGACACAAAAAGAAGCGAAGACGTACGCGCGCGCATTCATGTCCTGTCCGAAATTCCACAGGAATGGCATACGCGCTTCAGACGCTGGAGTTCCTGGAATCGCGATAAGAAATCCATTGACAAAGGGCAAACAGCGCCTTCGGTTGGCATGGAGTTACTGATTTACCAGACTCTCCTCGGAGCGTGGCCGCTGGAAGAAGCTGAAATCGATCGATTTCGGGAGCGTCTGCAGGCCTTTGCGATTAAGGCGGCGCGAGAGGCTAAGCAATTCACAAGTTGGCTCAACCCGAACGAAACGTACGAAAGAGCAGTCCGAGATTTTATTTGGCAGATCCTCGAACCTGCGAGCTCGAGGCGATTTCTCGCTGACTTTCGCCGCTTCCAAAGCCGAATCGCGTTCCACGGAGCGCTCAATTCGCTTTCCCAAGTGCTCCTGAGGATCGCAGCTCCCGGCAATCCGGATCTTTATCAGGGCAATGAGCTCTGGGATTTCAGCATGACGGATCCGGACAATCGCCGCCCTGTCGACTTCAAAATCAGAGCTGGTTTTCTGGAGAGCCTTCAACAGGCGGTGAGCGGGAAAGCACCACTTGTATCTCTTTTGTCTAACTGGGCCGATGGTCGCATCAAACTCTTTCTTACGAACAGAGCTCTGGAATTTCGCCGTAGTCATGCCGATCTTTTTCTCGAAGGAGATTACGCTCCGGTCTATGCAGGCAGGAGAATCCTCCAGCATGTTTGCGCGTTCATGCGCACTTACAAGAGGCAAAGTGTGCTTGTAGCCGTGCCACGCTTCACTACAGCGCTCACAAGTTCGGGAGAATTCCCACTGGGGACAAAAGCTTGGCGAACCAATCGGCTCGGATTGCCACCGGGCACGGCCCGGCGATGGAAAAACATCTTTACAGGTGAGCGCATAGAGACGGAAGGTCGCTCACGGGAAATTTTTTTGGGCAGTATTTTCAGTCAATTTCCGGTAGCGCTGCTTTACTCATTCTGAAGCGAAAAAGTGGCGAACGTCGAGTATCTTCAAGCGCAGCGCGCAATCAGGATGCAGCTTTAGCTCGACGCTTGGGCTCATCTTCCCCTTCGAGTTCGGCTTCCTCGGGAGCCTGCGCTTCGACGTTAATCTGCTGTGCCAGTTCCGTCAGCTTCTCGTCAGCGTCCTTTTCTTCCTGAAGGGTTTGCTCTAAGAGATCAACCGCCTGCCGATTCTGGAGCAATTCGGCGTACGTCCTCACGCATCCGTAGGCGGCAATTTCGTAGTGTTCGACCCGCTGGGCCGCGGCGATGATTCCCGCATCTTGAACGTCGGGATTCAGCTTCTTTTTTAGCAGGTCGTTCCCCTCGGAAATGAGCCCCTGCATGCCCTTGCACTTCTCTCGCTTAGGCGGCATATCAAGGTCGGCAAAGATACGTTCGATTCGCGCGGCATGTTCTTTGGTTTTTTCCAAATGCTCCTCAAAAGCTCCCCGCAAAGTCTCCGCCGAGGATGCCTTGGCCATTTTTGGCAATGCCTTGATCAATTGATGCTCAGCATCATGAAGACCACTTAACTCGATAAGAAACAAATCCTGCAATGATGAAGATTTCATAACGCCTCCGCTTCCCGCGCCTTCGGTCCGAGGCGGAGTGTAGATAGCGCAGTTTGAGCGCACTATCGGGGCTAGGCATCAACAGTGAAGGCTGGATTGCCGTATACCTGCCGTTAAAGGGAATATTCACTGGCTCGAAGGAGTCTAAAGAAATACAGAACTCAGTGTATTGAGGATATACAGCTTTCGCTGTTTATTGAGGGTTCCATTCGTTCGGAAGTCACAATTTTGTTGCATCGAAGTTATACCGAAGGCAGCACAAGATACTCGTGTAAATAGGCACTGCGAAAATGTCACTGAAAACATTTGAGCATTCGAGCGCTCCCGATGGGGGAGTGTCTGAATCTGCGCGCCCAATCCGGGCGGAGGAATGGAACTTCCGGAATTTGACCGATCACATCTCTCAAATCGTATGCGTGGTCACGCCACAAGGTAATGGCCGATATTTCAACGCCTATTGGCAAAGCTATACGGGCCTTTCCGAGAAAGAAAGCGCTGATTGTGGATGGCTGCGTGCATTCCATCGCGACGATCTCGACAACTTCATAAAACTGCTCCGGAGATCGACCGCGCCGGGCGGTTGGGAGTGCGAAGCTCGGCTTAAGCGCGTAACCGACGGAAGCCATCGCCGCCATCAGTGCCACTGCTCCCTTCTGGCCGATCCATCGGGCGGCCTGCTCATCTCCTGCACGGATGTAGAAGAGTGGCGAAAGGCTGAGGCCATGGCCAAAGAACAAAGCGCATTACTTGGCTTATCACTGCGCACGCACGACGAGGAAAAAAGGAAAATTGCTCACGGGCTTCATGACAGTGCCGGTCAATACCTGGTGGCCTTACAGATGAAACTGGACGGCCTGCAGCGATCTTCCATTGCTGCCGGCGGCCGCACGAATCCCGTCGTTGATGAGTGTCGGGAGCTTATCAAACGGTGCTGTAGAGAGATCCGTGCCACATCTCATCTTCTTTATCCGCCTCTGCTTGATGATCTCGGCTTGGAAGCGGCCGTCCACCTGCACGTCGATCGATTTATGGAACGGACCAAAGTAAAAGTTGAATTGGATATCGAGCCGAATCTCGGTCGGCTCGATCGAGATCTAGAGGTCGCTCTTTTTCGCGTCGTCCAAGAGGCATTGGCCATAACGTATCGTCAATCGTTGGTTAAAAGCGCGCAGATCAAAATCGGTGCCGGCCCCACGAGCATCTTTGTGGAGGTCGCAGCATCCGGCGGAATAGACGGATTGGCTGAAAAAGTTATGCCGTCTACGCGAACGAGCTTAGGAGTTAGTCTGGCGACCCTGCGGCAACGGATCCTCGTAGTGGGCGGGTTATTCGAAATCACCTCGCCGGACGATGGAATGGCGATACGAGCGGTTGTGCCGCGGAAAGCTCTCGTCGCACACGCTTGCGACTAGGGCGGAGTCACTTCAATACTGCTACTTCCACTTCTCCTTCCCTGCGAATGACGTCGATACCCACGCCGTGCGGTTGCCGGCGCACAATCAGGCTTAGTTTCGATTTTCCAACTTTAAGATTTTCCACCAAAATGTAGTCGACTATCGACGGCAAATAAGAATCGCGAAAATGCACGCTTGGGGTCGTGCCGGAAACGGTCATACCTAAGCTCGCCTGCAACAGCATGAAGACAGCGGCTGCAGCCCAGGATTGCGGCGAACAAGCCACTGGGTAAAGGGTGGGCCCGTCTCCGATTCGTCGACGAAAACCGCAGAAAAGTTCGGGCAGCCTCTGAAATTCGAAATGGAGACTTGCTTCAAACATGCTTTCCAAAAGCCGCAGGGAGTAGCTTGTGAAGCCGTAGTGGGCCAGACCAAGCGCGACCAAAGCATTGTCGTGGGGCCACACGGACCCGTTGTGATACGACATGGGATTATATCGAGCTTCACGCGTGCCCACGGTGCGGACCCCCCATCCCGAAAAGAGATTCTCATCCATTAATCGTTCTGCCACGCGCTTGGCCCGGTCCGCCCGAGCGATCCGCGTCCAGAGGCAATGACCCGGATTAGAAACCGTCACACGGCACTGCCGCTTCTTTCCATCCAAAGCGAAAGCATAAGTTCCCAGTTCTTCGACCCAGAAGGCCTCTTCGAAGCGCTCCTGGAGAACACTTGCCTGTTGGGATAAACGCCCCGCGAAGTTGATCAGCCCTCGTTTACGGGCTAGCTCTGCGGCTCCTTTCCTTGCGGCATAGGCATAGCCCTGAACTTCACATAGTGCGATAGGCGGTTCGGCCAGCGTGCCATCTTCAGTGAAAACGGAATCGTGTGAGTCCTTCCAGCCCTGCTGCACTAATCCTTTGCCGGAACGGCGGGTATACTCCAAGAACCCGTCGCCGTCGACGTCACCATAGTGATCCATCCAATCGAGAGCTCGTTCGATGTGGTCCCAGATCGAATTGATGAATTCGAGATCTCCAGTGCGCTCGTAGTAAGCGGCGGCTAACATCACGAATAGAGGCGTTGAGTCTACGCTGCCGTAATAGCGGCCGAAAGGAATCTCCTTGAGCGCGGCCATTTCACCCTTTCGCATCTCGTGAAGAATCTTCCCCGGTTCTGCGTCTTGCTCAGGAACCACACTGTCTGCTTGGGTTTCGGCAAGAAACTGGAGGACACCTTTGGCTACCCCGGGCTCAGCCCAAAGGATTTCGAACGCGGTGATTAGGCCATCACGGCCGAATATGGTGTTGAACCATGGTACGCCAGCGTAGGGGTAGGCTCCTTCGGGATTGCCTACCGTCATCATTTCCAGATCGGATTCAGAGCGGCTGATCCATTCGGTGAAACGCTCGTTGGAGCTCGTGACCCGGCAAAGCCGCGCGTCGATACTCTCGTGGAGATTTTTCGTCTCGCTAAGAGCTTGTTTGTAGCTTCGAGGTGGGCGGCATTCGCGTTCGCGTTCAATTTCGCAGCAAATATCAAGATAGACAAAAGCCTCGGCGCGGGGCTGGATGTCTATCTCAAAATAGGCGCTTTTGCCTGAAATTCGTGCGGGCTGCGGGTAGAAGTTCAATCGTGTTTCGCGCATCACTTTATCGAGACCGCAATAAGCAAACTGCACGCTTGCCGGGCTGACCTTTGCCTCCTGCTGCTGACCTCTTCTCTCGCGTTTAGACCCGCGCACTTCGAATATGTCTACGAAGTCAGCGTCATATTCGTAGGTTAGGAAAAGGCTTACTTTGTGCGAGGCAAAATTCATCAGCCTCAATCGCTCGAAGCAGGTGCTCTGCCAGATGAATTTCGATCGAAAGAAATGAATGCTGCCGCGCGGGAGCTCGACTCTGCCATCGGTGGACAAATCCAGATTGGTAAGATCGACCGCAAAAAAGGAATTCTTATTCTTGACCGAAGAACTCAAAAGCTCGAGCGGTTTGTCTTCGAATCGCAGGACTAATCTGGAAAGATGTCTCGTCTCTTTGTGATAAAGACCGTGAGCAAGGGATCCCGCTGAAAGGATATCGCCATGCCAATCAAACACTCCACATGTATCACCATATTTAAGAACGCGTGGCCGGCTGTCGGATAGGGCTGAAGTGGCGAGGACGTAAAACTCTTCCTTGATGCGGATGACTTCATCCAAGCGAGTCTCCGTTCAGGAAATCATCCTGGAAGTGCTCTCCGGTTCACATAAGCAGGAGTACACAGCGACGTACTCGCGTGCCATGCGTTCGGCGGAAAAGCGCTCTTCGAAAAC
>Ga0070730_10004093_pt1 | contig 12906 bp, 14 predicted proteins | sample Coa_R1_3_FD_66447 | JGI IMG/M metagenome (GOLD analysis project Ga0070730, IMG submission 66447) | Surface soil microbial communities from Centralia Pennsylvania, which are recovering from an underground coalmine fire - Coalmine... | ecosystem: Environmental > Terrestrial > Soil > Unclassified ...
GGAGTCGGTCTTGTCGGTCTTGGCGTGCCGCTTGCGGCCGCGGGCCGCGGCGGTGTCGGCCGGCTCGCCCACATGCGCGGCGACCCCAGCCGCGGCCAGCTCCTCGGCGACATACCGCCACCCCGTGCACCCCTCCACCGCGAACGCGACGTCGTCACGGCCAGCGAACCGCACCAGCCAGGCCCGCAGGTGGGCCCGGTCGGCCGGCGCGATCTGGCCGCGCCGCACCTCCCCGGTCACGGTGTCGAGATAGTCGAACGTCAGCTGCTTCCGGTGGATATCCAGCCCGCCTACGATGGACATCGGGACCTCCTCACGCTCCGAAGGGGCGCACGCGCCCCATGCGAAATGCCTACGCGGTCAAGCGTGACCCGCGTCTGAGCTGGGGAGGTCTCCAGCACCCGGCCAGCGACCTCAGCCCGGCCCATGCATGTCATCTAATTGAGATTGAGGCGGATGTTGCGGGTTTGCCGTAGCGTCCGAGAGGCCCAGCGGGCTGGCTCCCTAACCGCCTGCCGGCCGCATCCGCAGTCGCGGTCTGGCTTTATATCGAGGTGCCAGCCTGCCGGGTCTCGCCGTGGCGTGGCTCGAAAGAGGGACGAGCGCAAGCACCGTAATTAGGCATGCCCGCCACGGTCTCATCATTCCCCGAGCGAGGACTGGAGCGTGCTGATGACGGCAGTGATGATCGGGGTGGACCCGCACAAGGGGTCGCACACGGCGGTGGCGATCAGCCCGGCCGAGGAGCCGCTAGGCAATCTGCGGGTCCGTGCCTCGGCCGTCCAGGCGCAGCGGCTGGTGACCTGGGCAGCGAAGTGGCCGGAGCGGACCTGGGCGGTCGAGGGCGCCGGCGGCCTGGGCCACCTGCTGGCCCAGCAACTCGTCGCGGCCGGCGAGCTGGTGCTGGACGTGCAGCCGAAACTAGGCGCCCGGGTCCGGCTGCTGGCCACTGGCGACAGCAACAAGAACGACCCGAACGATGCTCTGTCGGTGGCCGTCGCGGCACTGCGCTCCAGGACCCGGCGGCAGGTGAGCGCTGAGGATCACGAGGCGGTACTGCGGGTGTGGTCCCGGCGGCACCGGGACCTGGGCCGGGCCAAGAACCAGGCCGCGTGCCGCCTCCACGCCGTCCTTTGCGAACTGGTGCCCGGCGGCGTGCCCGACGAGATCACCGCAGCCCAGGCCACCCGCATCCTCGAGCGCGTCACGCCTTCGGGCGTCGCCGGGCAGGCCCGCACCGGCCTTGCCGCCGACCTCCTAGCGGACATGCGGCGCCTGGATGAGCAGAGGCGCGAGTCGAAGAAGAAGCTCGCCGCCGCGGTCCGCGCGTCGGGCACCAGCCTGACCGATCTGTTCGGCGTCGGCCCGTTCGTCGCCGCCACCGTGATCGGCGACGTCGCCGACGTGGCCCGGTTCGCCACCAGGGACCGCTTCGCCGCCTACAACGGCACCGCCCCGATCGAGGTGTCCTCCGGGAACCGGAAAATCTACCGGCTGTCACTGCGCGGGAACCGGCGCATCAACCACGCCATCCACATGACCGCGATCACCCAGATCCGCCACGCCCACAGCGACGGCCGCGCCTACTACGACAAGAAAATCGCCGAGGGCAAGACGCACAAAGAGGCGCTCCGGTCCCTCAAGCGCCGGATCAGCGACGCCATCTACGCCCGGCTCCGCGCCGACGCCCGCCACCCCGCCAGCAGCGCGAACGAGGGCCCGGGAGGGCAACCGGGGAACGACTCTGACTCCAGCGCGGCCGGCTCACACCCCGAACGCCAGCTCTTCGGACAAGCCACTCCCGGGCCCAGCGCCAGCCTACGGCCCGCCACCCCGGCCAGCCGAACCATGCCGCCGGAACGCGGATCAAAGAAAATCCGCCGCAGCCCTTGACAACGTTCTCAAAGAGGTCTCGTTATGAACGGCAGCCTGGTCGCTAAGTTGGCTGCCGAGTGTCGCGCCGAATGGATGGTCTGTATGCCGCTGGGTCACATGGCTGAACCCGCGGCTTAGCCGCCTGCGAAGAAGTCGAGGTAGGCCTGGGCCAGGGCGGCCGGGTTCTCCAGCGCGATGTTGTGACCGGACGCGGGGATGACGGCGCCGCGGACGTCGCGGGCCACTTGCGCGAGCTGTTTGGATACTTCGTCCCCGAGATAGGCCTGCGCGCCGACGGCCAGGACCGGGCAGCTGATCGGGTTGGCGTAATGCGGGCGGTTCTGTTCGGCGTCGGTCTGGCGGGCGCGGTACATCTCCAAGATGGCCCTGGTGCCGCCCGGCTGCTCGGCCGAGTGCACCATTTCGTCGATGTCCTCCTCGGCCAGCGCGCTGGGGTCCCACATCTGGCGTCTGGCGTAGTAGGTCCAGAACGGCCGTTCCCGCCCGGCCAGCAGCAGCTCGGGCAGGTTCGGCAGGCTGAAGAAGCTGAAGTGCCAGCCGGTGCGGCCGTCGTCGGCGGCGAGCGAGGGGTCGTGTTCGCCGGCTGGCAATCCTGGTAGGAGCGTTTCCTGGAACACCAGTTGCTGCACCCGGGGCCGGTGGAAGGCGGCGACGGCGTAGGCGATGGCCGCGCCCCAGTCCTCGCCGGCGACGCGGAACTGGTCGAAGCCCAGGTGGGTGGCCAGTTCGGCGACGTCACCGGCCATCGTGGCGGTGTCGTAGCCGGTCAGGGGGCGCTGGGAGCCGCCGAAGCCTCGGTTGTCGACCGCGATGACGGTGTAGTGCGGGGTCAGCAGCGGCACGACGTGGCGCCAGTACGACATGGTCTTCGGCGTGCCGTGCAGCAAGAACACCGGCTCGCCGGCGCCGCCGATCGCGTAGTGGATCTCCACGCCGTTGACCTTGGGCTTGCCGTGTGTGAGCCGGACTCCGGCGTGGTCAGTGAGGTTCATCTCGGCGAACTCCTTCTTCAATTCGGCCGTGTAGGCGCCGACCGGGTGGTGGATCTTCCGGAGCGGCCGCGGCGGCCGTTGGGTCCGTTCAACGGGATGATGGCGGCGTGTGCGGCGTCCACGCCGGCCGGCGCTATGGCTATGGCGTTGCTGGGAACGATGGCGTACTCGGCCTGGGCGCGCACAACACCGGTCGCGCCCTGCACGATCGCGATCACCGGTGTCCCGAGCTCCCACGCCGCGCCCGGGCCGACGGCCTCGACCGTGCCGGCCACGCCCCAGCCCGGCCCGAAGTGACTCCCGTCCGGCGGAGCCGCGAACAGGCCACTCCAGGCGGCCACATCGGCCGGGTTGAGGGCCGCGGCGTCGACTTTGATCCGGATCTTGAACATTCCCGGCTCCGGCAGGTCGACCTCGGCTACCTCGATGACCTCAGGGGCCCCGACTGACCTATACACAACTGCTCGCATGACGTGTTCTCTCCTCAATTCGTTGTTGGAGGGCGGGTGCTCCGCGACGGGGGGCGGGGGTGTTCCGTGTCAGTCGCGGAGGAATCCCAGCGCCTGTGCCACGAACAGGTCGTGGTGCTGGAAGATGCCGCCGTGGCCGGAGTCTGGGTAGATGCTGAGCTGGGCGCCGGGCAGCATCCGGGCGAGGTGGAACGAGCTGATCGTCGGCAGCATCGTGTCGTCGTCGCCGTTGACGACCAGGACGGGCTTGTCCACGTTGGCCAGGCCTACGGGCGAGGTGCCCTGCTCCCACTTGGCGAGGGCGGTGAGCTGGGCGCCGATCGTCTCGTTGGATACCGGTGCGTCGCGGTCCTCGGTGCGTTCGTCCAGCCGGGCGAGGAAGGCCTCGGCGGCCGCCTGGCTGGTCGCGGTCGGCGAGAAGAACAGGAAGTGCTTGGGGTGCTTGCCCCGGGCGGCCGCCTTCTCCAGGGCGGCCTGGAGTATGGCTCCCGTGGCGGCGGGCCCTTGGTCGCCGGCGGGTGCGGTGCCGGCCAGGATGACGCGGCGGACCAGGTCGGGCCGCTGCTGGACGATCAGCTGGGCGACCATGCCGCCCAGGGAGTAGCCCAGCAGGTCGACCGTGCTCAGCCGAGCGCCTGCAGAAACGCGATCGCGTCGCCGGCCATGGCCTCGATGCTGTCGGGGGTGGTGCCGCCGGAGCCGCCGACGCCCCGCAGGTCGACCAGGATGACGCGCCGCTCGGCGGCAATGCCGTCGACCACGGCGGGGTCCCAGTCGTCGAGTACGGCGGTGAAGTGGTGCAAGAACACCACCGGGATACCTGTGGCTGGGCCTGCCTCGCGGTAGGCGAACGGGGTCTCCTCGACCTCCACGGTTTTGGTGACGGCTTTCTTGCTGGTTGAATACATGGCTCTTGGCTCTTTCCGGTGTGGTGGACGCTGCGGCGGCCGTTCCGGGTGCTGTCCTATCCGGCGGCCAGGGCAATGTTCGGCCGGGCCAACCAGGTTCTGGGATCGAACTGGACGCTTCATGACGTGCGGCATTCGGCGTCCTACCGGCTGGCCCGGGACCCGCAGGTGCGGCTGACCGACGTTATCTTGAGCTTTCGCGTCAGCCGGGGCTGTGACCTGCGGCGTCTTGTCGTGGACAGTGTCTTGGACGGGACGGCCGCGGCGTGATCACGTGTGGATTACCAGGTTGGATCGTTACCGGATCGGGTCCGGGTGGTGCGCTGGTCGCCGAGCGCGCGGGCGAGCTGGCGGCGGAGCCGGGTGTTCTCGTCGGTGAGCGCTTGGTTGCGCTGCAGGGCGGCGGCCAGCCGTGCGTGCAGTGATGCGTCGGTCGACCGCTGGCCGGCGGGGACCGGGGCACCGGGGGCGCGGCTGGTGCTGTCGCGTAGCCGCTGGATCTGGTCGCGGATGTCGGGCTGGGTATAGAGCCAGGACCGGGAGGTCCCCGCTGCGGCAGCGACGGAGGCGAAGGTAACGGGCGCGCCGGCCCGGTCGAGTTCGCGCAGTGCCTGGATCGCCCTGGCACGGGTCAGCTCGTGCCGGCGGGCTGCGGCGACGGCCAGCGGGGTGGCCGGGTCAGGATGCATCGGCGGCTGCCTCCTGCCTCTCGCCGTCGGCTTCGAGTGCGGTGATGATCTTGTCCAGGTTCCCGGCGACCTGCTTGTTCATCTCGGCGACGCGGGCGTGCCCGGCGGCCTCGGCGGCGGTAATGAGCTGCAGGGTCGCCTGCCGCTGGGCATGGTGCTGCGGCAGGAACTCGGCCGTGGTGACGAACATCGGGCAGGTCAGACAGGAGTTGGCGTGCGGGCAGGTTTTCGCCAGTGGCAGCTGGCAGTACCCGTTCGGCAGCGCCTGGGTGGCCCGCGACAGCTGCTGCTTGGCCCAGGCGGCGTCGCCGAGCGGGCCGTCTGGGCTGATCTGGACGGGCTGGCCGGTCGCGCCGATCTTGCGGGCTTTCTCCCAGTGCTCGCGGACGGTCTTATCCGACAGCCGGGCATAATGCGCGGTCATCAGGGGCGAGTCATGGTCGAGGATTTTCTGCACCACGTGCTGCGGGACGTCCCGGTTGATCAGGGCGGTTCCGAGTGTGTGCCTCCACTGGTGGGGGGTCAGGTGCACGGGCTGGCCGTGCTCGTCGCGGATGTCGCAGTCTTCCAGCCAGCGGTAGAGCGCACCCCGGTAGGTGTGGGCGGAGACGGGCTTGCCGCCGCCGAGGTTGCTGGTCTTCCGGGGAAACAGCACTGGCGTGCCCGCAGGGAAGCGCTGCAGCGTCCGCTGCTGCTGCTCGCCGATCAGGCGGTGCAACTCGTCGTCGATGGGGACCAGGGCCTCGCGTTTCATCTTGGTGTTGTGGTAGCGCAGGTAGGGGGCGCCGTCGGCTTCAGTGACCACGCAGTCGAAGGCCAGCGTGACAGCCGAGGAGATCCGCAGGCCGCCGCGGATCAAGATCAAGGTGATCAGGCGGTAGGCGGGATTGCCCTGCCGGGCGAGGCTGGCGGGCTGCTCGACCTGCGCCATGACGTGGGCGGCGAGCGCGCGGGGCAGCCGCTGGCCGCGCTTGGGGTAGTCGTCGGGGAAGATCATCGCGCTGGCCGGGAGGGTGTCGTCCCAGCCATGCTGGCGGACCGCGCGCAGGAAGCCGTTCAGCGCACCGACATGCTGGAAGTGGCACTGACGTCCGCTCATCTGGGCGTGCAGGCCGGCCAGGTAGCGTTCCAGCAGCGGCCGGTCCAGGTCCGCCAGGCTCCTGGCGGGGGATGGCTGTGCGGCGAGGAAACCTGCGAACCGGGTCAGGACCCGGACTGCTGTCCCGGCCGTGCTGGCGCTTAGCCCGGTGGCCAGCTGCCAGCGTGCCCACCTTTTGACGGGTGCCTTCAGCCATGGCTGGCTGATCCGCTCGAAGCTGATGGTGGCTTCGGGCTGGTCGATGCCCAGGTTGCGGAGCCGCCAGATGTCCCGCGGGTATTCGGTTTCCCACCCGCTGCCGAAGGCCAGTGCCTCGACCCGGCGGTGGGCATCGAGGATGAACGCGCGCCAGCCCCGATCCGGCGGCACGGCCAGGCCCATCCAGTAGCCTTCCGGCTGGTCCAGCAGGGAGATGACGCCCGTGGCGGCCAGTGCCAGCACGATCGGCTGGACGTCGGCGGGGCGGATCTTCGCGGCCTGCTCGTCACGCCGGCGCTGCAGCACGTACTGCACCTCCAGCCGCAGCTGGGCGGGCAGGCGCCGCAGGTCGATGTGCTCAACGCCAGGGCCCGGATCCTCGCAGGAGGCGGTGAACGCCTCCACGTCGGGGCGTCCCCCGGCCTTCCACCGGTCATCGTGGGAGGCGCAGAACGCCGAGGTGCCCTGGGCCCACAAGCCGCAGTAGCCGATCCGGCAAGCGGCCGACGGGGAGACCGGCGGTGGCAGCGGCGCCGATGAGGCCTGCCACGCGGCCAGGTCCGGACGTCCGGCGTAGTCCCACTGGCGGGTGTGCCGCCGGCACATGCCGTGGGCTTGCAGCCCGTAATTACAGCCCGCGATCACGCACGCTGCCAGGGGCCGGTGCCCGTGCCAGTCCGCGGTGGCGGTCGCGGTGAACTCCGCCAGGCCCGGCTTCCCAGCCGCCAGCCACCGCTGCCGGTGCCCCAGGCAGAGGCCCCGCTTGCGCCGCGGGCGGCCGCAGCTTGCTACCGCGCAGGCGGGGCCGCCGAACACAGGATCACGCGGGCCGAAGACAAGGTCACCGGCGCGGAACTCGGGGCGGACCGCGGCCATGAGCTTTTCCAGCAGCCCGGGGGGCACCCGGGACTGCCCCGTGGCACCAGGCGTGATGGCCGGATCGGCGGGGCGGCTCACTGGTCCTCCTCCTCGCCGTCGAAGACGGTCGCGGTCAGCCGGACCATCACGTGATGGCGGCGGGTCGCCGCGTGCAGCCAGATCGCCCCGCCGCCGAGCTGGTGCTCCCGGTGTTCCTTCAGCGCCAGCGCCGCCCGCCATGCGCTGAACGTCTCCCGCACCCGGGCCGCAGGGGCCAGGCCATTCACCTGCCCGGCCAGCACCCGCCCTGCCGGGCCGACCGTCCAGGCAATGCACGGCAGGTCGCGGCAGGCGTCCAGGATCGTGGCCAGCTCGGCGGCAGCCTGCCGCTGCCAGCGGGCACGATCGGACTGGGCGGCCTGGAACATGCTGGTCACCAGGTCACCCCCCGCCCTGTGAACCAGCCCGCCTTCTCCAGCGCCACGCGGGCGTCCTCAGCGGTCAGGTGCCCGTAAATGGCCAGCGTGACCGTCACCGACGAATGGCCGAGCAGCTTCGAGACCACCTCGACGGGGGTGCCATCGCGCAGCAGCCTGGTGGCCATCGAATGCCGGAACCAGTGCGGATCAAAATCAATGCCGGTCTTTGCCCGCAGCCTCCTCACCAGGTCATAGACCGCCGGATAAGACCAGGCATGCGCCCGCGGCTGCGCGAACAGGTTCACGAACACGTAGCTGCTGTCGGTGCCGCCGTACTCGCCGTGCAGGTAATCGGCATACAACCGGATCAGCTCCGCACCCACCGGGATCACCCGCGGCCCGGACTTGGCCCGCGCCCGGTTGGCGTTGTCCCGTGGCACGACGGCGATCTCGCACTCGGCGGCGGCGATGTCTTCATGACGGAGCCCGAGCGCTTCCCCAGCCCGGCAGCCTGTCTCATGCAGCAAGGCAAAGAAGAACCGGTCCCGCAGCCGCCCGCAGGCGTCCAGGATCGCCTGCATCTCCACCACCGTCAGGATCCGCGGCAGCTTCTTGTCCGTCCTCAGCGTGATGGCCCGGCCGCGATGCGGCTTCCCCTTGCTGACGTGGTGCAAAAACGGCTTCCAGCCGCCGCGGCCCCCGGCCCGCCAGGCCGCCAGCAGGTCGCCGACGTCGGCGCCGTTGCGTGCCTGGTGCGCGTAGAACGCGCTCACCGCGGCGAGCTTGCGGTTGATCGTCGAAGCGCTCACCTGCGGCACCGCCGACGGGAGGACAGCTACCACCCCTTCGCGGCCCGGCGGCGGCAGCCGCAGCCACGCGACGAACTCGCCCACGTCCTCCAGCCGCGCCTGCCGCCAGTCCAGGTCCCGGCAGCCGAGGAACTCCCAGAAATCCTTCAAGTCGTGGGCGTAGGCCTTCACCGTGTTCGGCGACCGCTCGACGTCGGTCAGATAAGCCAGGAACCGCTCCACCGGGCCGACCGGCACGTCGTCGTCTCCCAGCAAGGTCCACGACCACGCCCCCGAGCCAGGCATCACCACCGGTTGCACGAGCATCTGTCTCCTCCTTGATCCACGTGATGGACAAGGCAGGAGATAACCACGTCCAGCACGCAGGCCAAGCGCCGTAAACGGCCCGTGCTAGACGTTAAAGACACTCCAGCTGAGGCTTGAGATAACGGACGTCCAGTGGATCCTCGGTCATGCGCATTTGTCTACGACGGAGCTGTATCTCAACAAACTCTCGGGAATTGCATCTGATGGGCGACGTTTGCCCGGTTCCGTGGCTATGCAGGCAGCCTGAATAACCCGATCACGGTGACACGATTACGTTTCGTGGCCGGGGTTGTTGTGCGGGCATCCCGGTGGATGCATGATCCCTCCGTCAGGCGGTTGCCGTTTCGGGGGTTCGGGGGTCGGGTGGGACGGGGAGATCTGGCGGGTGCCGCGCACCTGGAGCTGGTGTCGGGTGTGCTGCAGCTGCGGCCGGAGGACGCGATGTTCGAGGCGATGCTGCGGGGCTGGAAGGCTCAGCAGGTCGCGCGGGGGCTGCGGGAGGACACGATCGCGCCGCGGGAGCGGCTGGTGCGCCGTTTCCTGGAGTTCGCGAACGAGTACCCGTGGGGCTGGGGGCCGTCGCACGTCGATGAGTGGACGCAGGCGCTGACGAGCGAGCGGCGCCTGGCCCCGTCGACGATCCGCGGCTACCAGATGGGCCTGCGGCTGTTCAGCGAGTACCTGTGCGACGGGCGCTACGGGTGGGCGGCTGCCTGTGAGAAGGAATTCGGTCACGGGTCTCATCCGGTGCCGGTCTGCCATGAGTGGAACACGATCGCCCATCTTTACGGCTACGAGGGGAACCCGGAGGCGCGGCCGTTCACCAGGGAAGAGCTGCAGCGGTTCCTGGATTACGCCGATGACCAGGTGGACCGCGCCGTGCAGGCGAGGCGGAAGGGGGCGCTGGCTGCCTACCGGGACGCGACGTTGTTCAAGGTCATCTACGGGTGGGGCCTGCGCAGGACGGAGACCTCGAAGCTGGATGTCGCGGACTGGGGCCGGAACCCGGCTGCGCCGGAGTTCGGCCGGTACGGGATGCTGCACGTCCGTTACGGCAAGGCCAAGCGAGGCCAGCCGCCGCGGCGCCGGAATGTCGCTTCGGTGATGGGCTGGGCGGTGGACGCGGTCGCCGATTACGCCGAGAATGTCCGCCCGAAGTTCGGCTTTGACGATCATCCTGCGCTGTGGGTGACCGAACGGGGCGGGAGGGTCAGGCCGGCGGAGATCAACGCCCGGTTCGAGTCCTACCGGGAGGCTCTTCGCCTTCCCCCGGCTCTGACGCCCCATTCCCTTCGGCATTCGTATGTTACGCACCTGACCGAGGACGGGGTGGACCGCAGGTTCATCCAGGTCCAGGTCGGTCACGAGTGCGACAGTTCGACGGCCATCTACACGCACGTCAGCGACGATTTCATGAACACGGCGCTGCGCAAGGCCCTCGCGCCGGCGTTCGGGGATCCCGCCCGGAAGGAGCGGTGATGACACGGCGGCTTGACTACCGGTGGCACCTGCGGCAGGTGATGGCCGGCCGCGGCATGTTCGCCACCACCGACCTGATCGGCCCGCTGGCCGACCGCGGAATCGGGCTGTCGTCCAGCCAGGTCTACCGGCTGGTCGCCGAGCGGCCGGAACGGCTGAGCCTGAAGATCCTGATGGCGCTGCTGGACATCCTGGACTGCACGATAGACGACCTGATCGAGCCGGCAGCCGAGCCCGGCGCGGCTGACCGGAAGAAGAAGGCAGCCGGCGCGGAGGCCGGGATCGGCGAGTTGCGGCCCCGGCGGGCCCGCATCCACGCTACGTAGTGACCGTGGACACCGCGCATCACGACCGTGCCGTCTCGGACCCGGCCGGGCTGATCACCGACCTGGTCATGGCCGCCGATCCCGGGCTCGGCCGTGGCCAGGTCCAGGCCGTGGTCGCCGCCGTCGCGGGCGGGCGCGCCAAATCACGCCGCCTGGCCCTCGCCCTGGCCGGGCGGCCCGCGGTGCTGGCCGACGGCAGGTCCCCGGCACCCAGGGCCGTCGCGAACCTGCTCGTTGCCCTGCACGACGCGGGTGCCCGGGACACCCCGCTGCCGGCCTGCGCCCGGTGCGGCCGGCAGGTAAGGGGCTTCCAGCGCCACGGCCAGGACTGGTACTGCTCGCCCTGCACGCGGCACGGCGAACCGTGCGCCGCCTGCGGCAAGGACCGGCCCGTCTCCTCCCGGGACCGGGCAGGCCGGCCGCGGTGCGCGAAGTGCCCGGACGGCGACGGGCGTGACCCGGTCACCGTCATTCACGGCATCGTCGCCGTGCTGGATCCCGGCGCAGGGCGGGAAACAGTCGCCGATGCCGTCCGCCGCTCGGCTCCCCGGCCCTCATACCAGCAGAAGCTGGCGTGGGCGCTGGAGGAGAATCCGGCGCTGCTGACCGGGGACGGGCATCTCGCGCCGCTGCGCGCGATCCCGCGGTTCATCGAGATGCTGGACGGCGCGGGCGTCGCCGGGGTCGTCCGCCCGGCCTGCGGGCGCTGCGGGCGCGTGGTGCGCATCGACAAGCCGCTGGGCGGCGTCCGGGTCTGCCGGTCCTGCATCGCGCGTTCCCGCGCCGAGCAGTGCGCACGCTGCGGAGCCGTCCGCGACCCCGTCACCCGCGACAGGCAGGGCCGGCCGCTCTGCGCGAACTGCTTCGTCACCGCTCCGGAGAACCTGGAGACCTGCACCGGCTGCGGGCGCGTCCGCCGGGTCGAGCGGCGGACCGCGGACGGGCCGCTTTGCTCCCGGTGCCCTGCCCTCCCGGTCCTGGCCTGCTCAATCTGCGGCCAGACAGTTCCGTGCGGGATCTCCCGGGCAACCGGGCTGCCGTGGTGCCCGGCCTGCCAGCGCCGGCGCGCCGCGTGCTCGGCCTGCGGCCGCCATGAGCCGGTCGCCTCCGGCACGCTGAACCGCCCGCTCTGCGCCGGCTGCACCCCGCCGCCGCCCTGGGCGCGCTGTCCCGTCTGCAGCGACCCGGATCATCCCTGCCCCGGCACGTGCGCCCGCTGCATCATCAACGCCAGGCTGGACGAGCTGATGGGACCCGACGCCGGCACGCTGCCGCCCGGCCTGCAGGCGCTGCGCCGCGAGATCGCCGGCGCCGAGCACGCGGTCACCGCGATGCGCTGGGCGGCCAAGCCGTCCGTCGCCCTGGTGCTGTCCGGCCTCGCCGACGGCAGCATCCCGCTCACCCACCAGGCGCTCGACGGGCTGCCCCAGCGCCCGGCGCTCGCCCACCTGCGCCAGACCCTTGTCGCCACCGGCGCGCTGCCGTGGCGCGACGAGGAGATGACCCGGCTCGAGGCGTTCCTCCACGGCCTGCTGGACTCCCAGGCCGGCCCGGAACGGCGCAGGCTCCTGCACCGCTACTTGATCTGGCACCTGGTCAGGCGCATGCGCAGCCGCAACAACGGGAAACCCGCCACCCGGCAGCAGGCCCTCCTGACCCGCCGGCTGGCCCGCGGCGCCATCGCGTTCCTGGACTGGCTCGACTCCGCCGGCCTCACCCTGGGCAGCTGCCAGCAGGCCGACCTCGACCGCTGGCTCGCCAGCGGCCAGGCCATCTACCGGGAAGAAGCCGGGCGGCTCATCCGCTGGGCGCACGCCGCCCGCCTCACCACCTGCTACCTTCCCGCCGCCGCCCGGTGGACCGGCCCCTCGGCGATACTCGACGGCGAGGACCGCTGGGACATCGCCCGCCGGCTCCTGCACGACGACACGCTCAAGCCCGAAGACCGGCTCGCCGGGCTGCTCGTCCTCCTCTACGCCCAGGGCGTCACGGCGATCAGCCGCATGACCGCCAGCCAGGTCCAGGCCGACGCCGACGGCACCGTCCGGCTCCAGCTCGGCCGGGTCCCCGTCGAACTGCCCGAGCCGGGCGCCTCGATCGCCCTCGCTGTCACGGCGAACCGCAAGGGCCACGCCACCATCGGGGCCGCCGGGCCGTCGCCCTGGCTGTTCCCCGGAGGGCAGCCTGGCCGGCCGATCAGCGGCGCAAGGCTCACCCTCCGGCTCGAAGCGCTCGGCATCAGCCCCCGCCAGGCCCGCAGCACGGCACTGTTCCAGCTCGCCGCCGAGGTCCCCGCCGCGATCCTCGCCCGCACCCTCGGCGTCAGCACCGACGTCGCCGTCACCTGGCAGCGCCTGTCCGCGGGCGACTGGGCCGCCTACGCCGCCGACGTCAGCCGCCGACCCCGGCAGCAGGCTGCTCAACCAGCCGAGCCGAGCCGAGAATGACACCAGCTAG
>Ga0070730_10004094_pt1 | contig 12905 bp, 11 predicted proteins | sample Coa_R1_3_FD_66447 | JGI IMG/M metagenome (GOLD analysis project Ga0070730, IMG submission 66447) | Surface soil microbial communities from Centralia Pennsylvania, which are recovering from an underground coalmine fire - Coalmine... | ecosystem: Environmental > Terrestrial > Soil > Unclassified ...
GAGCATCCTGCGGGTGGCGCTCTTGCAGATGGCGCCACGTGGGACAGACCAGGCGGCCAATCTGGCAAAGGGCGAGGCATACTGCCGCCAGGCGCGCCAGATGGGGGCAGACATCGCCCTCTTCCCTGAGATGTGGAATATCGGCTATACGGGCTACTGTGTCGAGGAGGATGACGCGGACAACGATATTTGGCGCGCGCCGGGGCGCTGGGCCGAGGGCGAAGCAAGCCGCTACGAGGCGCTGCGCGAGGAGCGCGAGCGCTGGCAGGCGCAGGCCATCAGCCGGGACGGTCCCTATGTCACCCACTTTCAGCGCCTGGCGCGTGAACTGGAGATGGCTATCGCGGTAACGTATATGGAGCAATGGCCGACCGCGCCGCGCAACACGGTCTCGCTGATTGACCGGCACGGGGAACTGGCCTTGACCTACGCCAAGGTCCATACCTGCGACTTCGACGTGAAGGAGGCCGCGCTGACGCCAGGCGATGATTTCTACGTAGCCGCGCTGGATACCGCGCACGGGCCGGTGCAGGTGGGCGCGATGATCTGCTACGACCGCGAGTTTCCCGAAAGCGCGCGCATCCTGATGCTCAAGGGCGCTGAGATCATCCTGGTTCCCAACGCCTGCGAGATGGAGCGGCATCGCATCGGGCAATTGCAGGTGCGCGCAACCGAGAACATGGTGGGCGTCGCGCTGACAAACTACGCCGCCCCGCAGGATAACGGGCACTCGATAGCCTTCGACCCCATCGCGTTCGATACGCACGGCTCGCGGGATACGCTGGTGATTGAGGCAGGCGAGGCCGAAGGCGTGTATCTGGCGCCATTTGATCTGGACGCGATCCGCGACTATCGCATCCGCGAAGCCTGGGGCAACGCCTTCCGCCGCCCCCAGCGCTACAGCGCCCTGACCTCGTTGGACGTGCAGCCGCCCTTCGTGCGCGTGAACGAGCAAGGCGAACCCTACCCACGCGAGCGCCGCTGAGTGCGGCTTCTAGCAAATCCGTTTGCAGCGCAGCCTTCAAAGCGGCGCTTTCAATTCAAGCGGATTTGGCAGTGTCTCATGACTAGATGCCAAACTCTCCAAAGAACTGATTGATGCTACCTGGGAGGTCGATGCCGTCTGGCGAGTAGAGGCAGGGGGCGAAATCTTCCTCTTCCATCGGGAGTTTCAGCTCAAGAAAGAAGAGCAGACGCGGGCAGAGATGGGCGAACGAGTGGCAGGCTATGTTATGCGCCTCTATGAACGGGAGCATCTGCCCATCACCTCGGTGGTCATCTACTTACAGCGCCTGGGCCAGCTTCCCAGTCCTCCCTTTCTCATTCCGAGCAAGCTAGGCGGCAAAGCGACCATCCGCTGCGAGTACGAGGTCATCAAGCAGAAGACGAGATTCGCAGCGCTTTGAGGAGGCATCCTATGATTGACGAGTTGTGGAACGCATCAAGTGTCGCGCAAGCACTCCGAGAAGAAGGCCGTGTCGAAGGCGTTCGTAATGTGGCAGGTTTTGGGTCTTGACAAATCAAAGATACGTGTATATACTCCTAAGCATGAACACATCCAACGATCCTGACAACATCGAGGTTGCCCTGGAGGCGCTTCAAGGCAAATGCGCCTGCTACAACATTCGCAAGGCGGCCCGGATTGTCACCCAACTCTATGACACGATCCTGGAACCCAGCGGCTTGCTCGGCGCCCAGTTTGGCCTGCTGGCGACCATTGCGGGCGCGGGCGCGAGCAATATCTCGCGGCTGGCCGAGATGTTGGGCATGGACCGCACAACCCTGACGCGCAATCTGAGGCCGCTGGAGCGCCAGGGATTCATTGAGATGGACGCCGGACTGGATCGGCGCACCCACATTGTGCGTCTGACCGGCCAGGGCCGCCAGGCGCTTGAGGCGGCGACGCCGCTCTGGCGGCGCGCGCAGAGCATCGTCCTCAGCCGCTTTGGGCAGGCCCGCACAGCAGCGCTCCTGGCCGAACTCCAGGCGCTGGGGGCGCAGATACGCCCTGCCGCGCAAGAAGTTGGAATCTGAGGTGTCTTATGGTGAATACCAATCTTGCAACCGCGCTTGTTTCCATGCTGGAGCATGCGCCGGGGGTCAGCGTTGGCAAACATCTTCATCATACCAACTTTCTGGTTGGGAACAAGGTATTTGCCCTTATCCAGGGGGATGGCGTGGTGATAAAGCTCCCAAAAGCAGCCATTGCTTTTGTTTCATCTCAAGCGTGAACGTTCACCACCTTTTTTTGTTGCTAAATGCGTGTAGATACACGTGATTATAAGTTAGAAAGAGCAAGACATGTTCGCACAGGACCGAGGGAAAAAACTCGCCACACTGGCCGTCACCTGTATCGGCTTCTTCATGGTGCTGCTCGACGCCTCGATTGTGAACGTCGCGCTGCCAACGATCCAGTCCGACCTGCACGCCAGCCTTTCGGGCTTGCAATGGGTCGTGGATGCCTATACGTTGCCGTTCGCAGTCCTCCTGCTCACCGCCGGAACGCTCGGTGACCGCTACGGGCGCAAGCGGGTGTTTCTCGTTGGCCTGGTCGGCTTTACGCTTGGCTCGGCCTTGTGCGGCTTCGCGCCGAGCCTGGACTGGCTGATCGCCGGGCGCGTCTTGCAGGGCGCGGGCGGCGCGGCGCTCTCACCCGGCAGCCTCTCGCTGCTTGCGGCAGCCTTCAGCGACAACCGCGAGCGCACGCAGGCCATTGGCATCTGGTCGGGCATCTCCGGCCTGGCCCTGGCTGCTGGCCCGCTGATCGGTGGGCTGCTGATTCAGGTTTCAAGTTGGCCTGCCATCTTCTTCGTCAATCTGCCCATCGGCATCGTGGCATTTCTCCTTGGCTGGCGCATCCTGGCAGAATCGCGCAACCCCCTCGCCCGGCGCCTTGATCTGCCCGGACAGGCGCTGGCGATTGGCGGGCTGGCCGCCCTGACCTACGCGCTCATCGAGGGCCAATCCGACGGCTGGGCCTCGCCGCTGATTCTCGCGCTCCTCGCTGGCGCTGCCGTGTTCCTTGTGGCTTTCCTGCTCGTCGAGGCGCGCACAGGCGAGCCGCTGCTGCCCTTGCAGCTTTTCAAAAGCGCCATTTTCTCCACTGCCAACGCGGCGGCGGTCCTCGTCGGCTTTGCCCTGCTTGGCACAGTCTTCTTTGTCTCCCAGTATTTCCAGAGCGTGCAGGGATATTCGGCGCTTGGTTCTGGCCTGCGCACACTGCCCACCACGATGGGGACATTCCTCGCGGCTCCACTCGCCGGGCAGCTCGCTGCGCGCCTTGGCCCGCGCATCCCCATTGCCAGCGGCGCGCTGCTCTCCGGGGTCGCGCTCCTTTTGCTCACCCGGCTGGAACCAACTACCAGCTACGCCAGCATCTGGTGGATTCTGGGCATGTTTGGCATCGGCATCGGCCTGACGCTCAGCCCGCTGACCGCTGCGGTCCTCTCCTCGACGCCGCCGAATCGCGCCGGGTTGGGATCGTCGATGATTAGCACCAGCCGCCAGATTGGCAGCGTCTTTGCCGTCGCCCTGCTAGGCGCGCTGGTGGCGCAGCAATTCGCCAGCAACCTGCTGGGGCATCTGACCGGCCTGGGTCTGCCATCACCGATCAGCCAGAAGATCGCTAATACCATTGCCAGCGCGGGCGCAGAGGCAGGCAAGGTTCCCCTGCCCGGCAGATTGCCCATCGTCCCCGGAACGCTGCATCTCATCATCGGCCAATCGTTCACCGACGCGCTGCATCTCTCCTTTGCCACCGCCGGAGTCGCCCTGCTCTGCACCGCACTCTTCAGCGCGCTGCTGCTTCGGCAGCGGCGGCGCACAACCACCAGCAAGGACGCGCCAGAGCGCACCGAGGAGCTGCTGGCTGAGGCCGTAGCGATGGAGATGTAATTAAAAGCGCCTATCCGGCTGAGTGATCCGCAGCGCCGGTCTCCCTACCAGCAGCGTTCGCGGATAGGGAGACCGGCGCTATGCAAGGATAGCGACGGCGCTACAAGATGCGGTATGATAATGATGATCTCATGGTATAGTCACCGCAACCAGAGAGATGTTCAAACACAGGAAGGCAGGCGCAACACATGTCAACCGCTTACATTCTCGGCGCGAGCCGCACGCCACGCGGACGTGGCAAGCCAGGCAAGGGCGCGCTGAGCAAGATTCATCCCCAGGAACTGCTGGCGCAGACGCTCAACCGCCTGGCAGCGCAGGCTGGCATCGATACCAACGACGTAGACGATGTGGTCATGGGCTGCGTCTCCCAGGCAAACGAGCAGGGCGCAGACATTGCCCGCGCCGCCGTCCTGGCCGCCGACTGGCCGCTGGAAACAACAGGTGTCACGCTCAACCGCTTCTGCGGCTCCGGCCTTCAGGCGATCAACTTCGCGGCGATGGGCATCATGGCGGGCATGCAGCAGTTGGTCGTCGGCGGCGGGGTCGAGAGCATGTCGCGCAACCCGATGGGGTCCGATGGCGCGGGCATCGATGGCAACAACCTGCATCTGCGCCGCAAGCACTTCCAGGTGCCGCAGGGCATCAGCGCCGACCTGATCGCCACCCTCGAAGGCTTCAGCCGCGAGGACGTGGACCGCTTTGCCCTGGCCTCGCAGCAGCGCGCCGCGCGCGCCATGCAGGAGGGCCGCTTCAGCAAGAGCCTCTTCGCGGTGGTGGACCCTGATACGGCCATCGTCGCCCTGGACCGAGACGAACATCCGCGCCCGGAAACCACCTTGGAGGGTCTGGGCCAGCTTGAGCCATCGTTTGCAATGCTGGGAGCATCGCCGTATGGCTTCAATGGCGAGACGATGGACCAGATCGCCCTGGAACGCTATCCTCAGGCTGGGAAGCTCAATCATGTCCACACCGCTGGCAATTCTAGCGGCATCGTGGACGGCGCGGCAGCGGTGCTGCTGGCCTCCGAGGATTATGTGAAGGCGCACGGCCTCAAGCCGCGCGGCAGGATTGTGGCGCTGGCGACGGCTGGCAGCGAGCCAATCATCATGCTCACCGCGCCAACCCCGGCCTCGAAGAAGGCGCTGGCGCTGGCAAAGATGACGCCCCACGACATCGACCTCTGGGAGATCAACGAAGCCTTTGCCACCGTCCCCTTGCAGGTGATGCGCAAGCTGGAGATCGACCACGAGAAGGTCAACGTCAACGGTGGCGCCATCGCGCTGGGCCATCCGCTGGGCGCGACCGGAGCCATGATCTTTGGCACGGCGCTGGACGAGCTTGAGCGTCGCAACCTCAGTACCGCGCTGATTACGCTCTGCATCGGCGGCGGCCAGGGCATCGCCACGATCATCGAGCGCGTCTAGCCAGAAGGAGCTTACTGCACATTCGTGCGCACACCACCCCAGAAAGCGGTGCGCGCACGAATGCAAAGATCTGGCGTGTGCTAGCGCGTGATCTCGTAGAGAATGTTGAAGGGATTCTCCATTGGAACCCGCCGCACATTACTGAACCCGGCTTCCGCGCACAGTTCACGCATTTTCGGCTCTGGCAGTCCCACCGTGCCCAGCCCCTCACCATGACCAGCAAGTGAAGTTGTCATGCAGTAGAGTACGCTGACACTATAGAAGAAGGCGCCAAGGGTTCCGGCGTTCTCTTCCAGCTTGTCTGAAGAGTTGATTTCGAGGCAGACATAGCGGCCATCGGGTCGAAGCCCCTCGTGAATCGCCCGGAGCAGCCCACGCGGGTTGACCGCATCATGCACGACATCGAATGTGGTGATCACATCGTACTGTTCAGGCAGCCCTTCTGACACGTCCAGATGCTGGAAGCGCACACGGTCTGTCACGCCTGCTGCCTGGGCGTTTTCAGTCGCCCTGGCGACAAAAGGCGCGAAGGCGTCGTAGCCGACGTAGCGAGACTTGGGGAAGGTTTGAGCCAGTTTGATGAGCGCCCTGCCATGCCCGCAGCCAACATCAGCGACAAGCGCGCCGCGTTCCAGTTTTGTCCGCACCTCTGGCATGGCTGGCAGCCACACCGGCACGAGTAGATTCTCAAACCATCCAGTGGTGAAGCGTTCAATACCTTCCCACGTACTGTAGTCGTAGGCCGAGTAAGGCACACCACCCCCAAAGCGGACGGCGTGCATCAACTGTTTGACCGGCCCCACCAGGCCGACCATTTCCTGCTGAACACCGCCTAAGAAGACAGGCCCACCTTCCTGGGCGAGAACAGGAGCATGCTCAGGTGGAAGGCTAAAACGGCCCGTTGGCGGGTCATACTCCAAGTATCCCGCGCTTGCCATCGCACCGAGCCATTCGCGGGCGTAGCGTTCGTTGACGCAAGCGCGAGACGCGAGTTCAGCGCTGGTGGCTGGCGCTTGTGCCAGTTCCTTGAAGAGGCCAAGGCGATCACCGATGCTCGACATCACCGTGACGGCCAGCCCAGCGGTGTCTGCCAGCACCTTGCCAACAAATGCTTGAGTCTTTGCCTGATCGATAGTCTGTTGCGTTGCCATAGTTCGTCTCCTTCTTCTTCGGTCCGGTGTTCACACCTTTGCCGCTCGTTTCTCGCGGCTCCGTTCCCCGCTTTGTGCAAGAGTGGGCTTCCCTTACGCGGGCGCTGTCCCCGGAATTGGCATCAGCCCCATCTGGGTCATCAGGGCTACTTCTTGAAAGTACAGGCGATGGGCGGTGATCAAGCCGCTCTCGAATTCCACCGCATCCATCCCCATAACTGTCGCTTGCCTCCCGGTTGGGTGGAGTGGTTCACCCAAGGGCGAGGTGATCTGTCCCAGGTTGGTGCCAGTCCAGGTCCACTCGACCAGGTCGGTTGAGCCGTCAGTCAGTTGCCGAAGGATCGTCACCTTCCCATCTGGGAAAGCGGTGAAGTCCCACCGCCAGATTGCTCGAATCGCGTCCAGGCCACGCTGCGGGCCGAACGTGAAGAAGGAGAGTTCGGCATCGGGGCGATAGAGGGCGATCAAGGCGTCCAGGTCTTTTCGGTTGTACGGGTCCACGAACTTCTCGATCATTTCAACACCTCCCCTAAGATAGCAGGGATGGCGCCTCGCCCGAACACCCTGTACAAGCTCCGAACAAGGCTCACATTGTGTTGTGACATACATGTACCACCTTTTTCTGCTTGCATGCTGCTCGCCTATGCTTTGTGATCGGTTTGCTCCAACCATCACCAGCAGTATGTCTGAAAAAGGTCGGTTTGCCATCGTGGAAAGTACGTGAAGAACAGAAAAACAGTACGGGGATTTCAAAGGGAAGCAGTACGGGGATGCTGGATGAAAGCCTGCGCGAAATCTTGCTGTGCCGCGTGAACTAACAGGCGGGGTGTGTCCCGAAGGGATTATTGGAACGGTCTATTCTTCTCTGCTGGTTAATCCTTTTTCGACTGCCCAGGTGGCGATCTGCGTGCGCGTTGTACAACCGAGTTTGGTCAGGATATTGGTCACATGTCCTTCAACCGTGCGTTCGCTCAGGATGAGCTGCTCAGCAATCGCCCGATTGGTATGGCCCTGTGCAATCAAGGTGGCGACCTCACGCTCGCGCTCGGTTAAGCCCCCAAAGGCTTGCTTGACAGCGCGACGCGGCGTGAGCGGGCGTGAACGAGGCAATAATAGCAGCGCAGATGACAGGAAGGTCGTTCGCAGCGCCTCGTCTGACAGAGCAGCAGCCAACTCCTCGATGATCGTTCTTGCAGTGGCAAACGCCTCCTCAGCGACTTCACGGCGCGCCTGAGCTTGATAGAGATTGCCCAGGACAACGGTAATGCGCCAGAGCAAGGGTCGTAATCCTTGCGCCTGGGCCGAAGCTTGCGCGGCCAGGAGGACGGCTTCGGCTTCCGTTCTCCGGCCAAGCGCGGCCAGAGCCTCACCACGCGCTTTCCAGAGGTGGGGAATGATCTGCTCGCCAGACAGGTTGGCGGCAGAGGCGATCAACCGATCAACGATGTCCAGGGCGAGGCCAGGATTATTGCAGGCGAGCGCCAATGTTGCACGCGCATCCCAGACGAGCCTCTGGCCGATGGTCTGAAAAGGAGCGTCAAGAGCCAGCGCGGCATTGAGCATGGCTTCGGCCTGTGTGCGCATTCCTTCCAGGAGAGACAGCCGGGCAGAAAATCCGGTGACGATACGAATCCAGTTCCAGGAGCCGGTCTCCTGCGCCAGCGCGAGCGCCTCTTCGAGATGCTGCTGCGCCTCTGGCAGCGCGAGCAGATCAAGGTAGAGGACTCCTAATTGCCAGTGCGCATCGGTAAGCCACTGGCGATGCTCGATCTGTTCAGAGAGCGCGAGGCTGGCTTGCGCTACCTCCAACGCCCGTGCGTACTCACCTCGTGGACCCAGGTATTGTGCCAGGGCAGAGAGTGCGTAGGCTTCGGCAGAGCGCTGACCTATCTCACGGGCGGTCTGGAGCGCTAGTTCACCAAAGTGAAGGGACTCGGCGAAACTGGTCGTGGCAGACACCAACGTCTCGGTTTCATAGCCCCCACCTTCGCCTAGAAGCATCAGCGTTGGCAGGCTGGAGGCTAACCCTTGACGGTCGTTGAGTTCCTCGAAGAGGACGATGGCCTGCCGATAGTAAGCGGACCCTTGCAGCAGATCACCTCCAAGTGTCGCTGTCATGCCCAGCAGATCATAGGTTTCGGCGATCCCATGCGAATCCTGCGCTTGCTCAAACAGCGTGAGCGCCTCCTGGTGGTAGCGCAGAGCTTCGTGGGGCTGTTCGACATTCACATGCCAGTTCCCCAAACGGTTGAGGCTGTGAGCAAGGGCGATGGGGTTCTCTATGCTGCGCGCCAGCGTGAGCGCCTGTTGGTACAAGGCTCCTGTCTGGGCATAATCACGTTCCGCCCACAGAAAGCCCAGGTCCATCAATGCCTGCCATTCACTATACCGATCATCCGCCGCGCGGGCTATCTGAAGCGTGGTCTCATAATCCAGATGCGCGTGCTCAAAGTCTCCCAGGGTTTCGTATGCCTGCCCACGCAGCCGATACAAGGTAGCAGAAGGGGTGATCGATCCATGCTGCGCAGCATTCAAGGCGCGCGTCACCTGCTCAACGACGGCGCCTGGGGTGTACAACCGCTGCGCCTGTTCGGCGGCGCGCTGCCCATATTCGAGCGCCTTGACCCATAGACCCGCCTCAGAGAAATGGTAGGCCAGGTCTACCAGATGCGTGTCGAGTGTTGAGGCATAGAGACCCTCCAACGCATCGGCAATGCTCCGGTGCAGCGCCTTGCGCTCGCGCACCAGCAGGCCAGCGTAAATCGCCTGCCGTGTTAAGGCATGTCGGAAGGCAAACTGCTCTGCCGACTCTTCAACAACCAGTTGGGCCGCAATCAACTCCTTGACCACCTGAATCAGTTGCTGCTCATCGTAGTGCGTCAGGTCTTGTAGCAAACTGAAATCGAAGCGGCGTCCAGCCACTGCCGCCAGGGTCGAGACATGCCTGGCAGGCGCACTGAGGCGCTCTGTGCGCTGCTGCACAGCATCCTGTACGCTGCGTGGAATATGCAGCTCGCCCGGCGGCTTGTGCTGCCAGCGTCCGTTTGTATAAAAAACCTCCCCGGTTGCAATGAACGATTTGAGCAACTCTTCGACAAAAAAGGGATTGCCCTCTGTCAGGGTATAGATGGGACCAGGGAGTTCCAGGCGCGCTGAGCGGGGGAGCGCGAGCATGGCACGCAGCATCGCTTCGACCTCCTCTTGTGTGAGATGAGCGAGCGAACATTCCTGGGCGAGCCGCTCCCGGTCTAATTGGGCCAGCAAATGTCTCAAGCCTGGAGACGTCTCATCACTACGATAGGTCAGAAGAAGCAGAATGGGATGAGCCGTACAGCGCCGCGCCAGATAATGGAGAAATTCCAGACTGGTGTCATCACTCCAATGCAGATCCTCTACAATCAAGAGGGCTGTTTGCCTGGCCGATTGTGTGGTAAAGAAATGCGCCAGGGACTCAAAAAGGCGGCGTTTCTCTTGTTCAGGTTCCAATGGCGCTACAGGAAGCACCACATTTGCCCCTTTTGCCGTTAGATCGGCAAGCAAGGAACTCGTTGCAGGCGCGAAGTAGCCTCTCTCATCAGGAGCAGAGGCGCCATCAACAAAGGGGCGCAAGAGATCGAGCAGGGGAGCATATGGACAGGCACTATCGGTTGGAAAACACGCTCCCTGAAACAGCAGTAAACCCTGGGCCATCGCGTAGGCTTTCACTTCAGTGACCAGACGGGTTTTGCCAATGCCCGCTTCACCCGAAACCAGAGCGACGTATCCATTTCCGCGCTTTGTTCGCTGGACGAGGGAGCAGAGGGCGGCGAAATCATCCCTGCGACCAATCAAGACCGGGCAAAGAACAGGAGTTTCAAACGGCGCTCTCATGGTCTGAACCTTTCCCCAATGACCAACTATAGCAGTATACAAGGGCGCGGGGCCTATGCGTAAGCCCGTTCCAGGCTCCTGCAAAACTGGAGGCGGCTCGTTTAGACTGCATAGCTGTACCGACAGCAAGATGTCGGCCAGCATGGAGAGTGCGCAAGCAAGAAAGTGTTGCGTAACCGGCTGGGTTCCTTGCCACAGCGCGTCTGCGCTTCCCAGCGGACCACAAACGCCCGCACAATGACACCGAGGCGCTGCCCATCGACCCTGGCGAAGACATTCCTGGAGGTCGTCGGGCAGGACATACTCGCTCGGCGCAGCCCCAACCGCTGCGCCAGTTCTGGGCCGCGATGGCGCATCCAGTTGGTTACGCCACTCATCGTCGGCTCTCCGGCTCATTTGGCGACGATCACCAGCGAGAGGAGCACCGCCAACCAAGAGCGCTTCCCTTGCCGGCGGCGCGGGTCTGGTAGCGTCTGCCAGGCGTGATACAACCAGGGGACGGCTTCATCCTCCAAGTCGGTCCCGGCTCGTACCCGAACAGTGAACGGGCTATGCTCCAGTGCGAGTTCTCCTTGGCAGTTGGGTTTGGGTCTGCTCCACCGATCCCTCTTCTTTTTCTCCTCCTTTCTCAGAATTGGAAAGCCCTGAGATTCACACCCAGGTGCTTGCGTATCGCCTGAGCGCCACGTACAATAAGGGTAAGCCTTGCCAAATGGGGTTGTCGGGGGTCATAGCTAAAGGGGGATGTGTGTTCGCTACCTTACTCGCGCAGTTCTCATCTCTTTCAGCTCATGCCAGCGTGCTGGGCGCGTTCATCTCGCTGCAAACCTTGCAGGACGCGCTAGCCTACCTTGGATACCCGGCGGTTATCCTCTTTATTATGATCGAGAGTACTGGCATCCCCTTCCCCGGCGAAACGATGCTCCTGCTGGCCTCATTTACCGCTGGCCTGCCTGGCAGCCATCTCGCCATCGTCTGGGTGCTGGCCGCCGCCGCTCTGGGAGCGATCATCGGCGATAACCTGGGCTATCTCGCCGGGCGCTATGGCGGGCGCCCCCTGGCGCTGCGCTTCGGCAAATACATCTTCCTCAAAGAGCATCATCTGGACACCGCCGAGCAGTTCTTTGTCAAACATGGCGACAAGACCGTTTTCTTCGGGCGCTTCATCGCCGTGCTGCGCGCCTGGGCGGCGTTCCTGGCAGGCGTCAATAAGATGCGTTGGCCCAAGTTCCTGGCCTACAACGCCGCTGGCGGCATCACCTGGGCCACGCTCATGGGCCTGCTGGCCTATTACGCCGGGCATTATCTGGGCGATTTCAGCAAGGTCGAAGGCATCGGCAGATGGCTTGGTTTGATTGGCCTGGCAATCGTTGTCCTGCCGGTCGTCTACATCGTCGTGCGCCACAAGCTGAAAGCCCACAAAGCAAAGCAGGCAACAGCAGTTGCAGTAGCCGCCACCCGCGAGGAACCGGAGGAAGAAGCCTCCTCAGTCAAATAACACTCGTGGGCCAGGATGGCATAGGTACATGAAGCGCGCTACGCATGAGTCAGCTTCCCAAAGCGGCAATGCCACACGGGATAGTCCTCAACTTGCTCAAAGCCCAGCTTGAGGGCAAGATTGCTTGAAGCAATGTTCTTCTTCCAGCAATGCCAGCCAATCGAGGTGATTCCCTGCAATTGCGCCTGGGCAATCGTTGCTAGAGCCGTCGCAGTCGCCAAACCTCGCCGCCGCAATGCTGGCTTCGTCGCAATGCCCAGTTCACAGCGGTCTGCGTGATTATATTCAGAGAGACACCAGCCAACCAGTTCCTGGCCGTCTTGGAGACAATAGCCAAATCTGCTCTGAAGAAAAGCAGCCACCGATGGCGCCTCCGAGAGAATCTCCTCTAGCAGATACTCGTGATAGATGAGCGCAGATTCTGCCACGAGCGCTGCATCGATCTTGCGCAAGAGCAAACCTTCTGGCAGAGCAGGCGGGGAGATAGGCTGATGAATCTGCAAGCGGTAATAGTAGCGCTCTGCGCGAGCGGCTTCAATATCCGCAAACAGTGCTGGCAAAGCGTCTTCCGATAAGTCAGGCGTATAGGTGATCGTGCAGTCGAATGGCTCGTCATCCTTCGCAAGCGGGGCAAAGCGCTCATGCAGCAGCGCGGCGAAGGCACGAGAGAAAGCTGCATTGGTTGGCGCGCCAGCCAGATAGGTACGATGATTCCAAAGGATAAGGGCGCCTGCTTGCGGGGCACGCGGATCATCCACGTAGAGTTCTGCTGGGGCCTCCCCGGTGAACGCGGCAGCAACCGCCAGATGGTGTCCAGCGCCAAATAGCGGTTGAGCCAGATGCCAGTCTTCAGAAGAAAGCTGATGGAGCATCAGATACCCCTTTTGATCCCCTTCGGACATTCCCCACCCTATGCTTTTTGCTTTTAACCTGGGATAGCTTTTCGTCCTAAGCATATGATCAAAAGAAAGGCACGAGAATTATGCGGCGGTTGGCACCTTCACTGGATGTGGGGCTAGCTCGGTGAAGAACCGGCGTGCCGCCGCGGCCAACTCATCGATACTTCCG
>Ga0070730_10004096_pt1 | contig 12903 bp, 9 predicted proteins | sample Coa_R1_3_FD_66447 | JGI IMG/M metagenome (GOLD analysis project Ga0070730, IMG submission 66447) | Surface soil microbial communities from Centralia Pennsylvania, which are recovering from an underground coalmine fire - Coalmine... | ecosystem: Environmental > Terrestrial > Soil > Unclassified ...
TGTCCAGCTTCACCAACCCGGAAAGCTGCGACCGCATCATCTACGGGGTCATCACGAATTTAAATCGCTCCTGGGAAAAAAAACCCTTCTTCGAATTTACACAAAATCCTTGACGATACCACCTGAAACTTTTACTTGACAGACATAGTGTTTTATGCTATACAAGAGTGTGCGCTTCGGTTGCATAAGCGATTATTTTCTCCGCCCTCTCCCGGCATCCTCGCCCGTCTACATCTCCCGTTCGCCTCGCCCCTCAGCGGCTTTCGCCATCGATCACGCACTATCTCTTTTGTTTTCAAATTCTTGCTTCCCCGGAATGACAGCGAAGGGAGGACCGTACACAGACCCCACCCCCTCCCCCTTTTTCGGAAAGATTTCATTCCAAAGGACTTACCGGCCAGGGTCTGCAAAAGTTGTGATTCCAAAGGAGTTACCAAAAAGGCCAGCCAATTTCGTTAGCGCTCGTCGCACTTTGCTCAGGGCCGGCAGGACAAGGTTGGCGGCCGCGGTGCGCTTAGGAAGAAGTCAAGGGAGCAATGTCGAAGGGAGCCGGGCCGAAGGGTCGCCTCTTCCTTACCTCGTCATCTCATTGCTTCGGCTTCGGCGCAACAGCCCTCGCCTTCCTGGATGGCGTGCCGAGCCGTAGCTCGCGAATACTAGCGTGCGTTTCATTTCGTCGCATGACACACGAGCGAAGGATGGTGGGCCTGGGTAGACTCGAACTACCGACCTCGCCCTTATCAGGGGAGCGTGGTTAGGTTTTACAACAACTTACAAGACCGCGGGGACTGCCAAACTACGCGGAAGTGGCAAGAGAGATCCCAGATTGTGGGTTGGGTTGTGGGTTGGAAAAAGTCCACAGATTCTGGAGCAGCCCCACCTTCGTTTCCCACAAGCGCGTTTCTCGGTACCTATGTGGTGAGACTTCCCACAAGGGGACTTGAACGAAGCCGGCCGGCGGCGGACGCTTCGCGTGAGGCTAACGGAGCACTGGTTGCCTGACGGTTGAGATATAAGTTTGGGTCACAGGAGGTGTCCCGTGACCCATCTCAGAAAAATGATGCTGGAAGATCTCCAGCGTCGTAATTATGCAGAGACTACCATAAATTGCTACATCCGCGCCGTCGAAGATTTTTCCCGATACTTCAACTGTTCCCCAGATCGTTTAGGCCCTCGACACATTCGTGAATATCAAGCCGCGTTGTTTCAGAAGCGGAAGTTCTCGCCAAACACGGTGACACAACACCTGGCGGCTCTACGCTTTTTCTACGTCAAGACACTCAAGAAAGCCTGGAGCATCACGGAAACACCCTACCCGAAGAAGGCCGTTCACCTGCCAACGATCCTCAGTCAGGAGGAAGTGGCGCGACTCATCGACGCAGCTCTGACTCCTTATCATCGCACTCTGTTGATGACGCTCTACGCCACCGGAGTACGACGCGCTGAATTGACACACCTGAAAGTCAGCGACGTGGACAGCCAACGCATGGTGATTCACGTCCGAGGCGGTAAAGGTCGCAAAGACCGCGATGTTTTGCTCAGTCCAAAATTGCTCGACGAACTCAAGCGACACTGGCGCGGCTTACGGCGAAAGCCCAGCGTTTGGCTGTTTCCAGGCAACCGCTGGCATACCCGTGATATTCCGATCACCACCAAGGTGGTCTGGGACGCTTGCAAGAAAGCCGCCCAGCGAGCTGGCCTCCAGAAAGAGGTGCACCCACATACGCTGAGGCACTGCTTCGCCACACATCTACTCGAGGCAGGTGCGGATCTGCGCACCATCCAGACGCTGTTAGGCCACAGTGATCTGGAAGAGACCACTCTCTATCTGCATCTCTCGCAGCGCCGCCTGAACGCGACTGCCAGTCCTCTGGACTCGCTGAAGCTAAAAGACCGGCCACCCCAGGACGAGTAGATGGACCGGCCACCCCTCGAGGTGGCCGATCTGGTCCGCGCCGCGGGTGACGCATTCATCGAACGAAGCCGTAAGTGGATCCGCTGGAAGCATGTCAAAGTGCTACTGGCCATTGCGCGGTGTCGTACCGCCGCACTCGGCGGCCATGTCGATGAATGCACTCGCTGTGGACATCGCGCCATCTCCTACAACTCGTGCAGAAATCGGCACTGCCCGAAGTGTCAGGCAGGAGCTCGCGATCGCTGGCTCGCAGCGCGGCGCAAGGAGCTTCTCCCAACGCGTTACGTCCATGTTGTCTTCACACTGCCCCACCGGTTGGGACCATTGGTCTTGCAAAACAAGAAGGTCATCTACGATCTCCTGTTTCGCACCAGTGCGGAAACTCTTCTGGAAGTCGCGCGCGATCCCCAGCATCTCGGTGCAGAAATCGGCTTCTTCAGCGTGCTGCACAGTTGGACTCAAAAACTCGAACTTCACCCGCATGTACATTGCGTGGTGCCGGCCGGTGGGCTGTCTGCCGATCACACGCGCTGGATCAAGCCACGCTACGATTTCTTTCTTCCCGTCAAGGTGCTCGGCGCTGTCTTTCGCGGCAAGTTCCACGAAGCGCTCAAGCGCGCTTTTCATGACGGCAAGCTCAACTTTCATGGAGACTTGAAGCTCCTCGCTCAACCGAAAACCTTTGCTGCGTGGCTGAGACCATTGTTCCGAAAGGATTGGGTGGTCTACGCGAAACGTCCATTCGGAGGCCCAGAGCATGTGCTCCGTTATCTGGGCCGCTACACTCATCGCGTGGCCATCTCCAACCACCGCCTGGTCTCGTTTGCTGACGGAGAGGTCACGTTTCGTTGGCGCGATTCCGCCCACAACAACGAACAGAGGTCGCTGCCTCTATCTGTCGATGAATTCTTGCGCCGCTTCCTGTTGCATCTGCTCCCCGAAGGGTTCGTGCGCATCCGAAATTTCGGCTTCCTGGCCAATCGCAGACGTGCCACCACCTTGCCACTTTGTTTCCAATTGCTCGGCTCGGCGCCGCAAACCGAGCAAGAGGTCTCCAGCACCAGTCCCAGCGATCTCTGGGCTTGCCCCAAGTGTGGCGGGCGGATGATGCTCGTCGAAAGACTCACCGCTGCTGAAATCCAGCTTCGTTCTCCACCGGTGGTCACGGCTGCTGCATGAAGCGACGCTTATCCAATTCGAATTTTTCGCGTGTTTCGACCCGCTCCGTACCGCTCTGCCTTGCAGCGGAATGGATCTCCTTTTCCAGCTTCTTCAACCTCGCTCTTCACGATCCTTTTTCGCAACAGCCTGCTTCGGGGCGGCTACGGTCAGATGTCGCGCCCTCCCGCACAGCCTCGGCACAACTCCACGCCCCTCCTTCCTACGATTGAATTTGCATAACGACCGCGTCCGCCGCAATCACGGCCGGCTCCCTTCAAGTCGTTGTATCGAAAGCGCGCGAAAACACCGTGCTCGTGCAGACACCTTGCCCCTTCGCGCTTCCGATACAACCCTAAGACTTCTGGCCCGGAACGGTTTTTGAGTGCCCCGCGACTCACGATGAAGCGGCAATCGCAATAGCCATTTCACCTCATCGGGAAACACTAGCCGACTTCAGAGGATTAATCCCGCCGCGAGCGGCTCCAATCGTTGCGGCGAGACTCCACCGGATGCCTTTTCATCCCATCGAGAAAGGAATAGCCATTCTGGGAACGCTTCGAGAGCATCTCGCTAATGAATGGCGATTAGCCTGACAATCCGATGCGCCTAAGTAATTCCTGAAAGCGTGGATCGGATCGCAGCGGGTCGAGTCGGGGATCCACCCCGACAGAGGGCAGTCAATCCGAACGGTCGCGATAGGCCTTGGCAAGCCAAGCGAACGCTTCTTCCTTGTCTCCAAGCACGGAATATATGCACGCAACATTGAATCCGCAAACATAACGCTGTCGCGCCTGGCCCTCGATCCCGCTTATCATCGCACGAGCCTGATCCTTCCTGCCGGCGAGCACATAGGCAGCCGCGACCTGAGATAGGATCACGGGATTTTGTGTGGATTTCACGGCGCGATCTGCCGCAGCAAGCGCTTGTTCTGACTGGCCAAGTTCGGCATACGAGAGCGCCTGAATGTGGTCGTCATGCCCAACCTTGCGGGCAGCTTCGATAGATTCGTTGTAGCGTCTCGCGAGGAACAAGAGCCATGCCCGGTCGCCGTGTGACAAAGGCAAGAGCGGATCCAGGGCATAGGCGCGCTGAAGCTCCTGGAGCCCTTCGTCAGTTCGGTGGTCCACAAAGAGAAGATACTCTGCGTAGCCAGCGTGCGCCCGAGGCAAGCTGGGATTCAGTTCGAGCGCTCTGCGAAACTCGCGTTCCGCGCGGGCCCAATCCCAGTCAAAGATGAACGCGACATAGCCGAGAGACGCATGCGCTTCCGCGAGCGTGTCATCGAGTTCAATGGCTCTGGTAGCGGCGGCTTTTGCCTTGGGCAGCACCTCAAGCGGGGCTCTGTAATGCGTGCTCAAATTGACATACGCATCCGCCAAGCCGGAGTAAGCCAATGCATCGTTTGGATCGTGAGTGAGGGCCAGCTGAAAATATCCAACGGCCTTTTCGAGGGATTGGGATTTTAGCGTCTCCGTGGGTTCAGCGGTCATTCCGTGTAGCTCGTAGAGACCGCGGAGATAGGCTTCGTTGGCCGCGCCATCGACCTGGCGAGCGTTTGACAACTGAGATTGCTCTTGCGGGGTGAGGGTAATCTTTACTTCGCTGGCGATCGCTTTGGCCACTTCGTCCTGCAAAGCCAAAATGTCCCGCAAATCGCGTTCATAGGTCTCGGCCCAGAGGTGCCGATCCCTAGGCGCCTCAATCAACTGGGCAGTTATCCGCACGTGGTCGCCCGACCGCATCACCGTCCCTTCCACGATGGCATCCACGTTCAGTTCCTGCGCGATTTGCGGCATGGGCTTGCGATTTCCTTTGTACTGCATGACCGAGTTTCGTGAGATCACCCGCAGCGTATGAATTTTAGCCAAGTCCGTGATGAGCGCATCGGTCATGCCGTCGGCGAAATATTCCTGTTCCGGGTCGTGTGAAAGGTTTTCCAACGGAAGAACCGCTACGGATTCGATGCGCCCAGATCGGGTTTTGCCTAATATGCGCTCACGCAATTTCCCGCCTGTGAGCCCAACCGCAGCTATCATCAACACACCTAGGCCAAATGCCGCCGCTGGCCACAATCGTCTCCTGAGCAGTTGCCGTGCTCCGGAACGCGGCTTTGAAGGTTGGAGCCGACTGGATTCTACGATCGTGGCGGGAGATCCCAAGTCACTTTGGAGCCCGTTCACCGGCGCAATGAAGCGGTAGCCTCTCTTGGGCAAGGTTTCGACGTAGCGCGGCGTATTCGCATCATCATCCAGGGCCGCTCGCACCTCTCGGATGCACAGGTTTAGCCCGTGCTCAAAATCAACGAAAGTTTCGCTTCCCCAGATATTCTCGCGTAGCTCTTCCCGCGCGACGAGTTGACCGGGACGAGAGGCGAGTAACACCAAGATTTTGGCCGCCTGCGGACGCAGCCGAATGGTATGGCCGGACTTGCGCAGTTCGCTCGTGAGGACGTTGAGCTCGAAAACACCGAAGCGCAGCGGAAGGTTGCTGGAAGCGCCATTAGCCAAGGGTCGGGTCCTTCCAACCGAACGAAAGTAAGCGAATTATACGCCCAAAAGAGTCCGCATACTCAACTCTGCAAGCACCTGAGTTTTCACTAACTTCGGCCCTCACCCAAAACTAATCCCGCGCGAATTGACCGCGCAGACCGCGTGCTCCATTATCTCGCGTGTTCGGTCCGTTTACCGAGGACAGATCTAGGAGAGATTCGTATGAAAAAGATCACAGCATGTGTACTGAGCCTTGCGGCTTTCTTGACTCTTGCGGTCGGAACCGCGTTTGCATCTCACGATATGGCATGTTGCAAGAACCCCGCGATGGAATGTTGCAAGAACCCAGCCATGCCTTGTTGCCGGTAAACGCGGCGGAATGAGTATCTACGTTCTTTACATGCCAGCTGAACGTCCAGCGCTTGCTGTTACGGATATTGATGTCCGTTCGAGTGCAAAGATTTGAGCGAATAATCAATTCGCTGAGATATATTCAGACTTCAAGGACAGCCACATCCGAGCCGACCCGCGCGAAGTAATCAGTTCTTCGGAAGGTCGTCGGATATCGTTGGAAGGTCTTGTGTCCGGTGGTCAACGATTTGAAAGAGCAGGAAAGCGTGCACGGCGTCCGTTGTCTCCGGGCTGGATGTGACCAGCCGAATCCGCGCCCCGCGATCAGTTTCCGAGAATTCGTAGCGAATCTGATCCTTGAGCCTCGTCATGGTCGCCGTGCCAGGCGGGTTGGCGTCGTGAATGAGCATTGGCTCCTGGAAATTCCCGGAAGCGAACATCTTGGCGAAATGTTCCAGGTGAGTCCGAATTTGATCGATGCTCGCTTTATCCTTTGGGTCGTTGGCCGTAACGTCGATTTCTCCTCCGTTGCTGAATAATCGGAAATGATGCGTGGTAGCTTCGTGCGAGAAGCCCATGATATGCTCTCCACGCTTGACGACGCCTTCCGAACGCTTGTCTTGGTCCGGTGATGGGTTCTGTTTCACCTTCGCCATTCCTGGAACGACGGCCAGAGATAGGATAAGCAGTAGCGTGCGCATGGTCTATTGTCCTCTCTTCTTTCGGCGTGACGGAAGACAGGAAGGAACCCTGACGGGGGGCCTTGGCGGCACGGTCTCAAGCAACCGCGCTACTTGACCCGGCTTTGTCCGCCGCAACTGTTTGTCCCAGTCCTTTGACAATCGGTTCTTTGCGACGCGTAGGGATGCGAGATTCCTGATTTGCCCGTCGATGTCGCGGATCTTCGAATGCATCAAAGCGCGAACATGTCGACAAGGTGCTCCGCCGCTGTCTCGGACAGCCAGGACGGTTTTCAGCTCGGTGAGGGAATAACCAACCGGAATCGCGGAACCCCATCTCCCGCGTCACGCAAGCTCTGTACCTGCCCGCCCTCCGGCTATGTCTGCGGTTTCGCAAGACGACGTTGCTGCTCAACCTGATTTTTCTGGTCGTCACGCTTCCTTTGGCGCTCAAGATAGGCAGTCAGTTTATGCCGCCTCTATTTGAAGGCTCCGCTTTGTACATGCCGACCGCCTTGCCGGGAATTTCCATCGGTCAGGCTTCACAACTGCTACAAGAACAAGACCGCGTCATCCGCACGTTCCCGGAAGTCGAAACCGTGTTCGGGACGATCGGACGATCCGACAGCGCCACGGATAACGTTGTGAGCCGAGTCTCTGTCGAACGCCTCAGTATCGGTCCCAACCTGCGGCTCTTTGGACGGTGCTCCAATCCTGAAGCCCTGCTGCTCAGAAAATAGCATCGCCAAAACATTCGGCAAAAAACCGAATGTTCTTACGCGGTTCAATTCACTGAGAAAAAAGAGGTTGGCTCCCCGGGTAGGATTCGAACCTACAGCCTGTCGGTTAACAGCCGAAATGATCGAAAATCTAAGTGCCCTATCTGGTGTCGCTTACGAGAAATTGGGAGCCATTTTTCCTTCTTTAGTCGCACCCACACTTGCACCCACGGCTATGACTTACGAATGGGTGCCCAATGGGCCCAGGTCAGGTTCGCTGAGGGTCCCTATCCACCCTCATTTCCTCGAACCGGACTTCTGGACAGCGAGGAGATTCTGAATTACAACGAACTGGACCCAGCATCCTGATAGCTCGACACTAGCCGACTTACCAGGCACAACCTCAAAAGTTCAAGGAAACTCGCGATCAATTACAGCAACTTCGCATATTCCGCCTTGGCCTGCTTCAGTGCAGGTATGTCGGGGTCGGCGTCTTTCCACAGAGTCAAGAAATCCTGGTAGGCACTTCGGGCTCTCGTGGTGTCCCCTTGCAAGATGTAGGAGCGAGCGAGACCAAGATGCGCGAGCGCGCCGATGGGCTCGTTTTGCACCAAGCCACGTTGATCGAGGACCTTCTGGAATTCCGCAGTTGCCTCTTTTCCTTGACGAGCGGCCAGAAACGCCTCTCCCCGCACAAAGGCGGGATAGAGCGCGTACCAAGAGTAGGGAGTCGTAGTCGACTCCCCCAATTCGTATGCCGCGGCGGCTCTGAGACTCTCGACGGCACCGGAAGTGTTTCCGCGGTTGATCGCCAACTTGGCTTTCAACGTCGGGAGGTAGTTGAACCGGACAAGTATATCTTCCTTGAATCGCTTGTTCAAATCGGCAGCAAGTGCTTCGGCCCTCCGCTCATCTCTAGCGTACGCCAACGCAAGTGCCGCGCCGTATTCCAAGTCGCGTCCCGTTGAGCGCGACATCGCTTGGGCGACGCGCCGTTTCGCCTCCTCGCCATTGCCATACAACGCTTCCCGTAAACCGGACACGGCAAGGTATATCGCGGCGGTTTCATGCTCCCCTGCGCGCTCGGCAGAGTCGGCTGCCTGACGAGAAAGCTCACGCGCTTTTTGAAGTCGCCCGGCATATGCGGCGGTGTGGGCTTCCAGGTCTAACAGCTCGTCTTCCACACCTGGTTTCCCTGCCGACCAGGAAACCTCCTGCGCCATTCTCGCCGAGTCATCCTGCAGGAAAGCAAGCTCGTACAAGGCGATGTGAAAATAAGGAACGTCCAGTTTGCGGTTGATGGCCGCTTCATAGGTTGCGTTTGCTTCATTCAGGTGATTTGTGGCTATGTAACTGAACATGAGCGTGGAAGGAGGAATGGGGCTGTTAGGAAACAGGTGGACTGCTTCCCTCCCCTCTTCCACTGCATTTTCATTTTGACCGAGGACGGGATAGATAAGCCCCGCCAGAAAATCGTGGGGTCCCTCCGCGCGAGAATAGGCCTGTTTCCAAAGCTCACAGGTTTGCACCGCGCGTTCCATATTTCCTGTGACTACAATGTCGTAAGAAGCCGAGATGTAGTACTTCTCTGGCTCACTCGTTCGGTCGCGAAGTTCGTAAGCTCTTTGCGTGGATTCGGCAGCTAGGACGGTTTCTCCAACATCTCCATACACGCGCCCAAGCAAAGCATAGGCGAGTGCAAATTTCGGATCGAGTTCGATAGCACGCTTGTAAAACGGAATTGCTGCCGCCGATCCCGTTGTGCTCACGACTTTGCTTCCCAGGCTGAAAGTCTTAAGGGCCTCCAGAGATGGAGTGGTAGCCTGCTGCAAATCAGTGTCAAATCTCTGAACAGTGGTCAGTGACTCGCCGAGTTTCTCCCGAATCTCAGAAGCGGTTTTTCCCAGCGCATCGAGCACATGGTTTTTGTCGCTTGCCTGGGCTTCCGTGCTTGCTAGGGTCTTCCCAGTCGAGCAGTTGACAGCTGCAACGGTCAGCAGGTATTGCGTCCCAATCTGCGAAATGGCGCCACTGAGCACGGCGACGCTATTGGTTCGCTGGCAAACTTCTCTGGCAACCTCTGCTGTAAGCCGGAATTCCGTTGGCTGCCCCATCATGCGCAGCGTCTGCTGGATTTCTGACTCGGAGGCAAGGCTGAGAAATGGCGATTGCTCTAATTGGACCGCCAGGCCTTGCCGCAGCGCGCCGTCAAACACGGAGTCACCGGTGCTGTTCGCGAAGTCGGCGAGCACGATCGTGTCTTTCGCGCTCAATGGGGGCTTCACCGGTGTTCGACTTATCCAAAGCACGCCGAACACGAGTGCGGTAGCGGGAACTAGTAGCGCAAGGATCTTCAGCAATAGTCCGAAGCGCCGATGGGCTTCGGAGAGAACGGCACGTTGACTTTCTTCCGAAGGTGGCAGCGTCTCGCGACCTTCATTCTCCTTAGGCTCAATCCCTACGACCGGAGCTAGAAACCGGTATCCGATGCGCGGCACGGTCTCGATGTAGCGCGGCGATTCGGCGGAATCGCCTAGTACCTGCCGCAGCTTCTTAACGGCCGCATTCAAGCCATTTTCAAAATCGACGAAGGTGTCGTCCTTCCACAGTGCGACCTGGAGTTCCTCGCGTGTGACAACTTCTCCGGGCCGATCCGTCAGCACAAGTAAGATCTCAAACGACTGACCATGCAGCTTCAGTCTGTGCTCGTGCTTACGCAAGCTCCGCTCGCGGCGATGAACGGTGTAATCGCCGAACTGCAGGATGGCAGGTGGCTCGGTCTTAGCCATTGGGCAACCGCGGATTCTCCATTCTAATCGTGCTCAGCCACACCTGAAAAGGGAGCGAAACCTAACTCCCCTCTTCTGAGCAACTTAGACAGTCACATCTTTTCATTTCCAAATCACCCTCTTTCCATTGCTTGTAGCGCCGTGAGTAAGAACAATCGCGGTAAAGCCAGCTCAATGGCTGGCACTAAAAAAAGAACATTCACTTGGAGGTCGGTCCATGAAGCTTTTCAATCGCTTTACACCAGTTTTCGTGCTCCTGCTAACGCTAGCCGTTCTGGGCGCTCCGCGGATTCTTCAGGCGCAGCAAACGTGGAAAGGTACGGTTGGGGGTCAGAGTAAGGATATGGCCAGACAAGCGGAAGCCTTTCTGCCCAACGAGTTCTGGATCCACGTCGGCGACAAAATCCATTGGACGTTTTCAAGCGGCGACATTCACACGGTTTCGTTTCTTCTCGTCGGGCAACCGTACCCGAGTAATTTCAGCGCGGGGTGTCCAGGGTTTTCCGCCAGCGGTACGCCGTTCGACGGCACCACTTGCGTCTCCAGCACTCCGTCGGGGACCGGCCAAACATTCGATGTGACGTTTGCGGCGGCAGGGAACTTCGAGCTCGTCTGTCTGGTTCACCCAGAAATGTTCGGCACCATTCACGTACTCAACGCCTCTGAGACTCTGCCGCATGACCAGGCCTATTATGACGCGCAGGCGCAAAGCGAACAACAAGCTCTGCTTGGAGATCAAGACGCATTAGTCGGCGAAGCCCACCATCATCATTCGATGGCGGACATGCTATCCGAACGCGTGATTCACGGTCCGGCACAAGTTGTCGCCGGTACCGGAGTGATTGGAGCGACTCCTGGGGGACAGGAATCGCTTTCGATCGTGCGTTTTATGGATGGTATCGTTGAAATCCACGCCGGTGAGACGGTCGAGTGGACGAATAACGACCCCATCATCGGCCACACCGTCACTTTTGGGACGGAACCCACAGATCTTTTCGATCCTTCCTGCGGTCCTGCTCCAGGGTGTCAGGTAGCGTTAGATCCGGACGGCGCGCTTCATGCCTTCATCACGGGACCGGGCCAAAACGTGCATTCGGGATTTATTTTCGCGGCCCTCGAAGGGTATACGGGCGGTTTGCCTGTGCCACAGCTTCCGTTATTTCCACCAACGCGATTTCGGGTCAACTTCACGGCTCCTGGAACATACAACTACTTCTGCTCTCTTCACGACAACCTCGGCATGGTCGGCAAGGTGATTGTCCTGCCGTAGAAGCCCGATTTCGGCTGCGAGGAGGTGTCTCGTGAGAACACTATGGAACAATCGCGTTTGCGGAATTAGATGGCCCCTTCATCAGTAGGTCCTGATTAACGCGCTTGTGTTTACCGATTTCCTTTCACTCGCCTAATCATGTCCGTCACTGGCCAGAAACGGGGTTCGGGTCCTTCAGCATTCTAAGTGGATGACCATACTAAGCGCGGCGCGGGAGGCCGCCAGTATGGGACATCGGGGAAAAACAACCAAACGTGCGAGGGCTAAATCAATACTTCGGCTGCCTGACTTGGAGCAGTCAAAGAACGCAGTTCTGAACTCGCTGGCAGCGGCGAGTTCCCAAGAGTCGTATGAGCATGCAATCGATGAATTCATCTGCTGGTATTGCTCCGAGCCGCGGTTGGCCTTCAACCGGAGTGTTGTTCTTCGTTATCGATTCTTTCTCGAACAAAAGAACCTGGCGCCCTCGACAATCAACGTGCGTTTGGCAGCCGTCAGACGCCTGGCGCATGAGGCAGCTGACACAGGACTCCTGAGTCCCGAATTGGCAGCTGGAATCGGTCGCGTTAAAGGTGCAAAACGCTTGGGCGTTCGGATCGGAAACTGGTTGACCGTCGACCAGTCCAGAGCTTTGCTCGCGAAACCAGAAGGGGAAACCTTGCGGGCTAAGCGTGATCGAGCGATTTTGGCGTTGTTGATTGGCTGCGGTCTGCGACGCGCTGAACTGGTCGGCCTCGGACTCGAAGATTTTCAAGTCCGTGAGGAGCACTGCGTCATCGCCGACCTAATTGGCAAGGGAAAGCACATTCGCACCGTGCCAGTTCCGACGTGGGCAAAGCGCTTTGTTGATGAGTGGACCGATGCAGCCAGTATCAGCACGGGTGCACTGTTCCGACGGGTTGGCAAGCTAGGAAAGATATGGGGCTCAAGCCTCACACCGAAAGCTATCTGGCACATCGTCAAAGCAGCAGCGAAACGTGCCAACATTAAAAATCTCGCTCCGCATGACTTACGCCGGACCTGTGCACGACTCTGCCACTTGGCCGGGGGAGAACTTGAACAGATTCAGTTCTTGCTTGGCCATGTATCCGTTCAGACCACCGAGCATTACCTGGGATGCAAACAGAAACTGCGACACGCGGTAAATGACAAGCTGGGCCTGGAAGACATTTGACCGGGCATTTACGGCCTCGAAGCGGACTTTTATGGGACGTCAGCGGGACTTCGCTTTTCCGGTCAGTGCGTTCATCAATCGCAGCAAACGAAGTGGCCGCCGGAACGCTATGTCTATTCTGTCGCTAGGATTGTAAAGCGGGAGGTAATTGAGATTCTCTCCCGCCGACGTTGGTACGAAAAGTGAATCGGAGGTGCGAGCCTGAAATATTGAGGCGCATACCATCCCGATTTCGGTATATATTTTCGAGGCGCTCAGACCACTTGTCGCAGGTTTTGCAGGGCCGATTGCGTTTGGGTCACCATTTGGTGGACTGGCGGACGCGGCGATCCAATTCTTTTTTTTACATTGTGGT
>Ga0070730_10004098_pt1 | contig 12891 bp, 12 predicted proteins | sample Coa_R1_3_FD_66447 | JGI IMG/M metagenome (GOLD analysis project Ga0070730, IMG submission 66447) | Surface soil microbial communities from Centralia Pennsylvania, which are recovering from an underground coalmine fire - Coalmine... | ecosystem: Environmental > Terrestrial > Soil > Unclassified ...
TCCAGTGGTGGTCTCACGGAGATCCAATTTCGCCAAATTGTGTTCGTAGCCACATTTAGAGCACCTATGTACGCTCTCCCAATGTGTTTCCCCGCTAGGCTCTGGTGTATGTGAACTCATCTAAGGTCTGGCAGTGAACGGAAGGATGTTGGGGTAATTGTGTTTAGTTCTTGTACTTGAGGTCAGCGGATCCCGGCAGGCGGGCATTCAACGCCGGCCGCATGCCAAACAGCCTTGAACGCCGTGGCAAGTTAATTTTATTCACCTGCACCAGGATTTGAACGAACTGATTGGTTTTTAGGTGAATAGCGCTACCGCCTCTTCCGTTTCTGACAACGTCCCTCCGAACCCAAAGCCTTCGCCGACTCGATCAAAGTCGACAATTCGAACCCCGCGAACACCGCTCGCCAGGGCCACTTCCGTTGACCAAGAAATCGTATCAAAGTCACTGATCATGGGACATGACATATTCCTGTAAGTCCCGCTACACGAAATTTGGCGTTTCGCTACCAGCTTTATGTAATTGGCGACCCGTGAGCCGATGACTACCATCACAACAAGTTTAGAGTGTGCTCCTGAAGTCGCTATACATCGTGATCGGGGCGATTCTCTTCCGCACCCGTAGACCATTCCATAGGAGTCAGAGAAATGCAGCTCTACACAGCAATCACTCAAGACGGTACTGTCTCGGTTGAGACCAAGGTGAAAATTGCAGAAAAGTAACCCGAATCCACACGACTGTGATGAAGGTGCCGAAAAACTTCGTCCGCGTGATCTTTCCATCGTATCCAAAAGGGTCTGGCTTTACCGGTGGGAGTACAGGCCCCAATGGCTTCGCTTAATTGTGTGCTGCGAAGCGGACATACTCTGGAAGAGAAGACAGACATGCCGCAGCAGCTTTGGACGATGTTTCAGGGACAGACCGGGATTGCCACGGATCAGCTCGTACTCTCACTTCAGGAAATCCCATCCAGCAATGCCATGGAGATGGGCCAGATCATGCAAGCCGTTGGGCACGAATAGCGGCCGGTTTTGTTTCAAAATCACTTGACCCGATATTGTTCGTGGAGTTGATCATGTGCTCTTTTCCTCCGAATCTCGATCTTTACCTGTGTGCCAATCGTACTTGTGAAGTCGGGATGGAGCATGCTAGGCATGCGCTTTACGCGTCCTTCGTGTATGGGCTCGAGGTACTGCCTCGTGACTGACTGCGTGGTTTTAAGTAGCCGGTGAGAATCAACCGCGCGAGCACCTTGTGAGGGCTTGCTGTGGCTAGGTGTTGTCCAAACTGATGGTTGTAAATGAAAAGGAGAAACGATGAAAGCACTGAAACTTGCAGGGATTCCCGCATTGCTGATTCTCTACGTAGGTATGGCGGTTGGTCAGGATGCTGCCCACGACGTGGACAAAGCTGCAACCAAGACCGGTCATGTTGTTAAGCACGCTGCTAAGAAGGTCGGCAGCGGCACAAAGAAGGGCGCCAAAGACGTTGGTCATGGAACCAAGGTCGCGGCCAAAGACACCGGAAAAGGAGTCAAGACTGGTACGGAGAAAACCGGCGAAGGCATTAAGGATGCGGTTACCAAGTAGCCGAGGATTGATTGCTGGCAACCCGGCGAGAGCAGGATGGCTCGCCGGGATTTTGAATGGAGATAGTAAGTTTATTCGGTATGCTCTGCTTGACCTATCCGAGTTCGTCAGAAGGACGACTGGATCTGTTTGGCTACGTTAACTTTCGAACTGATACAAGCTATGGCCAGCCCATCTGGGTTCTCAAGGAGACCGATCATGACAACACCGCTTGCCGCCGATCTGACGTGGCAACACTTTCCTGCCGCGCCGAATGGCTTCTTCCGTGCCCCCGTGCTCATCACCGGCCCTACCCGGTCGACGTGGATGAAATCATCGGCGAAATGGTCCTGCTTATGCGGAGCGAAGCCAACGATTATGCCGTTTCGATTCGTATGGACCTTGCCGCCGATCTTCCCAAAATCACGGCAGACCGAGTGCAACTACAGCAGGTACTGATGAACCTCATGCTCAATGGTATCGAGGCGATGAAGGAGACTGGCGGAGTGCTCACGGTCAAGACCGAACGAGGCGAAGGCGGCGAAGTGCTGTTCTCAGTGAGCGACACCCGAGCAGGATTGCCGATCGGAAGAGCGGATGAGATCTTCAATGCCTTTTTCACCACTAAACCTCAGGGCAGCGGCATGGGGCTGGCGATCAGCCGTTCCATCGTGGAATCGCATGGTGGCCGTTTGTGGGCCACGTCTAACGATGGACAAGGCGCGACGTTTCATTTCAGACTGCCAGTGGCATCTTACAAAAGGAGCGAGCAGAATAGAATCGATGACATTTTTCAATGATTCTTCGGAGATCCCCTTCGAGGAATCGCTTGGGGTGGACCGTTGAAAGGCAATCGATCAGCTCCAATGCGCCCGAGGCTCTTGCATGAATCGCAGGTTGATCATTTGCTAAGCAGTTCAACGAATTCGCTGACCGCTGGTCTTCATAAGCTGCGCTTTCGCTGGCGGACCGGAGCGATCTTTGCGGTCTCTCTTGCAATGTCGTTGCCTGGAGTCATGACCCGGCGTGCCGCCGCGCACGCCCAGGTCTTACAGGGCTACCATCACACTGCGTGGACCATTGAGAATGGCCTTAGCGCGGTCTGGGCTGTACAGCAGGCGCCAAACGGATTCCTTTGGCTGACGACGCCAACGGGCGTCTTTCGATTTGACGGCCTGCGCTTTGAATCGGTGGACGAAGTCACCAATCGAGAGGTACACAACGTAAACATTGTCAGTGCGTTTGTGTCCTCTTCGGGCGGCGTTTGGCTGACGACGCGAACTCACGGACTATTGCTATGGAAAGACGACCGGGTGAGCAATTACCCTGACCCCCGCTGCGTGCCTGCGGCGGGGACCGGAGGCATCGCCGAAGACCGCGATGGAGCTCTTTGGATCGCGGCGTCCTCGGGTCTTTACCGCCTGAAAAATGGAAATTGTGAACAGATTCACAATGACCCCGCATTTCCCGGTGGTTTTCCCTTGGCGATTCTGATTGATCGGGAGGGGACGCTTTGGGTTAAGTGGCCGACTGGCGCTTTCTACTTCCTGAAACTCGGAGAGTCTGAATTCAAGCACTGGTCCTCCGGAGAAGGTGTGGGTGGCGAATACGCTTTCGTCAAGCAGGCACCAGACGGCTCAATCTGGCTTTCCGACGCCGATGGGTTGCGCCGAGTGACAGGGTATCCTGACCCAACGGAGCCGATAGCTGGTCCAGAGAGAATTCGCAAGCCACCTTCTGGCTTTGGAAACTTCACATTTACTCCCAGTGGCGACCTCTGGGCGGGGTCCGGCCAGGGCGTCTACCGCTTCAAGAATGTTGAGCAATACAAGGTGGACGAGCCGCTCAGCACCGCTGATGCAGAAGCGTTCACCGTAAACCAGGGACTTAGTTCAAGTATTGCCGTGGATCTGTCGATCGACAGAGAAGGCACCGTCTGGATCGGCACAAACTCAGGCCTCGATAGGCTGCGACGCAACGCCTTTTCCACAGTAGCAATGCCAACAACAACCGACCATCAGATTGCGATCGCTGCGGGCGACGACGGAAGTGTTTGGCTTGGGAACCGAGAGCAACCCCTGACTCACATCGGCAAAGATGGCCATGTGCAAGTGTTCGCCAAGACTCGCCAAGCCATCGCGATTCGTCGCGCATTTGACGGCAGCATCTGGTCGTCCGGTGACGCTCGTCTTTGGCGGACTGCGGGAGGCAATCCTTCGCCGGTGGCATCTCCGCCTGCAGATATTCGAAGTGCCACTGATATAGCCGTGGATCGAAACCACGAGCCATGGATCACGACTTTCACTCCAGACTCCTACCATCGGGTTGGGACTACATGGATCAAGGTGACCGAAGCGCTCGGGAGGAAGCCCGGCGTCATTGGCGCAATGGCGGGAGATTCCGACGGCAACATATGGTTCGCGTTTTCAAACAAGCTAGTGGAGTGGGACGGCAGCGCATACCATCGCTTTTCCTTTCGGGACGGGAATCTGAATATCTCCGTCGCGGTCGTCGCTGTGAGGGGTGACCATATATGGCTGGGCGGGGCGGGCGGCGTCGTTCTCTTTTCACATGGACGTTTCCAACTGATGCACTGGAAGGATGAGCGCAATCCGGGAAGAGTCTCCGGTTTGGTTGAAACAGAGGCAGGCGAGCTTTGGGCGAATGGCACATCGGGAGCCATCCGAGTTCCTGTGGATCAGTTGAAAACATGGCTGAACGATTCAGAATATGGTGTATCGGCAGATCGATTCGACCTTGAGGACGGACTTCCCGGACTTGCTGAAGAACGGTGGCCGGAGCCCTCACTTGTGGAGTCTTCCTCCGGCGTACTTTGGTTTGCGACCAACAAGGGGATTGCGTGGATTGATCCGGTGAAGCTCGGAGGTATGACGAATCGCATTCCGCCGCCAGTTTTCGTCAATAACATCGTCGACAAAGGCAAGATATATAGCGGGATGAACGGCCCGCTGGCATTGCCAGCCAAGGGGAACCTGGAGTTCAACTATACGGCTCTGAGTCTTGTCATCCCCGAACGGGTTCTTTTTCGTTACAAACTCGAAGGCATTGACACCGACTGGCAGAGCGCCGGCACACGGCGACAGGCTTTCTATACGAACCTTCCTCCGGGCAAGTACACGTTTCACGTGATCGCCTGCAATAACGACGGAATCTGGAATGAAGAGGGTGCGCGTCTAGACTTCGTCATCGCGCCCGCCTGGTACCAGACCATTTGGTTTCGACTGCTGTGCGTGACTGCATTTTTGGCATTTCTTTGGGGGCTGCATTTACTCCGAGTGCAGCAGTTACGAGAAGGGGAAAGAAAACTTCGCGAAGCCATCGAGACCATTCCGGCGATGGCCTGGATCGCTGCACCTGATGGGGCCGTTCAATTTAGGAATCGACGCTGGGTTGAATATACCGGCCTGTCGCAGGTGGGAAAAGCGGAGGGGGTCAGGGCAATTGCTGTTCATCCCGAAGATCGAGACCGAATTGTACGACAGCTGGGCGCAAGCTTTGCCAGTGGTGAGCCGTTCGAGGAGGAGATGCGCATCCGGCGCACCGATGGGGAATATAGGTGGTTTTTGGGCCGCGCCGTACCACTGCGGGACAAGCGAGGTAAGGTCGTGAAATGGTACGGTGCAGCGACCGACATTCAAGATCGCAAGCGTGCGGAACAGCTACAGGCCGAACTTGCACACACCAACCGGGTCAGCATGCTCGGGGAACTTGCGGCCTCAATCTCTCACGAGCTCAAGCAGCCGATTAGCGCGGCCGTGATGGATGCGCAAGCCAGCTTGCGATGGCTGGACCGCGACCAGCCGGACCTGGAGCAGGTGCGCCGGGCAACCGCAGCGATCGTGAGGGACGGGAGGCTTGCAGCCGACATCATTGATCGTTTGCGGGCGTTGTATAAGAAGACGCCTCCACAACGAGACCCGGTCGACGTGGATGAAATCATCGGCGAAATGGTCGTGCTGCTGCGGAGCGAAGCCAACGAGCATGCCGTTTCGATTCGTACGAATCTTGCCGCCGATCTTCCCAAAATCACGGCAGACCGGGTGCAACTGCAGCAGGTATTGATGAACCTCATGCTCAATGGAATCGAGGCAATGAAGGAGACCGGCGGAGTGCTCACGGTCAAGACGGGACGAGGCGAGGACGGTCAAGTGCTGATCTCAGTGAGCGACTCCGGAGTAGGATTGCCGGCCGGAAGCGCGGACGAAATATTCAATACCTTCGTCACCACGAAACCACAGGGCAGCGGGATGGGACTGGCAATCAGCAAGTCGATCGTCGAATCGCATGGTGGCCGTTTGTGGGCCACGTCTAACGACGGACGTGGCGCGACGTTTCATTTCACTCTGCCAACCGCAGCGATGGAAGTGTCTGCGGCAATATGATTCCGTGTTCTTACACGCGTGCCACATCCGCGCACTACACGAGAAACGTGAAGAGAGTGTTCTGCACATCATTCGAGAGTCATCACGTTTCGTCCATGAAGACCCCAACAAGCACGAAGTTCAAATTGACTGGTCTATCGAAGGCAGCCTGTCGCCAATTTGTGCCGACTGTATTGGACGAGGAGCTAGCGATCCTCGCGTTGTGACGACTCGGGCAAGGCGACATTCAAAGTGGCGCCTCTTTGTGGTATCTTCGAGTCCCATGCCATTATCGATGGCCCGGACAATCACCTCGTGCTCCTGTGGAACAAAGGCCCCTAGCAGAATCTTGGCTCTATCTGCACTCCCTGCGGTCGGTTCAATCGCATTCAAGATTAGGTTTGATAAATATGTGCTGGGTTGAATAGTAAGCTACCCCCTATGCGACGCCAGTCCAAGCTAGTTGCGAAAGTACAGCAAGCACTCAAGGGAAACCTTCGCGTTGCCGACTGACCCTCTCGGAGCGTGCTCGATCATGTCACGTCGCGCTGGGGCTCTTTGGCGCTTCTTGTGCTTCTGGAGGGCACACGACGTTTCAGTGAACTTGCGCGAGGCATAGGCGGCGTCAGCGAAAAGATGCTGACCCAAACGTTGCGGACTCTGGAAGCGGATGGCCTTCTCCTGAGAACCGTCTATGCCACCAGCCCGCCGACGGTTGAGTACAGCTTAACTCAACTCGGAGGAGAGGTAGTGCTTCATATCAAATCCCTTACCTACTGGGTGGAACAAAATACGCCTGAGAGACTGACGACTCGATCGAAGCCTATTGGAGTTCGGTAGAAGCTCCATGTCAATTTTGGCGTTGACCGCACCGCCTGCCGCCATCGATCTTGATATCGATGGCGGCAAGTCGCTGCGGTGGCCACGGCTGTCCTAGAACTGAGCGCCGCTCATCGCTGCCATGAAGGCCGCGGGATTCCAGTATTCGCGGTAGTTGACCATCAGGCCGTCCCGGAAGGTCGCGAAAGTCGCGTAGCTCATCTCGTAGGGATTGCCGTTGGCCAAGACGACACCCGAAGCGCTCCACTCTGCGATGGCCATATTCGGATCGCCAGTCGCGTAGATCTTCAGTGTGGGAATCGTCTTTACGTCAATGACGTTTGGGTAGTTGCGCAAATACTCATAGATGGCCGCGCGACCTACAATCTTTCTGGATGCGGCATCTGGTGCAAAAGGAAATTCGACGAGGATATTCTCGTCACAGAAATCAGCCCAGCCCCTCATGTCTTTGGCGAGGAAGGTATCCAGGCTGTGTTGCAGAAGTTCCACGGCGGTATGTTTATTGCTCATTTGTCACTCCATTCGTTGAGGTTAGTTTGAAGCACGGCAGTGTCGCTGCGCGTAAATCCTGAGGGCCACGCAACGGGTTGTCGGTTTCTTCGTTCCAATGCCGATTTTGGCGTTACCAAATCGCCATGCCGCCATCGACCTTGATATCAATACCAGTCACGAATGAGCTTTCATCCGATGCGAGGAACAGTGCGACGTTGGCGACCTCAACCGGTTTGCCAAGACGCCCGACGATCGTCTTGCCGATCATGTAGTCTGCCCATTCCTTGTCTTTTAACTGCTCCCGCGTCTGGCTGGTCTCGATAACGCCAGGCGATATCGAATTGACGCGCATTCCGTACTCGCGGCCCTCCATTGCCAACTGCTTCGTCATCCCAATAATCCCCATCTTGGCTGTTGCATGGGCGAGGCCGCCAAGTGTACGAAACACCCGCCATCCAGTCAGGGACGCGGTATTGACGATCGTTCCGCCGCTTCGTTTCAGGTGGGGCCACGCGGCCTTCGTAAGGAAGAAGACAAGGTCGACCTCTTCGCGCGTGTTGCGATGCCACTCCTCTTCCGTGATGTCTTCGATCCAATTGAAGTGCGCCATCGCGGCGTTGTTGAAGAGCACGTCGATCCTGCCGTGCTCACCAATCGCCAGATCAACGAGTTTCTGGCAGTCGGCCATTGTTGTGAGATCGGCGGGATGTAGCGAAACCATCTGGCCCCCGGCCGCGCGAACCAGATCGACCGTCTCCTGACCAGCGTCGGCGTTGGTGTCACAGCCGACGACCAGTGCGCCTTCTTCAGCAAAGCGAAGCGCCGCTGCTCGTCCGATACTGCCGCTGGTGCCGGTGATGACACAAACCTTATCTTGTAGTCTCTTTGCCATGGAAAGTCCTTTCTTCTGTCTCAAATCTCGGTTTAAATCGTGACGCCGTGTTCGGCCCAGGCCGCAAAAGTTGCCTCAGCCGATCTTTGTTGACGCTCGGATAACTGGAGCGACTTCAGTTCCTAGTAGTTCGATGGAACGCTTCATCGCAGCCGTTTCGAGAGATGCCGAACTCATTTGGAAGGTGATGCGACGGACGCCGCCGAGTGTACCGCTGGCATCGAGCATCTTGCTCGCAACGGTCGCTGGATCGCCAATCAGAAAGGCTCCTTCCGGCCCGCACATCGCGTCGAACTGATACCGCGTGGGTGCCGACCAACCGCGCTCACGGCCAATCGTAGAGAACATGTATGCCCAGCCGGGGAAGAAGGCATCCCTGGCCTTCGCGGTGGTCTCTCCGACGAAGCCCATCGCATGAACGCCGACGGAAAGCTGTTCCGGCGTGTGTCCAGCTCGCAGTCCACTCTCGCGGTAGAGATCGACGAGTGGACGGAAGTGCTCAAAACTGCCGCCGATGATGGCGACCATCAGGGGAAGGCCAAGGGTGCCGGCACGGACAAAAGATTGCGGTGTGCCTCCAACACCAAGCCATACCGGAAGGCGCTGCTGATGGGGGCGGGGAAAAACCCCCTGGCCGGTGAGCGCAGCGCGATAACGACCCTCCCACCTGGGATGAGTTGTTGCGCGGAGCTTGAGAAACAGGTCAAGCTTCTCCGCAAAAAGCGCGTCATAGTCTTGCGTCTTGAAACCGAACAGCGGATAGGCTTCACCAAAGGAGCCTCGGCCAACGACAAGTTCGGCACGACCTTTCGAGATCAGATCGAGGGTAGCGAACTCTTGAAAGACTCGTACAGGATCGGCGGCACTCAACACCGCCACCGCGCTCGTGAGCCGGATCGTCTTGGTGCGGGCTGCTGCTGCCGCCAGAATAATTGCTGGAGCTGAGTCCAGGAATTCGGCGCGGTGGTGCTCCCCCATGCCGAAGACGTCGAGTCCAACGCGATCGGCGACCTCGACCTCTTCGAGGAGATCGGCCATGCGATCTGTTGCCGAAGGCAGCTTTCCCGTCTTTGGATCAGGGAGGATTGCTGCAAAACTGTCGATACCGATTTCCATGGTGTGCTTCTCGAAAAATTTCCGTCGATGAACTGTTGAAGATAGACGCTTCGGGCGTTTGCCTCCGAGTTATTGGAATGCCGACCGCTCCAGAAGAAGAAGCGGTCGGCACATAGCGACGTTTATGGGACTAGCACGACTTTGCCTGTCGTCTTGCGTCCCTCGAAGAGAGTGTGGACGTTGACCGCGTCTGCCAGCGGGTACTTTGTGATCTCTATCTTGAGGGTGCCGTCGCCGACAAACTTGAACAGATCACCCAGCGCACGAGGGACATGTTGGAGGCTCCCTTCGAGATTGAAGCCCCGCAGTGTGATGTTCTTCTCGAGCATCGTGAAGATCGCTTCGTGAGGAAGTGGATTACCGGAACCAGACCGAACGCCAAAGATGATCCATTGGCCGAACTGACTGAAAAGGGGGAACGCTTCCGTAGTGAGGTCGCCAATGGAGTCGAGGTAGACCTGAAGGCCCTGATCTCCCACGGCCTCGCGTATTGAAGCAGCCCATTGAGCGTCATCGTAGTCCACAACATGATCTGCACCCAGGTGTTTCACCGTCGCGTGTTTTGACTTCGAAGCGAGGCCAACGACCTTCGCACCCTTTGCCTTTGCTAACTGAATGGCGATACTTCCCACTCCTCCCGCCGCAGCCGAAATCAGGACAGCATCGCTCTCTTTGACCTTGGCTTCTTCGAGAAGCATGTACGCGGTGAGGCCCTGAACCAGGATTGCTGCTGCAAGCGCGGGATCAAGTCCGGCAGGAAACGGGATAGCTGTCGCTGCAGGGATCACCACATGGGTCGCATACCCTCCGCCAGCCAGCGTGATTGCGGCGACGGAGTCACCTTCCTTGAAACCGACCACACCGTTGCCAACGCTTTTGACGACACCTGCGATCTCAAACCCGGGAGAAAACGGTGCTTCGGGTATCTGCGGGTAGAAGCCGGACCTGGCCATCACATCGGAATAATTGACACCCGCGGCTTTTACTTCGACCAGCAGCATCCCGTCGCCTGGGGTAGGGGTTTGTGTCTCAAGAAGCGTGAGTACCTCTGGTCCACCGAACTTGGTAGCTTGAATATGTTTCATTTCTGACTTTCTCCTGTTTCGATCCCGATGGGACTGTGGTTGACGTTCCGTGTATGTTAGTATGTAGAGTACATACATACATATAGCGATGCAAAAATTAACAGCCCTTCCATGGAATCGTGAATTTACCGAGCCGCGCTACTTCCTGAGCGACATGGGCAACAGTTACGGAGGCGAGTTGACGTTCAAGAGCTTCGGTCGCCCGATCTAAGGAAGGCCGAATGGCTGCCTGAATGTTCTTTCCGACCACACAGGATTCGTTCGGCCCCTGCCGGTGAAAGGCAAAGACCTCGGAGTCTTCGACCGCGCGGTACACATCGAGCAAACGGATCTTCTCGGCGGGCTTTGCGAGTAAAGCTCCTCCACCTGTTCCCATCTGCGAGGTCGTCAAGCCAGCTTCCTGTAGTCGCGAAAGCAGAGATCGTATAAATGTAGCGTTGGTGTTGACACTGAAGGCCAAGTCCTCCGAGCGCATAGGTCCCCCTCCTGTCACCGCCAAGGATGCCAGGACGTGAACGGCCAGAACAAAACGCGTACTCGTGGGCAACGGACACCTCGACAATGTGTGTACATATACATAATACACACTATTGCGCTCGACGTCTTGATGCTATCTGGCAGCGCAATGTAGATTCCGTCGACAGGCGCATTTCAGGCCCGAGCATGTTCTTTCGTCGGGCGCACGGCGTCGGTCCTGAAAAGTCCGTTTTGTTTAGTTCAGAAAGTCTGATTCCGCCATCGATTCAGCAAGATTGGCAGCGGAGAAACGTCTTGGAGTTTCGTAACACCCTCGTTATGGGGGCAACACCTTTTGGCGCGCGGGTACTTCTGTGCGAGCGTGGGCGCGGTGGACGAAGACACGGTGAAGCGAGACATCGAAAACCAGCAATGGGACGACCCGGGCGAAAACTTCAAGATCACCGCGCCCACCGAGCCTTAGAGCCGGCTCTCAGCCGGACCATCTTCAGGCGGCTTCCAGTCGCAACAGAAACCCACCGCCTTGAGGCGGTGGTCGTTTAGTCTGCTTGGCGAACCAAATGATATGTTCGCAAAGAAGCTCAACCTTGGCCACATCTGCATTAACATGTGGTTCTTCGCGCCGCCCAAGGCCTGCACGCGCTTTCCAAACCGGCCGGCTCATCTGAAGCCTACTGACGCCCAAACTAGACCTAAGTCCCTGTGAGCGACGTGTCAGTTGCCAAGCAATATAGCTGAGATGTTGTCCAAGCAAATCATGCCCATCCGGGTCCGCGTTTCGATGGTGGCACTACCCAAGTGCGGTAAGAGGAACACATTGTTGAGGTTGAGGTAGTCCGGGTTCACGACCGGCTCTCCCTCAAACACATCAAGGCCTGCGGCTGCAAGCTGTCCGCTCATCAAAGCATCTATGACATCCGAATCGACAACCAGACCGCCGCGCGCCGTGTTGATCAATATTGCCCCGCGAGGGAGTAACGCAAGAGCCTTCGCATCGATCGAGTGGTGAGTTTCCGCGGTCTCGGGTGCGTGCAGACTCAAGAAATTGCATAGCGGCAACATCTCTGCGAGAGACCGGTGATAGATCGAATCTCCTGCGATGTCCTGAGATAACTCCGTTGGGTTGGCATAATGGATCTGCATGCCGAACGCTCTTGCCCGTTTTGCAACGGCTTGTCCGATCCTGCCCATGCCCAGGATACCGAGAGACTTTCCGCTGAGTTGCCAGCCTAGAAGCGGTCGCGAGGTTGAGCTCCAAGACTGAGTTCGCACCATTTCCTGGCCTTCGTAAGCTCTGCGCGCGGCCCCAAGCATAAGAAGCATTGCAATCTCTGCTGTGGCATCGGCATTGATGCCTGGGGTGTAGCCGATAGAAATATTTCTAACCTCTGCCGCTTTCAAGTCAATGTGATCGAGTCCCACCGAGTATGTCGAGATCACCTTAACGGATTTAGAGACGCGTTCGAAAAAGGCGGCATCGAGCCTGTCCATGGGCGTAATGAACATTGCATCCGCTCCGTCAGCAAGTACCAAGAGTTCCGCTGAACTCAGCGCTCGATCGGACGCCTCACGTCTTATGTCGAATTCTCGCTCCATCCGTTCTTCAACTGCTGGGAGATATCGATTCGTCACTACTAGTTTTGGCTTGAACAAGGTTCCTCCCGTTGCTTTAGCGCGGGATGATATACGAACCCGCTAAAAGCGGAAGTCCGATGCGAATGCAATGGCATTGTTGACCTTGATATTGATGCCCGGGGCCAAGGTGGCTCCGACGTGTCCCGTGCCGATGTCGAAGCTCCACTTCGAATCCGGATAGCGGGATACGCGGACGGCATAGATCAGATCAGTCGGCAGATGGGCCGTTGGTACATACTTGATGAGTCGAGGTTCCTGGTCAATCTCTAATGTTGGCGACACGAGAATCGCCTTCTTGATCGGGATTGGGAATGCAAGGCCACCGAATGCCCTAGCTTCCCAATCGATGGTGTTGCCGCCGTAACCATACTTCTGGGCGTTTGTGCCGCGAACGCCACCGGTT
>Ga0070730_10004099_pt1 | contig 12888 bp, 10 predicted proteins | sample Coa_R1_3_FD_66447 | JGI IMG/M metagenome (GOLD analysis project Ga0070730, IMG submission 66447) | Surface soil microbial communities from Centralia Pennsylvania, which are recovering from an underground coalmine fire - Coalmine... | ecosystem: Environmental > Terrestrial > Soil > Unclassified ...
GCGCTCGCCGAGCCGGCTCCAGCCGAGCTGCAAGGGCCCGGACAGCTGGCATGGCTGGACCGGCTCGAGACCGAGCACGGCAACCTCGGCGCCGCGATGGCCTGGCTGGTGGCACAGGACCAGATCGAGCCGGCGATACAGCTGTCCTGGGCGACCTGGAGGTTCTGGTGGCTGCGCGGCCACGCCGAGGAACTCGCCTCCTACGTGGACATCCTGCCCAAGAGCGAACACCTGCCGCCGCGGCAGCGTGCCCTGGCGCTGAGCGGCACCGGCTTCGGCCTCTTCGCGTCCGGGGACCAGGCCACAGCGCAGCCGCTCCTGGAGCAGAGCCTGCCGCTGTACCGCCAGGCCGGGGACATGCTGGGCGCAGCCACCGCGGCAGCCATGCTGGGTCACCTCCTGGCCTTGCAGCACCAGGACGCGCGAGCCAGCGAGCTGCTCGAACAGACGCTCGCCCCGCTGCAGGAGGCCGGCAACGACCGGCTCGCCGGACCCGAGCGTCTGCAGCACCTGCTGGACGTGGCGCTCGTGTGCAATTTCCTCGGCCAGATCCGGCTCAGCCAGGCAGATCACGACCGCGCAGCGCAGCTGTTCACCGAGGCCCTGAACGCGGCCCGCAGCGCGCAAGACCGGTTCACCATCCTCGTCTCGCTCTACGACCTGGCGCTCAGCAGCCAGGCACAGGGCGATCTGACCGGCGCGGCGGAACGCCTGCAGGAAGGGGTGTCGCAGTCGGCCGAGGCCAGGGACGAACCAAGCGTCGCCTACTACCTCGAGGCGCTCGCCGCGGTCGCCATCCGGCAGGACAACCTCGAACGCGCCGTGCGTCTGCTCGCCGCCGCAGGCGCGCTCCTGCAAGCCAAGGGCAGCGGCTGGCTGCACGCGCTCGTGCCCCGCGCCGCCCACGACGACGATCTCCTGGCCGCCCTGCGCTCCCGCATGGGAGATGCAGCATTCGAGCAAGCGTGGACACGGGGCCGGTCGCTGGGAGGCAGCCGTGCCATTGAGTACGCGCTCCAGGACAGACCACCTGACCCCACCCGGCCAGAAGGCCCGCCAAGAGCCGGCGATACCGGAGCCGTCAGCTAGGCGCCCAAACCCGCCGCCAAGCGCGTCCCCCGGATTGCCAGACAGGACCGCCACCAGAAGGCCGATACGCCCGGCCGGGTTGATGCCGGGCGCGAGGATTAATCCATTGACAGGTAAGCCGCCAGGCACGGCGTCGTTTCCGCGGTCATCTGCCTGCGTGGCCGGACCCGTTTAGGCCAAAGCAGATTTGTCGCCACTGCTGTGGTCGCCGCCGGGAGCGGCACCAGTTGGCGGCCTCGTGGCTACTAGCCCAGCGAAGACCTCATTCAGCGCCTGGGCCACGTTGCACAGCACTAGTTGCGCGCCGGCCGCGAACGCGGAAGAGGCAGTCCGCTGGCTGCCGACGATGACCATCACAGCGCAGCCCGCCTGGTGAGCCGCCGCGTGGACAAGACCTGTGGACCGGAGGATCTGCTGGTGGCCCGTCTGCCCCGGCACGCCCGAAGCGACCGCGAGGTCGGCCGGCCCGACGAGGACCCCGGTAATTCCGTTCACGGCAGCGATCGCTGCGGCATTGGAGACGCCCGCATCGTCCTCAATCATGGCGATGATCACCAGGCGCCGGACGGCGTCGGCGAGGTGATTCTGCGCAGCCGCCAGGCCGTATCGGCCCGCGGGCGTATAGGTAGCGAAGCCGCGGCTGCCTCGCGGCGGATAGCTCGCCGAATTGACCGCGGACTGGGCCTGCTGCGCGGTGGATACTCGCGGTACCACCAGCCCGGCCGCGCCGGCGTCGAGTGCCCGGAGCATCGTTTCCTGGTCGCTGCCGGGGAGCCGCACCAGCGTCTCGACTCCGTGTGCGTGGGCAACGAGGATATGCTGCTGCAGCAGCGCGATCTCGCTTGGGCCGTGCTCGCAGTCGAACACCACGAAGTCCATGTCGTGCAGGCCGCCCAGTTCGGTCAGGTATAGGTTGGGCATCCGCAGCAGGCCGCCAAGGAGCTTCTCGCCGGCGCGGATCCGTTCACTGAGCATCGGACCGGTCACCTCGCGACCATCCCGGCCGACAGGTCGACATCTGCGGCGCACAGGCCTCTCATCCGCAGCATCGCCACGACCGCGTCGCCGACCTCCTCAGCGGTCAGCATCCGCTGCAGCGCCGCGCGCGAGACGAACGCACGCTCGGCATCTGCCGGGCTGGTACCGGTGCGCTCGGCCTCCAGGCGGAAGTTGCGCTCCATGCGAGGACCCGCGACCGGGCCTGGGGACAGCGAGTTGACTATGATACCCAGCGGCCCAACCTCGGCCGCCAGGGTAGTAGTCAGGCCGAGTACGGCCATCTTCGAGGCGCAGTACGGAGTACGCCCGGCGAGCGGGCGCTTACCGCTGACCGACGCGAGGTTGATGATGTCGCCCCGGCCGGCTTCGATCATGGCAGGGAGAAACGCCCGGCACACCAGGTACGTGCCGCGCACGTTGACGGCGAACACAGCATCCCAGTCCCCCGGCGCGATCTGCGTAAGCGGGGCAACCGGGCCGGGAACCCCAGCGTTGTTGACGAGGATCGAGATATCCTCATCGGCAAGTTCGACGCGCAACTTGTCGACCGAAGCCGGGTCTGCGACGTCGCAGACCGCAGCCCGGCATGGCGCGCCCGCTGCGGACAGCGCCGCGCATGCCTCCTCGAGCGTGACCGGCTGTCGGCCGACGATGATGAGCCGGGCGCCGGCCTGCGCCAGCGATCCAGCGATGGCCCGGCCCAGGCCGCTGCCCCCGCCAGTGACGAGGGCGGTGCGCCCGCGGATAGCGTCGGTCATGGCGACACGAAGGCGTGCTCGCTCCAGGGCAGGTCGGCACCTGCGTACTTGGCCGCTCGCACGTCACCGGAGCGCGCATGTCCTTCGAAAAGCTCGATGCGGGCCGCCCGGCCGCACAGCTCACCGAGCTCGGCGCTCGCCTGTCGGCTGGTGACCTGCTGGTAGGTGACGGTCTTGAGGAATTTTCCGACCCACAGGCCGCCCGTGTACCTGGCGCCGCCACGCGTCGGCAGCACGTGGTTGGTCCCGATCACCTTGTCCCCGTAGGAGACGCAAGTCTCCTCGCCCAGAAACAGCGCGCCGTAGTTGCGCATGTTGTTCAGCGCATCGCGCGGGTTGGCGGTAAGTACCTGGACGTGCTCGCTGGCGAAGCGGTCCGCCAGGGCATACGCCTCGCCGAGGCTGTCAACCACGTGCACCTCGCCGTGATCGCGCCAGGCAGGCTCTGCGTAGTCGCGGGTAGGCATGCCAGGAAGGATCTTCTCGATGTGCTCAAGGGCCATCCGGGCCACCGCCTCGGAAGTGCTGATCAGCACGGCCGGTGAGTCCGGCCCATGCTCGGCCTGGCTAAGCAGATCCACCGCAATGACGAACGGGTCCGCACTCTCGTCGGCAATCACCAGGATCTCAGTCGGGCCGGCGAGCAGGTCGATCCCGATCTCGCCGAAGAGCTGCCGCTTGGCCTCGGCGACGTAGGCGTTACCAGGGCCGACAACCATGTCGGCCTGGCTGATCGTCTCCGTGCCAACTGCAGCGGCCGCGATGGCCTGCACCCCGCCGAGCAGATAGATCTCGTCGGCTCCGGCCAGCTGCATGGCAGCGACCGTCGCGGCCGGGATCAGGCCTCGGATGGGCGGGGTGAACGCGGCGACCCGCGGCACCCCAGCGACCTTCGCCGTCACGATGGTCATGTGCGCCGACGCGGTCAGCGGGTACCGGCCGCCGGGGATGTAGGCGGCCACCGTGGCCACCGGGATGTTCTTCTGGCCCAGCCAGACGCCCGGCTGTGCTTCAACCTCGAAATCCTTGAGCGACTCTCGCTGCCGCCTCGCGAAGGCGCGGATATTCGCCTGTACCGTTGTGATGTCGGTAATTACCTGGTCGGGGACCGTCGCGACAATCTCAGAGATCTGCTCAGACGACAGCCGGAAGGACTCCGGCGACCAGCCATCGAACTTCTCGGAGTACTGGCGGACTGCCGCGTCGCCGTGAGCGCGGATCTCAGCGATGATCTCGCTGACCGTCTCCTGGACTGCCGACCGGTCCCATGCCCCGGTTGCGGCCGCGTTGGCGTGCTTGAGCTGTACGGGCATGCTGACTCCGGTTTGTCGCTGTTGTGGTCCGAAGTGGGCTTGGGCGAGTGTCACCAGAGAGCCGGCCCGATCAGCTATGTGCCAGCTCCCTCGGGTGGCGATCCGGCCGGGTTAAGCTGGCGCCGCCTCCTGCGGCCAGGCTAATTGAGAATACGTATGTCTGCAAGCAGAAGACTGGGTTAATTTCCGGGCCGACTACTGGATAGTTGGATGAAGACGCCCGTCGGCGCGGTATAGGGTTGGTCACCAGGGATTGGCGACCGAGCGGACTGCCAGTCGCGGAGTGGGGAGGCATGACCGTGAGCAGCCGGCCGTCAGCTGGGGAGCAGGTTCCCGGGCGGCGCCGGGCGTCCGGCGTCACGAGCCATGACGTCGCGCGGCTGGCCGGGGTGTCCCAGCCGACAGTGTCCCGTGCCCTGCGCGGCAGTCCCCACATCCCTGACGAGACTCGGGCTCGCGTCTTGGAGGCAGCGCGAGCGCTGGGATACGTCCCGAACCAGCTAGGCCGTAGCCTGTCCACCCAAACGACCCACCGCGTCGCAATGGTGGCCGACCTGGCGAACCCGCTGTATCCCGCGCTTCTGGGTCCTGTGCACGATGAGCTCGCAAGATCCGGCTACCGCACGGTGCTCTTCGCGGAGCGCCGCGACGAGATCGAGGCATACGAGGGACTGCTCGACAGGTCGGTCGACGGCGTGATCCTCACCACGATAAGCCTGCAGTCCTCCCTTCCCTATGAGCTTGACCGCCGTGGGATTCCCTTCGTCTTCCTCAACCGCCTGAGCGGCCTGGTCGAGCACGACAGCGCGACGGCCGACGACGAGGGAGGAGCAGCCATGGTGGGCGAGTTGCTGCTCAGGCTCGGGCACCGCAGGATCGGCGCCTTGTTCGGCCCGGACAACGCCTCCACAAGTCGTGATCGCGAGCGGGGTTTGCGGCGCGTCCTGGGTGATGAAGGGGTCGCGATCCCGGCCAGGTGGACAGTTCATACCAGCTATACCCATGAAGGCGGCAGCGCCGCCTTCATGGAGGTGATGGGCCACGATGACCGCCCGACCGCCCTGTTTTGCGTCAGCGACTCCGTCGCGGTCGGTGCTCTTAACGCGGCGCGTCGGCTGGGCATCGCCGTGCCTGATGATCTCACCGTGATCGGATTCGACGACTTGCCTGAGGCGTCCTGGCCGGTGTTCGATCTGACGACGGTCAACAATCCCCTGGCGGACAGCGCGCGGGCTGCAGCCCGGCTGCTGGTGGAGCGCCTCGACGGAAGTGCAGACCCGCTGCCGCGGCACCTTGTCGCCATGACGAGGCTCGTGCTCCGCTCCACCCACGGGAAGCCGGCCGCAGCTGGCAGGCGAACCCGACCCGCCTCCCCTCTGGCGGGCGAGGACGGCAATGACTCGTCCGAATCAGCCTGAACGAGCCGTGGCTCGAAGGACAGAACCTTAACGCAGCCCGCCCGGGAATCTCGGCGCGACAAAGGGTATTGTCCGGCATTTGCCCTTGCCGAATGAACATACGTATGCATAAGCTCTTATGGGCGCGCGACTTACGGAGGGACGATGATGACCGCTACGGCGCAGGGGACCCATGCCGACAAGGTGCACGTGACCGACGAGGAGCTGGCTCAGCGCACGATCCGCCGCACTGCCCTGGTGTCGTGCGACCAGGCGTTCATTGACTACCGCACGCCGGGATCTGACCGGAAGCAGAACTACGCGCTCATCGGGCCGGGCGTGTCGCAGAGTGCAGACCAGTTCGTCAACGTGCAGATCCCGCACGGCTATAACATCGGCGGCGTCGCCATGCCCAACGGCGTGACGAACTCGTTGCACCTGCACTTCACGGCAGAAGTGTTCATCGTGGTAGCAGGCGTGTACGAGTTCAGGTGGGGCCCGGACGGCAGCGCCGGCCAGTTCATCGCCCAGGCCGGCGATGTGATCTCCATTCCGACCTGGATCTTCCGCGGCTTTACCAACGTCGGGCCGGACGAGAACTTCATGTTCACCGTCCTGGGCCAGGACGACACCGGGGGCATCATCTGGGGCCCGGCCGTGCTCCGCGAGGCCGAACGCCACGGGCTCTACCTGAGCGCCGATAACCTGCTCATCGACACCACATCCGAGGACAGCCTCGAAGGCGTGGAGCTCATCAAGCCGATGCCGGACGAGCAGATCGCCAGGCTGCGTAGCTACACGGCGGAGCAGATGCGCCAGCGGGTCACCACCGATGCCGACAGGGAATTCGTCCGCGATGCGCTGCTGTGCACTGCGGCGGACGGTGGTGCAGTCGAGCTCGCGCTGGTCATCGGGTTCGGGATGACGGAACATCGCTATCAGGAGCCCCGGGTCTACAACCCGCACGGCTTCAACCTCGCCTGGCTCCGTGCCCCGTCAGGACATGGCATGCTGCGGCACCGGCACAATGCTTCCCAGGTGCTGATCGTACGCAACGGTGAGTGGGATGTGACGCTCAACGAGGATGACCCGGTCTCCGTCCGGCTGGGCCCCAGCGACGCGCTGTCGGTGCCGCACGGGGCATGGCGGCAGTTCACGAACGTCTCAGCCGACGATGCCGAAATGATCGTGATCAACGGCGGCGACGGGCGGGTAAGGCTGCAGTGGTCGCCATCCGTGGTGGCGGCAGCGCGCAAGCAGGATGTCGGATACGACGCGAACGGTTACCTGGCGCCACGGTCGTTCGTCTCGCACGCCGCCGCCGATGACTGATCTCGTAACGACGAAGCCGCCCCGGCGACAGCAACCCCGAGATGTGCCCGGTCAGCCCCGCCAGGTCGGTAACGCCTCAGATTCGTGTGCTCAGATGTCCTGGTAGATCTGCTGCAGGACGTCGAATTCGTTGCTTACGGTCCACTCTTCAGCGATGCGGCCATGTTCGACCCGGTGCTGGGTGATACCCCAGATGTGCACGCGACGTCCGGTTGGCGGCCCGTAGAAGCCGGGTCCGCGGTGCGTCCCGGCCAGCGACCACCGCATCGCGGTGATGTAGCCGTCCTCGTCGTTGCCCATCCAGTACAGGTCGTCGATCTGGAAGCCAAGGTCGGGGAACATGGCCATGAGGGAGAGAATGTAGGCCTTGTATTGTCCTGGGCCATACAGCTCGCGGTCGGTAGGCCCGTGGAACCGGAAGTTTGGGGCGTAGACGTCGTTCACGCGGTTGAGCATCCGCCAGTTCCAGATGGCGTGCTGGGAGCGGCGGATGAGGTCTTCGACGTCGGACTCGGCCGATTGCGGCGGCGGCATTGGTGCCGGGCTGCCCTGGCCGAGCAGCCGTTCTACCTCGCCGGCCCGCCGGTCATCCAGGCCGGACGGGTAACCGCCACTCGCCAGCTCGCGGGCCTTTGCTAGTAGGTCGAATCCCAGCTGGCGCAGCAGGCTGCCGGTGTTGTAGATCACGAATTCCTCGATGATCTGATTGTCCTTGGAGACGCAGTTGGCTATGCACGTCACGACGATCTTCTTGCCGGTGGGCGGGCCGTAGCTGCTATAGCCCGTATTGTGCCCAACGAGCACGGTCCGGTGTGAAGTCCAGAACCCGATGGTGTCGTCACCGGCCCAGACGATCTCGTCGGGGTAGAGCCGCAGGTCGGGGAATGCGCTGAGGAACTTGGTGGTCTCTTCGATGACCTTGTCCCGCCCGTAGACGATGCCGTGATCGTCGATGACCCTGGTCGTGCTGCGGTAGTGCTCGTAGAGATAGCCGATCGCCTTTTCTTCCCAGATCGCGTGGGTCACGCGCAGGATGTAGTCGATGATGTCGGTGACGTTGTCGTCGAATCCGCGCATCGGCTGCAGTCGGCGGCCGCCGGCGCCGCGCATGAGCAGGCGGTCGGTCGGACCCTTCGCCCTCAGGGAGATCGTGAAATCGGCCGGCATCGGGCGGCGATCAGGGACGTGTGCGGGCAGTTCACCGAGCGCGGAGTCCCGCAGGGTGAGCACCCGGCTCACAGCGTCGCCCACCTCGGTGCGTTCGGTGCCAGCCTTGTCGCCACGCTGCGGGCGGCGGCTCTCGGTTTGCGTCATGCCGCTGCTTTCAGGGCACAAGCGGTGCGGGGTCGTCGCGCAGGATCTGGGCCATGACGTCGAACTCGTTGAACAGCATCCAGTCCTCTACGATCCGGCCGCCCGCGAAGTAGAGCTGCGACAGTCCCCACAGGTAAACGCGCCGGCCGGTCGGCTGGCCGTACAGTCCGAAGCCGCGATGCGTGCCGACTGCGGTCCAGCGCACCGAGGCGCGGAAGCCGTCGCGCTCGTTGCCCATCCAGTAGACCTCGTCCACGTGCATGCCGAGGTCGGGAAAGGTCGCGAGCAGGCTCCGGGCCATTGCCCGGACGTCGGCCCGGCCGTATCCCTCGCGGTTCGTGGCGCCGTGCCAGCGCACGTTCGGCGCGTACGCGCGATCGACGGCGGCCAGGTTGCGGCGGTTGTAAACGTCGTGGAACAGCCCTCGGATGACGTGCTCGACATCAAAACCCGGCCGATCAGGCCAGGCGGGGTAAGGCTCGGGCTTGCGGCCACCCTGCAACCGTTCGACATCGGTGAACTCGGGCCCGCCTAGCGGCCTGGCTCCGCCCTGGTTTCCGTATTCGCGAGCCGCAGCCCAGATGTCGACGCCGAGCTGCTTGAGCCTGGCGCCGATGTTGTGCAGGACCCACTCCTCGACGATCTCGTTTTCGCGGATCACACAGTTGGCGATCACCCACAGGTTGATCTTCCGCCCAGTTGGTGCGCCCCATCGCCATGGTCCGGTGTGGTACCCGACGTTGATCGCCCGGTGCGAGGTCATGAACCCGTCGTTCTCGTCGCCGGCCCAGATGACCTCGTCAGCGTAATGACGGCAGTCCGGGAAGGCGTGGATGCTCTGGATTGTCTCGGCCACGACGCGGTCGACGCCGAACGACAGGCCGGTGTCCTCATGGACGCGGCAAGCGGGGCCGTAGACGTCGTAAATGTAACCGACGTCCTGGTCCTCCCAGATCCGATGCGTGACGCGGACGATGTAGTCGACGATGTCGACGTAGGTGTCCTCGAAGCCGCGCATAGGCTGCCTGCGCGCGCCGGGTTTGCGGTTCGGCCGGTCGGCGCCCGTGCCAGGCACGATGGCGATCGTGAAGTCGGCAGGCATCGTCGTGCGCGTCGCAGCCTGGACAGTGGGCCGGCCCGCGGAGTCGCGGCTCGCCTGACTGCGGCTCCCCGCGTCCAGCTCACCGGAGGCGGCCCATGACCGGCCCGCATCGGGGGGACCGGTCTCGGACCGCGCTGCGGTCCCGGTGCTGTGCGCACTCTCTCCAGGCTCAGGAGACTGACCGTCGGCGCTCGATGCCATGTCGTTCCTCTCTGGCTGGGTGTGGCGTTGCCCACGCCGCAGCCACCGGGCGCTTGCCTGCTTCAGGCACGCGCCCGGTGGCTGCGGTAGCCGTCAGCAGTGGGTCTTGTAGATGTATTGCTGCACGGTGGCAGTATTAACGTTCGACGGCGTCGCGACGACGAAGCCCACGGTCTGGTCCCGGGGGACTGGCTTCCCCTCGATCGCGGCGGCGGCGGACTGGATCCCGAGCTTGCCCTCCCCGTAGGGGAATTGGACGATGTCTGCGTTGACCGAGCCGTCCTGCAGCCCGGCCACGATCGGATCTGAGGTGTCATACCCGACCAGGTAGACCTTGCCGGTCTTCCCGGCCTCACGGATCCCGGTGATGGCGCCCTCAGTGTTATCGGTCTCAAGTGTGTAGATGCCGACCAGATGGGGGTTGGTCGACGCCGCGGTCCTGGCGATGGACGCCGCGGTTGCGGTCGAGTTGTTGCTGTACTGGGTGTTCAGCACCGTGATGTTCGGGTACTTGGCCTTCAGCTCGTTCACAAAGCCCATCGCCCGGTCGCCGGAGATGATCGAGCCGGTGGCGTTGTCGATGATGAGAACCTGGCCCGTCTTCCCGCCGACGAGCTTGCCGAGCGCGTCAGCCGCGAGCTGACCGCCCGTGATGTCGTTGGACTGGATGTCGGTGACCGCGACGCTCGTGTTCGTCAGGTCACCGTCGATCATGATGACCTTGATGCCGGCTGCCTTGGCCTTCTCCAGCGGCGCGGCCATCGCGACCGGATCGGTAATCGAGATCATGATCGCGGCGGGCTTGCTGGCGATGACCGCGTTGAGGACCTGGGTCTGCAGCGGGACGGAGAACGTCGAGGCGCCCTGCACCGAGAACTTCACCCCCATGGTGGCGGCCTGAGCGGATGCGCCGCAGCCGACGCTGGTGTAGAAGGGGTTACCGGTCAGACCGGGGACGTAGACGACCGTCTTGCCGGCCGCGGTGCCGGCAGCCGCTGCAGGGGAACTGCCGGACGCCGATGTGGAGGAACTGCTACTGCACGCGGCCAGCGCGGCCGCTGCTACTATCGCGGTTATCCCGGCCGCGACTTTATGCGGTCCTGTCATGTGGACTCCCTTATTCATTTTTCTAGGCTCGGTCGCGGTTGCGGCGCCTGAGCTGGTCGATATATACCGCCCCGATCAAGAAGAAGCCGATAACGACCTGCTGCCAGAACGGCTGCACGTTCATGATGATGAACCCGTTGATCAGAACGGCCGAAATAAAGACGCCGACGACGGCTCCCGCGATCGACCCGATTCCGCCGAACAGGCTGATACCGCCGAGGACTACCCCGGTGATGACGATGAGGAAGTCAGTGCTATGGCCGGCGATGGTAGTGGTCGCGAACTGGGTCAACGACATCATCCCGGCCAGGCCTGCGAGCAGGCCGCTGAGCGCATACAGTCTCAGCAGGTACCGGTCGACGTTGATTCCGCCGCGACGCGCGGCCTCGGCATTGGAGCCGATGACATAGACGTGGCGGCCGAAACGGGTGAGGCCCAAGACCAGGCCGCCGATCACCACGACGACAAACGAGACCCAGACCAGCCAGTTCAGCCCCAGGAAGCTGCCGGTCTCCACGTTCAGCAATACCGGCGGTACAGTGCGGATGTCGTTGCCGGACACGATAAGGTCCGCAATGCCGAGCGTGGCACCCAGTGTGCCCAGTGTGGTAATCAGCGGAGGTACCCGCAGCCGGGTAATGCAGAATCCGTTGAATAGTCCCCAGGCCAGCCCGGAGGCAAGCGCAACTGCCACACCCGCGACGACGGTGAGCACACTGTTGGTGCCGAGGGCCCCCATGGCTTTTGCGGCACAGACGTTGGCGAATACCAGCACCGAACCGATGGAAAGATCGATGCCGCCGGCAATCATGACGTAGGTAATTCCGGTCCCCATCACCAGGAACGTGGTCGCATAGGACAAGATGTTGCTAGCGTTGGTGGTGGTCGGGAAGGCACCGGGCTTCACAATCGAGAATACGATTATCAGCACGATCAGGACACCGGTCATATATACCGGGGTGGAGCCTGCGAAACGACGTACCAGCCGCCTGCCGGTCGGAGAACCGGCACCCGCCGCGCTGGCCAGGCTGGCCGCGGCTGCGGGCCGCGTGGCTGCGCCGTCCTTAATGCCCGGCACGGAAGGTTCTTGGCCTTCTTTGACTCCGCTCATGGCGCCGCTCCGTCCAGAGATCCGGTCATCGCGCCGACCAGCCCGTCCACATCGGTGTCCGCCGCCCGCATAGCCGCCACCCGGCGGCCGAGGCGCAGCACCTGTACCGAGTCAGCGACCTCGAGTACCTCGGGCATGTCGTGGCTGATGAACACCACGGCCACCCCCGTATCGGCCACGCGGCGGATAAGATCGAGCACCTTGCGGGTCTGGCGCACGCCCAAGGCGGCCGTCGGCTCATCCATGAACACCAGCTGGCTGGCCCACATCACTGACCGGCAAATCGCTACGCTCTGCTTCTGCCCGCCGGACAGGAGGGCGACTGGCGCATCAAGATCTTTAACGTCAGTGCCCAAGGAGGTGAAGGACTCGAACGCCCGCTGTCGCATCGCCGCCTTGTCCAGCACTCCCAGTCGGCCGCGCCAGCCAGGCTTGAGCAGTTCACGGCCGATGAACGCGTTCTCCGCCGGGCCTAGCTCAGGCGCGAGCGCAAGGTCCTGGTACACGGTCTCGATCCCAAGGTCTCGGGCATGCAGCGGGGAACTGATCACCGTCGGCTTGCCTCGCAGCAACAAGGTGCCCCGGTCGGGCTGAATCACGCCCGACATGATCTTGACCAGCGTGCTCTTCCCTGCGCCGTTGTCGCCGATCAACGCCGTGACCTCCCCGGCCTCCGCCGAGAACTCGGTCTCCCGCAGTACTTCGACGTGACCGTAGTTCTTGACTATGCCGCGTGCCTCCAGCAAGGCCGTCATACGCGTCCCTCCCTCCGTAGCGTGAGCAGTATGCGAGATCCGGGTGCTGGCCTCCCCGTAGGCGGCGCGGACGACCGAGCCTCGATCATGCTTGCTTCCTCGGATGCGCGATTACGAATGCATAGAATGAAGATACTGTCCTTAGTGCCAGCGCCAGCCTGTGCTCGCCGCGTGACCTGCCACGGTAACGCACCGGCATTCAGAGCGTGCCTGGTGAATTGACGAACTAATCTCTTGAGGAGTCTGACATCCAATGCATACGTAGTCAAGACTCAGTGCGATAACGGTCCCCTAGAGTTCCGCCGACCTAGCTACGTAGGGCTGGGCCACCCGGCGGACGTCACCGCAGTGCCAGCCTCTCTGTGGGACCTGCGAGACGACAGCCACGTCTCCATTACTTCGGCTACTGC
>Ga0070730_10004100_pt1 | contig 12887 bp, 11 predicted proteins | sample Coa_R1_3_FD_66447 | JGI IMG/M metagenome (GOLD analysis project Ga0070730, IMG submission 66447) | Surface soil microbial communities from Centralia Pennsylvania, which are recovering from an underground coalmine fire - Coalmine... | ecosystem: Environmental > Terrestrial > Soil > Unclassified ...
CGTGCAGCGTATCAGGTCTATATATCGGCATGGGCTTGCATGGTTAGTGGGCCGTGCTTCACTGGCCGCGACTCTTCGATGCGAGACGATACGACGACTTACTCTATAGAAACACGCCATCGACAAGCCGTGTGGTGGTTTGAGGCCAACATCACCTGACTGCAGCCGATACATTAGAACGACGGCGACAGCCGCGACCTTGAGGACGACGAGAGAGACCTAAGCCGCTTGAATGGGCGTGTCTGCAGCCTGCCCTGGCGCAACCTGGTCGCCGTTCGGTGTCGCCACCTGGTTGCGGGCGACGTCGACCGACCGGCTCTCGCGGATGACGGTCACCTTCACCTGCCCGGGGTACTCGAGCTGGTCCTCGATCTCGCGTGCGATCTCGTGGGAGAGCAGCGCCGCCTCCTCGTCGTCGACATCGGACGGACTGACGATGACGCGGATCTCCCGTCCCGCCTGGAGTGCGTACACCTTCTCGACGCCCGGTTTCGCGGCTGCAACGGCCTCGAGCGACTCGAGCCGCTTGATGTAGTGCTCGAGGCTCTCGCCGCGCGCGCCGGGACGCGACGCCGAGATCGCGTCGGCCGCGATCACGAGCACCGCCTCCACAGTCTGCGGTGACACCTCGTAGTGATGCGCCTCGATCGCATGAACGACGCCCTGCGACTCGCCGTATCGCCGCGCGAGCTGCGCGGAGATGCCGGCATGCGAGCCCTCGATCTCGTGCGTCATCGCCTTGCCGAGGTCGTGCAGCAGCGCAGCGCGCTTCGCGGTCTGGACGCTCGCCTCGAGCTCGGCGGCCATGATCCCGGCGAGGTGCACCACCTCGAGCGTGTGCTTGAGGACGTTCTGCCCATAGCTCGTCCGGAAGCGCAGGCGGCCGAGGATCGTCACCAGCTCTTCGTGGAACGGCCCGCAGTTCGCCTCGAAGACGGCCTGCTCGCCGGCCTGGCGAACGATGTCCTCCGCCTCCGCCTTCGACTGGTAGTACATCTCCTCGATCCGCGCCGGGTGAATGCGGCCGTCTTCGATGAGCTTCGTCAGCGTGAGGCGCGCGATCTCACGGCGTAGGCCGTCGAACGACGAGAGCACGACGGCGTGCGGCGTGTCGTCGATGATGAAGTCGACACCCGTGAGGTGTTCGAGCGCACGGATGTTGCGACCCTCCCGGCCGATGATGCGCCCCTTCATGTCGTCGGACGGCAGCTCGATGACGCTCACCGTCGTCTCGGCGGCGTGACTCGCGGCGACGCGCTGCAGCGCGTCGGCGACGAGATTGCGCGCGCGCCGCTTCGACTCGCCGCGAGCGTCCTCCTCGAGCATGCGCACGCGCCTGGCGAGATCGTGCCGCGCCAGCTCCTCCCCGCGCGCGAGCAGGAGCGCCTTCGCGTCCTGGAGCGTCATGCCGGCGATGCGCTCGAGCGCCGCCTGCTGAGCGACCTTCGTCTGCTTCAGCTCTTCCTGGAGCTGCTTCAGGTGGACCTCGCGGTCGGCGAGCCCCTGGTCCTTGCGCGAGAGGTCCTCGAGCTTGCGCTCGATCTCCTCCTCCTTGGCGATGAGGCGCTCCTCGATCTTGAGGACCTGGTGGCGCCGCTCGCCGAGCTCGGCGTCGATCTCGGCGCGCAGCTTGACTGCCTCCTCGCGCGCCTCCACCTGCGCCTCGCGCTGCAGCGTGTCGGCCTCGCGCTGTGCGTCCTCGACGATCTGGCGGCCCAGCCGGCGGGCCTTGCCGACGCCCGTCGCACCGAAAGCCTGCACCGCGAGCAGGGCAAGCGCCGCCCCTGCCGCGATCCCGATGGCGACTCCGATTCCGATCAGCACGGCCGCTCCTCTTCGGTTGGCCGGCATCGGGCTATCCGATGGTGCTCGCTAATCGGCGCGCAGCGGGACGCGCGCGCCCGCGTTGTGGCCCGCTACCGCGCGGGCGACCTCTCGAAAATCGTCGAAGGGACAGGTGTCATGTTTTCAGCGAGCCTCGGAAAGACCACGTATGCAGGCAAAAGTGTCGTGTGTTACAGACCTGATCCTACTCTCGATCAGGCCTCGCCCGCAACTTCCTCCACCGTGTCCGGCTCGAACCCGCGGGCGGCAAGCCAGCGCGCCGTCTTCGGCCCGCGCCCGCGCCGCTCGGCAAGCCGCCGGGCTCGCTCTCGCTCAGGCTCGAGGGCCGCGAGCGCGTCGGCGACGAGCTCGTCGGAGAGACCCTGGCGCTCGAGATCGAAGCGGATCGAGGCGTCGCCGTGCCCGCGCTCGGCGAGCGCAGCCGCACGGCCGGCGGCGAAACGCGCATCGTCCACGAGACCCGCACGCTCGAGAGTCTCGAGCGCCTCACGCCTCGGTTCGGCGGCGACTCCGGCCGCGGCGAGCCGCTCGTCGAGAGCGCTCCGCGAACGGTCACGGGCGGCGAGCGCACGCGTCGCCCGTGCCAGCGCGCCGGACCGGCGCAGCTCGCGGGCGAGCGTGCGCGCCGTCTCACGGTCGAGCGTGCGCCCGACCATGAGCCCCGCACCTACGACCGCGTCGACCGGCATGCGCCGCCATGGCCCGCCGTCGAGCTCGACGTCGACCTTGCCCCGCGGCAGCTCGCGCAGCGCGGTGACGGTTCGAGCGTTTTGTGCTGGCATTCGATCGTGTCGACCGGTCGTTTCCGACGGATGTGCGGGCAAGCCCGCACATCCTGAGAGCGGCGCCGCAAGCGGCGCCTTGGATCGCCTAGGCCGCTTCTTCGGCCTCTGCCTCTGCTTCCGGCTCCACCGGGCCGGCGCCCGCGGCGACGACGGCCGCAGCAGCCGCAGCCTTCGCCGCCTTCGTGCCGGCGCCGTTCGCGGCCGCCTCTTCGACGACCGGCAGGAGCCTGGCCGAGACGATCTGCTCCGGCCCGAGATCGAGCTGGATCCGCTGGAGGATCTGCTGCGTCACGTCGGGGTGCTCCTTGAGGAACGCGGTCGCATTCTGGCGACCCTGGCCGAGCCGCTCGTCGCCCAGGCTGAAGTACGAGCCCGACTTTGTGACGATCTTTCGCTCGAGCCCCGTGTCGAGCACGGTGCCCTCCCAGGAGATGCCGGTGCCGTAGATGATGTCGAACTCCGCCTGCTTGAACGGCGGCGCGACCTTGTTCTTCACGACCTTGACGCGCACGCGGTTGCCAAACGCCTCCGTGCCGTCTTTCAACGTCTCGATGCGGCGGATGTCGAGCCGGACCGACGAGTAGAACTTCAGCGCCCTTCCGCCCGGCGTCGTCTCCGGATTGCCGAACATCACGCCGATCTTCTCGCGCAGCTGGTTCGTGAAGAGGCAGATCGTGTCGGTGCGGTTGAGCGTGCCGGCGAGCTTGCGCAGCGCCTGGCTCATGAGCCTCGCCTGCAGGCCCATGTGCGAGTCGCCCATCTCGCCTTCGATCTCGGCTTTCGGCGTGAGCGCCGCGACCGAGTCGATCGCGACGACGTCGAGCGCGCCGGAGCGGATGAGGAGCTCGGTGATCTCGAGCGCCTGCTCGCCCGTGTCGGGCTGCGACACGAGGAGGTTCTCGATGTCGACGCCGATCTTCTTCGCGTACGCGGGGTCCATCGAATGCTCCGCGTCGATGAAAGCGCAGATGCCGCCGCGGCGCTGTGCCTCGGCGATCACGTGGTAGACGAGGGTGGTCTTGCCCGACGACTCGGGGCCGAAGACCTCGATGATGCGGCCGCGCGGCAGGCCACCGATGCCGAGCGCGAGGTCGAGGGCGAGCGAGCCGGTCGAGACGGCGCCGACCGAGACGGCCGCGCGGTCGTTCATCTTCATGACCGAGCCCTTGCCGAACTGGCGCTCGATCTGTCCGAGCGCAACGTCGAGTGCTTCGTGTTTGTCCACTTATCCGCCTCCTAGCGCTACCGCGTCGACAACCTCGTACTGCGCCCCGCCGGGGCGTAGTCGTGAAAGGAAAGCAGCCGCGTCGGACGGAACGTATGTTCCGAGGTCCGGGGGCTCGAGCCGGAGCCGCGGCCGCTCCTTGAACCGGGCCACGGTGACGTGCGGGAGCCACGGCCGCTCCTCCGGGCGGTAGACGCCGAGCCGCTCCAAGCGGCCATGGAGATCGGCCGCGAGCGCCGTCGCGCCGCCGCCGACGTCCTCGTGGACGAGCATCGCCACGCTCCGGGTCTCCCGGTAGCCGGTCGCGGCGAGACGCAGATCCGGCCCGGCCGCAGCCGCGGCCGCCCGCAGCTCCCGGACGATTGCGTCGAGCCCACCCGCGGGGCGATGACCGAGGAACGCAAGGGTGACGTGGAGGTTCTCGCGCGTGACCTCCCGGACGCCGTGCAGACGCTCGTGCTGCCAGCGCTCGATCGCGTCGAGGACGCCGCCGGGGAGGCGCAGGCCGAGGAAGAGCCGGAGCTGAGCATCACCGCCCACGCTAGGGGGCGAGGTCATTCGATTTCGTCGCGGCTCTCCAGCAGCCTCCGCACGAGATGAAGTGCGCCGACGGTGGCACGCGCGCGGATCGACGCGCGGTCGCCGGGGAAGCTGAACTCGCGCCCTTTCCCGCCCTCGGGCCCTTCGGCGTGGAGATAGACGAGGCCGACCGGCTTCTCCGCGCTGCCGCCGTCCGGGCCGGCGATGCCGGTCACCGCGACGGCGACGTCTGCGCCGAGGCGTTCGCGTGCGCCACGGGCCATCGCCGTCGCGGCCTCGGCCGAGACCGCGCCGTGCTCGCGCAGGACCGTCTCGGAGACGCCGAGCTCGCTCTTCTTCACCTCGTCCGAATATGCGACGACGCTGCCGAGGAAGCTCGCGCTCGAGCCGGGGATCGAGGTCAGCCGCGCCGCCACCATGCCGCCCGTGCACGACTCCGCAGTGCACATGGTCCACGCGCGCGCGCGAAGGAGGGCGAGCACGCGCGCTTCCACCGGCTCCTCCTCGCGCGAGTACAGCCACTGCTCGAGCGGCAGGAGCAGCGCCGCCTCGAGCTCGTCGGCGCGCGCCTCCGCGCCCGGCGCGACGACGACGTCGACGTGGATCTCGAAGTCGCGCGCGCAGATCGTCACCTCCACCCCGTCGCCCTCGCCGCCGGCTTCCGCGAGCGCTCGTGCGACGGCCGACTCGCTCACGCCGAAGAAGCGGAGCACGCGCCGGCCCGGCGGCTGTGCGCGTGCGAGCAGCGCCCGCAGCGGCTCGGTCTCGAGCGCACGCGGCCACAGACGCTGCAGCTCGGAGGGCGGCCCCGGAAGCACGACCGCCACCTTCCCGCCGTCATGCTCGACCACGAGCCCCGGCGCGGTACCGGCGAGCCCGAGCGAGATCGCGCCCTCGGGGATCGTGGCCTGCTTCGTCACGCCCGGCGAGAAGTCCGCGTAGGGGCGCTTGAGACGGGTTGCGGCGGCCTTCGACACCGCCTCGATCTTCGCCTCGAGCTGCGGATCGACGTGCAGCGCCAGGCCGAGCGCCTGCGCGACCATCTCGACGGTGCGGTCGTCGTGCGTCGGGCCGAGGCCGCCCGAGACGAGACACGCGTCGGCCGCGAGCCCGTCGCGCAGCGCCGCCTCGAGCTCGGCGGGAGCGTCGCCGACGATCGCGATGCGCGCGGGCTCGAGGCCGAGCCGCAGCGCTTCGCGTGCCAGGAACGGGCCGTTCAGGTCGGTTCGCTCGCCGCGCACGAGCTCGCTGCCCGTGACGACGACCGCGGCGCGGGGCCTCACCCGGAGGCGACGGAGGTCCGCGACGGCGTGACGATCACCCTCAGGTTCTTGCGCGCCGGCAGCGCCACCGCCTTGCCGCCGAGCAGAACCTGGATGCCTGCGGGCTGCTTCACGTACACCCAGAAGCGCGAGCCGGTCACGCGCTCGACCTTGCCGCCGGGCACGGTCGCCTGCAGGAGCACCGGGCCGTTCGCCGAGTTGCGCCGGACCTCGACGTACGTTCCGCTGCCGAGACCGGTGAGCTGCAGCTCCGTCGGTAGCTGCGACTGCGGCGAGAGCACTCCGGGTGTGGATGCGCCGCTCCCGCCGAACTTCCAGGCAACGATGACGAGCGCGGCCAGCGCGAGGATTCCGGCGAGCCCGAGCAGCACCACCCTGCGCTCGAGCGGCACCTGGCGACGCGGCCGGGTCGTGGAACCGCGCCGCTGCGGCATGTCGTCGAAGCGGTCGGTGACGAAGCGCGACGAGTACTCGTCGACGTAGAGCGAACCGTCGAGGCCGAGGTACTCGGCGTACGCGTGCAGGAAGCCCTTCACGTACGGCTCGTCCGGCAGGAGCGCGAATTGCTCGTCTTCGATCGCCCGGAGGTACTTCGACCGGATCTTCGTCGCGAGCTCGACCTGCGAGATCTCGAGGCCTTGCCGCACGCGGGCCTCACGGAGGCTGTTGCCGATCTCGAACACGACCAGGGGCAGACTAGCTCAGCCTTCGAGCTTCAGCAGGAGCTCGTAGAAGCCGACGGCGATAGCGCCCGAGAGGGCGAAGCAGATGCCCGCGACGCCGAGGTAGACGGCCGCACGCACGCGCCTGTGGCCCCCTTTGCGGTCGAGCGTCACGCGGATCTGTGTGCGCGCGCCGCGCGCGAGCAGAAGCGCAGCCGTACCGCACACCGCGGCAATCGGGATCGCCCACGCGGCTGCGAGCAGGCTGACGCGGGACGACTCACGCGCGAGCACGACTCCGGCCGGGAGGGCCGCGGCGCCGATGGCCCCGAGGACGGACGCAGCCGTCGCCCGGGGGTTACTGCCTGGCGTAGGGGCGGCCAACGGCGGCTGGCGGGATCGAGCGGCCGATGACTCCGGCGACCGCGATGAGCGTGAGGACGTACGGGAGCACCTGGAAGAGCACGGCGTAGGAGCTCCAGTCCGACACCGTCCCGAGGCGCTGTGCGAGCGCGCTCGAGAAGCTGAAGAGGAGCGCGGCACCGAACGCGCCGGCCGGCCGCCACTTCCCGAAGATGAGCGCGGCGAGCGCGATGAAGCCGCGACCCTCGGTCATGTTCTGGTTGAAGGAGTGCACGAAGCCGATCGAGAGGTAGGCGCCACCCAGCGCGGAGAGCATCCCCGAGAGGGTGACCGCAGCGTACCGCGTCTTGAGCACGGAGATGCCGACGGTGTCGGCGGCGCGCGGATGCTCGCCCACCGAGCGGATGCGCAGTCCGATCGGCGTCTTGAAGACGACGATCCACGTGAGCGCGAGCAGCGCGAACGACAGCCAGATCATGAGGTTGAGCTGGCCGAATGCCTGCCCGAAGAAGCTCGAGCTCGTGGAGATCGTCACGTCCGGGATCTGCTGCGCGCCCCGCAGCGGCGGCGTGCCGCTCGACCCGTAGATGTCGACGAAGAGATAACCGGTGATGCCGAGCGCGAGGAAGTTGACCGCGGTGCCGCCGATGATCTGGTCCGTGCGGAGGTGGATCGCGAAGAACGCGTAGGCGGCGGCGAGGACACCGCCGGCCGCCAGCGCGATGACGAGCCCGAGCGCCCAGCTGCCCGTCGCCACCGATCCCCAGATGCCGAAGAAGGCGCCGGTCAGCATCATCCCTTCCAGGCCGATGTTCACGACCCCGCTGCGCTCGGAGAAGAGGCCGCCGAGCGCGGCGTACGTGAGCGGAGTCGCGTAGACGAGCGTCGACGCGATGAGCGCCGACCACACGACCGCGCCGCCGAGGTTCCCGCGGCCCGTCTGCGTCGCGAGCAGCCCGAACGCCAGTCCGAGGACGCCGGCCGCAACGGCGCCCCACCCGAGCCGGCGTCGCACGTACGCACCGCATGCGATCGCAGCCAGACCTAGCGCGATCGGCACCGCGCGTGCGGTCGTCTCGACCGGCGGCAACGTAAACCAGAACGCGAGCGCTCCGAGCAGGATCCCGCCGATGCCGATCGCACGCGTCATGCCGTGCGCAACCGCCGGCGCCGGTTCCAGATCCACAGCACGAGCGCGTCGGCGCCGACGAAGAGGACGACGAGCCCCTGAATGATGAGCGTGAGGTTCGACGCGAGGTCGGGGCGTGCGATCTCGAGATTGCGCGTCGACGTTCCCGTCAGGAGCGCGCCGAAGAGGACCGACGCGAAGAGCACGCCCACCGCCGTGTTGCGGCCGAGGACGGCGACCGCGATCGCAATGAAGCCGATCTCGGACGCCTGCACGTCGCCGACCCCGAGACGGAACTCCCAGCCGAGGACGTCGATCGCGCCCGCCAGGCCGGCGAACGCGCCTGCGATGAGCATCGCGACGATCGTGCTCCGTACGACGTTGACGCCTGCGTAGCGCGCGGCCTCGCGGTTGAAGCCGACTGCGCGCAGCTCGAAGCCGAGCGTCGTCCGGTGCAGCGTCACCCAGTACAGGACGAGCGACGCGAGCGCGACGAAGAAGCCGATGTCGAGCCCTTGGAGGACCGAGCTTCCCCAGAACACGTGCAGGTGCGCGTGCGGCGACACGTCCGGCGAGATCGGCGTCGAGCCGCCGTTCGCGTGGCTCTGCAACGGGCCGCCGAGGCCGAACGCCCAGCTGCCGACCCACACCGCGATCCAGTTGAGCATGATCGTCGTGATCACCTCGTGCGCGCCGACGAGCGCCTTGAGCGCGCCGGCGATGCCGGCGTAGACGCCACCCGCAACCGTCGCGACCGCTATCGCCAGCAGGACGTGCAGCGGGCCGTTCATCCCTAAGAACGACGAGCCGACCCAGACCGCGAAGATCGAGCCCACGAGGTACTGGCCCTGCCCGCCGATGTTGAAGAGGCCGGCGCGGAAGCCGACCGACACGGCGAGCGCCAAGAGGATGAGCGCCGTCGCGAGCAGCAGCGTCTGCTGGAGGTTCGTGGCGGCGATCGCGCGATCGGCACCCGTCACCCACGGGAAGAGCCAGTTGAGGCCAGCGCCGTCGAAGATGGCGCGATACGTCGTCAGCGGGTTCTGACCGCTCGCGAGGACGACGAGACCGCCGATCAGGAATGCGAGGGCTGCGGTCGCAACCGGGCCGGCGATGCCGCCTGCTCGCTGCGCGAGCGCGAAGCGCACCGCGACGCTCGGCGCGTCGCCGACGAGCCCGTCCTGCTCGTCTTCGCTCATGCGCGAAGTGTCGCTGTTACTGCTTCTGGTACGGCTTGCCGTCCGCGGCAGGCGGCACGGTGCGCCCGATGACCCCGGCGACGGCGATGAGCGTCAGCACATACGGCAGCGCATTGAAGAGCGTCGCGGCCGACGGTGAGTAGACCTGCAGCCGCAGCGCGATCGCGCTCGAGAACCCGAAGAGGAGCGCCGCCGCGAAGGCCCCGGCCGGCCGCCAGTTCCCGAAGATCATCGCCGCGAGCGCGATGAAGCCGCGTCCCGCCGTCATGTTGTCGTTGAACGTCCCGCCGCCGAATCCGTCCGAGAGATACACGCCGCCCGCTGCTGCAAGCAGACCGGAGAGCACGACGCAGCCGTAGCGAACCGCGTACACGTTGATCCCGACCGTGTCCGCCGCGCGGGGATGCTCGCCGCACGCCCGAATGCGCAGCCCGATCGGCGTCTTGAAGACGACGATGTACGACACGATCACGAGCGCGAAACCGGCCCAGATCATCACGCTCAGATTCCCGAGCGCCGGTCCGAGGAAGTGCGTCCCGGCGATCCCGGGGATCCTCACGTTGGGGATCGTCGAGACGCCTGACGAGACGTAGTTCCCGTGGTAGAGCTGGAAGAAGAAATAGCCGGTGATGCCGAGCGCGAGGAAGTTGACCGCCGTGCCCCCGACGATCTGGTCGGCGCGCAGGTGAATGGCGAAGTACGCGTACACGAGCGCGAGGAGACCGCCGGAGCCCATCCCGACGATGAGTCCGACCACCCAGTTGCCGCCCTTGTCCGCGCCGTAGACGCCCCAGAAGGCGCCCATGAGCATCATCCCCTCGAGGCCGATGTTCACGACCCCGCTGCGCTCGGAGAACATGCCGGCGATCGCGCCGAAGATGAGCGGCGTCGAGAACGCGAACATCTGCGCGATCAACTGGGCGTTGAACACCGTGTTGAGGTTCGAGGTCCCCGAATGCGTCGCGAGGATGCCGAGCCCGATGCCGAAGATGCCGGCGGCCACTGCTCCGTAGCCGAGCTTCTGCCGGCCACGCGTCGCGGTCCAGATGCCGAGGATCGCCGCGACGACGCCGACGAGGATCGGCCAGGTGATCGTGCGCGCCTGGATCGGCGGGATCGCGAGGAACGCCGCGAAGACACCGAGCAGCATCCCCGCGTATCCGGTCGCAGCCGGATCGCGCAGCCACGCGCTCACCGGGTTGTCGAGCCGCTGCGCCCAGGTGTTCACGTCGAGGCCGGCCTCAATCGCAGCTTCTTGCGACTGTTCCACACGTAGAGGATGAGGACGTCGGCGCCGACGAAGAGCACGACGAGCCCCTGGATGATGTACGTGAGGTTCGACGCGAGCGATGGGTCGATCGAGCTCGACCCGGCCTGCAGGCCGTGCGTCGTCCCGAACAGAAGCGCGCCGAAGAGCAGCGCGCCTAGGCCGACGCCCACCGCGGTGTTGCGGCCGAGCAGGGCGACCGCGATGCCGAGGAACCCGACCGCGCTCACCGGGATGTCGGACTGTCCGTAGTGGTAGAGGTAGCCGAGCATGTCGAGCGTCCCGGCGAGGCCGGCGAACGCACCGGAGATCGCCATCGCGGCCACGAGGTTCTTCTTCACGTTGATGCCGCCGTAATGGGCAGCCTCCGGATTGAATCCCACTGCACGCACCTCGTATCCGAGCGTCGTGCGGTTGAGGATGAGATAGAAGACGACGAGCGCAGCGAGCGCGATGAAGAAGCCGATGTGCAACCCCTGGAGCTGCTGCTCGCCCCAGAAGACCGGCAGCTGTGCGCTCGAGGCGATGTCGTTCGAGATCGGCGCAGTTGCGTTCGCCGGGTTTTGAAGCGGACCGCCGTCGCCGAATAGCCACTCGCCGATCCAGATCGCGATCCAGTTGAGCATGATCGTCGAGATGACCTCGTGCGCTCCTACGCTCGCCTTGAGGAAGCCCGCGATCCCCGCCCAGGCCGCGCCCGCGAGCGTGCCCGCGACGACGACGAGAACGATGTGCGGGAGCGGGCTCATCGACGCGAAGTCGTGCCCGAGCCAGTTGCCGACGTAGAGGCCGATGAAGTACTGGCCTTGCCCCCCGATGTTGAACATGCCGCACCGGAATGCGAACGCCACCGCGAGCCCACAGAGGATGAGCGTCGTCGTCTGCAGCAGCGTCTGCGACAGGTTGTACGCGGCGGTGTTCACGACGTTCGTCGTCGGGTGGAAGATCCAGTTGAGCCCGGCGCCGTTGAAGATGTCGTTGTAGGCCGACAGCGGGTTGTGTCCCGTCGCGAGGACGACGAGCCCGCCGATGAGGAACGCGAGCAGCGCCGTGAAGACCGGTACGACGATCCCGCCGGCGCGCTGCTTGAGCGCGATGCTCGAGATGAGCGTGCCGGTCTTCGCCGCCTCTTCCGGTGTCTCGGGCGGAACGTTCGCCGGATCGACGTTGCTCACGCGGCGCTCTTCTCTTTGCCGCCGAGCATCTCGAGTCCGATCTCCTGTTCCGAAACCTCACCGGTGTGCTCGCCGACGATCTCGCCCTCGTAGATGACGAGGATCCGGTCCGACAGCGAGAGGATCTCGTCCAGCTCGAGTGACACGAGCAGGATCGCGCGGCCTTCGTCGCGCTCGGAGACGAGGCGGCGGTGGAGATACTCGATCGCGCCGACGTCGAGGCCGCGGGTCGGCTGGGCGGCGATCAGCACCTTGGGGTCGCGCGCCACCTCACGCGCGACGACGAGCTTCTGCTGGTTGCCGCCCGACAGCCCGCCGGCGCGCGTCAAGGGGCCGCCACCGCGGACGTCGAACTCTTTGATCAGGCGGCGCGCGAGGGCGATCATCCGGTCCGGGAAGATCCAGCCCCACTTCGCAGCCGGAGGCTTGGCGTAGTCGTGCAGCTCGATGTTCTCGGCGATCGAGAACTCGAGTACGAGACCGCGGCGCTGGCGGTCCTCCGGGATGTGGCCGACGCCGACATCGAGCATCTTGCGGGCGGACGCGTCGTGGATGGCGAGACCGGCGATCTCGATCACGCCGCTCTCGGCCCTGCGCAGACCGGTTATGGCGTCGATGAGCTCGCTCTGGCCGTTTCCGTCCACGCCGGCAAGTCCGACGATCTCCCCCGCGCGCACGTCGAAGGAGACACCGCGTACCTTCGCGATCCCACGGTCGTCGATGACGTGCAAGTCCTTCACCGCAAGCAAGACGTCTCCCGGCTGCGCAGGCGGCTTGTCCACGCGCAACAGCACCTCGCGTCCGACCATCGCGCGGGCGAGCGACTCCTCGGTCGCGCCTTCACGCGGAACCGTCTCGATCACCTTGCCGCGCCGCAGCACGGTGATGCGGTCGGCGATCTCGAGCACTTCGTTCAGCTTGTGCGTGATGAAGATGATCGACTTCCCGTCCGCCTTCAGGCTGTTGATGATCTCGAAGAGCTCCTTCGCCTCCTGCGGTGTGAGCACCGCCGTCGGCTCGTCGAGGATGAGCAGATCGGCGCCGCGGTAGAGCGCCTTGAGGATCTCGACGCGCTGCTCCTGGCCGACGGTGATCTCGCTGACGAGCGCGCCCGGGTCGACTGCGAGCCCGTACTGCGCGGAGAGCTCGGCGACGCGCGCCTCCGCCCCGCTCTCGTCGAGGAAGATCCCTTCGCGGACCGGCTCCGTGCCGAGCACGATGTTCTCGGCGACCGTCATCACCGGAATGAGCATGAAGTGCTGGTGCACCATCCCGATACCCGCCTGAATGGCGTCGCGGGCGGAGTTGAAGACGACAGACTTACCGCCGAGCCGGATCTCCCCCGCGTCGGCCTTGTACAGCCCGTACAAGATGTTCATCAGCGTCGACTTGCCGGCGCCGTTCTCGCCGAGCA
>Ga0070730_10004101_pt1 | contig 12887 bp, 16 predicted proteins | sample Coa_R1_3_FD_66447 | JGI IMG/M metagenome (GOLD analysis project Ga0070730, IMG submission 66447) | Surface soil microbial communities from Centralia Pennsylvania, which are recovering from an underground coalmine fire - Coalmine... | ecosystem: Environmental > Terrestrial > Soil > Unclassified ...
GCAGCATCCGCTCCTGCGACTCGGAGAGGAGGATCTCGTAGGGCGTCATCGCCTTCGCGCGGCGCGGGATCGCGTCGAGATCGAGCTCGATGCCGTTGCCCGCGCGCCCCGCCATCTCGACGCTCGACGACGTCAGCCCCGCGGCCCCCATGTCCTGGATCCCCTCGAGCACGTCCGCGGCGAACAGCTCGAGGCACGCCTCGATGAGGAGCTTGCCCATGAACGGGTCGCCCACCTGCATCGTCGGCCGCTGCGAGGGCCCGCCCTCGGAGAACTCGTCGCTCGCCATCGTCGCGCCGTGGATCCCGTCGCGCCCCGTCTTGGCCCCGATGTAGAGGATGCGGTTGCCCACGCCCGACGCGCGCCCGTAGAAGATGCGGTCGGTTCGCGCCACGCCGCAGGTGAAGGCGTTCACGAGGATGTTCCCGTCGTAGCGCGCGTCGAACTGCACCTCGCCGCCCACCGTCGGCACGCCGATGCAGTTGCCGTAGCCGCCGATGCCGGCGACCACGCCGCGGAGCAGCTCGGGCGTGCGGGGGTGCGTGGGGCTGCCGAAGCGCAGCGAGTTCAGGCTCGCGATGGGCCGCGCGCCCATCGTGAACACGTCGCGCAGGATGCCGCCCACGCCCGTGGCCGCGCCCTGGTACGGCTCGATGAAGCTCGGGTGGTTGTGCGACTCCATCTTGAAGACCGCGGCGAAGCCGTCGCCGATGTCGACGACGCCCGCGTTCTCGCCGGGGCCCTGGATGACGCGCGCGCCCTTGGTGGGCAGGCGGCGCAGGTGCACGCGGGAGGACTTGTAGGAGCAGTGCTCGCTCCACATCACGGAGAAGACGCCGAGCTCCGTGTAGCTGGGCTCACGGCCGAGGGCGCGCAGGGCGGTGTCGTACTCGGTGTCGGAGAGCTTGTGGGAGCGCGCGAGCTCGCGGGTCACCGGGTGGTCGTGGGGGAAGGTCGCGGGCGCCGGGGCCGGGGGCATGGGGTGAGCTGGGAGTAGCGCGGGAGGGGGCGGGGGACAATGCGGCCCCGTTCGCGCGGCCGCAGCCGTAAGGCCGAGGCACCGCTCAGGGCTGATCGCCGAGAGGCAGGATGGTGTTCTTGAGCCACTGAATGTTCTGGTACATGCCCGACGGATAGGTCGTGGCCGGCGCGACGGCGCCGAACTTCGGATCGGTCACGTGATTCGAATCGCTGCAGTCGACCTTGTTGCCGAAGGCGTCGAGCGGCACGTTCTGCATGAAGCAGTGCTTGTCCGGATCGAGGGCAAAGTCGAGCTCCGCGGTCTGGGCGAAGTACCACCCCGAGCCGTTGGCGCCCATCAGGCAGTCGAACGTCCCGGCGGGGCAGCTTCGACCCGTGGTCTGGTTCATCCAGGTGGGGTCGATGCCCTCGAGACCGCCGCGGATGGCCCGGAGGCGATCGTCGGCGAGGAGCCTCACGGAGCTCGTGCCGAGGGGTCCCGTGCCGTGATCCATGCAGCTCGCATAGGTCCCGTCCCAGTTGCGGTCGGCGAACCCCATCGTCCACGCGCCCCGCACGCGGCTGTCGAAGTTCCGCGCGAATGCGGCCATGGCGCCGCCCTGGCTGTGCCCGGAGACGACGATGCCCTCGGAGCTGCAGCCCGCCTTCGGGCGGCTGCAAAGGACGCTCACCGCGCTCTGCGGGTTGTACGAGGCGGAGTACGCGCACCGCGCCTTGTACCAGCCGTTCTGAGTGCACCAGTTCGGAAGCGTGCCCGTCTGGTAGTCGATCGAGGCCGCCACGAAGCCCTGCGCCGCGGCCTCGTTCAGAATGTCGTTGATGTAGACGCTGTTGTTCGAGGCCCACGTTCCAGGCGCGTAAATGAAGACGGGGAACGGTCCGGCGCCGGCCGGCTCCTTGACGACCATGGTCTTGGTCGTGTTGCACGTGCCGAGCTCGACGAACAGCTCGTCATTGGCCTTGTACGTGAGCGTCGTGGTGGTGACGGATGCGGAGAGAGGCTCGTCGGCGTGGACGGCTTGTTCGCTGGGTGACGATCCGCATCCCGCGGCGAGCAGGAACGGCACGGTGGAGAAGAGCTTCCTGGCACGCCCAGGGTGTCCGAGTCGTACGCCTGTACTCATCGCAGTTCACCCCTCGTTGCAGCCTGGTGGTGCTCTACCACGCGCTGGGCGCGCCGATGGGAATGACGAGCGTCATCTGAACGGGTGACTGGCGCCGGCCCGGCCGCTCGGTGAGCCGCGGGTCAGGACGAGTACTCAGTCACCGTCGCCCCAACCGGGAACTATCCGCCCGTCGGCCAAGTATTCGAAGTAGCGTGTACCATGGCCCCCGCCGACCATGACGGATGCGCGGTAGTGGCCAGGTACCAGATTCGGGCACGCGTCGAGCACCAAGCCTTGTACCTTCGTGCCGTATACCCAGCGCCCACCGATGTCGATGGGCCTGTCGTCCGGAGACCTCAAGACGCAGTAGCTCTCAGGCTCTCGGCCGGGTATGTCGCGGCGGAACATGATCCGCGATACCGGGGGCAGCGTCGGCTCGTTGAGATACGAAAACGTCACCACAACGTCGGTGCCGGCACGCTCTACCTTGACCTTTGCCGCAAGTTGGGACATCGGCCCACCCCCGGGTGAGCATCCTCTTGATGAGCAGGCTGACAAGCTGATCGTGGCGCACGCAGCTCCGGCTACCAACAAGTAGAAGTCGCGACGACGATGACTCATCTCATTCCGGCTCTGTCGGTGCGGGTCTTCCGTACGCGCTGATCGCCTCCTTGACCACCGTCTCCACCTCCGCGGAAAGGCCCCACTCGATGGCCCTCCCAACCGCGCTCTTTGCGCGCTGTTGAACCTCAAACAGAGACCTGCCGTCAAAGGCTTCCGGCACCTTAGCCAAGCGGCGAGCGTTGATGCCGAGAATCGCAGCGATGTGAGCCGTCGTCGCGCGAACGGATGGATCCGTAGCCTCATCCTCGGCCAGCTTCGCCGTGATATCCAGAAGCCTGCCGCTCCGGGTCCAAGCAAAACTGCCTCGTCTGAAGCGCCATCAACCGGAGCGCCCTCACCGTCTTAAAGCGGTTCTCCATGGCTTGGAACGGAAGGGGCTGTTTGTCGGCCGTGAGGCGTGTTAATGGCGGGGCTCATGATCGAGCCGTACTCGCTGGACCTGCGTGAACGCGCGGTCGCTCTGCTCGACGAGGGTGCGAGCAGTCCGGAGGTCGCCGAGATGCTCGGCGTGAGCGACAGCTGGGTGCGGAAGATGCGCTTGCGACGCGAGCGGTTGGGGCACTTGGTGCCGAGCTCTCCGCCGGGGAGGGAGCGCAAGCTCACCGTCGACGACCAAGTGGCGCTGCTACAACTGCTCGACGAGCAGCCGGACGCGACGCTCGAAGAGCTGGTGGAACGAATGGCGAAGCGCCAGAAGGTCCGCGTGAGCATCTCGACGCTCTCGCGCCGGCTGATCGAGCTGGGGCTCACGCGCAAAAAAAGGCTCTCCACGCCAGCGAAGCCGACCGACCCGAGATCCAGCAGGAGCGCGAACGGTTCCTGCGCCGAAGCGTCATCCGTGGCGCCGGACGGCTGCTTTTCATCGACGAGACCGGCATCAACCTGTCGATGACGCGAACCTACGCGCGCACGCCGATGGGTGAGCGCGCGGTGGACGCGGTACCCAAGAACTGGGGCGACAACGTCACCGTCACCGCGGCGCTCACGCTCGAGGGGATCGTGGCGCCGATGTGGCTGCGCGGTGCCATGACGGCGCGCGCCTTCGAGGCGTACGTCGAGCAGTGCCTCGCGCCCGAGCTTGTCCCCGGCGACGTGGTGGTCCTCGACAAGCTGACGGCGCACAAGACCGACCGCGTGCGTGAGCTGGTCGAGGCGACGGGGGCCCGCCTGGCATTCCTGCCGGGCTACTCGCCCGACTTCAACCCCATCGAGCACGCGTGGTCGAAGCTCAAAGCCCTGCTGCGCAAAGCGGGCGCCCGCACTCTGCGCAAACTGCGCAACGCGCTGAGATGGGCTCTGCTGGAGATCAAGAGCAACGATGCCCACGGCTGGATCTCACACTGCGGCTTCCGCGTTCCATGCCAGTGAGAGCCGCTTTAGCGGCATCCAGCTCTCGGGCCTCCACGCGGGCGGAAAGCCATGCAAACCCTTCGTGTGCCATCTTCTCGACGACAGTATCGTTCTTGCCCCTGTCGCCTTCGGGCACTTTCTCTGCCAACGCCGCCCGCAGAACATCCTCGTCGATAACCACGGGTTCCTCCTTCACACGAGAGCTGCCTGTCCCCCTCGACGAGCGCCATCCCGTTGGAGATCGCGAGCTTGGGCGATGCTGCACAAGGCGGCGCGGACTCTAGTGTGAGCAAGAGCGCCGGCCAGAGACGAACGTGCGTCTGAAACTGAAATCAGTGGCACGCGCGCCCGTCTCGCCCGCGCGCGGCTCATGCCTCCTTCCGCTTCTCAAGCACCCATCGGACGCGAGCGGGGAGAGTTGCGTCCTCGTTCGGCGATTCTTCGGGCGACCGCAGCTCTCGGGCTCGCCGGACGGCGCCGTCCGGCGGGCCCCTCGTGCGCACGGGCGGCTCGCGCTGCGCTGAGCCTCCCGTGTCGTCTCGCCCTGTCTCGCTCGCCTATCCCTGCACGGTCACGACGCGCTCGGCTTGCGCCGGCGCGCCGTTGGAGCCTCCCGTCGCGGGAGGCGGCGCCGCGGCAGGCGCCGGTGCAGGCGCGTGAGCCGGAGCGCCCGCCGCCGCGGGAGCGGGAGGAGAAGCCATGGCGGCTCCCTCCCCCGCCGCCTGCTGCGCCGGCGCGGGCGCCGCCTGCGCCGCAGCCTTGTTCTTCTTTCGCGTGGACGCCGCCCGCTTGGCGACGGCGGACTTCGACCCGAGCAGGCGCGCGATGGACGGGTACTGACTGAGCATCGCGGGGTTCGCCGTGGCGGCGAGGTCGAACGGCGGCTTGAGCGCGTCGAGCAGGAGGATGGCGTCCTTCCACGCCATGCCCTGCTGCGACTTCGCGTACTTGTACCAGGCGGCTGTCTGCGACAGCAGCATGGTCCACTGGTACGCGACGTTGACCCGCTGGGTGAGCTGGGCGGGATCGGGCGCGGTGATGCCGAACACCCCGACGTAGTTGGCGAAGCTCTGGAGCTCCGTGATGGCGTCGGGCACGGCGGCGACCTGAGACGCCATCATGCGGAAGCCACGGAGGTCGAGCGGGTTGACGGGCACGAAGCCCGCGGGAACCGGCGGGATCACCGCCTGCGGCGGTGCGGAGACCGGGAACGTCGCGGTGGAGGCGCCGTTGCCGCCGTTGCCGGAGCTGCCGGAGCTGCCGGACCCCGCTGGCGGCGAGGTCGGACCGGAGGCGCCGGTAGCCGGAGTGGGCGTCGGCGTCCCGCCCGGTGGCGCCGCCGGCGGCACGGCGAGCGGTGCGCTCACCGTCACGCGTTCGGCGACGGGCGGCTTGCGCACCCTCGTCCGCGGCTTGGTGGCCGTGGCGGCGGTGCGGCTGGTGGTGGTGGTGGATTGGGTGGAATGCGAATTGTTGGAGTGGTTGGTGGTAGCCATATTCCTCTCGCTGGGACGGTTCACAAGGCAAGGAAGCCGAAAGCTTCAGGTCGGGTGCGCCCTTCGGGCGGTCGGCCGGCCTTCGGCCGGACCTCAGTCGTTCCGAGAGACCATGCAGGGGCCGTGGCCGCGCTCATGCGCGTACGCGCGGAGCGCCGCACGAAGGACCTCGTACGCCGTGCGCGTGTGTCGCTTCACGACGCGCCAGTGCAGTGCGTCGGGCCACCCGGGCTCGCCGTGCGCGAAGCGCGTGACGAGCGGCCGCAGCCGACCGAGCCGCTTGTCGAGCGGGCAGGGTTGCGGATCCGGCGGCGCGAACGCGCACCGGAGCACGTCGGCGTCGTAGGCGTCGAGCGCGCGGAGCCAGCGGCCGATCGCGTCATAGGCGACGCGGTTCCAGGCCACGGTGGGGTCGAACGGCTTGAACGGCGCGGGTGCAGGCGTAGGGGGGCCGCCCGTCGTGTCCTTCTCGACGAACCACGCGAGCTCGCGGTCGAGCGCGTGCGGGATGGTGAGACGGACGGCGAACGGGATGGCGGGGTCGGGCTGGTCTTGCATGTGGTTCGTGGGAGCTCTTTGGGCAGGGGAGGTGGGCGCGCGCCCTCGCGCGCGCCTCGCACAAACGAAGAGCGTGTCGAGGGTGCGTTTTTCTGGATCCCCGATGGCGGTCGATGTCGATTTTCTTCTCGGGCAGCGGCTCACTCGCCTCTCGCGAGCAACCGCTGTGCGCGCCGCACGAGCGCGCGGTACACGTTCTCGCGCTCGCGCGCGCTCGCATCCTCGAAGAGGTGGTTCGTGAGTCGATGGAGCCCGCCGGGGACGGCGTGTGCGCGAAGCAGGTACTCGTCTGGGATGCCGTCGACGGTCGGATGGTGGAAGAACAGGCGGTCCTCGAGAGGAAAGGACGACTCCGGGTCCGGGAGCGCGTCCGGGAAGACGAGGCGCGATGCGCGCTCCACGGCGAGGGGGTCCCGCTCCACCGGCTCGTCCATCGGGTCGTCCCCGTCATGGGCGTCACTCGTGTCCCCGGCGTCCGCGAAGACCTCCGCCTCCTGGTCGGCGGCGTCCGCGTCGGCTTCGTCGGCGAACGTCTCGTTGTTCGCTGTCGGTTCCAGGGGCGCGGGATCGGCGTCGCGCAGCCGCTCCTCCGCCGCCTCCTCTGCGTCCTCCTCCTCCCAGTGCTCCCGCCCGCGCGCGTCGCGGTGCAGCGCCGCGAACACCGCGCGCCGCGTCTCCTGCCGCACGTACATGGCGACGCGGTCCGGGTCGCGATCCGGGTGCACACGCCTCATGGCCTCGACCAGGCCTGCGGCGACGAACGCGTCGGCCTCGTCGCGGTCGACGCCGACGAGGACCCGCGACAGGCGCACGAGCATCCCGCGGAACGCGTGGAACGCGATCGCCACCCACAGAGGGCTCGGCGCGGCCTCGTGCTCGGCGAGAACGGCGCAGAGCAGTCGGCATCGGACGTCACGCTCGGCGCGTCGCGGTCCGTGCAGGGCTGCGAGGAGCGCGTCGAGCGTGGGATAGGCCGCGAGCGCATTCCGAGCGCCGCGCCGGCCGGCGTAGAGAACGGAGAGGTGCGCGAATTCGCGGGTGTTCTTCTGGATTCGGGGGAGCACTAGGTTCCTTTCGGGGTGACGGTTGCGGGCGCAGCCGGGCTTCGCGACCGTGAACGGAGGCTGGCCGACGCGCGTGCGCGGGCTCGGGAGGGGAAGCAGCCGGCCCGATGCGCCTCGCACCGGAAGTGCTTGCCGTCCTTCGCGAACACGGCGGGCGCCTTGCACCGCCTTCGGTCGCGGACGATCTCGCAACGGTACGGCTCGATCTCCGTGCCGTGCGCGCGGCACAGCGTGACCATGCGGGGCTTCCAGCCGATGACGCGGCAGATCGAGCAGCGGTACCGCGCGAACCAGCCGGGGATGGGTTGCCAGTCGTGGACGCACATGGGTCGGGCTTCCTCCTTCATCGGTTCCAGGGCGCCGCGAGGCGCGCTCGCCACGCCGGGCGCGAGGCGTCGATGCCCGCGCGCCAGCACTGGCGGCAAAGGTCGTGGTCCCCGAGCACGACGTGCCGCCCGCGCACGCGCGTGACGGCGGGACGACACTGGCACTCGGAGCAGATCGGGCGGACGCGGCGAAGCGGACGCACGGGCACGTCGACGCGCTTGCCGGACAGCGGATTGACTTCGTGCTCTTCGATTCGTGACACGGTGAGCATGGACATCCCCTTCCGAGCGCGCGGGCGCTCGCGTGGCTGCATCACGGACCGCGGGTGACGACCTGGTGACCCGCGGTCAAGACTTCGTGACCGGTGCTGAAGACCTTCGTCACTCGCGGTCAAGACTTCGTGACCGCTGGTCAAGACTTCACGACCGGCGGTCAAGACTTCACGACCCGCGGTCAAGACCTCGTGACCGCGGGTCAAGACTTGGTGACGCGCGGTCACGACTTCGTGAGCCGCGGTGAAGACCTTCGTCACCCGCGGTCAAGACTTCGTGACCACCGTCCCCTTCATCTCTCTCCCTGCCCAGGACGAGGGCAGATCCGGAAAGTGACCCGTACGATTTTCGTCAGCGCTCGTGCGCGCGAACCTGCTCGAGCGCCTGGTGGTGCGCCGCCTTCACCGCGGGCGTCTCGCCGTCCGGATCCAGCAGCGTCGCGAGGTCGTACGACCCCAGGCACTTCTTCCACTGCTCGGCGGCGCACTGCGAATGCGCTTCCTCACGCAGCTCGGCGGCCCGCGTCTTCGCTTCCGGGGTCCCGGGCCTCGGCTCCTGCGGGTGCTCCGTCGGCGTCTCGCTGGGAGTCGTGTCGGGGTGCGATACCCCCGGCGCCTGGTTCAGGACGAGCGAGCCGCCCCAGACCACCAGCAGCAGTACGGCGAGGCCCGCGATGCCCTTGCCGGTCTCGGCCAGCTTCTCTCGCAGCGCCTTCACGCGCTTCTCGAGCGTGCTCGCGTCGACGCCCGTCTCGCGGGCGAGCTTGGCAATGCTCTCGCCGTCGATCCAGTGGCGCTTCATCACCTGCCAGGTCGACTGCTGCTTGGCCGGCAGGCTCGCCCCGAGTTTGTCGACGACGTCGCCCGTGTGCACCTGCTCGATGCCACCGTCGGTCGCGACGCGGCGCTGGGGCGCGTGGTCCAGGGACACGACCTCGGGCTTGTCCTTCACCTTGCGCGTGTACCAGCGGATCGCCTTTACGCGGGCGATGCCGCACACGTAGCGGATCCGGGCCTCGCGGTCGCGCGGCATCAGCTTGCCGACCTTCAGCGCCATCAAGGTCTCCTGCATCACGTCCTCGATGAGGGAGTCCTTCACCTTCCCGCGGATCGCCTTGGGCATCTTGCGAGCGAGGTCCTTGTCGCGCAGCAGCTCGTTCAGGTCCTTCTCGGTGAGCGGGACCTTGTCGCCCCAGTCCTCTTCTCCCGGCCCCTCGGGATCGTCCTGCCCGTCGACCTCGGGCGGCTTCGTCTCCGCGGGCGCTTCCGGCTCGGCGGGCGCCTGGTCGCTCGCCGCCCCTTCTTCCTCGGCCGCGTCGTCCTCGGCCTCGGTGTCGTTGGCGGCATCGAGCGGCGCGAGCTTCGGATCGCTGTCGTCGGTTCGGTGGGCCATGAGCATCTGCGTTCTCCAACAAGAAGAGGCGGGCGGCAAGGGCGCCGGGCGGTGTGGCCGCACCGGCACCCATCCCTCTGTCTCTCCCCCTGCCCACGATCGGGGCCGATCCGGAAACGGGGCGACGAAAAAGAAATGCTCGCCCGCTTTCCGGATCGGCCCTCGCCCTGGGCAGGGAGGGAACAGGAGAGACGAACATGCCCATGAACCAGCCCAATCAGCCCCCCACCGCCTCGAACCCCACCTCCAGCTCGGACGGCAGCGCGCACCGCCGCGTCGTCCGCGCCCTCGCGCGGCAGCCGATCACCGGCGTCCTGCTGCTCGACTACGGCCTGCGCTACGCTTTCACCTCGATGCGTGCCGGGGCGCGCGTCGCCTTGACCCTCGCGGCCGGGGCTCTCATCACCTTCTGCGTCGTCGTCGCAGCGCCGCAGACGGTGCCGCCGTGCGCGGGCGACCTCCAGGGGGGTGGGTCGTGAACGAGGGCATCCACCCCGCTTGCGAGCACGACTGGCAGCCCATCCCGGGCTGGTACGCGCGATACCGTTGCGCCCGGTGCCGCGCCATCGGCTGCAAGTTCGGCGTCGTCTGCCCTGCCGTGGCCCACCGCAGCGTCGAGATCCGCCCCTACCGTTGCGAGGCGGTTCGCGGCGGCGAGAAGTGCAACGCGCCGGCCGTTCAGGGCAAGCCGGCCCGGAAGCTCCGCTGCGCCGAGCATGCCCACCTGGGCGGCCGAACCGGCCTCGCGCGCAAGGCGCACGACGCCCTTAACCCCTCCCTGCCCACCGCGAGCCCGGATCCGGAAAGTCGGTCGGACGATTTTGCTCTTTCCAAGAGCGGCGGACGGGTTCCAGCCACAGCGGACGCCGGGAGGCCGAGCCAATGACCCGCCCGATCCCGCGCGCGCGTCCCGTGTGCCGCGGTTGTTACCGCCGTCCTGCGCTCGCGCCCATCCGTGGCAAGTGGAAGGTCGTCGCGCACCACGACCTGTGCCGCCAGTGCTGGCGCAGCCTCGTGGACTCGTTCCGGGCGTGGAAGATGGCGGGGTGAGGCGGGCTGCCGCCGACGCGTCGGACGCCATCGCCGAGCTCCAGGGCTTCGCGAGCTACCACCGCCGTGTTCGGGATCACGGGGCCCGACGTCGGCCAGCTCACGCAGCGCCTGTCCATCGCCTTCCAGTGGACGACGGTGCTGTCGCAGACGGCGGCTTGGTACAAGTACGCGAAGTCGCAGTACCTGATGGGGTGGAAGGACGCGCTGCTGCTCGTCGACACGCTCAAGGCGCCGTTCGACCTCGCCTCCACCGCGAACCCGGCGCTCCTCAAACCAGTTACCCGGGCATCGCGCGGATGCTCGGGGCGAAGTCCGTCGTCGCGAAGCGCGGGGCTGCCGCCCGTGCGAAGAACAAGGCGGAGGCGGCGAAGACGGCGGTGGCGGACGCCGTGGCTGCGGCGGTGCACGCGGCGGCACCGGCGCCGGCGGTGGCTAGAGGAGTCCTACCTGGGGAGGGACGGCGCCGAGACGCGCACGTCCGTGGCGATCCGGTCGGCCAGATACGTGGCGTCGCGCCCCACGCCCGACAAGCGACCGGAGCCCCACGTGTACTGCCAGGGCAGCCCCAGGAAGAAGAGCCCCGGCGCCGAGGTGACGCCGCGCTCGTGAGTGGGATACCCCTTGCCGTCGAAGACGGGGACCTCGATCCACCCGTAGTCCGAGCGGAACCCGGTGCTCCACACGACGGCGTGGATGCCCGAGCGTGCCAGGTCGAGCTCGCGTGGCTCGGCGCGCGGTCGCCACGGAGGCCGGTAGGGATCCTCGCACGGAGCCTCGATCGCGCGCTCGGCGATGAACCCGTCGATGCCGCGCTTGATCTTCTCGGAGGCCAGGTCTGCCCGATCGAGGTTTTGCGCGAGGTCGCCTGCGAGCTCGAGCACGCCGCCCCGCGCGGCGGTCAGGTGCCCGTAGAGGCGCATCCCCTCGAGCCCGAAGCGGCGCAGGTCGATGTCGCGTCCGCCGCCCCTTCCGGTCACGTAGTGATTCGCCTTTGCGCGCACGCGGTCCTTGAGAGGATGCTCGTGCACGGGCATCGCGTAGTGGCCCATCGCGTCGAGCCACTCGACGACGTCCTTGCCCCGGTACCTGCGCGCCGTGCGGGGAGCGCCGCCCACGCACAGGTGGACGCGCCGCCCCGCCAGGTGCAGGTCCTCGGCGATCTGGCACCCGGACTGCCCGCTTCCGACCACGAGCACGTCTCCGTCGGGCAGGGCGCCGGGGCTCCTGTACTCGCAGGAATGGAGCTGCGTCAGGCCCTCCGGAAGGCGCTCGGCAATGCGCGGGATGGAGGGGACGTGGTAGCCGCCGGTGGCCACGACGACCTGCGCGGCGGCGTAGTCGCCGCGCGTGGTCGACAGCTCGAACCCGCCAGAGGAGCCGGGGCGAAGCGCCGTGACGGCGGTCCCCTCGAGCAGCGGTGGGCGGAAGCTCGCCGCATAGTCCTCGAGGTAGGCCACGATCTCGTGCTTGCCCATGAAGCCGTGCGGCTGGTCGCCGCGGTAGGGGAAGCCGGGGAGATCGCATTGCCAGTTGGGAGTGACGAGACAGAAGGAGTCCCAGCGTCGCTCGCGCCACTCGTGCGCGACGCGGTGCTTCTCGAACACGACGTGCTCGATCCCGCGCTGCGCGAGGCAGCGGCTCATCGACAGCCCCGCCTGACCGCCGCCGACGATCGCGACCGGGACGCGAGTCGGCGTCGCGGGTCGCACGGCTAGCGCTTCAGAGCTCATCGGGCGCCTCGAACGACACGACGGTCACGGGCGCGTCGGGGTCGTGGGTCGCCGCCCGCGCCTCGATCGCCGCGAGCTGGTCCAGCGCGCCCGCGCACGAGAACCCACGCCGGGCGAGCACCCGGTCGGAGGCGATCTGCAGCATCGACCGGCTGCGCGCGACGAACTCGGCGACGGCGTACGCGCGACCCACCTCGAGGTAGTCGCGCACGACACGGGACGGCGAGTAGCAGCGCTCCTGCGCGCCATCGGGCCATCGAACGACGAAAATCATCTCGGGCATGGCACGCTCATCGCTTCGGTCGCGGCGACCCGAAGCCGGTGAAGGGTTGCTGGCCGAGATCCCACAACTCGGCTTCGTCGCCGCCCGACGCCAGGCGCAGCCTCGTGCACTCGTCGACGTGCCCCACGACGTCGCACGCCAGGCCGCGGGCCAGCAGGCACGCCACCACGGTGCGCGCGTCCTCGAGACGCGTCGCGAAGAGGAACCCGTAGCTAGGAAATGTGAAGAGCCACCTCTCGAGGTCGACGCCGGCCGGTCGCGGGAGCCTGTCGAGGTCGAGCAGGCCGCCCGCGCCGGACGCCTCGAGCATCATCAGCAGCGTGCCGGCGATGCCGGCGTTGCTCACGTCCTTGCAAGCGTGGATCACGTTCGTCGCGGCGAGCGCCCCGATGGCGCCGAGATCGCCCCGGAGGCTGGCGGCGGTGCGACCCTCGGTGGCGTTCCAGAAGGCGGAGCCGCCGCCGCGGTAGCCCCCGCGGACGTCGACGGCGTAGAGCAGGACGTCCCCCGGCAGCGCGCCGAAGCTCGTGAGGAGGTGATCGGCGCGGCCCACGACCGCCACCGAGAGCATCGTCGCGCCGTCGGGGCGGACGGTGGTGTGACCGCCGACGAGCGGGACGCCGTACGCCTTGCACGCGTCGCGCATCCCCG
>Ga0070730_10004102_pt1 | contig 12886 bp, 12 predicted proteins | sample Coa_R1_3_FD_66447 | JGI IMG/M metagenome (GOLD analysis project Ga0070730, IMG submission 66447) | Surface soil microbial communities from Centralia Pennsylvania, which are recovering from an underground coalmine fire - Coalmine... | ecosystem: Environmental > Terrestrial > Soil > Unclassified ...
GCCTGATCGGCAGAAGGCGCTGAGCGCGTTCTTCGACTATCCGGACCGGATCAACGGCCGCCGCTGGGACGGCTGGATCAAGACCCTCCTCGAGGAGGTCTTCGTCGTCGACGCGCTCGCCATCTATCCGCATCCGACCTGGCTGCCCGGCAAGGGCCCGATGGGAAGCGACATCTTCGCCCTCGAGATCCTCGACGGCACCACCATCAAGCCGCTGCTCGATGTTCGCGGCGCGCGCCCCATGCCGCCGCTGCCGGCTTACCAGCAGGTCCTGTACGGGGTCCCGCGCACGGAGATGCTCGCCGACTCGACGGCTCTCGACCTGATCGGGGCTCCGATGGCGCAGGACGACGTTCTGATCAAGCCGTACTTCGCCGGCGATGAGCTCTACTACGAGATCTACAACCCGAGCTCGGACAGCCCTTACGGCTTCTCGAACCTCGAGCAGATCATCATCAACGTCAACCTCGCGCTCAAGCGCCAGCAGTACTGGACGGCGTACTTCACCGAGGGCACGCTGCCGGCCGGCCTGGTCGAGGTCCCCGAGGAGTGGGACGCGAAGCAGTGGCGCGAGGCCGAAGAGACCTGGAACTCGATGCTCGCCGGCGACATGGGCTGGAAGCACCGAGTCAAGTTCTCGCCCGGGCCGTTCACGCAGCTGCGGCCGCAGGTCGGGGAGGGCAGCGGCGTGGTCATGTTCGATGAGTGGCTGGCGAAGATCACGTGCATCGGCTTCGATGTGACGCCCACCGAGCTCGGCCTGGATCCGAAGTCAGGTCTCGGCGGCGCCGGCTGGAACGCGCAGCAGGAGAACGTCCTCTACCGCAAGTCGCTGCGGCCGCTGACCAGCTGGGTCGAGGTCCTGCTCAACGAGATCCTGGCCACGTGGCTTAAAAGCCCTGACCTGTACTTCCGCTTCATCTTCGACGAGATCGAGGACGCGGTGAAGAAGGCGCAGCAGTTCCAGATCGAATTCCAGAACGCGACCCGGACCGCGAACGAGCATCGCGGCATCCTCGGCCTCCCGCCCAGCAGCGAGCCCAACGCCAACGAGCTGATCGTCGTCACCCGCCAGGGCCCGGTGCTGCTGAAGGACATCGACGCCGTCTCCAAGAACATCGCCGGCCTGAACCGCGACGGCTCGCCTCGCGATCCAACCGCCTCTGGCGGCAGACCGCCAGCCCGAGGCGGCTTGCGTCCGAACGACGACCCCGGCGCCAACCCCGAGGGCACTGCGCCGCCTCCTGGCGACCAGACCAAGGTAGCGCTGTCGAAGGCCAGCGAATCGGAGCTCCGCGACCCCAAGGAGGATGTGATTGTCCTCAAGCCGGCTGCCATGAAGCGCGTCATCGACGCGATGGCGAAGGTGCCCACCGTGATCCTCTGCCGCCACGGATCCACGGTGGCCAACGAGAAGGACCTCATCCGCGGCTGGACGGATCCCGCGCTCTCCAGCGCCGGCAAGAAGGCGCTCGCGCAGGCCTTCGAGGGCGTAGACGTCTACCGGCTGTACTGCAGCGGCCTCAGGCGCAGCTGCGACACCGCCGAGGCGGTCGGCAAGGTCGTCGGCCTCGAGCCGGAGGCGGACGAGCGCTGGCGGCCCTGGAACCTCGGAGATTTCCAGGGGAAACCGGTCAAGGACTCGCTCGACCGGATCATCGAGCTGATGACCAAGGAACCGGACCAGAATGCCCCGGGTGGCGAGTCGTTCAACGACTTCCTCGAGCGGTTCATCCCGGCCCTCAAAGAGGCGATGGCCGAGGCCGAGAAGCAGCCGACCAAGTACGTCGTCGTGGTCGCCCACATGCGCAATCTGCGCGCGGCCAAGGGCTGGTTCGACGGCGGCATGAAGGGCACGAAGGTCAAGACCGAGACGCTGGTCGACGACGACGAGGGCGCTCCCGGCGGCTTCATCGTCTTCGCCAAGAAGCCGAACCAGAAGTGGGGTATCCCCAGCGAGTACACCGACGAGGTCGAGGTCGAGGATGACGACCAGGGCAGCAAGGCAGCGCTGTTCGACGACCTCCGGAAGTGGCAGACGAAGGCGCTCAAAGCACACAAGGCCGGCCGGTCGGCCGCGGTGCCCTTCGAGTCTGCCGCCGTGCCGCCGGGCGTGAAGGTCAGCCTGACCGCCTCGCTGGCCAAGGCCGTGAGGCCCGACGAGATCCGAGCGGCGTTCAACGAGGCGCTGCAGCGCGCGGTCGTCGCCGTCGGCCCCCTAAGTCAGACGACGAATACTTCGCCCTACGACGAACAGCCTAGCCCCAGCACAACTTCCTCCAGGAGGCTCTGAACGTGGCCACGCTCAAGGACATCATTTCCGTTTTCAGCGGCGGGTCGGTGCTCGACGAGAGCCGCCTCTCGCTGATGGCGTCCGGCGGCTTCCTGGAGAGCCCGCGCTACGGAAGGGCATCGGTCGGCCAGTACTTCCGCGCCACCAACCCCACCTTCGGCACGGGCATCGCCGCCGGAATCGTGACCGGCTTTGTGGCGACGACGCCGCTCCTGATCATCCAGAACCCGGCCACGAGCTCGGTCAAGATCTGCCTCGACTACATCAAGCTGATGAACACGGTCGCCGGCGCCTCGTCGACGCAGGCGCACATGGGCGTCATCCTCGACACAGCGCTCCGGTACTCGTCAGGCGGCACGCAGCTGACCGGCAACAACGTGAACACCGGGTCGGCCAACAACTCGCAGGCGCAGATCTATTTCGGAGCGGTCACGGCCGCCGCGGCGACCGCCGCGCGCCTGCTCGGGCGGGACATCATCAAGACGCAGGCCGCACCCTGCTGGGTGGTCGGCGACGAGGTGTTCATCAAGGCTGAAAACGTTGACACGCCCGCCGGCGCGACCAACGGGACCGCCACGGCGATCTACCCCGCGCCCTGCGGGCCGGTCATCATCGCGCCCGGCCACTCGTTCCTGCTCTACCAGTGGAACATCGCGAACGCCACGACGGCGCCGTCGTGGGAGGTCGAGATCGGCTACTGGGAACGCCCGTAACGTTCTAACGACGCTGTCTGGCGAACACGGTCAACTGAATCGTCTCTCCCTGATGAGGGCAATAGCCATAGAAGGCGAAAGCTGCATTGCAGTTGTGGCACAGAAGGCGGTAGCCATCTTTCGGAAAGCCTGCATCGCGTAGCCGACGAAAGAACACGAGGGTCGGGACAGTGCGCCGTTCGGCGTTCCCTCCGCCGTAAACATGGTCGAGGGCAAGGAATTCCTCGCGGCTCTCCCCACAACAAGCACAGCGCCGACCCATAGGCATCCAGGATCTGCTGGCGGAGCATGCCTCTCCAGTGTGCCGACCGGCCGTTGTGCTCCGCCCTGTGCTTCGCCACGTAGCGAGCCTGATAGATCTTCCGCCGGTCGGCATGAGCAGCAAACCATTCGCGCTGGTACGCGCGATAGCAGTCCTTGCACCACGGATAACGCCCGCGGCGGCCGTGTGAGGCGAACTCGCTGACGTCCTTCGTCAGCCCGCATTTCTTACAGGAGGCGACTTCACCTGACATGGCCACACCCAATTCTGCAGCGTTCTTCGTTCCGATTACCAAAATCGCTCCCACGCCTGAAGGCCATCGTCTCGTTACGGGCACTGTCTCGACCGAGCGCGTGGACCTGGACGGTCAAATCGCCGATTACGACTGGGCGAAGAAGGAAGCGCAGGCATGGTTCGACATCGCCAACGTGCGCGAGCAGCACAGTCGCAACGTCGTCGGCAAGGGCCTGGAGCTCGGCCTCGATGACACCGCGAAGTCCATCACGCTGACGGCGAAGGTGGTCGACCCGATCGCCATCACCAAGCTCGACGAGGGCCTCTTCACCGGGTACTCGTTCGGCGCGAAGAACGTGCCGGGCGACCCGATCAAGGTGATCAAGGACGCCACCGCGCCCAGCGGGCGCATCGTCGGCGGCAAGTGGGTCGAGATCTCGCTCGCCGACCGACCCGCCAATCCCGACTCCGTGCTCTCGCTGATCAAGTCGGCCGGCGCAACGCTCGAGGTCGGCGAGGCGCTCGGCGAGTTCTCGGAGGCGGACGTCGAGAAGGTCGCCGAGCCGGACGAGCCGAAGGCGCCAGAGGCCGCGCCGGCTGCACCTGCAGCCGAGAAGCAGCTGACCGGCGACGAGGCGATTCACAACGCCCCGCTCGATGCGGCGCGTGCTGCCATTCGGCAGCTGATCGCGCAGGAGGCGGGCGAGGCCGAGGCCGGGAACACCTACCAGCTGGGCTACCTCATCGACGCCCTGCAGGCCCTCGACGGCTTCACCTGGTCGGAGGCGGACGAGGCCTACTCGGCGATGGTCGTCGAGATGGCTGCCGTCGCCGACGCGCCCACGCGCCGCGCCCTCTACAAGGATGTCGCCGCCGCGCTGAAGAAGGCCGTCGACGACCACAAGGCCAAGACGCCGGCGGCCGAGCCCGCCGTGCCCGAACCAACCGTGCCCGAACCCACTCCTCCGCCTGCGGTGACCGAGAAGGTCGCCGAGGCGGACGACGAGAAGTTCCTGACAGCTGACAGCATGAAGGCCGTCCTTCCCGACCAGCTCAAGGCGATCATGCCCGAGCTTCTGAAGGAGCACGCAGAGGTGCTCAAAGAGGCGCTCGCGGATGCATTCGCCGGCAAGGAGCTCGAGAAGACGGTCGAGACGCTCGGTAAGCGCGCCCAGCCGGGTGGTCCGGTCATCAATTCAGATGGCCCAGGCCTGCGCGCGATCGAGAAGTTGCACGCGGTCAACGCGGTGGTCGACCGTGGCGACGTGCCAGTGGAGATCCTCAAGACGATCGACGAGTACGAGGAGTTGACCAAGAGCTCAGAGCTCGGCGTGGCGCAATCGGCGCGACGCATGGTCGCGAAGCTCAAGGCTCAGCACGGGATCGTCGATCCAGCCTAATCGCAGTTCACGCCTCACGAAAACCCGAAAAGGAGACCAACCCGTCATGGGACTTTCCCCGCTCGCTGCCGAGCTTTCCAAAGCCGGTGTTCTCGACGACGCCCCCCGCCTTCTGGGCGGAGCGCAGACCTGGAAGGACTCGGGCCTCGAGAAGGCCGCGGTCCTCAAGGACGCCGAGGACGCCTACCGCGAAGCCTTCAAGACGCCGATCGGCGACGTCGAGAAGACCGTCGCCGCGCCGATGCGCCCGCTGGTCCAGGCCCTCATGGGGTCGGGATCGGGCGTCTCTTCCGACCTGGCCTCGATCCAGAAGGTCCTGGCCGACCTGGGCAAGGAGATCACGCTGACCTCGCCGCTCTCGACGAGCTTCGCGGTCTACGACCTCCAGCAGCCGGCCAAGAAGACCTTCCCCGTCCGCTCCCCCTTCCGGAACTCGCTCCCGCGCGTTCCCGGTGAGGGCACGGCGACCCACTACAAGATCATCCAGGGCATCTCGAACTCGGGTGCCGGTGGAGTCGCCAACCTGCGCATCTCGATCGCCGAGCTGCCGCAGCTGACCCAGAACGGCGTCACCCTCAACCTGCCGCCCGAGATCACCTACGCGGCCGCTGACGGTACCACGAGCTTCGTTCCGCTGGGCCTTGGCTCCAGCGCCTCGATGATCGCCCAGATCGCCGGCCGCAACTACCAGGACCTGCGGGCCCTGGCCGCGCTCAGCACCCTGCAGTCGATGATGATGGGCGAGGACCGGATGGACTGGTCCGGCCGCACCGCCGCCCTCGGCGCGCCGACGCTCGCTGTGGCCGCCCAGACCCCGTCGACCGGCTTCTCGGCCCTGACCGGCGTCACCACAAACGTCTACGTCAAGGCGACGCAGGTGACGATGATCGGCGAGTCCGCCGGCTCGGCGGCGCAGTCCGCAGCTCCCTCCGCCGCGCAGGACGTCCTGTGCACCATCACCCCGGCCACGACCAACGGCAACGCCGAGGCGTTCAACATCTACGTCTCGACCGGCGCCGCGGACCCCGGTGACGGCTCGCGCTTCTTCGCGGGCACGACCGGCTACGCCAAGTTCGAGCTCGGCGGCGCGTTGCCGACCTCGGGCGCCACGGTGCCCACCTCGGACACCACCAACAGCGCCAACGACTACCTCGGCGTCTTCCGGCAGCTGGACGTGGACGCCAGCTTCTACAACAAGGCGCTCGACACCGACCTGGCGCTGGCCGACATCGACAACGCGTGCGTCGACCGGTTCGACAACTACAAGGTCTACCTCGAGGAGGTCTGGACCACGGTGCGCATTCGCCAGCGCATCAAGGACCAGGTCCTCAACAACGGCACCAACGCCTCCGGCTACCGCATCGAGCTGGGCCAGGACGGCGAGGTGCTCGGCCTGGTCGTGAGCGGTGTGCTCAACCCGGCCTCGAACGGCAACATGCCGCTCAACATCGAGCCCTGGTTCAAGCCGGGCAACCTAGCGTTGCTCAGCCGGACCCTTCCGTTCCCCGACAGCCAGATCCCGAACGTGTGGGAGATGAAGCTGCCGCAGGACTACCTGGCCATCGACTGGCCGGTCATCGACATGAACTACCGGAACTCGGTCATCGCCTATGGAGCGTTGATCGGCTACTTCCCCGCGGCCAACGCGTGGATCCGCCGCATCAAGAACTCCTACGGCGCCGGCACCGGCATCCAGTAGTCGATCTCTCGCGGAGGCGGGCCACTGGCGGCCCGCCTCCATCTCGCCTCGAAGGAGGTCTCAATGTCACGAGCTGTCCGCCTTGAGCTTCCGCCCGGCTGCACCGGCATCGATGGGCCCGGCCGCCGGAAGGTCTACAAGCCGGAAGAGCAGGGCGGCTCGGTCGTGATCAACGACAACCCCGGGTATGCGCAAGCCCTGGCTGCGGCCGGGTTGCGGGTGCTGCCCTCGAAGTCGGTCGGCTTCAGCTCAGCGCCGGGCTGGACGTGCAGCTGCGGGCGCGACAACTTCACCTGGGCCGAGGAGTGCTCAGGCTGCGGAGGAGATAGGCCATGAGGCATTTCGTCAACACCGAGAACGACGCGACGTCGCTGCACATCGGCGGAGGTTGCGGCGAGGTCCACGAGGGCGAGCCCGGCCGGGTCGAGATCTGCGATGCCTGCCTGGCGCCGGCCGCCGGCGCCGGTTTTGCCGTCGAGTCGATCGAGGAGCAGGCGCCGAAGAAGCTGAAGCGCCGCTCGGTCCCGCCCGCCGGCGTCGATGCGGAGGAGGCCTGATGCCTCGCTACCGGAACACCTACGACACGCCTCGATCGATTCCCGACGCCGGCGTCGAGGTCGTCGAGCCGGGCGAGGAGTTCGAGTCGGCTGTCGAGCTCCACAATCCGCTCCTGACGCCAGTGGACCCGCCGGGCCAGGTCTTCAACGAGGCCACGCTGCGGTGGGAGAAGCCTGCGGCGCCGGGCCCCCGCCGCGCGCCCAAGTTTCCAGCGGAAAGCGAGTAGATGACCCAGCGGCTGATCACGTCCTCGGAGCTGCTCGAGGCTCCGACGGGCTTCTCGTGGGCGGACATCTCCGAGAACGGCACGACGGCAGCGATAGAGGCGATCGAGCAGGCCAACGTCATCGACCGGGCCTCCTCGCTGGTCCGTGGCTTCCTCACGCAGGATCCGACCGCCACCACGGACACCGAGGTCGCGCGCCTGGGCTCGGGCTCCGTCAAGGCCTGGGTCGACACCTCCGGCTGGCTGTGGTTCCGGACCAACAACTTCCCGGTGCTCTCGGTGAGCTCGCTGCAGTGGGCGACCGTCCCTGCCGGCACCGGCGCGTTGACCTACAACCAGCTGACCGCGGCCAACGTGCTCATTTATGGAGAGGACTTCCGCCTCAACCGGCTGGCGGATTTCTCTCAGGACTGGACCTGGCTGCGAAACACGCCAGGCCTGGTCAAGGCCGTCTACATCAACGGCTGGCCGAACATGCTCCTGCAGACCGCCATCGCTGCCGGCAGCAACGTCAGCTGCACCGTCGACACGACAGCCGGCCTCAGCGCTGTCGCCGGCACCATCGGCAACCAGCTGACGATCTTCGACGGCGCCAACACCGAGGTGATCACCGTGGCGTCGATCACCGACGGGACGCACTTCGTGGCCACGGCCGTGGCCAATGCCCACACGCCCTCCGCCACCAATCCGGTCGGCATCTCGGCGCTGCCGTCGGACATCAAGCAGGGCTGCATCTGGACCTGTCTGGCCATCGCCCGCGTGCGCGGCACCGACGCGATCCAGATGGACTCTGAGGGCAACGTCCATGGTATGAGCCCGGCCTCCGGATGGGACGCCGACGCCTGGGCCAAGGCGGAATACATCCTCGAACCCTACCGCCGGATCCCCTGATGCGCCGCATCGGACACCGCCATGAAAAGCACCATCGGAAGCTCGAGCACCATCGCGCTCGCCACGCCGGCAAGACGACGAAGAAGCACCACCACCATCACCGTCATGTGAAGAAGGCGAAGTGAATGCAGCGAGTGAGCGTGACGGTCATCGGCCGCGATCGCGTGCAGGCACGCGTCAAGCGGATCAAGACGGCGGCCGAGGCGGCCCGCTCGCGAGTCGCGCATGATGCCGCCGATCTCGTTCGCGGGTCGCTCAGGAGTGGAGCTCCGGTGCGCAGGGGCAACCTGCGAAACAAGATCAGCTACCGCACGACCTCGAGCGGCGACAAGATCACCGTTCGCTTCAAGGCTCCCTGGTACACGCACTTCGTGACCCGCGGCACAAAGGCGCACGACATCTGGGCCGGCTTCTACTCGGGCAAGTCGGACAAGCGCTTCCTCTTCTTCGACGGATCAGGAACGACGCACGTTAAGCACCCGGGAGCTCGAGCCAACGACTTCGTCAAGCGTGCCTATGACGCCTCGAGGAACGGCATCCGCGAGATCGTTCAGGCTGCCGGCAGGACGATCCTCGGCCGATGAGCGAGCTCGCGCTCCGCAAGTACGTCGCCGACCAGCTGACAGCGAACGTCACCCTGCCCACCGGGACCGGCCGCTACAAGACCTTCTCATCGCACCGCCAGCTGCTGAAGCGGGACGTTCTCGGCTCGAACGTCGTGCTCCAGGTTGCTCGGATGAAAGCGACCGAGAAGCGGCTTGCCGGCGCCCGCGGTATTGGGGTAAAGCTCGCTGACTGGTCCGTCGACCTTCTCGTCGTCGGCAACGGCAAGAACGCGGACAGCGACGCGGACGACTTCTCGGTCTTGGTCGACAACGTGATCCGCGTTTTCCGGCAGCAGGTGACGACGGCTTTGCCCGCCACACTGACCGATCCCCAGACCGGCGCCACAAGCGTGCTCACACATATCGGCGAGGAGATCGAGCTCGAGACTCTCGATCCCGACATGGAAGTCACCCAGGGACGGATTCTCTTCCGGGCCCGCATCACCCTTTCGGCCAAAGAAGTCATCAGCCCGAACTAGGAGGCCAAATGTCGCCGCTCACGCTCACGCCGCAGCCTTCGTTTCAGACGCAGATCGGCCTCGGCAAGGAGGCGACCTGGGGTACGGGTGTCGCTGACACCGCGTACTTCCCGGTCGACAAGCCGGTGTTCAAGGACGTCCCGAAGTGGCTGAACGACACCGGCTACCGGGGGATCCGCTCGAAGACCTTCGCCAAGCAGCAGGGCGTGATCTCAACGGCGTTCGAGCTGCCGAGCATGAAGTTCTACCCGGACGACTCGGGGCACTTCCTCATGGCCATCCTGGGCTCGGACGCCGTCACCGGCACCAACCCCTACACTCACACGCTGACCCAGCTCAACGCGCTGCCACCGTCCTACACGCTGACCGACCTCAGCGGGCTGGCCGCGAGCGGCAACGCTCGCCAGTACACGGGCGGCTACGTCGAAGAGGTCACGCTCGAGTACAAGGCGGATGGCGATTTCCTGATCTCGGTGAAAGGTCAAGGCAAGCCGTCGACGCTGGTGGCCAAGCCGACCGCCAGCTACTCGACCCAGAACTTCCTCCTCGGCTGGCAGGCGCAGCTGACGCTGGCCGCCCAGGTCAACGCCCGAATCATGGGCATGAAATACACGCTGAAGCAGAAGGTCGAGGTCATCTGGGGCGGCAACGCGCAGCAGGCGCCGACCGCGATCAACGTGGGCCCGCTCGAGCTCACCGGCCAGATGGATGTGGAACCGAACGACGAGACCGAGTTCCTCTACTACATCAACAACACCCAGCCGGTCGCCTCGCTCAACTTCACGAGCGGCACCAACCAGCTGACGCTGCAGCAGAGCAAGATGGGCTTTGAGCAGGGACCGATCTCCCGCAGCGGTGATTACGTGACGATCCCCATGACGTTCGAGGGGATCTACAACACGACCGACGCCGGCACGCTCAAAGCCATCCTCGTCAACCCTCGCTCGACCAGCTACTGAGCCATGGAGCTCGACGAGCTTCGCCTTCCGTCGGACCCGGAGCGCCTCTGGGTCAAGATGCGACGCAAGGTTCTCTGGGGCGACGAGCAGGCCGTTGAATCGGCGATCTTCGCCTCCTCCAATCGCGATCCGCTCCAGGTCATCCACACCCTCAAGCGTCAGCGCATCTTCCAGCTGATTGAAGGCTGGAGCCTGTTCCTGGCCGCCGATGGCACCATCGCGGCGGCAGGCACCCCGCTGCCCATGGCGCCCGAGTCATTGGACCGCCTCGAGCCCAAAGACGGTGACTTTCTGTACGCATACGCCAAGCACCGCTTCGAGCAGCGGGAGGACGTCGCCAACCCTTTCGTGCCCGGCTCGCCCGGATCCTCGCCGGCAAGCGAGCCCCCTCCATCATCGGAGACGAGCTCGACATCATCCGAGCCTTCCCCGCCTACACCGTGAGCGCGCTCCGCTCTGAGGAGCGCTCGATCGTGCTGTACATGCTCGCCTACGTGAGGAGGAACGCGAAGCGCAGTGGCTGACGAAGAACTCCTCGACATCGTGCTTGCCCTCAAGGCGACCGGCCTGGCTGAGGCGGATCTAGTCAACCAGGTCTTGGCTGACACCGGCAATGTGGCTCAGGGCGTCCAGGTCCAGGTGCAGGGCCTCACGGCGGCGCATGAGGAGCACGCGGCCGCGCTGCAGACCCTGAACCAGTACACCACGACCTATGGCGAGCAGCTGACCGCGCAGGAGGCTCGGTATGCCAGCCTGCAGCTGAGCAGCAAGGAGTTCACCGCCGCGGAACGTGACGTCTCCTCGGAGGCGAGCGCGGCCGCGCGCGCCTTCGGTTCCTTGGGCTCAGAGGGCGCTCACGTCATGGATCGGTTCGCCGCGCTCGGCGGCGTGATGGGTTCAGGCGGCGCGCTTGGTATCGGCATCGGCGCCGCGCTGGTGGGTGGCGGCCTCGTCATCGAGATGGGTCGATCGATGGTCGCCAACGCCGATGAGAACGAGGCGGCGCAGAAGAGTCTGCAGCAGGCCTTCGAGTCCCAGGGCATGTATCTCTCGGCCGGTTACCAGACCGCAATCGACGGCTTCATCTCCAGGAACGCGCGCTTCATCTCGAGCGAATACGACGTCAAGGATGCGTTCGCCGAGGCCATGCGCGCCGGCAACGACTTCACCATGAGCCAGCGCATCGTCAACGACGCGCTCGACCTGGCCACCATCAAGGGGATCTCGGTCGCTGAAGCTACATCCGAGATCATCCGAGCTCGCGAGGGCGACGCTCGGACGCTCAGGGATCTCGGCATCACCACCGCGGGTACGGTCGATCCGCAGAAAGAGTTGGCCAAGGCCCAGAAGGAAGTCGCGACTGCGACTGATGAGCACTCCAAGGCAGTCCGGACGTTGCTGGAATGGGAAGTCAAGCATCACGATCGCTCGGCCCTGACCCAGGCCGACCTGATGCATGAGCAGGACCTGAAGGCGAAGGTCACGAAGGCGAGCAACGACCTGAAGAATGCCGATAACGATCTGACCGGCGCGCAGCAGGCCGTGAAGGACAAGGGCGACAAGGCCAACGCCACCCTCGACCTCCTCGAGGCCAAGACGAAGAACGCCCGCAACGCCACCACTGATCTGAAGCAGCAGCAGGACCAGCTGGCGATCACCTGGCAGAAGATGAGCGACGACAACGGGCCAGGCCTGGAGTCCATCCTCGCCGGCATCCTCGGCGGCATCGACGGTGTGTTGAACGCTCTCCGCAACAGCGAGCCCGTCTGGGGGTTTATCAACGGAAAGATCGACGACCAGATCGTGGAGCTGCACAACTTCCTCAACCTCCTGCACTCAATCGGCAACGAGTGGAACAGCGTCATTAGCGCCTTGGGCGGCAACCCAACCGGATCCGCGCCGCCTGCGATACATGGCCGGCCTTACGGAGGGCGCGTCCGGCCTAACGGCGGTCGCGCGAGCGGCGGTGACGTGGAGCCCGGCGAGACGGTGTGGGTCGGCGAGGAAGGTCCGGAACTGCTCACGATGGGCTCCTCCGGCGGCCACGTGACATCCAACGCCGAGGCAACCGGTGGGAACGGCGAGCAGACGGAGCTGCTCCAGCAGGTTGTGGATCTGCTCACGCAGATGGTGCGCAAGCCGCCCGTAAAGGTGACGGTCGGCAGTTCATCGAGATCTGCTTCGCAAGATGCCCTGCGGTCGATGGTCGCCGTTTAAGACCCGACTCCCCGCCCCTCCTCCGTCGCTGAAAACAAGGAGTCCTGCGCCACGATCATCAACCAACTAGACCTGGGCGGCAGCCATCCATGGGCAATGCCAATCACCGGCCAGCAGATCGGCGAGGTCCTGATCGAGGGAGCCGAGCCTGCTCTTTGGCCGCGGGGATCGGTCGCCCGCAAGCAGCGCATCGGATTCAAGCTGCGTGCCTGGCAGAGCGCGGGTGGCGCCGCGGCGTTCTCGGTGACTGCCGCCAGGTATCTGCTCAAACAGGTACGCGAGCTCGCGTCGAATCGGGACCTGCAGCCTTGCTACATCCAACCTACCGCGACGGCCGAGCCGGGTGCGCC
>Ga0070730_10004103_pt1 | contig 12886 bp, 8 predicted proteins | sample Coa_R1_3_FD_66447 | JGI IMG/M metagenome (GOLD analysis project Ga0070730, IMG submission 66447) | Surface soil microbial communities from Centralia Pennsylvania, which are recovering from an underground coalmine fire - Coalmine... | ecosystem: Environmental > Terrestrial > Soil > Unclassified ...
GTGGTGATCGGTACGCTGTTCCCGCTGCTGCTGGGGCTCGGCCTGCTCATGACGCCGGCGCCCTATCACCAGATCGTCGAGCAAGGCCAGGAAAGCGATCGCCTACACGAGTTCCTGACGCGCGTGATCGGGCTAGCCCTGTTGCCTCTGGCCCTGGCGCTCGCGCTGGATTTCTATGTGGCCACCGAGAAGCTGGCCGGCCCCCCGATCGCGATCGGCGTCGCCGCCGCGGTGGGACTGTTGGCCCTGTTTTTCTGGTACGGGTTGGCGGCCCTGCGGTGGCGCCGCTGGCCGGCCCCGCCGGCGCCCGACCCGCGCCGCGGCGGCGCGGGGGCTGGCGGCGACGGAGACTCCGCGGGCGGCAAGACGACGCTGGAAGATCGCATCAAGCAGGTGCTGATGGAGGCGCGCATGGTGCTACCGGGCGTCCAGGCCCTGCTCGGCTTCCAATTCAGCAACATGATGACGGCGGCTTTCGACGACTTGCCGATCTCCTCGAAGTGGATCGACCTCGGGAGCCTGAGCCTGCTGGTCGTCTGTATTATCTTGCTGATGACGCCGTCCGCCTATCATCGCATCGTGCTGGAGGGGCAGGAGACCGAGGAGTTCCACGACCTGGCTGCCCGCCTGATCCTGGCGGCCATGATCCCGCTGGCGCTCGGCATCGCCGGGGATCTGTTCATCGTCTTCCGCAAAGTCACCGGCTCGATCGCGCTGGCCGCCACGGTCGCCGTGCTTATGCTGCTTTTCTGCTACGGCCTCTGGTTCGGCTTCACGATCTATACCCGGATCAAGCGCGAGTCCGCGATCTATTAGCATGCGCGGAAATAATTCCGATTCGGAATCTTTTGGGTGAATACTATATAATTGGAAGGGCGGCCCCGGGGCCGGCACCTACCCTGGTACAGCATGAGGCGCCAATGCATATTCTGGCGGTCGACGACGATCCGCGCATTTTGGACCTGTTACGGCGCGGCCTGAGCTATGAAGGCTATAGCGTGGAGCTCGTCGAGGACGGGGCCGCAGCGCTAGTGAGCGCCCGCGACCGCCCGCCGGATCTCGTGGTGCTGGACTGTATGTTGCCCGGGCTCGACGGCCTGGAGGTCTGCCGGCGCCTGCGGGCCGGGAGTGATGTCCCCATTCTGCTGCTGACGGCCCGGGGGAGCGTGCCGGATAAAGTTGCCGGATTAGATAGTGGGGCGGATGACTACCTGGTCAAGCCTTTCAGCTTCGACGAATTGCTCGCCCGGGTGCGCGCCCTGCTCCGGCGCCGGCAGGTGGCCGTCAGCAGTGCCACGGTTTTGCGGCTCGGCCGCCTGAGTCTGGCCCCGGCCGCGCGCGAAGCGACGTTTGACGGCCATCCGCTGGATCTCTCCGGCAAAGAATTCGATGTGCTGGAGTTACTGCTGCGGCACCCTCGCCAGGTCGTCAGCCGTAGCCAGTTTTACGATCGCATCTGGGGCTATGATTTCGGGGGCGAGAGCAACATCCTCGAGGTCTACATCCGGTATTTGCGCCAGAAACTCGAAAAAGTCGGGGCCGGGGGGATCATCCAGACCATACGGGGAGTTGGGTATGTGCTCCGTGAGGCAGAGGAGGCGAAAGGCTAGCATGCTGCCCTTGAAACTGCGTCTCGCGGCCCTCGCCGTGGTGCTGATGCTGCTCACGCTGACCCTGATCAGCCTGGTCTCCTACCATTATGTGGCGCTTGCCTTTGCCGCGCAATTGGACTCCGCGTTGGAGGACCGCGCCGGCGAGGTCCTCGACAATATCGCGCAGATGGGTCCACGGTTTTTCAGCGACCCGGCGTTGCAGATCGCCGAGAGTGCGCGCCCCCAGACGGTCCCGGTCTATGTCCAGATCGTGGACCACACCGGGAATCTGCGCTACAGCTCGGATTCGCTGGGCCGCACCGTGCTCCCGATCGATAAGAACCTGTTGCACCAGGCCCTCAAGGGCGCCACCTTGACCAGCGACACCAGCGCCGGCCCCGCGCCGGGGTTCCACGTTCGCTATGCCCCGCTGCTGCGCCCGGATAAGAGCTCGGATTCGGTGTTACAGGTCGGGACCCCCCTCGCGGCGACCGAGAGTGCCCTGGCTTTGATGCGGCTGCTGCTGATCAGCACGACCCTGCTGAGCTCCGCCCTGGTCGGTTTGGGGGTCTGGATCACCAGCAGCCGGACGCTCGCGGCCGTCGATCGGGTGGCCCGTACGGCCCATATGATTGAGCTGTCGCAAAGCTTGAGCGAGCGTATCCCGGAGGACGCGGGGGCCACGGATGATGAGATGGCGCGTCTGGTGCATACCTTTAATAACATGCTGGACCAGATCGCGGCGGCCTTCGCCACCCAGCGGCAGTTTGTGGCCGACTCTTCGCATGAGCTACGCAGTCCCCTGACGGTGATCCGGGGCAATCTGGCCCTCCTGCGCCGGACAGGGGATCCGGTCGAGCGGCAGGCCATCGAGCGTTTGATCGAAGACGAGGCCGCCCGCATGAGCCGCCTCATCGATAACCTGCTGTTTTTGGCCCAGCTTAGTGAAATTGAGCGGCAGGGCGCAACCCTGGATCGCCGCCCCGTGGAGCTCGATAGTCTTTTGCTGATGGTCTATCAGCAAGCGCGTTCCATGACCGACCGCCATACCATTCTATTGGGGGAGGAAGATGCGATCACCATTGAGGGCGATCATGACCAGCTACAGCAGCTGCTGCTGAACCTGGTGGACAACGCCATCAAGTATACCCCGGCCGGCGGCACGATCGTCCTGAGCCTGGAGCGGGAGGGGACGCACGCGCTACTCTCCGTCAGCGATACCGGCATCGGGATTCCCGCGGCGGATCTCCCCCATATCTTCAGCCGCTTTTACCGAGTCGATAAAGCGCGATCACGGGGGATCGGGGGGGCCGGGCTGGGCTTATCGATCGTCGCGAGTATCGCCGCCAGTCACGGAGGCCTGGTGCAGGTGGAAAGCACGCCCGGCGCGGGGAGCAGGTTTCTCGTCCGGCTGCCCTGTGCGCTCGCTCAGCCGGAGCCGCCCGCCAGCAAATCGCTGGCCAGGGTGCGCACCATCGCCAGGGTGCTTTCGGTAGGCAGAGGTCCGCACTGAGCTACCACGGGACTGCCACCGCCGCGGAGCTGATAACGGGCTTTGATCCGGTCGACCAGCGTGGTGGCCGGTAGGTCCGGGCTACCGCTGATCACGGTCAAGTTGCGGCCGGCACAGAGGCAGAGAAACACACGCCCCAGCGCCTGGACGGGCTTGAGCAGGCGGGGCAGGTTTTTGGACTCGACCATCTCCAGTTCGACTGTGTACACGCTCACCGCCGTCCCTTGCGGTGTCTGGATCGTTTGCGGCGTATGTAAGGCACGATCGACACGCGCGGTGGCAACTTCTTCACCCAGGCGAAACAGCGCACTTTTCTGCGCCTGGGTTTCGGCTCGCAGGGCGCGGACTCGTGCGCCAAAGCCCTCGACGTCGGTTTCCAGGTCGCCGGCGAGCTCTAGCGCCGCCGTCGCCATCTGCCGTTGAACCGCCGCGGCGGCAGTAGCACAGCAGAGTTCCAGCCGCTGGCCTTTAACCCGGGTAAAGGCGATTTGCTGGATCTCGGCGATGTTCCGCACATGGGTGCCGCCGCAGGGCTGGCGATCATAGCCGGCGACGGCGATTTCCAGATACCCGTCCGTGTCGATCCGCTGCACAGGGCGCCCGGCCAGGATCAAGGTGTTCAGATCATCCTGGCAATCGAGCGCCTGGGCCACGGTGACGGCCCGCTCCAACTCAATTGTGCAGCCCGCGACCGTAATGTCGACGCGGACCGTGCCGTTGGCGCCATGATCCAGGAACCAGCGGCTGATCAGGTGTTGCGCGGTATGCAGGCGCATCAAGGTGAGCCGCCGCTCCCAATCGAGCACCCCGTGCAGCGGCGTGCCCGGCTGCCAGGTGGGTGGGGCCGGGGTGGCCGGGCGATGGGTAATAATGCCCTGTGTGTCCTTCAGTACCGCCTCCACGGGGAGCGACATATCCCCGTGATATAGACGACCCTGGTCCCCATCCTGGTTACCGCCCCGCGGGTAAAACACGGTCCGGTCCAGCACCAGCCCTTCGGGGCGGATCTCTACCAGCTCCGCGTCCATTTCACGTGCATAGTCATCATAATATAAGGCGATCGTCGGCTCAGACATCGTACCTCTTGTTACCCGGGCAGGTTATAAAGAAACCCGGGGCCGCCTTTGTACATCCCACCATCGCAGTTGACGCATAATCCCGCTGCGTAAATCAACGGGGCCGTGACGGCGGTATCCGCCTGGCCCGTCATGGCGGAAATTGGCGTATGCCCATGGATCAGTTGCGTCGCCTCATACTGTTGTAGAAATGATCTGGCCTCAGCTGTGCCGTCAAGACGATTATCGTCAAACGCCATCCGACCGACAAATTGCTTAAGGAGAGTACTCCACTCCTTGATCGACGTGCCCTGCAAGATCTCGGTAATCGTCAGATTTACCGTGGCCATAGAATTACCATATTCCCGATAGAACGTCGCATCGGCATGCGTGAGCAAACTGGTCCCGGCACGCGCCATTGCCGGCAGGGCCGCCAGCCAGGCAATGTGTGCGCCGGTAAGCCCGGCGAGGTCGTCTGCTTGCCCGCCATTGCGCTGCCAGTCGCTCAGAAATGTCTCGCCGTGCCCCGTAGGAGTGGCGCCGAAGTGATGGGCGGCAAGCAACAGGACTTCGTGGTTGCCTAAAAGCGCCTGAACCGCCCCGCCGGTGCTTGCCGCCTCGCGCTGTAAGCGTATCGCCAGATCCACGACCCCGATGCCGGAGGGACCACGATCGAAAAAATCCCCCAAAAACCAGAGCGTGGCTGGCCCACCCGTCCAGATCGTGCCGCCCGTCCAGAGTCGATCGGGATCGATCAGCTGGGCTGCGCCAAGCAGGTGAATGACTTTCGCGAGTTGGCCATGCACATCGCCGACGACATGCACCGGCCCTTCAGGGGCGGGGCCCATAGAGGAAGTGGCGGTAATCGACGATCGTTTTGTCCACCTGGAAGCCCACGGCGGCATAGAGCGCCTGAGCTTCCCGGTTGCCCCGCTCGACCCAGAGATCGACGCACTGCATACCGGACTGGCGGAGCCACTCGATACCCGTGAGCAGCAGGGCGCGGCCCAGGTGCCGGCGGCGATAGTCGGGGGCCACGCCCAGGTCGTTGATCCACCCGATCTGGTCGCCGCGGCGGGCATTCTCGGCGTCGTTGATGTGGCACCAGCAAAGGCCGGCGACCGCCCCGGCCGCGGTTTCGGCCAGAAACAGGCCGGCGGGGTCAAAGCCCGGCTGGTTGACGTTGTGGCACATTTGCTCGGCACTGATCAGGTTGGCGTTGTGATGATCGGCGAACGAGAGATTCAAGATCAGGCACACCGTGGCCTCGTCCTGGCCCTGGCGAAACGTGCGCACCTGGAAGCCGGGAGGGTACAGCGGGCGATCCACCGCGACTTCCGGCTGGAGGCGCAGGCGCGTGTAGGTGCGGACCGGCTCGTAGCCCAGGTGGGCCAGCCAGTGGGTGGCTTCCTGCAGCCGGATGTCGACCGCGTAGTCGATCCACAGCACGCCCAGGTGCCGGGCCTGCTCGCGCACACAAGCCGCCAGGGCCCCGCCGATCCCCTGCCGCCGCCAGGCCGGATGGACCACCACCCAGCCCCAGGCGCCTTCGTCGCCCGGCTGGTAATGTACATCGCCATAGCCGGTGATCTCGCCCCCCGGTCCCAGCGCCACGAAGTGGTTCCCGGTATCGACCGGCTGGGCGATCCAGTCGCGGAATTCGGCTTCGCTCGTGGCTTCGTCCGCCCCGTCCTGGGCGTCGGCGGCGTTGATTAAGGCGACCACGCTGGGGATATCGGCGTCAGCGAGGGGCCGGATCACGGAGCTCAACGCTATAGAAGCCGTTAGACGACATCTTTGGTCAGCGTGGCCAGGAACTCGGCGTTATCCTGCGTCTTCGCCAGACGGTTCAGCAGGAGCTCGATCCCTTCGGTGCCGCCGAGGACCGAGACCATGCGCCGCATCGTCCAGACTTGTTTCAGCGTTTGCTGATCGAGCAGCAGTTCCTCACGGCGGGTGCCGGAGCGCTGGACGTCGATCGAGGGGAAGATCCGGCGCTCGGCCAGCTTGCGATCGAGGTGCAGCTCCATATTGCCGGTGCCCTTGAATTCTTCGTAGATCACATCGTCCATCCGGCTGCCGGTGTCGACGAGGCAGGTCGCGATGATCGTCAGGCTGCCCCCTTCTTCGAGGTTGCGGGCCGCCCCGAAGAAGCGCTTCGGCGGATAGAGGGCCACCGGGTCCATCCCGCCGGAGAGGGTGCGGCCGCTGGGGGGCACCTGCAGGTTGTAGGCCCGGGCCAGCCGGGTGATACTATCCAGCAGAATGACGACGTCGCGGCCGGACTCGACCAGCCGCTTGGCGCGCTCCAGGGTCATCTCGGCGACCTTCGTATGGTCTTCCACCGGCTCGTCGAAGGTCGACGAAATCACCTCGCCCCGGACCGAGCGTTTCATATCGGTGACTTCCTCCGGCCGTTCGCCGATCAGGGCCACCATCAGGTGCGCATCGTCGCCGTAGTTCGTCGAGATCCCGTTGGCAATTGCTTTCAGCAACATGGTCTTCCCGGCCTTCGGCGGGGACACAATCAGGCCGCGCTGGCCCCGCCCGATGGGCGACACCAGATTCAGGAGCCGTGTTTCGAGCGCTTGCGGCGTCGTTTCCAGGTTGAGCAGGCGCCGGGGGAAGATGGGGGTGAGCGTGTCAAAGTAGGGGCGCCGGCGGGCCACTTCGGGGTCCAGGCCGTTGACCGCCTCGACGCGCAGCATGCTGTAGTATTTTTCATTCTCTTTCGGCGGCCGGACCTGGCCGGAGACCCGGTCGCCGGTGCGCAGGGCGAAGCGCCGGATCTGCGACTGGCTGACATAGATATCCTCATGGCCCGGCAGATACCGCCCATCCTGGCGCAGGAAGCCGAAACCCTCGTCCATGATTTCGAGCACGCCCGCGGCGAAGATATTCCCTTGCTGTTCGGTCTGCGCCTGGAGGATGCGAAAGGCCAGCTCTTGCTTCTTGAGCCGGCTATAGCCGGAGATGTCCAGCTCTTTCGCCAGGTCCTGTAATTCGTCAATCGTTTTGCTTTCGAGTTCTGCCAGATTCATAGTGGTCCTCTTTATTTATGTACGGCTGAGAAGGGCAGTATTGGCTCAGCATCAGCCAGACTGGACATCAGCGCGATTTTGTTTAACTGATGATGGGCTTCCATCCGGCGGATGGTCCCGGTCTTACCCCGCATGATGATCGAATAAGTGACGGCGCCATTGCTAAAGAAACGGACACCCTGCAAGAGGTCGCCATCGGTGATCCCGGTGGCGGCGAAGTACACATCATCCGATCGCACCAGGTCCGCGATGGTCAACACCTGGGTGATATCGACGCCCAGGCCTTCGAGCTGCCAGCGTTCTTTCTCGTTCCGCGGATACAAGCGGCACTGCATCTCTCCGCCAATGCAGCGGATGGCGCTCGCCGCGATCACGGCCTCGGGGGCCCCGCCGACGCCGACCAGCATATCGACTGGGCTATCCGGGTTCGCCGCTGCGATCGCGGCCGCCACATCGCCGTCGCCGATGAGCTTGATCCGCGCCCCGGATTCGCGGATCTCTTTGACAATATGATCATGCCGGGGCCGATCCAGAATGACGACGGTGATATCACTCGCGTCGCACCCTTTCTTGCGCGCCACGCTGCGGATGTTCTCTTTGACCGGGCGCGTGATATCGATCGCGCCGGCGGCCTCGGGGCCCACCGCGATTTTCTCCATATAGAACACGCCGGGCGGGGCCCCATACAGCGTGCCCCGCGGCGCAGCGGCGACGACGGCAATCGCCCCGGGCAGGCCCAGCGCCGTCAGGCGGGTACCATCAATCGGGTCGACCGCGATATCCACATCCGGGGTCTGGCCGTGCCCGATCACTTCGTCGATAAAGAGCATCGGCGCCTCGTCCTTCTCCCCTTCGCCAATGACGACCACTCCATGCATGTCGACGCCGCCGAGCACAAAGCGCATCGCGTTGACGGCCGCCTGATCGGCCGCGTTTTTATCGCCGCGGCCCATCCAGCGGGCGGCGGCCACCGCCGCCGCTTCGGTGGCCCGCACCAATTCCATCCCCAGGTTTCGGGTGATTTGCTCCGCCATCCCGTTGGTCACTCCTTTGTGATCATTGAGTTGTGCTCTCCGCCTCTGCGGCAGGTCCCGTTGTGCTATTGAGTTGTGCTCTCCGCCTCTGCGGCAGACCACCGCTGCACATCCCTCTGGGATCAGGTCAACCCTGGAGAAACATCAGACGCCGCTAAGGCTGAGTACGGGCATGGAAGCGGGTTTAGGAGTTACAGGGCTGGCATGGCTGCCGGCCCTAAAACCACACGCAAGATATGTGCCAAGAATGGTGTTGGTTAGCGGGGAGATAGGGATTCGAACCCTAGAAGCAAGTTTAAAGCTCGCTTAACCGCTTAGCAGGCGGCCCCATTCGACCACTCTGGCATCTCCCCAGATGGCGTGGACTTGCTTATTATAGCATAGCCCTGCCTGTAATGCAAGCTTAGCGCCGGGGAATTTCCCCTACTTCCGGATTCGTATTGACCAGGGGGACTTGCTCCAGGCGCCAGAAACTGACGCCGGCGCCGATCACGACGAGGCACCCCAGCACCTGGGCCTCGGCCACCGGGAGATTCATCACCGTCATCGCACAGACCCCCAGGACGCAGCAGACCAGGTACATGATCAGCACCGCTTCCCGCCGGGTCGCGCCCAGGGCGACCAGGCGATGGGAGACATGGTCCCGCCCCCCCCGCGTGATCGGTAGCCCGCGGCGCAGCCGCGAAATGGTCACGAGCGTGGTGTCGAAGATGGGCAACCCCAGCACCAGCAGCGGGATCATCCAGGTGGCATTCTGATGGTCCGTCGCCACGCCGGTGATCGGATCGTACAACTCCGGGAAGCGGAGCTTGATGCCCACCGCCGCGAGCATGAAGCCGAGAAAGAGGCTGCCGGTGTCGCCCATGAAAATGTGGCCGGGCTTGAAATTATAGTATAGGAAGCCGATGCAGGCGCCGGCCAGCGCCAGCGCCAGCGGCGCGACGAGCCGCTGGCCGGTCATCAGCGCCAGCAAGAAGAAAAACCCGGTGGCCCAGGCGGCGACCCCGCCCGCCAGGCCATCCATGTTGTCCATCAAGTTGAGCGCGTTGGTGATGCCGACGACCCAGAGGATCGTCGCGGCGAGGTTGAGCAGATCATTCTGTAGAAACTGGACTTTGGTGCCGAAGGCGACCATCAGGGCGGCGGCGACGACCTGGCCGAATAGCTTAAACAGCGGCTTCATACCCCACCGGTCGTCCCAGAGGCCCACCAGGGAAGCCACACTGGCCCCGGCGATGATGCTGCCGAATTGCTGGACAAATTGCGCCTGGTCGAACAACAGCAACGTCATGACAAACCCGGCCCAGATCGCCGCGCCGCCCAGCAGCGGCACCGGGCTGGCATGGACTTTGCGGGCGCTCGGGAGATCGGTCACCCCGAAGCGGGTCGCCGCGCTACGGACCAGCGGGGTGATGAACAGCACGATCGCCACCGCCGATAGCAGGATCGCCGTGTAGCGGACAATAGCAACCGGATCAGCGCCCAAGCTTTTGTTTCAGCGCCTGGACGGCGCCCCGCAGGCTGGTCAGCGTGGCGGCCATGTTGCTCTGCCCGGCGAGAGGGGTGCAGCTGCCGCCGGCGGTACTCTCGTGCAGGGGCTGGCAGCTATTCACATAGGGATCGGCCGGGTTGCAGTCGGCCACCGCCAGCGCAGCTTGCAGCATGTTGAGCGCTTTTTCGTCCTGTTTCGAGTCCTGGTAGAGCATGCCCAGGTTCTGCAGATTGAAGAAATCGTCGCACTTGAGCTGCACGGCCCGCTCGAACTGGACGATGGCGTCCGGGGTCTGGCCCATCTTCCACTCCACATAGCCCAGCGCCGCGCGGGCCTGCACCGGCTCGTCGCCGGCGTTGGCATCCTGTTGCTTCGCCTGGAGCGCCTGGCTGATCACGGTGCGATAGCCGTCGGCCAGCGTACCCAGCACCCCCTGGCTTTGCAAGAAGGCAATCCGCTTCTCGAAATCGCTATCCTGCAGCTCGCCCGGAGTCAGCTTCACGGCCGTCGCATAATCCTGGGCCGCCCCCTGGGCGGCCTTGGTCGCCGACAGCGTCAGCGTCGCCGACAGCGCCGCGGTCGTGCCCGGCTGCTGGGCCTGGCCGGCGAACGTCTCACTCTGGCTGCGCTCGATTTCCGCGGCGATGAAGGGGGTCTGATCATAGCGGTCGTCCATTTGCTGGGAGCCGCGGATCGCGGTCATCGCGTCGTCAAAGCGGCCCGCTTTGGCATAGGCCAGGGCCAGCTCATTCCAGATCTCGGCGTTACCCGGGCTCAGGGTATGGGCCTTCTCATACTGCTCGATGCCCTGCTGGTACTTGGTCGCTTGCTGGTCAGCCGTGCCCTGCACAGCGCTTTGCTGGGGGGTGTTCATGGCATCGGCCCAATAGATATACAGGCGGCCCAGGTTCGCGTAATGGTCGGTGTTGAGCGGGTTGAGCGACTGGGCCCGGAGCAGCGCGCTTTCGCTGTCTTTCAACAGGGTGACCGCATCCGGACTACCCTGGAAGCTTTGGGGCCGCTTGCCCCATTCCATATAGGCGCGCCCAAGGAAGAGATAATAGAAATCTTCATTCGGCGAGATCGCGATCGCTTTCTGGTAGGGATAGACCGAGACCGGCCATTGCTGGGCATTGTCATAGGCCAGGCCCTGTTTATAGAACATATCGGCCTTGACCAGGTTGACGTTCAAGCCGACGATCAGGAGCAGCCCGGCCAGCACGAGCCCCGCGTAGGCCACCAGGGCCGCGGGCTGGTCGGCGGCATAGCTGCCGACCAGGCTCATGGCCCGGATATTGGGCCGGACGCTCCCGGCGCGCCCCGCGGGGGGCATGCGCCCGGAACCGGGGGCGGGATACGGCGCGGCGGGGCGGCGGCTGCTGCTGCCGCCGGCCGGGGTGATGACGACCGCCTCTTTCTTCGCCGCCGGCACCGCCCCCCCCCGGCCGTTCGCTTTACTGGCCGCCCCGGCGACACTACTCGCCCGGGCCGGGACTGCGAGCGCCGCTTTCTCGTGCCCGTTGCCCGGGCTCGCCAGCGCGGCATCGGCGGCTGGGACGGAGTCCGGGGCCGCGGTCGCGGTGTCGAGATCGGCCAGGGCGGCGCCGGTCGCCACCGGGCGCAGGTAATCGGTCAGGACATAGGCGAGCACGACCGTGCCGGCGACCCCAATGTAGAAATAGGTGTAGGTTGCGGCGATCTGGATCCCGGTCACTAACTCCCCGATATGGGTCACGATCATCGAGAGGAACCCGATCAGCAGGAGCTGGTCGGCCAGCCGGGGGGCTTTGCCCAGGGCGCGCACACTGTACCAGACATAGGAGCCGATCAGGAAGAGATAGAGGACGAGCCCCAGTAAGCCCAGGGTCACGGCCTGGTCAAAGAAGACGTCATGGCTGCGGTCGGGCGTGGCATTGCGCAGCTCCCAGTGGCCGAGGTCCGGCGGGTAGAACTTGTTGTAGGCGACATACATCGATTCTGGGCCCCAGCCGATGATCATCCGCACCGGGTCCGATTTGATCAGGTTGATCGCGCCGCCCCAGATCAGCGTGCGGACTTTGCCCGTGCCCTCATCCAACTGGCTTAGCAAGCCGAGGCGGCCGATATATGGCAGGTTCCGCCAGGACGCGATCGGCGAATTCGGCAGGTTAAAGACCAGCAAGAAGGCCCCCGCCAGCACGGTGACCACCAGCAGGGCGCCGAAGGCGCGATAGAGGCGCCGGCGCAGCAAAATGGCGCAGGCAAAGACTTCCAGCCCGGCCAGCAGCCCCAGTTCGGGACCGCGGCTCTGGGTGAGAAACACCACCAGGACCTGCAGGAGCAGGAGCAGCGGCAAGCTGATGATCTGGATCAGGCGCGATTCCCGCGTCGGCGGGCCCGTCAGCGTGAAAATAAACGTCAGCGCATAGAAGACGAAGATGGCCCCTGGTAAGACTATCCAGAGCAGGAAATCGGGCACGCGCACCTGGCCGACGACGTAGATGCCAAGCATCAGCACCAGCAGCCCCACAATCGGCACGACACCGACGATCGGCAGCGGCAGGATCGCCCCCGGGGTGGCCGGGCGGCCGGAGCTGCGCCCGGCCACCGACCAGGCCAGCCAGGCGAAGCCGGCGGCGGCAAGCAGGACGAGCCCCCAGACCAGGAAATCGCCAAGCGCGCTGTAGTCCGGGGTCAGGCGCTCGATGTTATTGCCGGTGACCATCCCGGCATACTGGATCAGCATCAGCAGCAAGACGGCCCCACTGCCGATGACGGCCAGGGGCCAGGGATCGTCGGCCGGGGTGCTCGGCGCCACCGGCGCGCCCGCTTCTTGCGGCGACCGCTCGGCGATCAGGCGGATGAGGCGCTGCAGGGTAAGCGGCACAATCATAATCAAATAGGCGCCGACGAAGATCGCGTTACCCATGCTGGAGGCGACGCGGCTCTGGACATCGCCGGCCCAGGGCAGGGGGTCATGCCCACTCCACTGCAAGAGGCCATAGGCGGCGACCGGCACGCTGGTGGCAATGGAGAAGGTAATCAGGCGTTCCATCTGCGCTCGGCTGCGCATATTGGCGATAATCATCAGGGCCAGCATGATATAGGTATAGACGCTGATCAGGCCCTGCAAGCGCTGATACGAGCCGAAGATCGCGGTCAGGATGCCGACCGAGGTGA
>Ga0070730_10004104_pt1 | contig 12885 bp, 11 predicted proteins | sample Coa_R1_3_FD_66447 | JGI IMG/M metagenome (GOLD analysis project Ga0070730, IMG submission 66447) | Surface soil microbial communities from Centralia Pennsylvania, which are recovering from an underground coalmine fire - Coalmine... | ecosystem: Environmental > Terrestrial > Soil > Unclassified ...
GCCCCGAACAGGAGGCCCGGCAGCACGCCCTGGTAGAGCGGCGTGAAGATCGACGCCGCCACCTGGAAGCGGTAGCGCGACACGTTGCGAATGTCCTTCCTCGCGATGGCCAGGGCGGCGCGCAGCTCGCCCATCAATACCGCCCGAGCATCCCGCTGCGCCGGGCGCTCGCCTCGAGCACGCGGAACAGGACGATCGCGAACGCGCCGAACGCGACCGCGAGCCCGGTGAGGACGGCGACGGTGGGAACGAGGTCGAGCGGCGTCGCGCCCCTGAGGAGCACGTCGCGGATCGCGGCGACGATGTAGGTGGGCGGCATCGCGCCCGCCGTCGCCTGGGCCCAGGCCGGGAGCATCACGATCGGGAAGGTGATCCCGCAGAGGAGCGACAGCCCGCCGCGGACGAACTGCACGGCCGGCCCGACCTCGCCGAAGCGCAGGACCGCGGCGCCGAACAGCGATCCCATCGCGTACATCGCGGGCAGCCCGGCGAACGTCACGAGCAGGGTCAGCAGGATGCCCTCGAGCGGCAGCACGACGCCGAACATGAGCCAGACGGCGAGGCCCATCACGACGAGCTGGAACAGGACCCACACGATGTTCGTCAGCGTCGGGCCGAACAGCGGCACGAGCCGCGAGACCGGCGTGAGGAACACCGCCTCGAGCGAGCCGCGCATCTGCTCCTGGCGCAGCGCGGTCCCCGGTCCCCAGAGGAGCGTGCTCAGCCACATGTACATCGCGTAGCCGACGAAGACGAACAGGGTGACGCCGGTCGTTCCGGTGCGCGACGCGAACGCGTCGAGGGCCTGCGGATCGCCGCCGCCGGAATACGCCTGGCCCATGAGCACCCAGACCGCGGGCAGCAGCACCGGCCAGAAGATCTGGCCGATGAAGTTCGCCGGGTACCGGCGGAGCTGGCGGAACGACATGCGGCCCGCGGCGCCAAGCGCACGGAGATCCGCGGCGGCGAGGGCGAGCGTCATTCGCGGAGCGCGCGGCCGGTGAGCGAGATGAACACGTCCTCGAGCGAGACCGGCACGATCTCGACGTGCTGGATCGTCGCGCCCTCGTTCCGCGCCGCGTCGAAGGCCGCCGGGACGAAGTCGCGCGCCGACGCGCAGTGCGCGGTGACCGCGAGCGTGCCGTTGTGCCGCTCGCTGCGGGCGATCGAGCCGGCCGCGCCCAGCCGCGCGATGAGCGCGCTGTCGCGCTCGGCGGCGCCTCTCCCCGCATCCTCGCCCGCGGGCATGCCGATCTCGAGGGTGACGACCTCCTCGGCGCGGATCCGTCGCTTCAGCGCGGCGGGCGTGTCGAGGGCCACGATCTGGCCGTGGTCGATGATCGCGATCCGGTCGCAGAGCTGGTCGGCCTCCTCCATGTAGTGCGTGGTCAGAAGGACGGTCCGGCCCTGGCGCTTGAGCTCGCGGACGCGATCGCGAAGGTCTCGTGCGGCCTGCGGGTCGAGCCCGACCGTCGGCTCGTCGAGGATGACCAGCGGCGGGTCTGGCAGGAGCGCGCGCGCGAGCGCGAGACGCTGGCGCATGCCGGTGGAGTAGCGCTCGACGTAGTCGTCGGCGCGGTCCATGAGCTTCACCGCGACGAGCGCCGCGTCGATCCGCGTCTTCTGCTCCTTCGGCGGCACGTGGTACAGGGCGGCGTAGTACTCGAGGTTCTCCCGGGCCGTCAGCTTCCAGTACAGGCTCCGCTCGCCCGAGAGCATCGCGCCGAGGTTCGCGCGCACCGTGCGGGGATCGCGCTTCACGTCGATGCCGAGCACGCGCACCTCGCCGCTGGTCGGCTCGAGCAGCGTCGCGAGCATCCGCAGCGTCGTGGTCTTCCCAGCCCCGTTCGGGCCGAGGACGCCGAAGATCTCGCCGCGCTCGACCCGGAGATCGATGCCATCCACCGCGACGAAGCGCTCGCGCTTGTCAGGCTCGCGGCGCAGTCGCTGCCAGATGGTCCGGCGGCCCTTCTCGAAGATCTTCGTGAGGCCGGTGACCTCGACCGCGGGAGCTGAGGCGATCACTCGACGACGATCAGGACCCGGTCGTCTCCGTCGGAGATGTCGACGATCGGACCGGAGTGCGAGATGTGCCGCAGCACGTCATCCAGGTCGATGCCGAACTTCGCGAGCTGCTCGCGGACGAGGCCGCTCGCCGCGATCTTCGTCTTGCCCATCCGCGCGATCCCGAGCGGGATCGCGATGTTCACCTTCGTCTTGCCCGACGAGGTGACCATGATCCGCAGCGTGCGCCGCCCGAGGCCGGGCGGCACCGGCGCATCCGGCGGGAAGAACGGCCGCTCGCCCGAGCCGAAGCGGTGCGGCTCCGGCGGCCGGGGAGGCTCCTCGACGTCGCCGATCGCCTTGAGCAGCCGGTAGGCCTGCTCGGCGTCGATCTTCCCTTCGGCGAGCAGCTTCAGGACCTGCTTGCCCTCTTCGGTCGGCATCAAGCCCCGCGGGTCGCGTCGAGCGCCGCGGCGGCAGCATCGACGTCGAGCTCGCCGCGCGCGACGCGCTCGAGCAGCTCGCGGACGTCGGCGCGGGGCGGGACCGGCGGCGTCGGTGGGACGGGTGGCTCCATCGGCTCGGTCCGTTCGACGTCGTCGGGCTGATCGGCCTCCGCGTGCGGGGAGGATTCGGGCACCGCGCCGCCGGAGGCGCGGATCTCGAGGTCGCCACTCATGGTCTTGACCGACACCTTCGTTTCGGCGGCACCGATGACGACGTGCTTGTCGCGGCGGCCGACGGAGTCGACAGTGCCGCCGATCTCGCTGTCGAGGTCGCCGCTCATGCTCTTGAAGCGGATGTCGTACGAGCCGCCGGTGAGCCGGAGGTCGACATCGCCGCTGATCGTCTTCATGCGGTGCTCGCGGGCCTTGTCGAGCTCGCCTTCGATGCGGACCTCTCCGCTGACCGTGACGATGTCCGAGCCGTGCAACCGGACGCGGTCGAAGGTCAGGTCGCCGCTCACGGTGTTCCCGACGAGCTGGCCGGCGAAGCCCTCGACCGTCGCGTCCCCGCTCACGGTCTTGAGCCGCAGCGGTCCCTGCACGTCCTCCAGCCGGACGTCGCCGGAGACGCTCTGCGCGTCGATGGGCCCGCGCGTACCGGCGGCCACGAGGTCGCCGCTCACGGTCTGCGCCTCGAGGCGCACCTCCCGGGGCACCGTGATCTCGAAGTCGACGGCGACGCGGCCGCCGCGGAAGAGGTCGGCCCAACCGCGGTCCTGCTCGTACAAGTGCGGCTTCAGCATCACGTCGTCGCCGTCCTGCTCCATGCGGACCTCGACGTTCTCGAGCAACCGCTTCGCGCGCTCCTCGCTCGTGCCGCGGACCCGCTTGCGCGCCTTCACGTGGATCGCCCCCGCGGCACCGACGGTGATGCGGGTATCGCCCGAGATATTGCGCACCTGGAGCCGCGGCATCCCGCCCACCGTGAAGTCGCGCTCGACGACCTCGGAGTACTCCTCGCCGCCAACGTCGCCGAGGTCGCCCATGTCGAAGCTGAAGTTCATCGAATCGCGGATCGTGCGGCCGATGTGGCTGCCGAGATCGCCGCCCATCGACCCGTGGATGGTGCGGCGGATCTCGTCGCGCAGGCTGCGCCGTTCGTCCCGCGCGCGGTCGCGGTCCATCCGGCGCGCCTCGCGCTCCTGCTCGCGCGCCTTGTGCCGCAGCTCCCGCTCCTGCTGGCGGAGCTCGCGCTCCTGCTCTCGCATCCGGAAGTAGCGCTCTCGCGCCTGTTCGAATTCCTCGCGCGCCGTGCTGCGGCGCTCGCTCTCGTCGCTCATCACTCAGCCTCCAGCAGCGTCGCCGCGTCGTCCGGCGCGATCTTGCCCTCGGCGAGCTCACGCAGGATCTCCTTGCGGCGCTCGGTCTCGCGATCGGTCTCGACCTGTGAGGGGAAGCCCAGTGCGCGGATCACCGCGTCGAGCCGCGACCGCACGGTCGGGTATGAGATGCCGAGCTCGCGTTCGACATCCTTGAAGTTGCCGCGCGCCCGGATGAACGTCTCGAGGAACTCGAGCTGCTCCGCGGTCAGCGCCTGGAACCGGCCGAGGGTGAAGTTGCCCTCGAGGCGCGTGCCGCAGGCCTCGCAGTCGAGGCGCACCACGCGGAGCGACTCGCTGCAGATGGGGCACCGTCCGATGACCGGGTTCGCCATGGACCGACTTTCGCCCCGGCCTGACTGAATGTCAACGGAAACTCAAGGTTATGTAGCGGAATATGCGATTCGTTGAGGTGGACCTCAGTGCGGGTGCACCCGTTCGTAACGACTGACTGCGGACGATCGGGGCAGTGGGCGCTGGACTATTCGAGCAACCTGAGCGGACGCCGCAGCGCGAGGTAGCCGACGAGCACGATCGCCGCCTCGACCCCGAGATAGATGCCGGCGACCTGCGTCAGTTCGGCGACCTGCGGCAGCGCCGAGTTCCCCTCGCGGAGCTGCGCGGCCAAGATCGCAAGGCCGGCCGCAAGGCCTCCTACGCTGACGATCGCCCACTGCGACCGCCGCAGAATGCGCCCGAGCACGGTCGGAAGCGCTGGGCCAGTGTCGGCGGGCAACGGCACGAGCGCGACCAGCACGGTCGCGAGCATCCCGAAATACAGGACGACCGCTGCGAGGATCGTCAGGGCGTGGGCGGCCATCTGCGCCGTGACGTCCTCCGGGTAGAAGGTGAGCGCGGCGAACGACAGCACGTTGAGGCTCAGGGCCGCGGCGACAGAGCGTGCCCGGCGGGGCGTGGCGGGACGTGCCCGGAGCGCGATCGTAGTGAGCGCCAGCGCCGCTACAAGGATCCCGACCGTCGCAGTGGCGAGCAGCGGCCCTGAAGGCGCGGTGGCCCACATCTCGCGGTGACGCGCGAGCGCGACCAGATCGGGGGCCACGCCGAGCGCGATCGCCAGCGCAAGGCCGACCTCGCTGCGCAGCAGGAGCGCCGCGGCGCGCGCGTCTCGCGTACCCGTCTTCCACGCGTCGGCGGCGCGGAGGAGCGCAAGCACGGCGAGGGCGCCCGCCGTCTCGACCGCGACCGAGCCGAAGGCGTCGTATGGATCGTCGAGAAAGGGGTTAGCGGCCGCGAGGACGGGCAGGTGTTTCTCGAGCGCGAAGAACGCCGCGTAGGCGAGCGCCAGGGCGAGGACCAGTGCGAGGCGAACGGCCATCCCATAACCGGTGGACCTCAACGCTCTCTCGTCCGTCTCACTCGATGGCTTGCTTGATCCGCTCCGCGAGGGCCGGCCCGACGCCCGCGACGCCGGCCAGGTCGCCCTCCGAGGCGTCCCGCATGGCCTTCACCGAGCCGAATTTCCGCAGCAACGCGCGCTTTTTGGCCGGTCCGACGCCCTGGATGTCGTCGAGCACCGACTTCGTCGCTCGCTTCCCGCGGAGCTGCTGGTGGTACGTGACCGCGAAGCGGTGGGCCTCATCGCGGATCCGCTGGACCAGGAAGAGGCCCTGCGAGCGCGCCGGCAGGACGATCGGCTCCGGCCGGCCGGGGACGAAGAGCTCCTCGCGCTCCTTCGCCAGCGCCGCGATCGGGATCTGCAGGAGCCCCGCGTCCGAGAGAGCACGGACGCCCTCGGCCAGCTGTCCCTTGCCGCCATCGAGGATGACAAGGTCGGGCACGGGCCACCCGTCGCTCTCGCCCGCGGCGCTGCGGGCGAAACGTCGCCTCAGCGTGTCGCGCATGTTGGCGAAGTCGTCGTTGCGGTCGCCGATCTTCGCGCGGAAGCGCCGGTAGCCCTGCTTCGCGGGCCGGCCGTCCTCGAACACGACCATCGACGCGACGACGTTCGTCCCCTGCACGTGACTGATGTCGAAGCACTCGATCCGCTTGGGCGGGCCTTCAAGCCCGAGCGCGTGCTGCAGCTCCGCCAGCGCGGTCTCGGTCTTCCCCTTGTCGGCGAGCCAGCGCACGCGCTCCTGCTCGAGCGCGTCCTGGGCGTTGCGGACCGCGAGGTCGATGAGCCGGCGCTTCTTGCCCCGCTGCGGCACGTGGAGCTCGACCTGCGTGCCGCGCTTCTCCTCGGCGAAGGCGATGAACGTCTCCGCGTCCGGGATGGGCTCGGGCACGACGATCTCCGGCGGGAACGTCGACGCGGCGGCGTAGTGCTGACGGAGGAATGAGCCGAGCACCTCGCCGGGCGTCGCGCCCTCGGCGCCCTCGAGGAAGAAGTGGTCGCGACCGACGACGGTGCCGTCGCGCACGCGGAGGAGCTGCACCGCCGCATCGCCTTCCGCGAGCGCGGCGCCGAGCGCGTCGAAGTCGTCGCCCTTGTAGGCGTGCATCTCCTGCCGGTCGGTGGTGCGCTCGATCGCGGTGACGCGATCGCGCAGCAGGCCGGCGCGCTCGTAGTCCAGCGATTCGGACGCAACGAGCATCTCGCGACGCAGGTCGCGCGCGAGCGCCTCGTAGCGTCCCTCGAGGAACTGCACGCTGCGGTCGACGGTGGAGCGGTATTCGTCGCGCGTCGTCGCGCCGACGCACGGCGCGGTGCAGCGCTTCAGGTGATAGAGGAGGCAGGGCCGCCCACCGGGGAGCGCGCTCGGCGGGACGGTGCGACCGCGGCCGTCCTCTGAGGCGACGATCGTGAGCTTGCACGTCCGGTACGGGAAGAGCTTCTGGAGGAGATCGAGCGACTCGTCCACGGACTTCGCGTTCGCGTACGGGCCGAAGTACCGCGCGGTGCGATCGCCGAGGATGCGGGTGCGGAGGATCCGCGGGAAGTCCTCACCCAGCGTGACCTTCACGTACGGATAGGACTTGTCGTCCTTGAGCCGGATGTTGTATCGCGGCCGGTGCTGCTTGATGAGATTCGCTTCGAGCAGGTACGACTCGGAGACGCTGCCGGTGAGGACGTACTCGAGCCGCTCGGCGCGCTCGACCAGGCGCACGTGGCGCACGTCGAGGCTCGGGCCGAAGTAGCTGCGGATCCGATCGCGCAGGACGTCGGCCTTCCCGACGTAGAGCACCCGCCCGCGCGCGTCCTTGAACAGGTAGACGCCGGGTGACGCGGGGAACGAGGCGGCCTGGGCGAGCAGGCTCGCTCGGCGCTCGGCGGCATTCGGCATGTGAAAAGGATAGGAACGCCGCGTCGCCCTATGATTTCACCGTTCAGATGACGAGTTCCGAGCCGTGAAAGAAGTCACCGAGCCGCGGCGGTCCCGGCGGTCGGTCCAGTCGGTGGATCGCGCCCTGGACCTGCTCGAGGCGCTGGCCGGGGCGGACGGCGAGGTGTCGATCACGGCGCTCGCGGCCCGGACGAAGCTGCACGTGAGCACGGTCCACCGCCTCCTGGCGACGCTCCTCCGCCGGGGCTACGTCCGCCAGAACCCCGACACCAGCCGCTACTACGCCGGGGCCAAGGTCGCGACGCTCTCGGAGGGCCGCAGCCGGTACAACGAGATCCGGCTCGCGGCGCGTCCGCTCCTCCAGACCCTCGTCGAGGCGACGCGCGAGACCGCGAACCTGAGCGTCCTCGACGACACGATGGCCGTCTACATCGAGACCGCCGCGAGCCCCCAGGTGGTGCGCCTCTTCACCGCCGTGGGCAACCGCGTCCCGCTGCACGCCACCGGGGCGGGCAAGGCTCTCCTCGCCTCGCTCCCCCAGCCCCGGCGCGACGCGCTGCTCGACCGCACCGAGCTCCGCCCGCACACCGGCAAAACGCTCATCGACCGCGCATCGCTCACGCGCGCGCTCGATGAGGCGCGCGAGCGCGGCTACGCCCTCGACGACGAGGAGTACGACGACGGGGTCCGCTGCGTGGCGGTCCCGGTCGGCCCGATCGGCGCGCCGATCGGCGCGATCTCGATCTCCGGTCCGGCGAGCCGGCTCACGAAGCAGCGCTGCGTCGAGTTCGTGCCCCAGATGCGACGCGCGGCGGCCGAGCTCGCGGACACGCTGCGCTCGCGCGAGGGCGTCGCGACGTGACCGCGGCGCCGGCGATCGTGCGCGCCGGCCTGCGCGGCCCCGACCTCGCGGCCGCGCTGCGCGACCTCCTCGGTTCCGAGAAGGTGCTCTGGGCGCGCGAGGATCTGCTCCTCTACGAGTACGACGGCGCGGTCGACATCGCGACGCCCGACGCCGTCGTCCTGCCGAGCGAGACCGCCGACGTGGCGAAGCTCGCGCGCTTCTGCGCCGAGCACGCCGTGCCCCTCGTCCCGCGCGGCGCCGGCACCGGCCTCTCGGGTGGCGCGATCCCGGTCGAGGGCGGCGTCGTCATCTCGTTCGCCCGGATGTCGAAGATCCTCGAGATCGACGTGCCGAATCTCCGGGCGGTCGTGCAGCCCGGCCTCGTCAACCTGCACCTCTCCACCGCCGCGGCGCCGCACGGGCTGTACTTCGTCCCCGATCCGTCGAGCCAGAAGGCCTGCACGCTCGGCGGCAACGTCGCCGAGAACTCCGGCGGGCCGCACACGCTCGCGTACGGCGTCACGACGAATCACGTGACTGGGCTCGAGCTCGTGCTCTCAGACGGGACGATCGTGCGGCTGGGCGGGAAGGCCATCGAGTCGGACGGCTACGACCTCGTCGGCACCTTCGTCGGCTCCGAGGGGACGCTCGGCATCGTCACCGAGATCACGGTGAAGCTCACGCCGCTGCCTGAGGACAAGCGGACGCTCATGGCCGCGTTCCCGACCATGGACGACGCCTCGAGCACCGTGTCCGCGATCATCGGCGCGGGCATCGTCCCGAGCGCGATCGAGATGATGGATAACCTGTCGACGCAGGCCGTCGAGGCGTCGGTGGGCGCGGGCTATCCGCTCGATGCCGGCGGCATCCTCCTCGTCGAGGTCGACGGCGTGCGCGACGGGCTCGACGAGCTCCTCGCGCGCATCGAGACGATCTGCCGGGCGGAGCACGCGACCGAGCTCCGCGTCGCGAAGACCGCGCTCGAGCGCGATCGCCTGTGGGCGGGACGGAAGGGTGCGTTCGCGGCGATGGGCCGCATCTCGGCCGACTACTACGTCCAGGACGGCGTGATCCCGCGGACGAAGCTGCCGGAGGTCCTCCGTCACGTCGTCGACGTGGGCGAGCGTTATGGCCTTCGGATCGCGAACGTCTTCCACGCCGGCGACGGCAACCTGCACCCCCTCATCCTCTTCGACGGCTCGAAGGGCCCGGCCGAGGTCGAGCGCGTGAAGGAGGCCGGGCGCGAGATCCTCGAACGCTGCATCGAAGTGGGCGGATCGATCACCGGCGAGCACGGCGTCGGCATGGAGAAGAACTGCTACATGCCGCTCCAATACTCGCCCGTGGACCTGGCGGTCATGGGCCGCGTGAAGACCGCGTTCGACCCGCTCGGCCTCGCGAATCCGGGCAAGGTCTTCCCCACGCCGGGCCGCTGCAAGGAGTTCTCCCTCAATGTCGCGCCCTGAGCGGCCGGAGACCCCCGAGGCCTGCGCCACGCTGCTGCGCGCGTGCGCCGGCGCGCGGCGCACGGTGCGCGTGCGCGGAGGCGGCACGAAGGACCACCTCGGGACGCGCCGCGACACCGAGGTCGTGCTCGAGACCGGCGGCCTCGCGGGCATCGTCGACCACGTGCCCGAGGACCTCACCGTCACGGTCCGCGCCGGGACGACGATCGCCGCGCTGCGCGACGCGCTCGCGGCGCACGGGCAGTTCCTGCCGCTCGATCCGCCTCACGTGGCGCGCGGGGCGACCGTCGGCGGCGTGATCGCGGCGAACAGCAACGGCTTCGCGCGGTACCGCTACGGGAGCGTGCGCGACCTCCTGCTCGGCATCCGCGCTGCGCTGCCCGACGGGACCATCGCCAAGGCCGGCGGCCGCGTCGTGAAGAACGTCGCGGGCTACGACCTGAACAAGCTGTTCACCGGCTCGCTCGGGACGCTGGGCGTCGTCGTCGAGGCCACGTTCAAGATCCTTCCCATCCCGCCGGTCGCGCGCGCGGCGGTCTCGACGTTCCCCGGAGCACGCGAGGCGTTCGCCGCCGCCGACGCGATCGTGCGCACGTCGCTGCGGCCCACGGCCCTGGTGATCGAGCGCGGCGACGACCGGCGGTGGCGCGCCGTCATCGCCGCCGCCGGAGAGCGCGAGCCCGTCGAGCGCGCGATGACCGAGTTCGCGCGGGTCGCCGCGTCGGGCGGCGGCGCGGCCCAGCCGGTGCCGGACCCTGAGGCCGCGCTCGGCCCGCTCCGCGAGATGGTCGACGCGGCGGCGGTCGGCATCGTCGTGCGGGCGGCGCTGCCGCTCTCGGCGCAGGCCGCGTTCGCCGAGGCGGCGGCCCGCGCCGACCGCGGCGCGCGCGTCGTCGCCGACGCCGCGAGCGGCATCGTGCAGGTCCACCTTCGCGAGGACACCGGCCTCGTCGCCGCGGCCGACGCGCTCGTCGCGAACGCGCGCGTCCTCGGCGGGAACGCCCGCATCGAGCGTTCGGCGCTCGGGGACCTCGACGCGTTCAGCGCGCCGGCGCCCGCGGGCGCGTTCCTCATGCGCCGGCTGAAGGATGCGTTCGACCCGAACGGGATCCTCGAGCCCGCGCGATCGGCGATCGGATGAGCGTCAGGATCGGCTTCCCCAACGGGGACGCGCCGCTGCCCGAGCTCATCGCACGCTGCGTCCACTGCGGGCTGTGCCTCCCGACGTGCCCGACGTTCTCGGAGCTCGGCGTCGAGATGGACTCGCCGCGGGGCCGCATCCGCCTGATGAAGAACGTGCAGGACGAGCGGCTCTCCGCCGACAGCGCGGCCTTCGCGGACCACATGGCGAAATGCCTGGACTGCCGGGCCTGCGAGACCGCATGCCCCTCGGGCGTGTCCTTCGGGAAGCTCATGGAGGCGGCGCGGTCCCAGGTCGTCGCCGCCCGCCGGCCCGGCCCGCTGCAGGCGCTGCTCCGCCGCGCGGTGTTCCGCGGCCTGATCCCGTCCCCCGCGCGGCTCGCGCTCTTCGCGAAGCTCGGCCACCTGTCCAAGCGGCTCGGCCTGCGGCGCGTGCTTCGCCTCATCGGGATGCGACGGCTCGCGGAGCTGCTCGACCTGGTGCCGGACCGCGCGCCGTCCGGCGCGGAGCTGCCCGCGCGCTACGCCGCGCAGGGCGCGAAGCGTGGCACGGTGGCGCTGTTCACCGGCTGCGTGATGCGGGCGGCGTTCGCGGACACGAACGCGGCGACGGCGCGCGTGCTCGCGCGCAACGGCATCGAGGTCGTCGTGCCGGCGGCCCAGACCTGCTGCGGCGCGCTCCACGCGCACGCCGGCGAACGCGGCGACGCGCGGACGCTCGCGAAGCGCAACATCGAAATCCTCGAAGGGCTCGCCGTGGACGCGTTCATCGTGAACGCCGCGGGCTGCGGCGCGAATCTCAAGGAGTACGGCTGGCTCCTCAAGACCGAGCCGGAGTGGGCCGAGCGCGGCGAGCGCTTCAGCGCGCGGGTGAAGGACGCGAGCGAGTACCTCGCTGAGGTCGGTCTCCGCGAGACACCCGGCCCGCTGCGCCTCACCGCCGCGTACGACGATCCGTGCCACCTCATCCACGGCCAGCGCATCAGCGCGCAGCCGCGGTCCCTGCTCGCGGCGATCCCCGGGCTCACGCTCGTGCCGCTCGCCGAGGCCGACTGGTGCTGCGGCAGCGCGGGCACGTACAACGTGACCCAGCCGGCGCTCGCGGCACGGCTCGGCCATCGCAAGGCGCAGCACGTCCTGCGCAGCGGCGCCGAGACCGTGATCACGGCGAACCCGGGGTGCCAGATGCAGATCGAAGCGGCCCTGCGACGCGAGGGCGCGACGATCCCGGTCGTGCACCTCATGGATGTCCTCGACCGCGCGTACACCTCCGCTTGACGCAGGACCGAGCGCGGCGCGCGTCGTCGGTCGCGGCGATGGCCTCGGCGCATCTCATCAACGACTCGTACGCGTACATGCTTCCGGCGCTGCTCCCGCTCCTGATCGGCAAGCTCGGCATCGGGCTCGGGCTCGCCGGGCTGCTCGTGACGCTCTATCAGGCGTCGTCGTCGTTCACCCAGCCGGTCTTCGGGCACATGTCCGACCGTGGCGGGCGCACGCGGTGGATGGCCTGGACCGGCGTCGCGCTCTCCGGCTGCGCCGCCGCGCTGCTGGGGCTCGCGCCGAGCTTCGCGGCCGTGGCGATCGCGCTGCTCGCCGGCGGCCTCGGGACGGCGCTCTATCACCCGGTGAGCGCGGCCCTCGTCGCGGGCTCCGTGCCGCAGCGCTCGCGGGGCCGGTGGATGAGCGTCTACATCAGCGCGGGCAACTTCGGTCTGCCGATCGGGCCGTTCCTCATCGGCGTGATCATCGCGACGATCGGTCTCGCGGGGAGCTGGCTCCTGGCCGTTCCCGCGATCGCGATCGCGGTCCTCGTCTGGCGGTTCGGGCCCCACCTCCCGCCGCGCACCGCGCCGCCGGTCCCGCTGCGCGCCGTGCTGCGCGGCAACCGGCGGATGCTCGCGGGCCTCATCTCGGTGTCCGCGACGCGCGCCTGGGCGACCGCGCTGATGAGCTCGTTCCTCCCGGTGTACGCGGTGAGCCGTGGCGCGTCGGTCGTCGACGCGTCGCGCCTGCTCACGCTGTACCTGCTCTCGGGGGCGGTCGGCGGCCTCGCCGGCGGCTGGCTCGCGGACCGCGCCGGCCGCGATCGGGTGATCGTCGCGAGCCTGCTCGCGGCGGCGCCGTTCTGCGTCCTCCTCGCGCTCCAGGACGGCGTCGGGCCGGCATTCGTGCTCGCGACCTCGGTGAGCGGGATGCTCCTCAACGGCTCGTTCGTCGTCCTCGCGGTGCGCGGCCAGGAGAGCATGCCCGGCAGCCTCGGCATGGTGAGCGGCCTCATGCTCGGTCTCTCGATCGGGCTCGGCGGTCTCGCGGTGGCGCCGCTGGGCCTCGTCGCGGAGCGATCAGGCATCCCACCGG